>ENA-UOZS01000740-UOZS01000740.1-food-metagenome-genome-assembly--contig:-NODE-740-length-8983-cov-20.705197_pt1 | contig 8983 bp, 9 predicted proteins | sample MGYA00249875_ERZ772737 | MGnify/ENA primary metagenome ERZ772737 (study PRJEB29005, sample SAMN08379463) | food metagenome | isolation source: cheese - non spiked | study: EMG produced TPA metagenomics... | reverse complement strand
GTCGGGCTCATAACCCGAAGGTCGTCGGTTCAAATCCGGCCCCCGCAACCAATTTATTAGAATATCAGAAACCGCAACGCTACCTTTAGCTTGCGGTTTTTTCGTTTTTACGCTTCCTTATCCGTTTCAGTGAAGCCTGAAACAATGAGTAAACCGTTGATCCCCCCCAATCAAAGCCATCCATCTTATTTATATATTAAATATATACCCCACCAATGAACTTCACTTACATATTCTATAAATCAATTTGTTTTGATTATGTTAACATTTCAATATCACAACTGGAGGCTACACTTATATAATTATTGTACAAAAAGCACACAATTTTTAATTAGTAGAAAAATTAATAATTTTTTGTGGAAGCCCGGGCAATAATTTTAATGAATGCTTTAATAGACTCCCACACTACCCAATTTCTTAAAAACGCAAATTTGTGAAGTTTATCTTGTTATTATTTTAAGTTTCATGCCAAATTTTCTCACCAGATAAGGCTGCCCTCTCCCGAAAAATAATCAAGAGGCTAAATAATATCTAAAATGATACAACTGTATCTATTCCCCAGAAAAATACATTATTCATTTTTATATTTTCCTAATCATTGCTTTTTATTTAAATCACCCGATAATCCCGTGAATATAATTATGTCAATAACCATCAGAAAAAGTGGATGATGAGGAAAAGGATATGGCCGACAGTTTCCAGAATGAAGTTCCCGCCGCTCGTGTAAATATCAAGCTTGACCTGCATACAGGCAATGCTAAAAAGAAAGTTGAACTCCCCCTCAAGCTTCTTGCTGTTGGCGATTACAGTAACGGAAAAGAGCAACGTCCGCTGTCCGAACGGGACAAGATTGATATCAATAAAAACAACTTCAACAGTGTCATGGCTGAGTTTTCGCCTGCGGTTAATTTAACAGTAGAAGACACACTAAGCGGAAGCGGTAATGAGCAAAATATCGCGCTTGAATTTAAAAGCCTGAAAGATTTTGAACCCGAACAGGTAGCAAAAAATATCCCACAGCTTCGTGTATTACTCGCTATGCGCAATTTATTACGTGACCTGAAATCCAATCTGTTAGATAACGCAACGTTTCGACGTGAACTGGAAAATATCCTGAAAGACCCGACGCTCAGTTCAGAACTGCGTGATGAACTGGCGAAAATTGCGCCGCAGGAGAACGTTTAACCCGAAGTGATATTCAGGTTAAACCGGAGAAGAAAGGATCACTGAAAAGGAAATGCTGATGTCTGTACAACAAGAACATGCCACCTCTGAAACTGCAACACTGACCACCACTGAGTCCGGCGGCGTTTATCAGTCCCTGTTTGATAAAATTAATTTACAGGGGATGCCGGTACAGACTGCCCTGCGCACCCTGCACGGCGTCATCACCGGCTTTAAACACCTGTCATCGTCACAGGATGAAGCCCGTTACGAAGTGCGCCTTGAACCCCGAATGGCGCTGCTGGCCCGCAGCCGCCAGAACGCCATTTACCAGAACCAGACGGTGCCGCAAATAGTCGAAAAAATCCTGCGCGAGCGGCACCAGATGCGCGGTCAGGACTTCGTGTTTAACCTCAAAAGCGAATACCCGTCCCGTGAACAGGTGATGCAGTACGGTGAGGACGACCTGACGTTTATTTCACGCCTGCTGTCGGAAGTGGGTATCTGGTTCCGCTTTGCCACCGACGCCCGGCTGAAAATTGAGGTTGTCGAGTTTTACGACGACCAGAGCGGCTATGAGCGCGGACTGACGCTGCCGCTTCGCCATCCTTCAGGGCTGTTTGATGGTGAAACGGAAGCCGTATGGGGGCTGAACACCGCATACAGCGTGGTGGAAAAAAGCGTCACCACGCGGGACTACAACTACCGCACCGCCACAGCAGAGATGATGACAGAGCAGCATGACGCCACCGGGGGCGATAACACCACCTATGGCGAAGCCTACCACTACGCTGACAACTTCCTGCAAAAAGGCGACAAGGAGGCAGCGGAAAGCGGCGCGTTTTATGCCCGTATCCGTCACGAACGCTACCTGAATGAACAGGCCATTCTGCAGGGCCAGAGCACCAGTTCACTGCTGATGCCGGGGCTGGAAATCAGGGTTCAGGGCGACGACGCGCCTGCGGTATTCCGCAAGGGCGTGCTGATTACCGGCGTGACGGCCAGCGCGGCCCGTGACCGCAGCTATGAACTGACGTTCACGGCGATACCCTACTCAGAACGCTACGGCTATCGCCCGGCGCTTATCCCCCGCCCCGTAATGGCCGGAACACTCCCGGCGCGGGTCACCAGCACGGTGAAAAACGATATTTATGCCCATATAGACAAAGACGGGCGCTACCGGGTCAACCTCGATTTTGACCGCGATACGTGGAAACCGGGTTATGAGAGCCTGTGGGTACGCCAGTCGCGCCCGTATGCGGGAGACACCTACGGCCTGCATCTGCCGCTGCTGGCGGGAACGGAAGTCAGCATCGCGTTTGAGGAAGGCAACCCGGACCGACCTTATATCGCAGGCGTAAAACACGACTCGGCGCACACCGACCATGTGACCATCCAGAACTACAAGCGCAACGTGCTGCGTACCCCGGCGAACAACAAAATCCGCCTCGATGATGAGCGCGGCAAAGAGCATATCAAGGTCAGTACCGAGTACGGCGGCAAGAGCCAGTTGAATCTGGGTCATCTGGTGGATGCCGGAAAACAACAGCGCGGGGAAGGCTTTGAACTGCGTACCGATATGTGGGGCGCGGTGCGGGCGAAGAAAGGGATTTTTATCAGCGCCGATGCGCAGGATAAGGCGCAGGGGCAGGTGCGCGAAATGGCTCCGGCGATGGCAATACTGGATGGCGCACAGTCACAGATGCAGTCGCTGTCCACTGATGCGCAGACGACGAATGCCGATCCGGCAGATCTGTCATCGCAGATAGCGCTGTTGCAGCAAAGTGTAAAAGATCTGACGCAGGCCGTGATCCTGCTAAGTGCACCCAAGGGCGTGGCGATCGCCAGCGGCGAGCACCTGCAACTGGCGGCGTCGAAGAATGTGATAGCGAACGCAGGCAACAACGCAGATATCGGCGTAGTAAAAAATATGTTTATCGGTGTGGGTCAGGCGCTGAGCGTGTTTGTGCGTAAAGCGGGCATCAAGCTGTTTGCCAATAAAGGGGCGGTCTCGGTACAGGCACAGAACGATCTGATGGAACTGTTGGCACAGAAATCGATAGAGATCACCAGTACGGAAGATGAGATCAAGATCACCGCGAAGAAGAAAATCACCCTTAACGGCGGTGGCAGCTACATCCGGCTGGATGCCTGCGGGATAGAAGCGGGAACGCCGGGAGAATATAACGTTAAGGCCGGATATTACGGGCGTAAACCAAAGGCGAAGCTGACGCCGGAGCTGATGGCATTTCCGGTGATTAAGTCTGAGGATTTTAATCAGAGCTTTATTTTGCTGGATGAAAATACTGGGCAACCACTTATTAATTGGCCCTATGAACTAGAACTGGAAAGTGGGCTAAAAATGAGTGGGATTACTGATGAAAATGGAAATACAGAACTAATATCCTCTGATAAGGAGGAGGTCGTTAATATTAGTGTGTTTGAACCCGATGAGTTTTTAGACGATGACATTAATTAAGACATATAGCGAGAATATAACATGGCAGATAAATCCGAAAAGAAAAAAGAAACCACAAATAAATCAGCAAAAAAAACACTAACGAAGAAGAGCGAAAAATTAACTCCAGCAAAAGACACCGCACCAAAACAAGTGAATGTAGATCCAGCTATAAGATTGAAACAAATTCGTCAACTTGTCCGTAATAATAATAAATCCATCATGGGAGAGGATTATATTATTTGTCAAATCTATAAAGAATCTAGATTTAAGCAATTTGCAGGTAAGAATAAACATAATGCGAAAGGCTTAATGCAAATGCAACGAAATGCAGTGAGGCAGGTTTTTAAATATCGACAACAAAAAATAAAAGGAAGAATGACGACTGATAAAGAGACAAATGAAGCTTTCGCTAATGCTGATACATTTTATAAATCTGATAAAATATTTGATGAAAAAGAAAATATTAAGATTGGCACAGAGTATTTGCAATACTGGATAGATAAAGAAGCAACAATTGAGGAGGCATATCGGGCATATCGTGGAACAGATGAAGCATACTATTCTGTTATAAAACCTTGCGCTGAAAAACTGGCTAAAGATCCTGATAACATACAAATACTAATGGAGGGAATAGGAAGATAGTATGCGCATTATGTTAATATTACTTTGTTTTTTTTCTTTCCCCTGTTTTTCAGGCGATAAGATTAAAATCGTGAAAACCTGTCAACTGAAAAAAAATGAAAGTGTGCAGTTGCTTTCCCTTAGAACCATTGACGGTGATACATTATATCTAAAATTCAGAAATGTTATCACCGGGGCCTTTTTAGATACTCCAACTAAAAGTTATGATTTTTTTGGAGATGTGGTTCTTTCTCAGTGCATAAATGGTTCTCTTATCTTTGCGCTGGAATATGGTTCTCCATATATAAAAGGTTGTCTGGTAACTGGTTGGGAAAATGGGTTTAAAGGTAAGAACTCTCCTGAAGGCTTTTGTTTCGCAGAGAGAAATATTCCCGAAGCGGTATGGTTTGGAAAAAACAATATTTTAATTATCATCCGAAACCAAATGGATGTTGGGACATGGAAAGGGAAATATATTATCTATGATAATGCGAAAAAGTCAGGAGAAAGAGCATACTCATCAGATAATCTACCATCAAAAGATGGTTACATAATTTTTGCATTAAATAAATAAAATGACTCTATAGATAACTTTAAATTTCACTTGGTTATTAACTTCTGGCCGATAATGCAAAATAAAGGGATGTACTGATGCCTGTCCGACTTAATACCATTCCCGACGCAGAATCCTATCCCGCACCGCCAGCCCGCATTAAATGGCTGTCAGCCTTATTACTGATGCTGTCTGTTGGTGTGGCAATAACCTCATTATTCGCCAGCGATGAACTGGCAAAAAACGGCCCGCATTTCTGGGGGCTGGCCTGCGGTGTGCCTGCCTTTATCTGGTCGCTGGTTGCTTCAGTTCGCTGGTTGTTTTTTATCACGCAGTACATTCGGGCTGATGCCTGGAATAAGCGCCGGGAAGAGGTGATTTTGCAGGAAACGCGACGGGGACGACGGGCGTTGCAGATACTTAGTTTTTCCGTACAAACCGCGCTGAATGGTGATTCCGTCGCAGAAACCACAGCGGCGTTTCTGGCGCGTCAGCAGGTGTTGAATACTTACGTTGATTTGCGCGGAGAAGATACCGTGCGTCGCAGTGTCATTCCCGTATTAACCAATAAACCGGTTACCGGCACTGACGTCAACAGCCAGTTGCTGCTGAAACTGTATACCGAAGATGCCGCAGAAGCACGTGGCTGGCTACCTGGCGGGCAGCTGCACAGCGATTTGCTGGTGCTGCTGCGCGTTTATCTGGGCTGGCGCTGTCAGGCCCGTCTGCAACTGACGCTGCCCGTCAGCCTGTTGCCTGCTGCCCGGCTGGGAAAACAGCGCGTACAGATTAGCCGTACCGGCATCCTTCGCGCCTCCTTTGCCGCGCCCGCGACCGGAACAGTGACGGTCAGTCTGGGGCGTTATCAGGGATTAATACCCGCTTTATCCATTCGTAACAGGGAGAGTATGACTCATGTTTCCTATTCGTTTTAAACGTCCGGCGCTGCTCTGTATGGCGATGCTGACGGTTGTTCTGAGCGGCTGCGGGCTGATTCAGAAAGTGGTGGATGAATCGAAAAGCGTGGCCTCAGCCGTTTTCTACAAGCAAATCAAAATACTGCATCTCGATTTCTTCTCCCGAAGTGCCCTGAATACGGATGCGGAAGATACGCCGCTTTCCACGATGGTGCATGTCTGGCAACTGAAAACCCGCGAAGATTTTGACAAGGCGGATTATGACACCCTGTTTATGCAGGAAGAGAAGACGCTGGAGAAGGACGTACTGGCAAAACACACCGTCTGGGTAAAACCGGAAGGCACGGCATCCCTGAATGTGCCGCTGGATAAAGAGACGCAGTTTGTCGCCATTATTGGGCAGTTTTATCACCCTGATGAAAAAAGCGACAGCTGGCGTCTGGTGATCAAAAGGGACGAACTGGAGGCCGACAAGCCGCGCTCGATTGAACTGATGAGAAGCGACCTGCGACTGCTGCCTCTCAAGGATAAATAACCGATGTCGACACCTTCCTTATATGAAATGCTGACGTTCAGTTTCAGCGGCGAGTTACCACTGGAACAGGTCAGCGAGCGGGATCAGCTTATCCTTTCCGTGATGGACAATATGCAACGCATTATCAACTGTCGGGCAGGCACACTGGCGCATTTGCCGGATTACGGTCTGCCGGATCTCAGTCTGATCCATCAGGGTATGGTTGCGGGTATTCATGGCCTGATGCGTCAGATTGAAGAAACGCTGCTGCGTTATGAACCACGCCTGAGTCAAATACAGGTGGAGTTACTCCCCCAGCCCCGTCCGGGGTATCTTAATTACCTGATCCACGCGCAGCTTCCCGATACCGGCTGGATACGCTTTGATGGCGTGTTTTCTCCGGAAGGACGAATTGTTCTGCGTCATCTCAAACAGCAGGAGCGGGCGTACTGATGGCAAGTAACGCGAATTTTATCAGCCAGTTCGTCATGGGCGGCGATCCCTGTACTTATAAGGAATCCGGTGAACTACAGGCTGAAATGAGTAAACTGACTCACCCGGCCCGACCTGATGTGGACTGGCGTCGGGTGGAAAAACTCAGCCTCGCGCTGTTCCGGCAAAATGGCGTGGAATTACAGACGCAGGTCTGTTACGTACTGGCGATAACCAGACGGCAGGGGCTGGCAGGGATGGCAGACGGACTCGGTTCACTGGACATACTGCTCCAGCGCTGGGCTGACTTCTGGCCGGTACAGGTACATTCCAGAATATCACTGCTCAGTTGGGTCACAGAAAAAATGCAGCAGGCACTGAGAACGCTGGATATTCAGTATCAGGATCTGCCGCAGATTTACCGTTGTGTACAGCATCTTTCCGCCATCGAAACCACGCTGCAACAGTGTGAACTGTGGCATATGACGAAACTGGATGTGCTGGCCGGGCAGTTTCGTAATACGGCGCTACGTCTGGAGCGGCTGGCACCACAGGGAGCGGAAACCACTATCACTCCCCCTGAATTACCCCGCCGGGAAATGAAGCAACCAGAAAAGTCAGAAGAAAGTCCACAGCCGGTTTTTGCAACCAGACCCGCTCAGCAAAACGATAAGGATGCCAGTCCATCCGCGCCATCCCCTGAAATCTCCCGGCAGCGGACATGGCCGATATTTATGGCCGGAATGGTTGTGATGGCCTGTCTCGGCGGAACAGGATTATGGGGCTGGTCGCAGCTTAATCAGCCGGACGCACTAATCCAGCGAATACAACTGTCTGTCATGCCATTACCGCAGTCGCTGGAGAGCGGCGAGCTGGCAAAGCTGGATGTAAAGGATAAGGCGCTGCTGGCTCAGGACAGAACAATTGCGGCAAGTCAGATGCAACTGGAGCAGTTAAACAAATTGCCTGCCCGCTGGCCACTGGAGCAGGGATATCGCCAGCTACGCCAGCTTGATGCCCTGTGGCCGGATAATCCTCAGGTCAGAGCGCTGAACGCGCAGTGGCGTAAACAGCGGGAGCTGAGCGCCCTGTCCACAGAGGCATTGAATGGCTACGCACAGGCGCAGAGCCAGCTACAGCGCCTGTCGGCGCAGCTGGATGCACTGGATGAGCGTAAGGGGAGATATCTGACCGGTTCGGAACTAAAAACGGCGGTGTACGGCATCCGGCAGTCGTTAAAGGAGCCGCCGCTGGAAGAACTGCTTCGGCAACTGGAAGAGCAAAAACAGACCGGAGAGGTTTCGCCGACGCTGTTGACGCAAATTGATACCCGGTTAAATCAGTTGCTGAATCGCTATGTAATTTTACTGGATACGAAGGTGGAACAAAGTCAGTAAACGTCGGGGGATTTATGCACCAATAAGGGATATGTGACCTTGCCATTTTTTAAAAGGAGTCTTTGTGTACAAAAAAGAGAGGAACAGGCCATTCGAAACGCGTGAAGAGGTTCTGGCATATCATAAGCGGGAAAAAATACCCTGTCTGGAGTGTGGCAAGTTGCTCATTTTTTTACCGCGCCATATCTGGTTTGTGCATGGAATACGCGCTGACGAATATCGTGTAAAATGGAACATACCGAAGCACATCGCACTGGCAGGGATTTCATATCTGGAGAAACAAAGTGAATATATGAAGGCGAGAATAGCAAAGGGAAAGCTGGATCCCGCAGAACAAATAGCCATGATGAGAATAAAGGGAAGGCAACTAAAGTCAGATCCTGACTGGCGTAATCGCTCCGGTTCTATATTGAAGAAACAATATGCCCGACGAGATATCCTTAAAAACAGGGTATGGGAAAGATCTCCCAGCATAAAAAGTGTCTCTGTGGAGTTGAAAACAGAAGCTATAAGGCGAATGAAAAACAGGAAGGTCGTCGGGGAAAAAGTCCAGGATATTGCCGATGACCTGAACGTATCTATCAGCAGATTGTATCACTGGCTAAAGATGTAGGCGCTCATGTGCTCTCAATGCCTTCAATAAAGCCGCTATGCGCGAACCGGCACATCTGGTAGACTGTTCTCAGTGAGTCAAGCAAACTGCCTACTTTTCTAACTTTTAATCATGAATAACCAGCGCCTTGAGTATAGCTGGTTCGAATATACTCGTTGATTCACATCAGATAATGAGTGTATAATTCGGTAGATAGCTTGGGTTCGGGAACAGTGAATGCCTTAAGTTTCAAAAGGTTAGATTAACCCCTTGACTGTGGCCCCCGCAACCAATTATTGAACACCCTAACGGGTGTTTTTTTGTTTCTGGTC
>ENA-UOZS01000737-UOZS01000737.1-food-metagenome-genome-assembly--contig:-NODE-737-length-9014-cov-12.728430_pt1 | contig 9014 bp, 9 predicted proteins | sample MGYA00249875_ERZ772737 | MGnify/ENA primary metagenome ERZ772737 (study PRJEB29005, sample SAMN08379463) | food metagenome | isolation source: cheese - non spiked | study: EMG produced TPA metagenomics... | reverse complement strand
CCTGCTCTGCCTGCTCTGCCTGCTCTGCCTGCTCTGCCTGCTCTGCCTGCTCTGCCTGCTCTGCAGGTTTATCGTCGGTGGCTGGCGTGGAGACTTCAAGCTCCTGCTCTTCAACTTCGCCAACTACTGAAACGCGTCCAGCGAAAGCTGGCGGCACATCAACCGCAACAAACTCATGACCAACCGGCAGTTGCTGGAATACGCCGTCAATCGTTCCCCAGCAGCCAGTTTTCTCGACTTTTAACTTTTTCATGCTCTCTCCCGAAGAAAAGGGGCCGAAGCCCCTCAACCCTGTGCGTTGAACACTTTAGAGCGACCGTTGAAATCGCGCTTAATCTGCAGACCGACAGCACTCCAGACCAGAGAGTTGTAGTTGTCGAACGGGTTCTGGCGCGGGATCATGAAGGTGCCCACCGGCGCGGCAATGCGCGTTTTGATGTACTGCGAATTGCGCACGTACGCGATGAAGTGGTTACCTGTCAGCTTAAAGGTCTGGTTAACAGACTCAATACGGCCGTAGCGCAGGATGTACTCCAGCACGGTGCCTTCTTTGAAGCCGGCAGCGGAGGAATATGGTTTGCTCATGTTGCGCATGATGTCAGGCGACACCCACACCTTCACCTTCTCCTGCACGTAGTTATCGTCCAGGAGCTTCGCGAATGGGCCGGTGAAGAATGCGACCATCTCGTCAGGGGTGGCGGTGGTCAGGTCGATATTCAGACCGGACGCACTCAGATCCACCTGGTTGGTGTTGGCGTGGTTGGTGATGCCTGCGCCAACATACCCCTTCACCTTCACTTTCGCATCACCTGAAAGCATGTAGTCGGCCATATCCTCGCGGATAGCCGCAACGTGCGCTTCCTGATCGTCAGCCATCGCGTCGAGGTTCTCCGACTGCATGCCGTTCCATTCACGCCATTCACGGCCGTAGCCGGTGTTGAAGATCGGGATTGGGTCACCAGCTTCGTCATAGATGACTTTATCCAGCTCTTCCGGCACGTGCCCCGTCAGTGAGCGATGAACCTTGCCAGCGTCACTGGAAACGCGGTACAGCGCCGCCGTCTTGCCGATAGAAATCGGTGTACCGAGACCGAGCAGATCATCCAGCAGGCCGTTGCCTTCGTCATTACGGAAGACTCGGGTGGTGATGTTGTCCACTTCGCGCCAATAGTCTTTGGAAATCAGCGCGGCCTGGTTAACTTCCAGCGCGCCGCCGTACTGGGCGGAAATGGTGTTCTGGTTGATATTGAAGGATTCACGCTGCATCAGCAGCTGATTCCATGCCTGCTTCACCTGGTTGTGCTCGGTGATCAGCTTTTTGTTGAATACGATCATGCTCATGCGGTTGCTTTCCCTGATTTGCGAACTTTCACGAGCTGAGCTTCAGCGCCAACGGTGATTTTTTCGCGTGAATAGAAGAGGACCTGGTCGGTAGCTGGCGTTGTTGCCTTGGCAAGCGTGCCGTCACCGGCAGAAACCAGGCCTTCGTTTTCCAGCAACACTTCACCTGCTTTGACCAGCATGTGGTAATCCACATCGTCTTCGCACATGATGGCCGCGCCGGTATCACCTGCAGGAACCGAGTCGCGAATGTCACCGCCGCCGATATAGTTGTGCTGAAGAGCCAGAGCAACGCCTGCACCACCAGCGACATTGTGAACCGCCAGTTTCCCGGTGCTGTCGAGCATCACCAGTGAGCCGGGCTTCACGGCCGCCGCCATGATTGCTTCAATGACCTGCGGGTCATTCTTACGGGCCGGGCCCGCGATTACGGTATGGAAACGAGGTGCGAGAGCCATTATTCAGGTGCCTCCATGTTAAGGATTTCACTCTGAGCGCCATTCCCCAGGAATGCAGGGTTCAGACCGGTGCTGGTCTGGCACTGTGAGTACAGGTCGTTCAGCGCTTCGCCAGCCAGCGAGTTGATCGCCGCTTCGGTCATGAACGAGAATTTCGCTTTAACCGCATCGCGCTTGGTTTTCAGGTCGCTTTCTGCGTTCGCCTGCAGCTGAGATTTCAGCGTGCTGATTTCATCGGTAAGCGGCTTCAGTGCCAGATTCACTGCGGCAGTAATAGCGTCGGAGTTAATCTGGGCCTGGCCCGGGCCGCCGCCGCCATCTTTCTTCTGCATCTGCTGGTTGTAGGCATCCCAGACCTGATCGTCGGTCAGCCCCTCGGTTTTAACGCCTGCGGCATTGAGCGCGGCGATCATCTTCTCTTTCATCGGGTTTGTTTCTCCGTTGGTTTTGACTTCGTACTCAGTTGGTTTGCGCACGACTTCTACTGGATCGCCGACAAGCGTTACGACCTTGTCAGAGATTAGGTACTTCTGGTCGAAGAGCTTCGGCTTGGCGTTTTCGCCATCCTCTTCATAAACGAAATGGTCTGGCCATACGCTGACGACGTAGCGCCACTTTTTGTCGTCCTGCTTGATGGACATGCGCAGCGCCTGGTAGATGTCGTCGAATGACATCTCTGAAGCGTTGCTGATGAAGAACTTCACTTTGTTCCACCAGCCGTCTTTCATGCTGTTGGCAGCATCGATGAGGCTCGTCGCTTCAACATCAGCCTCTTGTCCGTCAGCGTTGACGAACATACCGACACCTTCTTCAGGCGTCCCGGCGCCGGGCTCGTCGAGCAGGATCGCAATGTGGTCGAACTGCATGTTGTGAGCGACCCAGGAGTATTTCTTCTGTTTCGATTCCCCTGCCTTTTGCTCTTTGTTCAGCAGCAGTCCGGTGGAGACATGAATCGGATCGGCGTTATTGCCGGAAATCATGTCGTCCAGGCGTTGGATAAGGCGCTTACCGTCAGGCTTGGTATCTGCTACAGCCTTATTGACGTAAACGTCCATCACGACCTTATCGTTGGCCTTGCTGACGTTCTGAGCCCATGCCCCGGCGTAGTAATCGTTGACCGCCTGCGGGTCGTTGGCGCTGACGTATTTGCCGTTCACCATAGGGTGGCCGATCGGCATTAACTTGCGTTCCATCGTCTGGTAGCTGTTGTTAATCTCCTCCGCCGGGTACAGCCCGCCATTCATCACGATGTCATCGACGATCGGGACTGCACCACGAATGACGTAGTGTTCCTGGCCGTTGATGGTGGTCGTTGAGATGTTGGAGGCGTTGATGGCGAGGGATTTAACGTGGATGCTGGATAGCTTCACGTTGCGTCCTCATTGGTGGATTTCAGGCATTAAAAAAGGCCGCCGTGGCGACCTTCTGTTGTTCATATTCACTGATTATAAAAATCGCTCTGTATCGACAGACTCTTCAATTTTTTTGACAATAAAATCAAAGACATTGGTAAAATCAGTCTTATCCGTAACTTTCCTGCAACCAACGCTTTCCCCACAGATATCCATAGTGTAGCTATCGTCTTTCCCCCAGAAAAGACATTCAAATATCTCCGACTTCACATAAATTTCACTATTGTATTTCGAAAGATTTATCTGAACAAAGAAACGCAAGCTGGGCTTTTGGCCATCTACTTTTTCAAAATTTCTTACTAATTCATCTTCAACTTCTTCTCGAACTTTGTTACCAACCAAGACGATAGGGTACTTATTTTTATCATGATCATCACAAAGTTCCATACCTTCAACGCCAAGATAATCAATAAGTTTGGGCTTGAATAGGGTAAGGCGCTCCTTGAGATCGTCCCAGTAACGTTGTTCAGTTTCTTTGTATTCTGTTAACTTTTTTTGAACGCGATTATATAACGACATATTATCCTCCTGTGTGTAGGGCTTTAATATGTCTAGAAAAAAACATTGGTTCAACTACCATTTTTCCATTGTTTTCGCTCCTTCTCCAATTTCTCAGCAAGCCCCTCATTGAAGATGCTGCCGTCGTCGTTGAGCAGCACCGGGATCTGGCTGCAATAGCAGTTGTACCGGTTCCCATTCTCAGCGTAGAAGTCCCGCACCTCTTCGGTGGTGTAGACCTTGCCGTGACGGCTGGCGTGCCAGGTGCGCGTAGTTGGCTTGAGCGCTGACAGCCACAGCAGGCCGGTATTCAACCCCAGCCGGTCAGCAGCCCAGTCGGTTTCGCTCCATTGTGCCTGCCGCAGTGCACCGACCTGCTCAGTCTGAGCGATGGTCTTTGCCTTCGACATAGACACATCGAGGCGCTTGCTGATGACACTGGCCGTCTCGCGAGGATTCACGCCGCGCGCTACTGCATCGGTGATGATGTTGGTCAGGTCGCCGCGGGCGGTGTCGCTGATAACCTTCCAGTCACTGAACGTTGTCAGCCTGGCCGACGCTATCTGGTTCAGATAACCGGGACTGCTTAAAAGCTGCTGTAGCGTTGTCTGGCTGGCGTACACCTGCGACTGCTGTGAGAGGTTGTTGAAGGCCTCCAGCGTGCCGCGCTGCGCTTCTGCGACGACGTAATCCATCGCCCACAGGTTCTGCTCGCCACCATCCAGCAGGTAATCGTCGAGAATGCCCTGCACCGCCTCAAGCAGGTCAGCCAGTTCCTGCGCTGACATGTCGTAGACGAACTTACCGGCGTTGACCTGGTAGAGCCGCATATCCGCGCCGTTGTCGTGGCAAAGGAAGTTCCAGTTATGGCTGTTAACCTCTCGCTCTCGCCCGATAAGGCGCTGGTCGAACAGGGCTTTCAGCGCCACCTTTATCGCGTAATACCGATCCTCAATGTCGCGCTCCATCTTGCTGACGGACTTGCGCGACATTGTGGGATCAACTTTCGACCGTGGTATCACCGGACTTTTCGGCTTCTGATTCTGGGTCGGCCAGTGGATCAGGCTTTGGCTGGTTGCCATCTGGCGGCACCTCATCATCAAGTTCAGGCAGGGCTTGCAGTTCGCCCGCTGCGCGTATCTCATTTTCTGTGATAGCAGAGCGGCCAAAGGCGTTCGTCGACTTCACGGCTACGTCGGCGAGTTTATCCATGTTGGCAATCTTCTCTGCCTGGCTCGGAGCCAGCAGATCAGACCATCCGACGGTAATTTCCTCACCTGCCGCTGGGGGGATAAAGCCAAACTCCCAGAATCGGGTAACGATGTCCGTTATCAGGTCTGTCAGGAACCCAGTTCGACGGCTCATTCGGGTCTTGGCCCAGTCCTTCGCATCCTCGGTACTGGCCCGCTCGCCCGTCTGCATGCCTACCAGGACTTTGACCGGGATCGGCACGGTGGCGCAAAACTCATTCAGAATGGTTCGCCACGTGGGTTCAGGATCTGCCGCTGCAACCGAAAGCACGCTGACATCGCCCTCCTGCATCATCACAGCGCTATCAGAGCTGTCGTTAAGGCGTCGCACCTGCCCATCAAGGGCTTCGGATAGCTGAGATTCTGAAAAACCAAGAGCCTTAGCCAGCGCTGAGAAGTTTGTTTTGGCGCTGAAGTTGAAGTTGAGCTGGCGGCTGGCGTTTTTAAAGAACCCCTCGGCGGCACCGCCGGAGACCTTCTCGCTGTCCATGATTTTATGGAAACCGGCAGCAAGCATTGATTCGCCAGAGTAGAGGCGGCCATCATCTGAACCTTCAGCAAGGATAATTACGCGGTCAGGATGGACGTTGATGATGCGCCCGGGCTGCCCACCAACTTGCTGTTGTACCGGAATTTCAGTAAACGAGTACATGGTGATGTCACCATAGTTCTCGCTGCTCTGATCTTCGTTGTAAGTGACAGGCTCAATCTGTGCCTCCCACACCGGGATCAACTTAACCAGCGCCTTTTCCTTCTGCCTGGCAGTAACTATCTTATCGACCGGCTTATCCCAGGTCCGGTTATCCTTTACCTGGATCAGCAGCGCAGAGTAGCGCCCCACTAGGTTTCGCTTGTCAGCGCCTTTAATCTGTTTCCAGCAACGCTTGAGCAGTTTATTTACGCGCTTATCCCATTCCGTTTGCTTGGTGGCATCCTTCGTCTGGTCACCTTCGTAGACATCCGGGAAGTCCTCCCAGCAGCCATCAACCATCCGGTTAACCGCAGCATTGGCAATTGCATTACGGCTGTAGGCCCGGAAAAAGTCGTCGAACGTCAGATTCAGTGGATAGCCAAACTCCTGATAAAGGCGCTGGCGTTTCGTATTACTGGTGCCATTGAACAGAGCGTTAACGTAGCGCATACGATCACGATCGAGGCTGGCATTTGCGGCAAATTGTTTGTTCATTTCGCTTTCGTTCACGGTTTCCTCCGTCAGCGCGAGCGCACCAACATGCCGAGTGATTGTGGTTCTGATAGTTCGGTTAGCGCATAAACAGCAGCGTCGAGGCGGTCAGGTGATTTTTTCGCAGTGGATGGCACGTATTCCATGAACTGGTTTTCGACCTCGTACAGACTGCCGCGGTGAGCTACACGCCCCTGGGCGTACAGAGCAGATATCGGCTCTGCTCGGGCATACTTGCCTTTACTGGCATGCACACGGATAACGCGACCGGTAAACCCGGCGTTGCGGAGAGTGTCCTCTGCCATATCGCCGCCCTGGTTAGTTTCAATGACGATCGCATCAGCTTCATGCTGTACATAGGCATCAATAGCTTTCGTAGCCCAACCATTAGGCGAGTATTTGCCGCTGTAATCAGCATCAAGGCTGTATTGCCGCTCATCACCGCTGCCGTAAACACTGGCGACGGCAATGCCTGATTCGTCACTCTCTTCGCTGTTGGTCGCTTGCGGGTCGATTGCCACGACCGTACGGGCCAGTTCCTGGGTGATCCGCATCACATGTGCGGCGCTGATCATTTCCTCGTTCCACAGCGCCCCCTCCGCGTTGAAGCGTTTCGGGTTCTGCATGTACTGGGCTTCGGCGGTGCGCCGGTGAGAAAACAGCGATACGCGGTGCGATTCGTTGTGCTTAAACGGCCACAGCCAGCCATCAGGCAGTCCGTGGTCAATCGGTATGGCGTGGGTGTTTTCAGGGTACTGAGCAGCGTATGGCTGACTATTGTCGATAATCACCGGCAGATTCAGGTGATGCCATTTCTCACCACTCCCGCCTCTCAGCAGATAGCCGCTCAGGTCGTGGTAATGGATTCGCTGCATGATGACAATCATCGGCGTCGTCTCGATCGCCAGTCGTGATTTGATTGTCTCGTTAAAGCGGTTGTTGACCCCGTCTCGGACGATCTCAGAGTAAGCGTCGTCCGGCTTAACCGGGTCATCGATAATCAGCGCGCCTTGCCAGCCAGGTTCCATATGTCCGGCACGGAACCCGGTAACCTGACCGGCAGCTGACGACGCATAAACGCCGCCGCCGTGTTCGGTCCACCACATAGCCTTGCTGTCAGCGTCATCGCGTAGCGACATGGGCCACATCGACTGATACGCCTGCGACTTAATCATTCCACGCGCGGTGGATGAGTTCAGCAGCGCCAGGTTATGCGAATAGGACAGGTGCATGAAACGGGCCCGGCAGTTCAGCGCCAGCCCTCGGCCCATCATATTGATGGTCGCCAGCTCGGTCTTCGTGTACCCAGGCGGGACGTTGATGATCAGGCGCTGAATCTCACCATCAATGACGCGATCCAGCGTTTGCTGAATCACCTTGTGGTGAGGCGCGACAATCATCTTTCCGCCGGTGCGCTGCTTGAAGAAGTAGCGAGCGCAATAGAGCCCGTCCTCTTCGCATTCAACCTTACGGGCAAATGCCCTTTGCTCAGCAGTCGTCATCCTCCATCATCTCCTGCCGTGCGGATTTGTATTCCTCTTTGCTCATGGTGATCGTCTGGATGGCGCCACCATTCGGGCCGGAATGTTCAAACTTGTGCTTATTGGTGTAGGCATCGCCGCATTCCTTCGCCGCCTGTTCGATAATCTCGGCAGTAAGCGCGAGGTTCTTCATGCCCTCGGCACGCGTTGCCATGCGGTCGAGAACGCGAAGTCGGTACGCCTTGTTAGCGATCGGTATGTCTGAGATTTCATTCTGGAAACGTTCGCGGGTAGCATTGAACATGTCCACCCATTTCTGCGCCAGCCCCCTGCCGTTTGCTTTCGTCGGGTCGTGTGATTCGACCTGCTGACGTGTGATGCTCAGGCCAAATTCTTTTTTGACCAGCTCAACCACCTGGGATGGTGTATCGAAGCAGGCAAGGGACTGAACGATGAAGGCTTTGACCTCACCTTTCAGTGTCGCCATGGATTACCTGCCTGTCATAATCAGTCATATTGTTAGGCCAGATTTAACATGCATGTGCCACATGACCTGGCTATATCGATGTGAGCCACTTCTGCTGGCGCATTGGCCGCATCAACGAGCTCCTGTACTTCTTTGCTGGCACCGTATCGACGTACGACACCTGTGAATTCTTCGACGTCGTGGCCGCGCAGTGTGAGCACTGGCTGCCCGGTCTCTTTGTTGAACTTAGGCGCTCCGAAATCATCGGTGGCCTGGGCGATGTGGTAAAGCTCATGCTCTACCAGTACGCAGAATTCGAGGTCACTGCATTGTGAGCAGTAATCAGCAGCCAGCGTGATGATGAACTTCGGGATTCGCCCGAACCATTCATGCATCTGCTGTTCCATTCTGGCTTTCTGCCAACCACCGGCGCGTAGCATTACCTGCTCGGCTTGGCCGAGGACATAGCGCCCTTTCTTAGCGAACGAATCGGACGCCCACATGAAGCAGAGGTCAGCCTCTAACAGGTGTTCGTGGTCAGGGTTATGGATGCTGCCGGTATCGCTCAGGATTTGGCGATTTATCCACTCATGCACTTCGTTTGCGGGGATCAGCCTGGTATATGGCTGCCAGTTCTCGGAGTCGATGAAGTTAACTGGCGGATAAGGCCTGCGCTCGTCATCGTTAGCCATGGGTTACTCCGTCGTTTGTTCTGCTGGCTGTTCGGTCTGCTCTGCCGGTACTGGCGTGAACTCCACACGCTTTACATCAGCAGGAGCGAAGTACAGCCACTGCCCCGTCTCGGTCGCCAGCGGCACAAAGCCGTTAACCAGCTCAGGCTGACGTCGTGACATCTTGCCCGTGAAGGTTTCGCCTGTTTGGGTGGTTAGCGTGATTTGGTAGATGTCGGACATTGAGAGCCTCT
>ENA-UOZS01000728-UOZS01000728.1-food-metagenome-genome-assembly--contig:-NODE-728-length-9114-cov-3.906281_pt1 | contig 9114 bp, 6 predicted proteins | sample MGYA00249875_ERZ772737 | MGnify/ENA primary metagenome ERZ772737 (study PRJEB29005, sample SAMN08379463) | food metagenome | isolation source: cheese - non spiked | study: EMG produced TPA metagenomics... | reverse complement strand
CGATGCGGACGTGATGGTCCTGACCCGACGCCAGGATATCACCGGCCGCGGCGAATGGCTGATGAATATTGACTTCGTGGCCGTTGCCCACCGCGATCACCCGCTCTGCATGCTGGATGCGCCGCTGGATGAAGACGCGTTACGCGCGTGGCCGCTGATTCGCATTGCCGATCGCGACAACCCGCAGCAAGCGGTGCGCGATGCCTGGACCTTCTCGACCATTGATGCCGCGATTGAGGCGGTGATGTATCAGGTCGGTTATGGCTGGTTGCCTGAGGAGCGAATTCAGCAGCAGCTTGAGCAGGGGCTATTACGACCGCTGCCGTTAAGCCATGGCGCTCGCCGTGCCACCCCTCTGCATCTGATCGTCAAAGACACGCTCGCGCCGCTGGATGAACAGGTAACAACCCTGCTGCGTTTATTGCGAGAGCATTAACCTTTTCCCCGGATGCCGGACGTGTGTTACAAAATACGCTATTCCCCTTACTCCCTGTGCGCCCACGCGCCACATGAAAGGTTAATTGCAGATGCAACGAGTCACCATTACCCTCGATGACGATTTACTGGAAACGCTCGACAGCCTGAGCCAGCGCCGTGGCTATAACAACCGTTCCGAAGCGATCCGCGATATTCTGCGCGGCGCACTGGCGCAGGAAACCACCCAGGAGCACGGCACTCAGGGATTCGCAGTGCTCTCGTATGTTTATGAGCATGAGAAGCGTGACCTGGCGAGCCGTATTGTTTCCACCCAACATCACCACCACGATTTATCAGTCGCCACGCTGCACGTGCACATCAACCATGACGACTGTCTGGAAATCGCTGTGCTAAAAGGTGACATGGGCGATGTGCAGCATTTTGCCGATGACGTGATTTCCCAGCGCGGCGTGCGCCACGGTCATCTGCAGTGCCTGCCGAAAGAAGAGTAATTGCTTGTTTTGTTGCCCGGCCTACATTCGTTCCCGTTTGTAGGCCGGGTAAGGCGCAGCCGCCTTCCGGCAATAATATTTACGCCATCGTGCCAATCGTCTTTCTGAAACGCAGCAGCGCTATCACGAAGAACGTACTGCCAATCGCCAGCAGCGTCAGGAACTGCGGCCAGACAATATTAAATCCTGCGCCGCGGTAAAGAATCGCCTGCGCAAGGCTAACAAAATGGGTAGTCGGCATCGTCAGCATAATGTCCTGCACCGCCTGCGGCATGCTTTCACGCGGTGTAGAGCCGCCGGAGAGCATCTGTAACGGCAGCAGTACCAGAATCATCAGCAGCCCCAGTTGTGGCATGGAGCGCGCCAGCGTGCCCATAAAAATGCCGATTGACGTGGTGGCGAACAGGCTCAGCGCCACTCCCAGCATAAACAGCGGTATCGAGCCTTCAATCGGTACGCCAAGCACACCTTTTACCATCAGCATCAGCGACAGACCGGAAACCACCAGCACCACCAGCCCCATCGACCAGATTTTTGCCATCATGATTTCAAATGGCGTCACCGGCATCACCAGCAGGTGCTCAATGGTCCCATGTTCACGCTCGCGAATCAGCGCCGACCCGGTAAGCACAATCGCCAGCATGGTGATGTTGTTGATAATCGCCATCACCGCGCCAAAGCGGGCGGGTTCCAGATTGGGGTTAAAGCGCATACGCATTTCCAGCGCCACCGGCAGCTCGCTGTTATCGCGGTAACGCGACACAAAGCTGTTCACCTCGCCACTGATGATATTCTGGATATAGCTGTTGCCGGTAAAGGCCTGGCTCATCCGCGTGGCATCGACGTTAACCTGAATATCCGGCTGCCGCCCGGCCAGTACATCGCGCTGAAAATCAGGCGGAATGTTCACAGCGAAGGTATAGCGCCCGGCATCCAGCCCGGCATCCATCTCATCGGCGGTAATCATCTCCGGCGGTAAAAACCACGGACGATAAAAACTGTTCACAATGCGATTCGACAACTGTGACTGGTCCATATCGGCAATGGCAATCGGCGCCAGGTGCAGCGACCCTGGCAGAACGGTCGCAGAAGAGTAAACCGAGACCGTGAAGGCGAAGACGATCAGCGTCAGCATCGCTTTATCACCCAGCAGGCTGCGTAACTCTTTGATGCCGAGGTTATAAATATTCCGTAATCGGCGCATCACCCCTCCTGTTTTTTCAGCAGCAATACGCTCAGACCAATGACCACTGGAATGGCTACCGCCAGCGGAATAAACAGCGGCCAGAGATCGGTCAGATCCAGCGCTTTCGAGAACGTCCCGCGCGCGATGGTCAGAAAATGGCTGGTCGGGTAAATTTCGCCAATCCACCGTCCCGGCCCTTCCAGCGAGGCGACCGGGTCGATCATCCCGGAAAACTGCGTCGCCGGGATCAGCGTAATAATCGCCGTACCAAAAATGGCGGCGATCTGACTTTTCATAAACGTGGAAATTAACAATCCCAGCCCGGTGGCAATGGTGACGTACAGCAGCGCGGCCAGCGTCAGGGTCACAAAACTCCCCTTATGCGGGACGCCGAATACAAACACCGACAGCGCGCACAGCAGCAGGAAGTTCAGCATGCCCAGCACGATGTAAGGCAACTGTTTGCCGAGTAAAAACTCGCTGCGGGTAGTGGGCGTCACGTACAGGTTGATAATCGACCCCAGCTCTTTCTCACGCACCACGCTCAGAGCGCTGAGCATGGAGGGGATCATCATCAACAGCAGCGGGATCACCGCCGGAACAATCGCTGGCAGGCTTTTCACATCCGGGTTGTAACGATAGCGAGTTTCAATGGTCATCAGTCCGTTTTGCCCGCTGGTATTTGGCTGACGCGCCATCACATCCTGCAGCCAGGTCTGGTGCATCGCCTGCACGTAGCCTCTGACCGTTTCCGCACGGCTCGGCATTGCGCCATCGACCCAGACGCCAATCTTCACCGGCGTTCCACGCGCGATATCGCGGCCAAAATTTGGCGGGATCTCTATGGCTACCGCGACTTCGCCCGAGCGCATCCGTTTGTCCAGCTCGTCATAACTGGTGAGCGGCGGCTGCTCGATAAAATAGCGCGATCCCGCCAGATTCAGCGTCCACGCCTGGCTGCTGACTGTCTGATCACGATCGAGCACCGAAAAACGCAGGTTTTCCACATCCATGCTGATGCCGTAGCCCATGATCAGCATCAGGATCACCGTTCCCATCAGCGCCAGCGTTGAACGTACCGGGTCACGTCGCAGCTCCAGCGCTTCGCGGCGGCTGTAGCTGAACAAGCGCCGCAGGCTAAATCCCTGGTGCGGCGGCTGACTGTTTTCATGTACTGCCGGGACATTGGCTGGCGGTAACTGAGCCTCTGGCGCCGGACCAGCCGCTTCCTGTAACCAGGAGATAAACGCTTCTTCCAGGCTGGCGGCACCACGCTGTTTCACCAGCTCCTGCGGCGTACCGCTGGCCAGGACTTTTCCGGCGTGCATCAGCGACATGCGGTCGCAGCGCTCCGCTTCGTTCATAAAATGGGTGGAGATAAAAATGGTCACTTTATCCTGACGCGACAGATCGACCATCAGTTGCCAGAACATGTCTCTCGCCACCGGATCGACCCCGGAGGTTGGTTCATCGAGAATGAGCATCTCCGGGCGATGGATCACCACCACCGCCAGCGACAGGCGTTGACGGATCCCCAACGGCAGCGCGCCGGGCAACGCGTCTTCGACATCGGTCAGCGAAAAGCGCTCACTCATCTCTTGTACCCGCCCCGGGATTTCTGCTTCGGGGATATGGAACAACCGCGCGTGTAGCTCGAGGTTTTGCCGTACGGTCAGCTCGCTGTAGAGCGAAAACGCCTGCGACATATAGCCTACCCGGCGACGGGTATCGATATTCTTCGGGTCAACCGCTTGCCCAAACAGCCAAGCCTCACCTTCACTTGCGGGTAGCAGCCCAGTGAGCATTTTCATGGTAGTGGATTTACCGCAGCCGTTGGAGCCGAGAAAACCGAAGATTTCCCCGCGCGGAATACGAAAGTTAACGTGGTCAACGGCCACGAACTTGCCGAAGCGCATGGTCAGATCTTTCGCCTCGATGGCAATCTCTTCCTGCTCAGCGTGATACGGCGGGATCACCACTGGCTTATGAGCCTGACGCTGGGCTTCGGGTAACAGCGCGATAAACGCCTGCTCCAGCGTGTCGGAGTTGGTTTTTTCGCGTAGCTGCTGCGCGCTCCCGGTGGCCAGCACCTCCCCGGCGTTCATCGCCACCAGCCAGTCAAAGCGCTCGGCTTCTTCCATGTAGGCGGTCGCAACCAGCACGCTCATGTTGGTCTGCCGTTGGCGAATGCTGTTAATCAGATCCCAGAACTGGGCGCGGGACAGCGGGTCTACCCCGGTGGTAGGTTCATCGAGAATTAACAGTTCCGGGTCATGGATCAACGCGCAGCACAGCCCCAGCTTTTGCTTCATCCCACCCGAGAGTTTCCCGGCCGGACGATCGCGAAACGGCGCCAGTCCGGTGCTGTTCAGCAGCTCGGTAATCCGCGCTTCGCGCTCCGCTTTGTCATGGCCAAACAGCCGGGCAAAGAAATCGACGTTCTCATACACCGACAGCGTGTGGTACAGGTTTTTCCCCAGCCCCTGCGGCATCCAGGCAATGCGCGGGCAGACATCCCGGCGATGTTTAGGGTCGCGCATATCGCCGCCCAGCACCATCACGTTACCGTGTTCAATGACTCGCGCGCCGGAGATGAGCGACAGCAGGCTTGATTTTCCGACGCCATCCGGGCCAATCAGCCCCACCATACAGCGGGCGGGGATATCCAGCGTGATATTGTTCAGCGCTACCGTTTTCCCGTAATGCTGACTCACGCCGTCAAGGTGCGCCACGGGAGGAACGGGAACCAGCGCCAGATGCGTCATTGCGGCAACCTCACCATCAGGTCGTCAGGCCAGGCTCGATTTTCATCGACACGCACCCACGCCATGCCCGGCAGACCGGTTTTCACGTACTCGAGATGCTGCTGCAACAGCTCTGGCGGGATACGCGCTTTAACGCGGAACATCAGCTTCAGCCGCTCATCGCTGGTTTCGACCGTTTTCGGTGTGAACTGCGCGACGCTTGCCACAAAGCTGATGGTCGCCGGAACACGCAGATCCGGTGCGGCATCCAGCACCAGGCGCGCTTCGCCGCCAATCTTCAGTAAGCCAGCCTGTTCGGTAGGCAAGAAGAACGTCATGTAGACATCGCTGAGATCGACCATATTCAGGACGCGCCCACCCGCAGAAAGCACCTCACCCGGCTCAGCAACGCGGTACTGCACGCGACCATCGCGCGGGGCTTTCAGCTCACTGTCATCAATATCAGCCGCAATACGACGTTCGGTGGCCTGCGCGGCTTCTACGCGGGTTTGCGCCTGAATGATGCTGGTGCGAGCGGCTTCAATTGCGGCTTTTGCCGCTGAGACCTGCGCCTTTGCGGATTCCAGCGCCGCACGTGCGCTTTCTGCCGCGGCCCGATCGTCATCCAGTTGTTGCTCAGACACGGCCCCACGCTGGGATAGCGAACGGGAACGCACGTGGCGTTTAGAAACCGACTGCAGCTCCGCCTCGCGCTGTTTTACTACCGACTGCGCGGCGCGCATTTCACTTTGCCGCTGTTCCAGCAGCGCTCGCGCCGCCGCCACCGCGCTTTCGGCCTCTTTGATTTGCGCGATCGCTTCCAGCCGCTGCTCCTGAAGCACGCGAGTATCCATTTTCGCCAACACCTCGCCCTGACGAACGAACTGCCCTTCCGACACAAGGATCGTGTCAATTCGCCCGGCAATCTTGGTAGCAATATCCACTTCGGTGGCTTCAATTCTGCCGTTGCTGGCTGCGAATCCCTCCGGTATTCCGGCAGGACGGAGCATCCACCATGCTATCGCAGCCACCACGACCAGGGTGCCCGCCCCCCACCACATCACATGACGCTTAAACTTATCCATATTCGACCCGCCGTAATCCCTGTTATCAAACGATGCGTGTCACAAAGCCCGCTGAATAGCTATTCAGCGGGAGATTCCATCCGGGATGAGAAGGAATAAGAAACCATGGCCAGAGAGCGGACAGGCGCTAAGGCAACCTGCGCCGCGCAGGAAGTGAATGACGAAAATGCTGTGAAATCGGGTAGTAATGTTGTCATCATCAGCGTTCCTGGCCGGAAATGAAACACGCATACTCATAACTGCTATCTATTGAATACTAACACCTGGATTCAATATGTCTATTCGGTTGTAGTTTCCACTTCAGCCCTATCGCGCTCTGGCACAGGGAATATTTCGTATATCAACGATTGATAAACATTCACAACTATAAACATAATCAATAATTAGACATCGCTATAATAGTGGCTCATTTACCGATCTCGTTATGGCGAGGCTCCTGTACAAATACAAGTTACCGCCCTGCTGGTATCGAGAGAGGCCACTCAGGGAAATACAGGCTTCCATCGAATCAAGGTGTTGCCAAGGTAACTTCTGACGATTACACCATCGGGCAGATACGTTGTTCAGTGCTAAAACCAGGACGTAGGGATCCGCCTGCGCTAACCCTGTCTTGTTCGCCCCTATGAGAGATTTTTATAGGGAATTACACCATGTCATCTATGCCACTCTGCCCCGCCCATCATCCTATGCCGGATTTCAATGGCGATGCTATCGCGCAATATATGCGCACCGATTTTATTACCCTGCCGGATCATCTCAGCGTGAACGGCGCTCGTGAATACTTTGTCTCCCAGCTCACAACGGATGATATTCCAGGCCAGGTCTTTGTTGTAGCTGGAAAAGCGCTGCGCGGGGTGTTATCCATCAAGCGCTTATTGCAGGAAAAAGATACATCGCTGAACATCAACCATCTTACGGACAGTTGTTTGTTTCATGTAAAGCCTGATGATGAACGGGCACAGGTCGTTGCCGAGTTAGCCGAACGCGAACTCGATCTGGTGGCTGTCGTTGAGAAAGGTGAGCTGGTCGGTTGTCTGATGGAAAAAGAGATCGCTCATCTACAGGAAGATGATGTTACCGAAGATGTTCAGCTTCAGGGGGCAACGTTGCCGCTGGAAAAACCCTACCTGGAGATTAGCCCGTGGACATTGTGGAAAAAACGTTCTGTCTGGCTCCTGCTACTTTTTGTCGCAGAGGCCTATACCAGCAGCGTTCTTCAACATTTTGAAGAGGCGCTGGAATCTGCTATTGCACTGGCCTTTTTTATTCCACTATTAATTGGTACTGGCGGCAACAGCGGTACGCAGATCACCTCAACGCTGGTACGTTCAATGGCGCTGGGAGAAGTGCGGCTGCGCGATATGGGTCGGGTGATCCGCAAAGAAGTTTCAACTTCGCTGCTGATTGCCCTGACGCTGGGTCTGGCAGGCTGCTTGCGCGCGTGGATGATGGGTATCGGAGTGGAAATCACGCTAATCGTCAGCCTGACGCTGGTTTGCATTACGCTGTGGAGCGCCGTGGTGTCATCAGTGATCCCCATGGTGCTCAAGCGTATCGGCATTGATCCCGCCGTGGTTTCTGCCCCGTTTATCGCCACGCTTATCGACGGTACCGGGTTGATTATCTACTTTAAAATCGCCCAGTATTTTCTTGGTCTGAACTAATGATAACGCCCGGCAGCCCAGGTTGTCGGGCACCACGGTCAGGCAGGTGTCAAATCCTGCGCGCATGCCCAGGCGCTCGACCACGCCCACTGGAAGTTATAGCCGCCCAGCCAGCCGGTGACGTCCATGACTTCGCCGATAAAGTAGAGTCCCGGCACTTTGCGCGCTTCCATCGTGCGCGATGACAGCTCGTTGGTATCGACGCCGCCCAACGTGACTTCAGCGGTACGATACCCTTCCGTACCGTTCGGCTGCACCCGCCACTCGGTCAGCGTCTCAACCAGCGTTTGCTGATCGCGCACATTAAGCTGCTTCAGCGAGACATCCGGGATTTGCCCTAACTGCTGTAAGCATTCCACCAGACGCTTTGGCAACTGCATTGCCAGGGTGTTCTTTAAGCTTTGATTAGGGTGTGCGCTACGTTGGTCATCGAGGAAGCTTGCGAGGTCAACATCCGGCAACAAATTAATGCTGACAAATTCACCTGGCTGCCAAAAACTGGAAATCTGCAGCACGGCCGGACCAGAAAGCCCGCGGTGCGTAAAGAGCAGGTTTTCACGAAATACGGTGCCGTCCTCGGCGGTGATAACGGAAGAAACGGATACGCCAGAGAGCACCTGAAGCTGCTCCAGTAGCGGCTTATGTAAGGTGAAAGGCACCAGACCTGCGCGCGTAGGCAAAACGTTCAGGCCGAACTGTTCCGCAATTTTATAACCAAACGGCGTCGCGCCCAGACCCGGCATAGAGAGACCACCGGAGGCAATAACCAGCTTTTTCGTGCCGACACTCATCCCATTCAATTCCAGGATAAAATCGTCACCATCTCGCTCAACGCTCAGGATTTCGCTACGTAACCGCATAGTTACGTTACCTTTTTCACACTCATCCACCAGCATATCGACAATTTGCTGGGCGGAATCATCGCAGAAAAGCTGGCCTAGCGTTTTTTCATGCCAGGCAATACCGTGCTTACCCACCAGATCGATAAAATCCCACTGTGTATAACGCGCCAGCGCCGATTTGCAAAAATGCGGGTTTTGGCTCAAATACGCAGCCGGCTCGACATAAAGATTGGTAAAGTTGCAGCGGCCCCCGCCAGACATGAGAATCTTGCGCCCGGGCTTTTTACCATTATCAATTAGCAGTACGCGACTACCTGCTTGTCCTGCCTGCGCGGCACAAAACATACCCGCTGCGCCAGCGCCTATAATAACGGTATCAAACCTTTCCACGTTGCGATCCTCTCTAAAAAGCGGGAGTGAATTGTAAAGATTCCTCAGTGGTCGCACCAGCACCAAACTACCGATAAAGGGTATTTATCTGAAATATATAGGATAATTCTTTAGTGGTGTAAAACAAAGCAGGAGACAAATCAAAAAAACTCTATATTTCACTTTGCCCGCGCCGCCAAAGTCACTGATAAAGCGCCGCGTTCATGTCCTCAAAATGGCGTAACGTCCTATGCTACATTTGTTTGCTGGCCTGGATTTACATACCGGGCTTTTA
>ENA-UOZS01000725-UOZS01000725.1-food-metagenome-genome-assembly--contig:-NODE-725-length-9136-cov-4.226517_pt1 | contig 9136 bp, 8 predicted proteins | sample MGYA00249875_ERZ772737 | MGnify/ENA primary metagenome ERZ772737 (study PRJEB29005, sample SAMN08379463) | food metagenome | isolation source: cheese - non spiked | study: EMG produced TPA metagenomics... | reverse complement strand
CGCCCCGCCGCTGCTGTCGGTGATTGCCGGAGTGTTTATCTGTAAATTGCTGGCGGTACTGGCCAGCAGCGGTTCGGGTGCGCCAGGCGGCGTGTTTACGCCCACGCTGTTTGTCGGCATGGCGACGGGGATGCTGTTTGCGCAGCTTTTCGCGCTGTGGTTACCGGGTTCAGAGACGGCAATATTGCTGGGACTGGCGGGAATGGCAACGCTACTTGCTGCGACCACGCATGCGCCCATTATGTCGGCGCTGATGGTCTGTGAAATGACCGGACAGTACGTTTTACTGCCCGGTTTACTGGTCGCCTGTGTGGTGGCGTCCGTGCTGTCGCGGACGTTACGCCACGACTCGATCTACGGCCAACACGCCGCCGAGGGCAGAGAGATCGATGTACTGCGCTAACTCGCGCTGCTCGGCACGAGGCAGATAAGGCAGCTCACCCACCAGCGGCCCAGGCAGTTTGGCGCTCAGCACGTCGATGATCTCCGCGTAGTGCGCCAGGCCCGGGTTAATACGGTTTGCCACCCAGCCCACCAGCGGCAGGCCGTCATTGGCAATCGCCTGCGCTGTCAGTAGCGCATGGTTGATGCACCCTTCCTGGATACCCACCACCATCACCACCGGAAGCTGTTCCTGGACGACCCACTCAGAGAGCGGACGCAAATCATTCATCAGACTGCGCCAGCCGCCCGTCCCTTCGACCACCACGTGATCAACCTTCTCGCTCAGGTTCGCCAGCCCATCGGACAGCAGGGGATAATTAATCAGACCGCTGTGCGCCACGCTGCTCTCCTCTTCGCTTAAGGCAATGGGATTGACCGCCTGATAAGGCAGTTCCAGCGACGAGACGCTTTGCAGCACCAGGGCGTCTTTATTACGCAATCCCTCTGGCGTCTCTTTACTCCCTTTTGCGACCGGTTTGTACCCTGCCACGCGTTTACCGCTTGCTGCAAGCGCCTGCAGCAATGCGCGGGATACGACGGTCTTGCCGACAGAGGTATCTGTACCAGTAACAAAGAAACGCTTAAGCATGACTCACTCCACCTCTTGGGTATGCTTCGAAAATATAAACCAGGTAAATAATTCAGTGGAGGAAGTCTACGGGATGCGTGCGCTACCCGGCTTGAGATAGCGCAATTTTTCGTACATCTGCGGAAAAGAGTTAACCCTGTAGCAGGCGGATAAGCAGCGAGCCGTTATACATGGCATCTTTGACCAGCGCCGCACCTGCCATGGTGCCCTGGTTAGAGAATTGGGTGCTTTCCACCACAATATTCTTGCTGTAGGCGGGAAGCGACTGCTGATGGATACAGGCCGAGATCGCCGGAAAGAGGATCTCCGCCGCCTGGCTGAGCGGGGAGCCAATCAGGATTTTTTGCGGGTTAAAGAGGTTCACCATAATCGCCAGGATGCGGCCAACGTTATTCCCCACCCCGGTAATAATATCCTTCGCCAGCAAATCTCCCTGACGCGCGGCGGCGCAGAGGGAATCGACCGTTAAGGGTTGGCCGTGCAGCGAGGAGCTCATGGACTGGCTGAGCCTGACCTGCGCCAGCTCCAGCACGCTTTCTACACTGGCAATAGTCTCCAGGCAGCCATGGTTCCCGCAGTAACAGCGCTTCCCGTATGGGTCGACCTGAGTGTGCCCGATTTCCACCAGGCTGCTGCTCCCGGCGTGAAGAAGACGTCCGTCGGTGATGACACCCGCCCCAACGTTATGGTCGATCACCACCTGAATCACATCACGCGCACCGCGCGACGCGCCAAACAGGGCCTCCGCCATGGTCCAGGCACTGATGTCATGCTGAATATAGACCGGCACGCCGGTATGGTTTTTCAGCACCTCTCCCAGCGGCATCTCTTTGACATCGTCGTAAAACGGCATGCGGTGCACGATGCCGTTTTCGGTATCAATAATGCCCGGCATGGTGATAGCGATTGCCGTTAAGCGTTCCAGCCGCTGCTGATGGCGGATAAAGAAGTTATCGATATGGGAGACAATGGCATCGAGGAGCGATTGTTCCGCGTTGAGCGGCAGCTCAAGCCGATCCTCCACCACCAGTTTGCTGCTCAGATCGCGCAGCGCGAGGAAGATCTCCCCGCGACTGATGCGCAGTGACAGGTAATGCCATGCTTCCGTCTCAACCACCAGCCCGACCGCCGGACGGCCACGGCTGCCCGGCTCCTGAATTTCCGTCTCCTGGACCAGGTGCGCTTCCAGCATTTCACGGACAATCTTGGTGATACTGGCAGGTGCCAGCTGTGCCAGGCGCGAAAGATCGATACGCGAAACCGGACCAAGCTGATCAATCAGGCGGTATACCGCGCCAGCGTTGGTCTGCTTAATCTGATCAATGTGCCCTGGCTGACTATCAGCAACCACCTCGTACTCCCTTATTTTCGAGCTTCGAAATAAACTTTGGGCTATGGTGAAGCACTTCCATAGCTGTCGTCAAATATTTACTTAGCTCTGTGATTTACCGCACATTTTTATCCCTTTTCCCTACCGGTTTTGCCCACCTGAAGCGCTGATTAACTGCTGTTTGAAGCGCTGCGCGGCGTGGCTCTGTTCACGATGTTTTGACCAGACCAGCCACATCTCGGAAACGGCATCCTCTTCGGCGATGGGAACCCAGCGCATTTCGCGCAGTTGTACCCGTTTAAAGGAGGCCGGAAGAATAGAGACCCCCAGTCCGGCGGCGACCAGCCCAATAATGGTCATCGCCTCGCCCACCTCCTGGGTGATAACCGGAGCAAGATCGTAGCGACGCATCAGTCCCAGAATGTCGTCATACAGGCCCGTTCCGACCTGAGGATCAAAAAAGACAAAGGGTTCTTTTGCCAGCTCTGCGAGCGATACCGCCGGACGCGAGGCCAGCGGGTGGTCAAGGGGGATCATAGCCATCAGGGGTTCATGCAGAATCACCTGCCACGCCAGCGTGTCCGGCAGCTGCGTATTCCGCATCAACCCCAAATCCAGTGCGCCTTCATTCAGCGGTGCAATTTGCTCGCGGGTATTAATTTCGCGCGTCTGAATATGCACATCCGGGAAATGGCGGCGGAATGAGGAAAGCGTCTGGGAGACGGCGCTGATAAAGGGCGCGGACGACGTGAACCCGATTCGCAGCTCACCGGCTTCTCCGAGGTAAAGCCGCTCTGCACGGGCGGCGGCGTCATCAACCATGCTCAGGATTTGTCGGCTGTCGGTCAGAAACTGCTTACCCGCCGCCGTCAGGCTCACGCTGCGGTTGGTGCGGGCCAGAAGGCGCGCGCCCACCTGCTGTTCGAGGATTTGAATCTGCTGGCTTAACGGGGGCTGAGAGATATTCAGCCGTGCCGCCGCGCGGCCAAAATGCAGCTCCTCAGCAACGGCGACAAAATAGCGAAGATGACGCAGTTCGATATTCATATTTTTAAAGTATCATTTGAGATTATTAATATATTAGACAGAATATTTACATTTTCCTACCCTGATCGTGTGGTCATACCCGTCACCCGAAATCACGGGGATGTTTAAGCAAGGAAACTGTGTGAGTCGTACAACCTCCATTGATATCTCTCCGGCCAGCGATATCAATGATTTACCCGTAGCATCGCAGCCGGTTCAGTTCATTAAACGTGGTACTCCCCAATTTATGCGCGTTACCCTGGCGCTCTTTTCGGCCGGTCTGGCCACGTTTGCCCTGCTCTACTGCGTTCAGCCGATCCTCCCCGTTCTCTCCCATGAGTTTGGCGTATCGCCCGCCAGCAGCAGCGTTTCGCTCTCGATTTCAACCGCAATTGGCCTGCTCTTTACCGGCCCTTTGTCCGACGCCATTGGCCGTAAACCGGTGATGGTCACTGCCCTGATGCTGGCCTCGGTCTGTACGTTGCTCTCGACCATGATGACCAGCTGGCACGGCATTCTGGTGATGCGAGCGCTGATCGGGCTGTCGCTCAGCGGCGTGGCCGCGGTCGGGATGACCTATCTCAGCGAAGAGATCCATCCGAGCTTCGTTGCCTTTTCGATGGGGCTGTACATCAGCGGGAATTCAATTGGCGGCATGAGTGGGCGTCTGCTGAGCGGGGTCTTTACGGACTTCTTTAGCTGGCGTATTGCGCTGGCGGTTATCGGGTGTTTCGCGCTGGCATCTGCACTGATGTTCTGGAAAATCCTGCCGGAATCACGCCATTTCCGCCCGATTTCTCTGCGCCCGAAAACGCTGTTTATTAACTTCCGTTTGCACTGGCGTGATAAAGGGTTGCCACGCCTGTTCCTGATGGGCTTCCTGCTGATGGGGTCATTCGTCACGTTGTTTAACTATATTGGCTATCGCCTGATGCTTTCGCCGTGGCATCTGAATCAGGCCATGGTCGGTTTGCTTTCTGTGGCTTATCTCACCGGCACGTGGAGTTCGCCGAAAGCCGGGGCGATGACCGCACGCTTCGGCCGCGGGCCGGTCATGCTGGTCTTCACAGCGGTAATGCTGCTCGGCCTGCTGTTGACGCTCTTCTCCTCACTGTGGCTGATTTTTGCCGGGATGCTGCTCTTCTCCGCCGGGTTCTTCGCCGCGCACTCGGTCGCCAGCAGCTGGATTGGCCCGCGCGCGCGTCGAGCCAAAGGACAGGCATCGTCGCTGTACCTGTTTAGCTATTACCTGGGATCCAGCATCGCCGGGACGCTGGGCGGCGTGTTCTGGCATCACTACGGCTGGAACGGCGTGGGCGGGTTTATCGCCCTGATGCTTTGTGCCGCGCTGCTGGTGGGGGCAAGTCTTCATCAACGGTTGAGATAATAAACGTGCGGGCTGATGTCCGGTAAGACGTACGAGCGACCTAAACGGCACCAGCGTACTGGTGCCGTTTATCGTTCAGGAATCCCAGGCCTGCTCTATCTTACCGGCTTCAAACTGCGGAGGCGGTTTTCGGAAACGGCGCGTTAGCCATGTCAGGTAAAGGATCCCCAGTGCCGCCCAGATGAGGCCAAGCGTCAGGGACGTCGCTTCGAGGTTTATCCACAGCACGCCGACCGTTACCGCCCCAATAAGCGGCAGCAGGAGATAGTGGAAACGATCTTTCCACGTTTTGTTCAGCCCCTTACGCCGCCAGAAATGGTTGTACACCGAGAGGTTAACAAACGTAAACGCCACCAGTGCGCCAAAGTTGATCAGCGCCGTTGCGGTCACGAGGTCAAAGTACAGCGCCGACAGGGCCACTATCCCCACCATAATGACGTTCAGGGCCGGGGTACGCCATTTCGGATGCACATAACCAAACACCCGCTCCGGAAAGACGTTGTCACGCCCCATCACATACAATAACCGCGAGACGCTGGCGTGCGAGGCCAGGCCCGAAGCCAGCGTATTGACAAAGGTGGTACATAAAAACACCGACTGGAAGAGCTTACCGCCCACGTACAGTGCTATTTCCGGCAGCGCGGCATCCGGGTTCTTGAAGCGCGCGATGGTTGGGAAAAAGAGCTGCATGAAGAACGAGGCAATAATGAATATCAGCCCGCCGTACAGCGCGGTCAGGAAAATGGCTTTGGGAATGACCCGTGCCGCGTTTGGCGTCTCTTCCGAAAGCGTGGTAACCGCATCAAAGCCGAGGAAAGAGAAGCAGACGATGGTCGCGCCGGTAATAATAGGGATCAGATGTGCGTTCTCGCTGATAAACGGCTGCAGCGACCTGACGGTGCCGACCTCTTCTCCCTTGTGCAAGCCATGCACCACGAGGATGACAAACACCACCATAATCGCGACCTGCACCAGCACAAACAGGGTATTAAAGTTGGCGACCAGGTTAACACTCTTCAGATTCGCCAGCGTCAGGATCGTCACAAACCCCACCACCCAGACCCACGGCGGGACCTCAGGGAACATCGCGGAAAGGTAGATCTTCGCCAGCAGCACGTTGATCATCGGCAGGAAGAGATAGTCCAGCAACGATGACCAGCCGACCATAAAGCCCACGTGGGGTCCAATCGATTTCTGCGTGTAGGTATACGCGGAGCCCGCTTCCGGGAACTGCCGTACCAGTTTACCGTAGCTGATGGCGGTAAACATGACGCCAGCCAGCGCCAGGAGATACGAGGCGGGCACGTGGCCGTTGCTGATACCGGACACAATACCGAAGGTATCAAACACGGTCATGGGGGTGAGGTAAGCCAGCCCCATCATCACCACCTGCCAGAGCTTAAGGGAACTGCGCAGTCGGGTTCTGCCGGCCATGCCCGGCGCGTCAAGAGACGTGTTAGTCGCCATACACCGTCCCCCCCATGCTTACCGTGGTTTGCAATCGCGTTGACCTTAACGCAAACCTGCTTAGCAAAGGGGGAAGTTGTGAAGAACAAACGCGACCGTACCAGCGCACCGTCTCTGGCTCGCATTCACCATGGAAGCCTGACTGGCCTCCTTCGCCCTGCGGATAGTTGAACATCTGCATCATTTCCTACCTCGTCACACAGTGTCGTTAAGAAAGTCCCTGTGCCGCCTGCGCTCCATAACGCGACTCCCGGGAGATAGCTGGCGTGCCAGCGAACAGTTCGGCCAGGCTCCGCGCAGGCCGTATGGTGATACGTATGAGATGAAACAAAGCGGCCCCTTACCGGGGCACGTTATCAGGCGTTTTTCAACATCCACTCGATTTCTGTTTCGGTAATCAGGCGTTCAAACTGCAGTAATTCATCATTTTTGCAGGCGTGATACACGTGGCAGAAACGCTCGCCCAGCCGCTCGCGGAGGCGATCGTTTTGCATAAACTCCCACAGCGCATCACTCTGACGAATCGGAAACGGCAGGCCGTCCTGCTCCAGGCCATTGCCTTCAACCTCTTCCTGCAGCGGTAAATCGTTATCCAGCCCGTGCAGAATGCCGGCAAAAATCGCCGCCATCACCAGATACGGATTCGCGTCTGCCCCTGCCACCCGGTATTCGACACGATGGTTATGGCGATCGCCGCAGGGAATACGCAGGGCAACCGTGCGGTTGTTGTGTCCCCATGACGCCTGCGTCGGCACATACATACCCGGCTGGAAACGGCGGTACGAGTTGACGTTCGGTGCCAGCAGCGCCATGGACGCTGGCATCAGGTCGATCATCCCGGCCAGCGCGCGTTTCAGCAGCGCGGAATCCTCGCCGCTGGCGTCCGCGAGCACGTTTTCGCCTCTGTTGTTTTGCATACTGATGTGGATATGCATCCCGCTGCCCGCATGCTCTTCATACGGCTTCGCCATAAACGTGGCATGCATCTTATGTTTTTCTGCCATCTGCCTGACGATACGTTTTAGCGCCAGCGCATCATCACAGGCATCAAGCACGTTTTCCGTATGGTGCAGGTTAATTTCAAACTGACCCGGCGAGGCCTCAGCCACTGCGCCATCGGCGGGGATCAACTGCAGCTGCGCCAGTTCGTCAATGTCGTTCAGCACGTCAGCAAAGTGGTTGAGATTATCAACCGAGTAGACCTGGCTTTGCGTGTTACGCACGTCGGTGCCCGGCGCGCAGGGTGGCTGCAGATAGCCCTCGGCATCGCGATTCCGATCAAGTAAATAGAACTCCAGCTCTACCGCTACCACGGGGAACAGACCGCGCTGGCGCAACTGCTGCCAGAGCCGGTTGAGTACGTTCCGCGGCTCAACGTCAAAGGGAGCGCCATCTTCATCGACCATGGTGAGCTGCACCTGACCAATGTATTCCGGGTCCGCGGCGGACGGTGTCAGGGTGCCCGGCACCGGCACACAAACACAGTCAGGCTCGCCGAGCTCCTGCCCCAGGCCCGCCTCTTCCACCACATTACCCAAAATATCCATGGCGAACACCGACGCCGGGAAATAGCAGCCTTTTTCGAGTTTGTTCAGTCCGGCAACCGGAATACGTTTACCGCGAAAACAGCCGTTCAAATCGGTCAGGAGGACATCAATAAACTGGGTGTTCGGATACTGTTCTAAATAGCGCTTCACCTCCTGCGTAAAGGCGCTGCCCCGCCTCTCATCCGTGTAGTGAACAAAGTTCTCAACTTCTACGATATTGGTTTCCATGATTTACCACCGTTTTTGGGATTTGCGTTCGCTGCTCAGGACTGTCAAATATAATGTCCACCCTATCGAATCTGTATGCAAATAAATTGTTTGTCAAATGTTAAATTAAGTTTGCAAAAGGCAGATCTCGTTGCTAGATTGAGAAAATATTGAACGAAAAGGCCGTTTTACAGGTGAAACTGGCCTAAATTTAGTCCACTTTGTGAGGGCGATCATGGAAAATATAATGAACAAGCCAGTCATTGGCGTAGTGATGTGCAGAAACAGGCTTAAGGGTCATGAGACCCAGACCCTGCAAGAAAAGTACCTGAATGCCATTATCAATGCGGGGGGCTTACCCATTGCCTTACCGCATGCGCTGGCAGAGCCAGAGTTGCTTACCACTCTGCTGCCAACCCTGGACGGGATTTACCTGCCGGGCAGCCCAAGTAACGTGCAGCCGCACCTTTATGGTGAAAACGGCGATGAGCCTGACGCCGATCCCGGGCGTGATCTTCTGAGTATGGCGCTGATTGCCGCCGCGCTCGAAAGGCGCATCCCCATTTTCGCCATCTGCCGGGGGCTGCAGGAACTGGTTGTTGCGACGGGAGGGACGCTGTATCGTCGCCTGTTCGAGCAGAATGACCTGCTTGAGCACCGGGAAGATCCTGAACTGCCGGTTGAGCTACAATACGCCCCGTCTCATGAAGTTCAGGTTCAGGAGGGAGGACTGCTGTCTCAATTAATACCAGGCTGTAACACATTTTGGGTAAACTCGTTACATGGGCAAGGTGCACGAACGTTAGGACCACGGCTTCGCGTGGAGGCCCGCTCGACGGACGGGCTGGTTGAAGCGGTCAGCGTGCATGACCATCCTTTTGCCCTCGGCGTGCAATGGCACCCCGAATGGAACAGCAGCGAGTACGCCCTGTCACGTATGTTGTTTGAAGGTTTTATCACCGCCTGTCAAAGCCACATTGCCGAGAAGCAACGACTTTGACCACTACCGTAAAGGAAATGCAACTATGAGCGATGACGGACTGGCGCCAGGGAAACGTCTGTCTGAGATCCGCCAGCAACTGGGTCTCTCGCAGCGGCGTGCCGCCGAACTGTCTGGGTTAACACACAGTGCCATCAGC
>ENA-UOZS01000721-UOZS01000721.1-food-metagenome-genome-assembly--contig:-NODE-721-length-9164-cov-5.660885_pt1 | contig 9164 bp, 3 predicted proteins | sample MGYA00249875_ERZ772737 | MGnify/ENA primary metagenome ERZ772737 (study PRJEB29005, sample SAMN08379463) | food metagenome | isolation source: cheese - non spiked | study: EMG produced TPA metagenomics... | reverse complement strand
GTTAAGAACTTTGAGCTGGCTCGCACAAGCCAGCAACAAAATTACACTTTTGCGTGATTGTCAGCACCGGGAAGGTAGCGTTGTTCAAAGACATCCGCAGGAACAGCAGCGGCAAAAAGGAAGCCCTGACCGCTCTCTACGCCCGCCTCTGCCAGCCAGATGCGCTGCGCGTCGGTTTCAATCCCCTCGGCAATCAGATGCAGATTGAGACTGCGCGCCATCTGAATAATGGCCTGCACCATGCTGCTGTCCTCTGGCAACCCTTCGACAAACGCTTTGTCGATTTTCAGCACATCCACCGGCAGGGTTTTCATATGCTGAAGCTGACGCAGCCCGGCGTAGCCCATACCAAAATCGTCCAGCGCGATGCGAATGCCGGCATTGCGCAGCGGCTTCAGAATGGCAACGGCTTCGTTAGGATCGTCAATGCGTCGGCTCTCCGTCACTTCCAGCGTCAGCGTATCAGGCTTGATCCGGTAGCGATTGATCAGCTCCAGCATTTCGGAAACCATCGTCGGATGCATGAGCTGCAATGCAGACAAATTGACCGACAGCGGCAGCGTCACGCCGCGCTCCTGCCAGGCGGCAAGCTGGCGGCAGGACTCCTCCAGCACCCAATAACCGACGGTGACCATCAGGCCACAGGATTCAATGCGTTCAATCAGCCCCTTCGGCAGCTCCCATGAGCCGTCCGGCTGCTGTACACGGAGCAGCGCCTCGGCGCTTTTTACTTCACCCGTCTGTAAATTCACCTGCGGCTGTAGCCAGAGAGCAAACTGACGGTTATCCAGCGCGGTCAGGATGTCGCTCTCTTCCGTCAGGCGCTGCTGCGCCTTTTCCATCTGTTCCGGGTCGAAGAACTGGATCTGATTTTTGCCTTTGCGCCGGGCGGTAAACGCCGCCGAGAACGCGCGGCGATACAGCTGCTCCGCCGTTAAATCACCGTAGTACATGGCGATACCGATACTGGCGCTTGGACGCAGCTGGATCCCCTGAACAGGCAGCCGCTCGTTAATAACAGTGAGCACTTGCTGACCTAATGTGATGGCATGCCACGGCTCTTTCACGCCGTTGGCTATCACCACCAGGTCGTAACCGCTGACCTGCGTCAGCACCATGCGCGGGGCCAGGACAGATTTCACCTTTTCCACCAGCGTCAGCAGCAGCATTTCACGCTGGCTCTCCTTGAGCACGCCCGCCGTATCCTGCAGGGTTTCACAGGCGATCACCATCAGCGCCGTGGTTTGCTGGCGCGCAACCGTCTGCTCCAGCATCGCCATCAGAAACGCCTTATTAGGAAGTTCTGACACCGGGAATCGCGTGGCGCTGTTATTTAACTCATCCTGCTGACGCTGGATGCGCTGCTGGTTGAGGTTATAGCTGCGTACCAGCATCCCGATCTCATCGTCATGATGAAGGCGCGGCAGTTCAAGCTGGTGGCCCATCTGATCCTGCGGCGCAAGCGCATTCAGCTCGCGGGCGATACGGCGCAACGGATGCACAATCAACCGGTTAATACACCAGGTTAACGCCACGCTGAGAATCAGGGTCATAAGTAAGCAAGTGGTCACTAACGTAACCACCCAACTCATGACGAACTTATACATGCGATACGAGTCTGCCTGCAGGACCAGGTAGGCCAGCGGCTGAGGATTGGCAGGACGTTCCAGCGAATAGAGAGGCAGAGAAATTTGCACCGGCAGTTCAAACAGGCGCATGACCATCATCGGGACGGGGCGTTCCGGGATAAAGCTCATCCGCAGCGCCTGGAACTGGTTGGGCAAGACGACATCCGCGCGGCTCACGATGCCAGCAGGCTGAATGCGTTTTAAAATGGTTTCCGCTTCGGGAATATCCCCTTTCAGGATCGAGGCGGAGAGTGGGCCGCGCACCGAGCGGGCGATACTTTCTAACTGCGAAGCCGTGTTATAGCGATTCTGCTGTACGGAATGAAACAGCAAAATGACGCAGAAGATGAAGACAAACAGCATTGTGACGGCAGACACCATCGCCATCTGTTTGATCGTTAAGGAACGGCTGACACGCAAAATGACTCTCCACAAAACTCGAAGCGCAGGGCGCGCCAGGGTGTAAACCTGGCGCGCCTGAGTATACCCGATTGCTGTGCTATTAAGAGAGACTTACAAATGGATTAAGGAAAATCCGATTACCAGTCCGCGTAAGGAATGAGCGGCTGCGGCGGTAAGTCCATATCGCCCTGCCAGCCTGCGGCAGAGTAACGCACATAAATCAGCGCATGGCTTGGGGTATAGTCTTTCGCTTCCTGAATATCCACGCCCATGCCCACAAACCAGTTGGACGTAACCCGGCGTTCGATAATCGCCCGTGCGGTATAACCCGTGCCGGAGCTGCTGCTGCCGGTTTCCATCGCCCCCCGGTCAGTATAGCGGCCGGGTTCATCGGTCGGGATCAGACTCTGAATTGGGTAGCGCAGTTCATCTTTGGTTTTGGAGTGTGACCAGGAGACAGAGCCGCCCAGCTCCCAGGACCAGTTTTCCGTGCGTTTACGCCAGGTCACCGGCAGTGCGAAGGAGACATACTCCTGCGGGCTGTAATAGCCGCCCTGACCCAGGGTATATCCGCTCAGGTCTTTGTCGTAATGCCAGAGCATATTGGAGACGCCGACCGTCAGGCGCTCGTTGTTTTTATTAATGAGCTTGTAGTAGTAACCCGTCATCCAGCGGACGCGCCAGTTATCTTCCACATTTTTACCCGTCAGCGTTTCTGCGTTCAGGCTTGACCAGACGCCGTTCGCCTCACCTTTGTCATAGCTGATGCTTACGCCACCCCCGGTCGCACGTACGCCGCCCCAGGTGGTGCCGGTATTGGTATCTTTCTGCCCGGCGAAGGCCAGCAGTGAACTGGAGATTGGCCGACGATGGGCGTTGACGGTATAACCGATGGGGCCCAGATCGCTGCTGTAGCTCAGGCCGCCCACCACGTCGACGACGTCAAAGCCCATTGGGGTGGTACCAATATCCATCGACCAGGTTTTATTCTGCCAGCCGACGGCGACGCTGGCGCCATTGTCGGACTGATGGGTGTTGCCGCTACACGGCGTTTCGTAGCAGGTCCCCCATTTAGGATCGTAGGTCCCATTATTGTTATCAAATGAACCGGCGTCCATGTTGACCAGATCGCTTCTGAAGAACATGCGCCCGTCAGACAGCGGAGCATCCACCTGCAGCATGGTGGTGTGCGCTTTCAGGTCGGAATAGCCGCCCGTGCCGCTGGAGCCCCAGTAATCGTGCTGCAGCGTGACGTTAACATCCTGCTGACGGTACAAATCACCGGCGTCACTCCGTACGCCGCGCTTCAGCCAGTCATCTTTTTCATCGTTACGCGTCAGACGGGTGAAACTGTCGTTGTCCACCGGACGGGTCGTCGTGATGCCTGATGACACCATCGCGTCTTTATACGTCTCCAGCGCTTGCTGAGGCTGACCGTTCTGCGCCTGGAAGCGCGCGGCATCACGTAACACCAGCGCATTTTCCATTGAGGCAGGCTGCGATTTGGCCTGCGGAATGATGTTGTTGAAGGTCTGCTCTGCGGCGGCGGAATCGCCCAGCCCCGCCTGCGCCATCGCGATCCGGCGCTGCATATTGAGGGATAACGGTTCGCCATTTTGCGCGGCAGGCAGTTTCGCCAGCTCGGCACGCGCAGCGTCCTTGTTACCTTGCGCGCTATAAATCTCGGTCAGACCGAGGATCGCGTCCTCGTTCTGCGGCTCACGCTGCAGGACGGCGTTGTACGTCGTTTTCGCCGATTCCAAATCGCCACGCTGCTGCGCCCAGTCGGCCAGCGTTAAGTCGATACGGGTAGAGGTCGGCTGCTGACGCAGAAGGTTTTCCGCCTCCTGCTCTTTACCGCTGTCGCGCAGGCGGTTGGCGGTTTCCAGCACCTGGTTACTTTGCAGACGGTCGGCCAGTTCCTGAATGTTGCCATTCCACTGGCTACGCGGCAGCGTATCCAGATGCGCCAGCGCGGCCCGATCCTGATTGTTCCCGGAGAGATAGAGCCCGTTGGCATACACCTGATCCGGGTCAGACGGTTTCTGGCTGGCAAGCTGGCGCATCAGGGTGTCCGCCTGGCTGCGCTGGCCCGCGCTGTAGAGATCGCGCGAGAGACGATACGTTATCCAGACGTCGCCTGGCGAGAGCGCCAGACGGCGGCGCTGTATTTCTGCTGCCTGGGCGTATTTCCCCTGATTCTCCAGCTGTTCGGCCTGGGCAGACAGTTGCTCGTTAGTCAGGCTACGTTCAATATCATCAATGCTCCGGCGCTGGCTGGCAGAAAGCGACTGGATAAACTGCGAGGCTTTCTCCGGTGACTGTGCGCGGTAAATATTGGCCAGACCGCGAACCGCATTGCTGTTACCGCTGTCCATACGCAACGCCTGACGATAATAACGCTCCGCCGCATCGTTATCTTTACGTGCCGCCGCGGCATCACCCAGGCCCAGCACCGCGTAACTGTCGGTATTGTCGATGTTACGTGCCTGCTGATAGTAACGTTCCGCCTGTGACGGGTTATTCGCCTTGAGCGCCGCATCGCCCTGCTGGATCAGCAGCCAGTAGCGGTTGACCTTCAGCAAACTGTCCCATTTACCCCGGTTATCACTCTGCGGGTCGAGGGCTATGGCCTTTTCGAACTGCGCCACCGCGCGGGCACGATCGCCTTTCTGGGAATAAGCCTGTCCCAAAGCACCCACCGCTTCACTGTCAGCATGGTTGGCGCTGACGGCTTTTTGCAGCTCCGCAACCGCCTTACTCCCCTGCCCGGCATCCACTGCCGCCAGACCTTCCGCTTTCGCCCGGAAGGCCGGGTCTGCGAGCTGTTTTTGCTGCGCTTCAAGCTGGGCACGCGCCGCCGCGACGCTATCGCCGTCGCTGAAAACGCTCAGGTATTCTTGCAACGCGCTGACGCTGGCGCTGCTGGCAGGTTGGTCTTTGATCTGCTCATACCACATGTCAGACGCCTGGCTGCGGCCGCCGGTCGATTTAGCCATCTCCCGCAGGACCGCAAAGCCCTCATCGCGGCGCCCGCTCTGGAACAGGAGCAGGGAAAGCGTCGTCTGCAGCTGCGTATTACCGGGGCTGCTGCTGTTAATTTTTTTCAGCTGGTTAATGGCCGCATTGCGGCGGGCAGGATCTTTCGCCACCACATTCCAGTATTCCGTCGCCACGTCGCCACCCGGCGGGTTGCCGTCAAAGAGCTTGTCATAGGCGGCAATCGCCTCCTGAGTGTGCCCTGTCGTGGCGAGCAAGCGCGCCTGCTGTAACTGCTGTCGGCCATCCGGGGTGGAAAGCAGCATCGTATTGCGTGAGGACTGATACGCGCTGGAGCCCGGAGCGATCCCTTTCAGGCGATCCAGCTCTTTTTGCGCACCGCCGGTATCGCCCTGGCGCAGCAGGTAACGAAAACGGGCGGCGATAACATCAGGGTTGTTCGGATCAATCAGTTCAAGACGATAGAGCGACTGACGAACCAAATCCTCACGCTGTGTCGACTCGCCCAGCCGAACCTGCTCCAGCAGCTGTTTCTGCTGCGGAGAGTTAACGGCCTGCGCCAGCGGCATCAGTGCCAGCCCAAGCGATAAAGTGAGTAAATTTACTGTGAACTTGCGCATTCCTGGCCCCAATCCGGTATTAAGTCACCTTTAGCGGTGAAGCGAAAACGATGCTGATCCCATCCCTGACCAAAGAGAGTCAGTACATAGCTGTAATAGGCGTTGTTATCGGGAAAATGGTCTGCAACGCGCTGGCGCTGAACCGCCTGAGCATCGCGCTGTTGTAAAAACGGCAGCATGGCGGCAGAGAACCCGACCGGACCATTGCCGGTGCGTTTACCCGTCGCCACGTCCACTTTTTCCGGCGGCACGCCCTGTTTCATTGTTTTTGCCGCCATCGGCTGGAAGCGCGTCAGCAACCGGGCTTTCTGAGGGTCTTTATCACTCATCATGCCCACCCAAAGATAGACACGAATGGCGTCATAGCCCCCTACCAGCGCTTTATCCTGCTTTAACTGCCAGCCTCTGTTTTTCTGATACTGCACCCAGTCCGGCGAGAACCCCTTTGGCGCGCTTTCCAGCAGCAGTCGCAGGTTCGTTTCACGAAGCGTGGTCCACGGGGCACCAAAGCGGGTGAAATAGCTTGCTAACTGCGGAGGAAGATAGCTGGGGTTAAAGCGCCAGGCGTTTTCATCAGCAAAACCGACTTTACCCGGAAGCAGCATGGCGCCGAGCCCTGGTACTTTCACCAGTTCCTCACCGGCAATGCGTTTCAACAGCGCCTTACCCGTGCGGGTGTAGTCCGGATGTTTCCATAACCGGCCCGCTTCAAGCAGTGACCAGGCGATCCAGACATCGGCATCTGAGGCGGAGTTGGTATCAATCACCGCCCAGTTTTCTTTGTCTTTCTGCCCCCAGAGCCAGGCAGGGAGATGGTCGTTGAGATTGCCGCCGGCAAGGTTATCGCGCGTCCATGTCAGTATTTGCTCAAACGCGCGGCGATCGTTGGCGGCCAGGGCAAAGAACAACGCATAGCTTTGCCCTTCCGACGTCGTAATTTTGCGCGTGTCACTGGGATCAATGACGCGCCCGCCCTCGCTGATGTAATCCTTTTTGAACTGCTCCCAGGCAGGCCAGGTACAGGCGGCGCGAAGAGGAAGCGCCGCCAGCATCAACGCTGCTACTGCACACCAGCGAAAGGCTTTCATCACATCTTACTCATCCGGGTTGAGGCGACGACGGCTGATGATACGCAGCAGACGCCACAGCACCCATGCCAGCAAGACCACGCTGACCGCGGCCAGGATGGCGAGCAGAACCGGATGGTTAGACAGCGCATACCACAGGCGTTCGAACCACGGCAGATGGCCGACGTAGTACACATCACCCACGCGCAGGCTGTTGACGCCAGACTCACGGATCACCGACACAGAGCCAAACATCGCGGCACGTTTACCACTGTCGTTCATCGCCGTATTCAGCAGTTCATAGCCACGCGGGCTGTCCGCCAGAAGCGCCACCACGCTACGCTGATCGTTATAAGGTGACTGGAAGCCCACTACCGCAGCCATCGCCCCCTGAGAGGTGACGGCCGTCTGCGCGCTGGCCTGGCGATCGTTCGCATCCGGCATGATGCTCGGGAAATCGGTCTGGCGCAGCGGGGTGTTAACCCAGGACTCCGTGGCTTTCACCAGCAGATCGATACGCTTATCATCCTTCAGCTTATCCGGAATCGTACCGATGACCATGATGTCAGCGTCTTTGTTCTGGATCTGGCTGCCATCGTCCGTCAACGTGACGTTAATTGCCGGCAATCCCGTCTGGGCCCCAACGGTTGCTATGGTATCAAGCAGGGTTGTCACCTGACCTTCGTTTGGCGCTTTTGGCATCACAACGATGGACTCAGAGAGATCGGCCATGCGGCTGAACGGGAAGCCCGCGTTAGCAAAGGCGCGCAGATCCGGCATCGCCAGGAAGTGATAGTACTTCGAGAAGTCGATGGTCGACTCATCGCCGATGACAACGTGGTTCTGAACCTGCTGGAAGGTGATGCAGTTATCCACCGAACCGCCAGGCATCGGGTTCATGTACTGGAAGTCAAAACGCAGCTGGTTGATTGCCCCAAGCTTCAGTGCCGGAATGGAGACATCCGTTTTACCGTCCAGCAGCCCCTGCAGCACCGGCAGGCGAAGCATCAGTCGGTTAGTGTCCTGGGTACTTTGCAGGCTGAACGATTGCAGGAACTGGTTATTCAGGCTGATATCCATGCTAGAGCTGTCTTTCGTCGCCGGCGCGGTGTAACGGTAGTTAAGATTGATATCGATGCCGTTGGTACGCAGCAGGTACAGATCCGGCGGCAGGTTCAGTGACAGGCTAATTGGCGAGGGTTCAAGCCCGGACGCCTGCAGCTGCTCTTCATAGGTTTTCAGCTCACCAAACGTCACGACACGGTCGGTACGCACCCAGTTTGGCGCATCATAAGGTTTACGCGCCAGCAGCGGCTTGACCTCGTCCACCACGACGCTGTTGCCGCGGAAAAGAACGTTGCCCTGGGCAATCGCTTTTGCCGCCTGGACCAGATCTTTATCGTCACGACCAAAGACCACCAGCAGCTTCACGTACGGGTTATCCGGGTGGCTGACCATCTCAATGGTTGGCGCTTTGACTTCAGGATGATCGCGCAGGAAGGCAGGACGTTTCGCGTTAGTGGCAAATACAATCGCGTTTCTGTCCGGCATTTTGTCATACATCACCGGGAAATTCTGACCGCGCCAGCCGGAACGCGAACCAAACCAGGAAGCCACAATGGTGGCCGCCAGCTGCTCGGTTACGTCCGGGGACGACGCAAACACCATCGGCAGCGTGAGCGGACGGTTATCACGAGGATCGAAGAACGGCACCGGGAAGGCGGAGAGATCGTTCTTCAGCGCCAGGGACTGATAGGTCATCTGCAGCGAGGAGTTACGCCCGATGTCCATCCACAGCGTGTTGCTGGCCGGGTTTTCACAGACATCGCGGTAGTGACCCACAAACTCCAGACGAATGCGGTTAAAGTCGGTAATGAACAGCGGGTTAATCGGCACCTGCGCCTGCGTTTTCTTACCCAGTTGTTCTTTGGTAACCGGCAGTACGTCCATCAGCTCATCGTTCAGGTAAACCTTCAACTGAGACTGGGTCGGCAGCAGGGACGGCGACGGGGTATATTCAAGGTTCAGCACGGCATTCGAGACGACTTCATCGCTGCGCATGCCAAATTCAATGCCGCCATTAGGGTTGATGCCGCGCAACACCATGCTGCCTGGCGGCGGCGCGATTTGCGCGAAGGTCAGCTTGACGTCGCGTGACGGGGCATTTTCCGCGACAACGGGCGCATTCGCCCCCCGAACACCCGGCATCACCTGTCCGATAACCGGGTTCTCGGCGGGTAGAGTGTTCCCCTCCGTTGGCTGGTTCGGAATGACATTTTCTGTTTGACCGGGCGCGGCAGTAATAACCGGATCGGTTGCCTGCGCGACCACAGGCACTGTAGGCGCAGGCGTTGCCGCTGCGTTATCAGGCTCTGCGTTAGCCATTGTTGCGGGGAGCGCACTCATCCCCATTGCCACTGCACATAACCAGGAAAGTTTTGTTTTCA
>ENA-UOZS01000694-UOZS01000694.1-food-metagenome-genome-assembly--contig:-NODE-694-length-9543-cov-158.490514_pt1 | contig 9543 bp, 6 predicted proteins | sample MGYA00249875_ERZ772737 | MGnify/ENA primary metagenome ERZ772737 (study PRJEB29005, sample SAMN08379463) | food metagenome | isolation source: cheese - non spiked | study: EMG produced TPA metagenomics... | reverse complement strand
ACATAATCGACCAGTGCGCGGAAGAAGGGCGGGCGCAGTTGCGTTTCATAATGGCTGGCAGCGGTTTCTAACTGACGTCCATAAAACTCTTTACGTGATTCGCAATGTTCGAAGACACCAGAAATACGTGGCAGATATTCTGCGGGTACACGTTCTTCATTTTCCGTTGCAATAAAAACAGGAATGTCATAGCCAGTAGCGTCTATTTCATCGAGTTTTCCACGTTCAACATCACTGACTGATAAAATAATGGCGGCAACGTCAATATAATTACTTTCGTCTATATTCACGCATGCACGATGAGTGGAAAAACAATCCGGGCAAGAACGACTAACGGCAATTTTTAATTCTGACATTTTGTTCATCTCTTTATTTCAGGTAATAGCAGGTCCTCAATTTCTCAAAGGAGAAATCGATCACGCCGGAAAAAAAGCAAAGCTCCACCGCTGATAAATAAATCAGTAGTTTGCTTTTTGCAGATGCAATAACCCAGACCAGCCCGGTAACTGGCTATACTCGTCATACCTCAAGTTGCAAGTGCTGCGACTCGAATTATTTAGAGTTTAAAAGGGTTAGCAGTATATGAGCACCGAGGAATACAGGTATTAACCTGTAATGCTTAAAGTCAGGGAGACCTGTACGTTGGGGTGCCCTTTAGTCAGAAGACTAGCGGGCATTAAAGAAATGAAAGTCAAAACTATTACGATGGGCAAACTTCATGATATGGGTTGTCCGCCTTATATGAGGCATTAAGCGGTTATTATTTTCCATTTACCTTTACCTCTTGCTGTGTCAGTTGAAGGTAGAGTTATTCTATCCATGAAATGGCTATAATCTGTGAAGAAGATCAACAAAAAACGATCATACCCCAAATAATAAATCATTAATTATGAATAGCGCCATATTAGATGCTGTTTTGTTATTTAAATGTTGTAATTTTGTGTTTTATATTTGCGTTAAGAAATTAAACCTGCCAAATAATAATATTTTTGGCAGGTTTAATAATAAATTAATAATTATTTAAGCGCATTTATTGAATAAACATTCATGGCATAAACCGATACCCAATACCGGTTTCAGTAATGAAATGGCGGGGGCGAGCGGGATCCTGTTCCAGTTTTTGTCGCAGATGTCCCATATAAATACGCAAATAGTGACTGTGTTCGACCGCGTTTGGCCCCCACACCTGATTGAGTAACTGGCGCTGGGTGAGCACTTTCCCGGCATTATTCAGCAGCACCGCCAGCAGGCGGAACTCAATCGGCGTGAGATGCACCTCTTCCTCACCCCGGTGAATCACGCGGGCGGCTAAATCGACGGTAACATCGGAAAATTTCACCAGCGGATCGGGCGCGGCGGTGGCGGAGTGGCGGCGTAAAGCGACGCGCAGACGGGCCTGCAATTCGCCAATGCCAAACGGCTTACTCAGATAATCATCCGCTCCGGCATCCAGCGCGGCGATTTTGTCGCTCTCTTCGCTGCGTGCGGAAAGCACAATCACCGGCACCGCGCTCCACTGGCGCAGGTCGCGGATAAACTCAATCCCATCACCATCGGGCAGGCCGAGATCGAGAATAATCAAATCTGGCTTACGGGTAGCCGCTTCCAGCAAGCCGCGTTGCAGCGTTTCGGCCTCATAGACGCGCATCCCGTCGCCCTCCAGCGCCGTGCGCAGAAAGCGACGAATAGCCTGTTCATCTTCAACAATCAGAACGTTTGTCACATATCCTCATGAAAGTCTTCAAGTTCAGGAGCGGTTTGCTGGGGAAGTGTAACACGAAAACAGGCACCACCTTCCGGTCGGTTGAACGCGGTAATAGTGCCCCCGTGTACATCCACTATCGCCCGACAAATTGCCAGTCCAAGCCCTACCCCCGGTACTGCCGACTCTTTATTCCCGCGAGCAAACTTATCAAATATCGTCTGCTCCTGGCCTGGCGGAAGACCGGGGCCGTTATCCCAGACATCCAGTTGTAGATTTTCGCCCTCAACGTGGGCATCGATACCAATTTCGGCCTGCGCACCCGCATATTTCACCGCGTTCTCCAGCAGATTAATCAGCACCCGTTCAAAGAGTGGCCCGTCAACGTGGATTAAGGTCAGCGGTTCTGGCAGAGAAAGATTGATGGGCGACGATAAACCCGGTTCCAGCATTTGCAGCGCGCTGCCGACTACTTCTTCCAGCGTTAACCACTCTTTCTTCAAATTAAAGCCGCCGGACTGAATTCGCGCCATATCCAGTAGATTATTCACCAGTCGGGTAGTGTTCAGCACATGCTGACGAATCTCGCTGGCCTGGCGGGCGTGGGGCGATCCTTCGCTTGCCAGATCGAGCGTTAAGATTTCTGCCTGACCAAACAGCACCGTAAGCGGCGTGCGTAAATCATGCGAAAGCGCCGCCAGCAGGGCGTTGCGGATCTGTTCACGTTCGCTTGCCATCCGCGCCTGTTCTTCACTGGCGGTCAGTGTCAGCCGCTCAAGGGCATTGGCGACTAACAGCGTAAATGTCTCCAGCAGGCGCTGCTGCTCCGGGATCATCAACTGACGCAGATTCCCCGGTTCCACCACCACCAGTCCGTAGGTTTTCTCGCCGCTTTTTAGCGGCAAAATCTGGTACGGCACGCCGGGTAACGTGTCGGTGCCCGCACCCGCAGGCAGGCCTTTATCAAAACTCCACTGCGCGATGGCATCGTCCCATGGCGTCATTCCTTGCGGATGTGTTAACGGCTGCAATTTACCGTTGTCATCGGGCAACAACACCTGACTGCGGGCATGAAACGTGGAGGCAATAAATTGTTCGCTGGTGGCGGCGATGTCCTGCGGACTGCGGCCCACCGCCAGAGCTTTCGACATTTCATATAAGTGCCGTGTGCGTTGCTCGCGGTAACGGGCTACCCGCGCCTGATAACGCACACCCGCAGTAAGGTTCCCGATCACCAGCCCGACGGTTAACATCACCGCGAAGGTCAGCAGATATTGCACATCAGAGACAGCGAGCGTGCCGCGTGGGGCGATAAAAAAGAGATCGAAACTCACCACATTAATGACGGTAGCAACCACCGAAGGCCAGCGTCCATAAAATAGCGCCACCACCACCACGCCAAGCAGATACAGCATCACCAGGTTGGCGGCATCAAACGCCATCAGCCACTGCATGGCAATTAAAGTGATAACGGCGCATAACGCGGCGGCAACCACGCATCCCTGAATCTGTACCCGCCACTTGTCTTTAAAAGAGCGGCTATCCGGCGCGTTGTTAATCGTGCGGGCGGGTGGTTCATCAAGCGCGACCAGCACCTGATCGAGATCGGGGGCGATGCGCGCCAGTCGGTCAGCAAACGTTTCCCGACGCCACCAGCGGCGCGAGGCCGGGCGACCGAGAATAATCTTGCCGAGATTATGTTCACGGGCATAACGCACTACTGCTTTTTCTTCCGCTGGATCAGAAAGTGTAGCCGTCTCCGCGCCCAGCTCCTGCGCCAGACGTAAGGCGCTGAGAATTGCCCGACGTTTTTTTTCCGGTAAGCGATGCAGGGCAGGGGTTTCAACATACACCGCGTGCCAGACGCTACCCAGGCGTGACGCCAGCCGCGCCGCTGCGCGGACCAGTTTTTCGCTGCCGGTGTTATGGCCGATGCATAAAAGGATCGCGTCGCGCGTGTGCCACACTTTCTCTTCACCAGGATGCCCCCGCCAGGCGCGCATTTGCTCATCTACGCGATCGGCAGTACGGCGCAGTGCCAGTTCACGCAGGGCGATCAGATTGCCTTTGCGGAAAAAATGTTCAATGGCGCGCTCCGCCTGCCCGGCAATATAGACTTTGCCTTCTTTCAGCCGCTGGCGCAGATCGTCCGGGGGCAAGTCCACCAGCACTACGTCGTCGGCGGCATCGAAAAAAGGATCGGGCACGGTTTCCCGTACCTGAATTCCGGTGACGCCGCTGACCACATCATTCAGACTTTCCAGATGCTGAACGTTGACGGTTGTGAAAACATCAATGCCAGCTTCCAGCAGTTCTTCGATATCCTGCCAGCGTTTAGGATGACGAGAACCTGGCGCATTACTGTGCGCCAGTTCGTCCATTAAGATCAGCGCCGGACGGCGGGCGAGGGCGGCATCGAGATCAAACTCGCTGATATGCCGCCCACGGTACGCCTGGCGTTTTGACGGCAGAACAGCCAGCCCTTCCAGCATTGCGGCGGTATCTTTCCGCCCGTGGGTTTCTACCACGCCAACCACAATATCCAGCCCTTGCGCCCGCAGTCGCTGGGCTTCTGCCAGCATCGCCCAGGTCTTCCCGACGCCTGCACAGGCACCGAAGAAAACTTTCAGCTTCCCCCGATGCGGCGCGGCAGTTTGTTCCAGCAGACGATCGGGGTCGGGACGTAAGGGTTCGTTATTCATCAAGTTTATCCAGCGCCAGATTGAGTTTGACAATGTTGACGACCGGCTGGCCGATATATTTCACCAGTGGTTGTTGGCTGTATTTTGCGATCAGTTGCGTGAGCTGTTCAACGCTGAGATTACGCGCTTTCGCGATGCGTGGGATCTGCCAGGCCGCCGCTTGCGGGGTGATATTATTGTCCAGCCCGCTTGCCGATGCCGTCACCAGTTCAACCGGAATGCTCGCGCTGGCATCCGGGTTAGCGGCCCGTAATGCAGCAACGCGTGCGGCTATTAGTTTATCCAGCTCAGGGTTACTGACCGCCAGATTGCTCCCGCCAGAAGCCTGTGGATTATAGGGCATTTCTGCCGTTGCCGACGGGCGACCATGAAAATAGCCGTTGCCGGTAAAATTCTGCCCGATTAATGCCGAACCCCGCACTGTATCACCTTCACGGATCAACGAACCGTTGGCCTGCCAGGGAAACCACCATTGCCCCAGCACGGTGGTCAGCAGCGGGTAAACGCCGCCAGTAATCAATAACAGAAAGATAAATGTCGATAATGCCGGACGTAATCCACGCATGGTAAACCTCACACCAGACCGCAAACGGTCAGCAGTAAATCAATGACTTTGATACCAATAAACGGCACCAGCAGCCCACCCAGACCGTAAATCCATAAGTTACGGCGCAACATGGCAGAAGCGGTAAGCGGTTTATAACTCACGCCTTTTAACGCCAGAGGAATCAAAAAGACGATAATCAAGGCGTTGAAAATGACCGCACTGAGAATGGCGGAGTCGGGCGAATGAAGGCGCATGATGTTCAGCGCATTTAACTGCGGATACGTTGCCGCGAACGCCGCCGGAATAATGGCGAAGTATTTCGCCACATCGTTGGCAATGCTGAAGGTGGTCAGCGAGCCACGGGTCATCAGCATCTGTTTGCCAATATGTACCACCTCGATCAACTTGGTCGGGTTAGAGTCGAGATCGACCATATTGCCCGCTTCTTTCGCCGCCTGAGTACCGGAGTTCATCGCCACCGCGACATCTGCCTGCGCCAGCGCTGGAGCATCGTTGGTGCCGTCGCCGGTCATCGCCACCAAACGGCCTTCCGCCTGATACTGACGAATCAATGCCAGCTTGGCCTCCGGTGTCGCTTCGGCGAGAAAATCATCGACGCCCGCTTCCGCAGCAATGGCGGCGGCAGTCAGACGGTTATCGCCGGTAATCATCACCGTTTTAATGCCCATTTTGCGCAGCTGGGCGAAGCGCTCTTTAATACCGCCTTTGACGATATCTTTCAGCGCAATAACGCCCAGCACACGGGAACCTTCCACCACCACCAGCGGCGTGGCCCCCTGACGCGCAACCTGATCGACTTTTTGATCAACATCGGTAGGGAAGTGACCGCCGTTAGCCTCAACATGGCGGCGAATGGCATCGACAGAACCTTTACGGATCATGCGGTTGTCGATGTTGATCCCGCTCATCCGGCTTTGCGCAGTAAACGGTACAAAGGTGGCATGGAGCGACTGCACATCGCGCTCGCGCAGGTTAAAACGTTGCTTGGCGAGGATCACAATACTGCGGCCTTCCGGCGTTTCATCAGCCAGCGAAGCCAGTTGTGCGGCGTCAGCCAGCGTTTTTTCATCCACGCCCTGCGCAGGGATAAACTCCGACGCCTGACGGTTACCGAGTGTGATGGTGCCGGTTTTATCCAGTAGCAGAACGTCAACGTCACCTGCCGCTTCAACTGCACGTCCGCTGGTGGCAATCACATTCGCGCCCAGCATCCGACTCATCCCGGCGACGCCGATCGCTGACAACAGGCCGCCAATAGTGGTTGGGATCAGACAGACCAGCAGCGCCACCAGTACCGTTACACTCACGGCATTACCGCCCCACGCGGAAAACGGCCACAGCGTGGCGGTTGCCAGTAAAAAGACGATGGTCAGAGCAATCAGCAGGATAGTCAGGGCAATCTCGTTCGGTGTTTTGCGTCGCTGTGCGCCTTCCACCATCGCGATCATCCGATCCAGAAATGTCTCACCGGGGTTAACGCTACACTCAATCACCAGCCAGTCAGAAAGAATACGCGTGCCGCCGGTGACGGAGGCAAAATCGCCGCCGGATTCACGGATCACCGGTGCCGATTCCCCGGTGATGGCGCTTTCATCGACCGATGCGCCGCCTTCAATGACTTCACCATCGCAGGGGATAATATCGCCAGCTTCTACCAGCACGATGTCACCTTTACGCAGTTGATCGGCAGGAACTTTGTCCGCCGCAGCGCCATATTTCGGCTCACGCAGCTTGCGGGCAAAGGCAGTTTTTTTCACCCCTTTAAGACTGTTGGCCTGCGCTTTACTGCGGCCTTCTGCCAGCGCCTCGGCGAAATTAGCGAACAGTACGGTGACCCACAGCCAGCCGCTAATTGCCGCGCTAAACAGCGCATTGCCAGGCATCGCACCGCTTGCCATCGCGATGCTAATACAGGTGGTCAGCAGACTGCCGATCCAGACGATAAACATCACCGGATTGCGCCATTGCGCCTGCGGGTTTAATTTTTTCACCGCTTCTTTCAGCGCCTGAACGACAAGTGTTGGTTCGAATAGCGCCAGTTGTTTACGACTCATATTCAGTGCTCACTCAATATCATCAGGAGAGATATTCCGCCACCGGACCAAGCGCCAGGGCAGGGATAAAGGTCAGTGCGCCAACCAGCAACACGGTGCCGATTAACAGGCCAACAAACAGCGGGCCGTGCGTTGGCAGCGTGCCGGAGCTGGCGGGTTGGCTCTTTTTACTCACCAGCGAACCGGCAATTGCCATCACCGGGATAATCACCCCGAAGCGACCGACAAACATGCAGAACGCCAGTAAACAGTTCCAGAACGGGGAGTTGGCGCTTAATCCGGCAAAGGCGCTGCCGTTGTTGTTAGCGGCGGATGACACGGCGTACAGCACTTCGCTAAAACCATGCGGGCCAGGGTTGAGCATGGCGCTACGTCCGGCGTCGGTCATCATTGCCAGCGCCGCGCCCATCAGCACCAGCGTCGGGGTAACCAGAATCGCCAGTGCAGTCAGTTTCATCTCGCGTACGTCGATTTTTTTACCCAGATATTCCGGTGTACGACCAATCATCAGCCCGGCAATAAACACCGCCAGCAGGACAAACAGCATCATGCCGTAAAGACCAGAACCGACACCGCCGAACACCACTTCACCAATTTGCATCAGCCACATCGGCACCATGCCACCGAGAGCGGTAAACGAATCATGCATCGCAATCACCGCGCCACAGGAAGCCGCCGTAGTCACGACCGCAAACAGGCTACTGACCAGCACGCCGAAACGGCTCTCTTTACCTTCCATATTGATGCTGCTGTCTGCGCCGAGCGCCAGCAGATGAGGATTACCCTGAACTTCTGCCCACATCACCACGCCTACGCAGATGACAAAAATCACTGACATCGCCCACAGCAACATGCGCCCCTGGCGGCGATCGCCCGTCACTTCACCAAAGGCAAAGCACAGCGCCGTTGGGATCAAGAAGATCGCCAGCATCTGCACGAAGTTGGTCAGTGCGGTTGGGTTTTCAAACGGATGCGACGAGTTGGCATTAAAGAAGCCACCGCCGTTAGTACCGAGCATCTTGATCGCTTCCTGAGAAGCTACAGGCCCCATGGGTAACAGCTGTTGCGCTCCTTCAACGGTATTCACAGCCTGATAAGGCTGAAAGTTTTGCAGCGCACCTTGTTGAATAAAAAACAGTGCGATCAACAACGCCACAGGGACGAGCACCCATAACGTGATGCGTAGCAGATCGACCCAGGCATTCCCGAGTGTGCTCATGCTCTGGCGGGTAAACGCACGGATGAGGGCAAAAATCACCGCAATCCCGCTGGCGGCAGAAAGAAAGTTTTGCACCGTTAAGCCAGCCATCTGGCTGAAATAGCTCAACGTGGTTTCACCGCTGTAAGATTGCCAGTTGGTATTCGTGACAAAGCTGACGGCGGTATTCAGCGCCAGATCCCACGACAGCCCCGGCAACTGCTGTGGATTAAGCGGCAGATAGTGCTGACCGAGCAACATAAAAAACAGCACCGCCAGCCCCAGCATGTTCAGGCCGAGAATGGCACAAAGATATTGCTTCCAGTTCATCTCACGGTCAGAGACGCCAAGTGCGCGAAAAAGTACGCGCTCAACGCCCGTTGTACCGGGAAGAGGAATGTCATTAATCAGCCGCGCCAGCCCGCTGCCTAAAGGACGCGCCAGCACCATTAACACCAGTAAAAACGTGGCGATCAGTAAGAACCCTTGCGCAGCCATCAGAACGCCTCCGCATTGATCAGGGCATAAACCAGATAACCCAGTAATAAAAACACCAGCAATACGCCGGTTATCACGCCTGCACTCACAGTGCACCTCCAGTGGCCTAAAAGTGATACCGGAAGGGTAGAATTCTGGCTGCAAAGATTTCGCAAAAATCTGCGGGCGGGGTGTAAAAAAAGTATAAAAATGGCAAAAGCCATGATTTAACTAATGTTTAGTATTAATTTAACTTTTGTGTAACTTAATTACAGGATGAATGTAAATAAACCATCAATAAGCAAAAATAAGTGGTCGGATGAGTAGTAAAATTACACAAAAGGCGGTACTATTTTCATCAGATAAACAAATTCATTTTTCCGGTGCCATTCACCGGGTAGATACAAAAGGGGGAGAAAAGTATGGAACTCTACAGAGAATATCCTGCATGGCTTATCTTTTTACGCCGTACTTATGCGGTTGCAGCGGGCGTTCTGGCGCTGCCTTTCATGCTTTTCTGGAAAGACCGCGCCCGCTTTTACAGCTACCTGCATCGCGTCTGGTCGAAAACCAGCGATAAACCGGTGTGGATGGATCAGGCCGAAAAGGCAACTGGTGATTTTTATTGATTGCTGAGTTTTGAATACATTGAAAACCGCCAGCGGAAACGCTGGCGGTTTTTTGTATCAGGAAGATGTTCAGAGGAATATTTAGACATCGTTATACCAATCGAAACATATATTCATGAAATATATATAAATATTTTCCTAATTGTTCTTATCTGACAGATATCTCACTTAAGGCTTTCTTATAAATCTGTAGGGTTTTGCCTGGAAGCAGAC
>ENA-UOZS01000693-UOZS01000693.1-food-metagenome-genome-assembly--contig:-NODE-693-length-9545-cov-4.321180_pt1 | contig 9545 bp, 7 predicted proteins | sample MGYA00249875_ERZ772737 | MGnify/ENA primary metagenome ERZ772737 (study PRJEB29005, sample SAMN08379463) | food metagenome | isolation source: cheese - non spiked | study: EMG produced TPA metagenomics... | reverse complement strand
GTCATAGTCGCTGTCGGCGCGCACGATTTTAACATCATGCCCGAGGTCGCGCAGAAGGCCATCCGCGACCTCGGTCAGGGTGTCGTTTAACTGACCGTTGGAGTGGGCGAATTTTTTCGCACCATTGATAATCAGAATGTTGCTCATTTTGTGTCCTCAGGGAAATACGTTTGAAGACGATTTTACCCCTACCAGCGACGCGGTGAAATTAGCAAAATGTGCAAAGTCTTTTGCTATTTGAGCAATAATAACGCAATTACCAACTGACCTTCGCTTCAAAGCCACCTTGCGGAGCGTTGCCAAACGAGGCTGACATTCCATGCAATATTGCGATACGGCGGACAATCGATAGGCCGAGACCGCTGCCGGTCACGCTTTGTCCCGGTGGACGATAAAAGCGTTCCCCGATGTGCGTCAGGACCTCTGGCGCAACGCCAGGACCATTATCCTTGACGCTAAAATTACGGGCGTTGAGCGTCACTTCCACAATGCTACCCCGCGGGCTGTAACGGATCGCATTATCCAGCAGATTTCGTACCATCAGGCTCAGTAACAGCGGCTGTCCTGTGCGCATGATGTTATGCGCGTTAATCTGCAAACGCACGTCGATATGCGCCTGCTGGGCTGGATGGTAGATATCCATCACCGCGGATTGCAAAAGCTCCTCCAGCGAGATTTCCGCCACATCCTGAAGATTGTCGAGGGAGTCGAGGCGTGAAAGCGTCAGTAACTGATCGACCAGCCGGGTGGCGCGTTCAATTCCTGCATGCAACTGTACCAGCGCTTTTTCCCGCGTTTGCGGGTCGTCGTCTGACAGTTGCACCACTTCTGTTTGTACTTTCAGCGCGGTCAACGGGCTGCGCAGCTCGTGGGCAGCATCAGAAGTGAAGCGCCGTTCGCGGACCATCATGGAATGGGTGCGGGTAAACAACTGATTGAGCGATTCAACCAACGGGCGCACTTCGCTTGGCACACCTTTCGGGTCGAGCGGCTCCTCCGATTCCGGTGAGCGCCAGCGCAGAGCCTGCGCCAGTTTTTTTAGCGGCCTGAGTTCACGGCTAATCATGACCACCAGGATTAGCAACATCAGCGGCAGCGCAATCAACCACGGTGTTAACTGGGCGGTGACGATCGACAGCGCCATATCCTCTCGATACTCCCACTCCTGGCCTACCACAATGCGGTATTTGCCGTCAGCGGAATTCAGCCACAGAAAACGCCATGCGTCGTTGTCCCCCTTGAGTTGGCCATCGGTAAAGCCTTCGTGGGTGTAGCTGTAGGGAATATCCTGGCCGTTGTCGCCATCGTGCAATACCATTTTGCCGTCGATGGTGAAGATGGCAAACGTCAGCGCGTCGTCATCAATATGGCCGTGCTTGAGCTTCTTCGGCGTGCGAGCCATATTGCTTGAGGTGGTGACGTCGCTGATATCCAGCGTGCTGAGCCGCTTGGCGAACAGCATCAGTTGGGTATCAAACAGCTCATCGACATTGTCGGTGGTCTGCTTCCAGGCTACAAAGCTGGAAACGGCCCAGGTTGCTGATGCCAGAATCAGAAAAATAAGCGTTAGCCTGACGCGCAGGCTGAGGCGTTGTGTGAGTTTCATGCGTCACCCAGGGTGTAGCCAATGCCATGCACGGTACGGATAAAGTCGCTGCCGAGCTTACGGCGTAAGTGATGGACGTGTACTTCAATCGCATTGCTGGAGACGTTTTCGTCCCAGGTATACAGTTTTTCTTGAATCAGTTTGCGGGGCAGGACGCGACCCTTATTGCGCATCAGCAGCTCCAGTAGAGCGAACTCTTTGGGTTTGAGAGACAAAGGCTCATCTGCCGACGTGGCAACCAGCGCGCCGGGATCAAGCGTCACCTGGCCATGGCGCAATATGTTGCTCGCCTGGCCGCTGGCACGGCGCACCAGCGCCTCCAGCCTGGCGGCAACTTCGATCAGCGCAAAGGGTTTGCACAGATAGTCATCCGCGCCGAGACGCAGACCCTCAACGCGTTCCACCAGCGCGTCGCGAGCGGTCAGAATCAGCACTGGCTCCTGCTTCCCGTTGGCTCGCCATTCGCGCAAGATCTCCCGTCCGTCGATGCCTGGCAGCGTCAGGTCGAGGATCACCGCATCATAAGGGGCGCTGTAGAGCGCTTCTTTCCCCTGGCGACCCTCGGTAAACCAGTCGATGCTGAAACCCATTTTACTCAGACCTGTTTTCAGGCCGTCGCCGATCAATGTGTCATCTTCGATCAGTAAAATACGCATATGTTCTTCCCTGCAGCCGCTCTCATTAGCGTCAGTAAACCTTGTGACTACAGCCTCTGTACAGCAAAAAAAGTATCTTTTTTTGCCTTAAGAACTTGTTAAGGATTAACTTATTTAATAGTCGTAAACCAAAATGAAAGGGAGACATGACGATGAAAAAATTAGCTGCAATGGTTGCTGTAATGGCACTGTGTTCCGCACCTGTTCTGGCAGCGCAGCAGGGCGGTTTCTCTGGACCGACAACCACCACGCAAAGCCAAAATGGCGGATTTGTCGGCCCGAATGGTAGCAGCGCGACGGTAGAAAGCGCCAAATCACTGCGTGATGACACTTGGGTTACCCTGCGCGGGAACATCGTTGAGCGTATTTCCGACGACCTGTATGTGTTTAAAGATGCGACTGGCACGGTGAATGTGGATATCGACCACAAGCGCTGGAACGGCGTAACCGTCACACCACAGGATGTGGTTGAAATCCAGGGGGAAGTGGATAAAGACTGGAACTCCGTTGAAATCGACGTGAAACAGATTACCAAAGTTGCCAAATAATCCCCATCAGGGCCGCACTCGTGGCCCTTTTCTTTGTGACTCAACACGCCAGATAGGGTAGTATCTGCGGCAATATTGCCCTTCAATAGAGGGGTACAAAGTTGAGGAACCACGATTAATGAGCGATATGGCAGAGCGCCTGGCGCTGCATGAATTCACGGAAACCGCCTATCTGAACTACTCCATGTACGTCATCATGGACAGGGCGTTGCCGTTTATTGGCGATGGTTTGAAACCCGTTCAGCGTCGCATCGTGTACGCGATGTCCGAACTGGGGCTGAATGCCAGCGCCAAATTTAAAAAATCCGCCCGTACCGTCGGTGACGTACTGGGTAAATACCACCCACACGGCGACAGCGCTTGTTATGAAGCGATGGTGCTGATGGCGCAGCCGTTCTCTTACCGTTATCCGTTGGTCGACGGGCAGGGGAACTGGGGGGCGCCGGACGATCCGAAATCCTTCGCGGCGATGCGTTATACCGAATCCCGCCTGTCTAAATATGCGGAAGTTCTGCTGGGTGAACTCGGCCAGGGAACGTCGGACTGGGTGCCAAACTTCGACGGCACCATGCAGGAGCCGAAGATGCTGCCTGCGCGTCTGCCAAATATTCTGTTGAACGGCACGACCGGTATTGCCGTTGGTATGGCGACGGACATTCCGCCGCATAACCTGCGTGAAGTGGCGAAAGCGGCGATTACCCTGATTGAGCAACCGAAAACGACGCTGGATCAGTTGCTGGACATCGTGCAGGGGCCGGATTACCCGACCGAAGCGGAGATCATTACCTCGCGGTCGGAGATTCGTAAGATTTACGAAAACGGACGTGGCTCCGTACGTATGCGCGCGGTATGGACGAAAGAAGACGGCGCGGTGGTGATTTCCGCACTGCCGCATCAGGTTTCCGGGGCAAAAGTGCTGGAGCAGATCGCCGCTCAAATGCGCAATAAAAAGCTGCCGATGGTAGACGACCTGCGCGACGAATCGGATCACGAAAACCCGACCCGTCTGGTGATTGTCCCGCGCTCCAATCGTGTGGATATGGAGCAGGTGATGAACCACCTGTTTGCCACCACCGATCTGGAAAAAAGCTACCGCATCAATCTGAATATGATCGGTCTTGATGGTCGTCCGGCGGTGAAAAATCTGCTGGAGATCCTCACCGAATGGCTGGCGTTTCGCCGCGATACCGTACGTCGTCGCCTGAACTATCGTCTGGAAAAAGTGCTTAAACGCCTGCATATCCTTGAAGGTTTGCTGGTGGCGTTCCTCAACATTGACGAAGTGATCGAAATTATTCGTCATGAGGATGAACCTAAGCCCGAGCTGATGTCGCGGTTTGGCATTTCTGAAACCCAGGCTGAAGCCATTCTTGAGCTGAAATTGCGCCACCTTGCCAAACTCGAAGAGATGAAAATCCGCGGCGAGCAGGATGAGCTGGCGAAAGAGCGCGATCAGCTGCAAGGCATTCTGGCTTCCGAGCGTAAAATGAGTAACCTGCTGAAGAAAGAGCTGCAGGCTGATGCCGAGGCCTATGGCGACGAACGCCGCTCTCCGCTGCAGGAACGTGAAGAAGCGAAGGCGATGAGCGAGCACGACATGCTGCCGTCAGAGCCAGTGACCATTGTGCTGTCTCAGAGTGGTTGGGTGCGTAGCGCGAAAGGCCACGACATTGATGCGCCGGGATTAAGCTATAAAGCGGGCGACAGCTTTAAGTCTGCGGTGAAGGGTAAGAGCAACCAGCCAGTGGTGTTCGTGGACTCGACCGGACGCAGCTACGCCATCGACCCGATTACGCTGCCGTCGGCGCGTGGACAGGGTGAACCGCTGACCGGGAAGCTCACGCTGCCGCCGGGCGCGACGGTTGAGCACATGCTGATGGAAGGCGACGATCAGAAACTGCTGATGGCATCCGATGCGGGTTACGGTTTTGTCTGCACCTTCAACGACCTGGTAGCTCGTAACCGTGCTGGTAAGGCATTGATTACGCTGCCAGAAAATTCGCGCGTTATGCCGCCGGTTGTGATTGAAGATGAAACCGATATGCTGCTGGCAATCACACAGGCCGGTCGCATGTTGATGTTCCCGGTAAGCGATTTGCCGCAATTGTCAAAAGGCAAAGGGAACAAGATTATCAATATCCCTTCAGCGGAAGCGGCGAAAGGCGAAGATGGCCTGGCGCAGCTCTACGTGCTGCCGCCACAAAGCACGCTGACTATCCACGTCGGTAAGCGCAAAATTAAACTGCGTCCTGAAGAGTTGCAGAAAGTGACCGGCGAGCGTGGCCGTCGCGGTACGCTAATGCGTGGTCTGCAGCGTATCGATCGCATTGACATTGACTCGCCTCGACGCGCCAGTCACGGCGACAGCGAAGAATAACGCTACCGTCCGGCTCTCCCTGTTTTAGCCCGGGGAGAGCCAACGTTAAAAATTCCCGTGAAACCGTTGTTTATTCGTGCGTTGCGATTAACAATACGCTTTTCCAGAGAGCCGCCCTTAACAAAGCCCTAACCTGATACTGCGTGATGAATCAGGTGACGTAAAATGCCAGGCTCTTAGGCCTCAGAGGTTGTTATGCTATATATTTTTCGTTTAATCATTACTGTTATTTACTGCGTTCTGGTCTGTATTTTCGGTTGCATATACTGTCTGTTCAGCCCACGAAATCCAAAACACGTCGCAACGTTCGGTCATATGTTTGGCCGCCTGGCTCCCCTTTATGGCCTGAAGGTTGAGTGCCGCATGCCGGCAGACGCGCAGAACTATGGTAATGCTATCTATATTTGTAATCATCAGAACAACTATGACATGGTTACCGCTGCGAATATTGTTCAGCCGCCGACGGTGACGGTAGGTAAAAAAAGCCTGTTGTGGATCCCATTCTTCGGGCTGCTGTACTGGTTAACCGGCAACCTGCTGATTGACAGAAACAACCGTACCAAAGCGCACAGCACCATTGCGGCGGTGGTGAATCATTTCAAAAAACGTCGTATTTCTATCTGGATGTTCCCGGAAGGAACGCGCAGCCGTGGTCGCGGTCTGCTGCCGTTTAAAACCGGCGCGTTTCATGCGGCGATTGCGGCGGGTGTCCCGGTTATTCCGGTGTGCGTTTCAACTACCTCGAACAAGATAAAACTCAACCGACTCAATAATGGTCTGGCGATTGTAGAGATGTTGCCGCCGGTAGATATTAGCCATTTTGGGAAAGATCAGGTTCGTGAACTGGCAGCGCATTGCCGTACGCTGATGGAACAAAAAATCGCAGAACTCGATAAAGAAGTTGCTGAGCGGGAAGCCGCCGGTAAGGTTTAATCCGCGCAATTCGGGTTTGTTACAGGAAAAGATTTCCTGCGTGTTAATCGCCAGTTTTTCATGGAGTTTATATGTCATTCAGTCGGCGTCAGTTCATTCAGGCATCGGGGATCGCACTGTGTGCAGGTGCTGTTCCGCTGAAGGCTAATGCTGCCGGTCAGCAACAACCGTTACCCGTACCTCCGCTGCTGGAGTCCCGTCGGGGGCAGCCGTTATTTATGACGCTGCAACGCGCCCACTGGTCCTTCACGCAAGGCACGCGCGCACCTGTCTGGGGGATTAACGGTCGCTACCTGGGACCGACGATCCGCGTCTGGAAAGGGGATGACGTCAAGCTTATCTACAGCAACCGTCTGACTGAAAATGTCTCGATGACTGTCGCTGGATTACAGGTGCCAGGCCCGCTGATGGGCGGCCCGGCGCGCATGATGTCCCCTAATGCAGACTGGGCGCCAGTGCTGCCGATTCGTCAGAATGCCGCTACGCTGTGGTATCACGCCAATACGCCAAATCGTACTGCCCAGCAGGTTTATAACGGTCTTGCCGGAATGTGGCTGATTGAAGATGAAGTGAGTAAATCACTGTCTATTCCCAACCACTACGGCGTGGATGATTTCCCGATCATTATTCAGGACAAGCGTCTGGACAACTTTGGTACGCCGGAATATAGCGAACCCGGCAGCGGTGGTTTTGTCGGTGATACCCTGCTGGTCAACGGGGCGCAAAGCCCGTATGTCGAAGTCTCTCGCGGCTGGGTGCGTTTGCGTTTGCTGAACGCTTCAAACTCGCGTCGTTACCAGTTGCAAATGAGCGATGGCCGCGCGCTGCATGTGATTTCCAGCGATCAGGGCTTTTTACCTGCGCCCGTTTCGGTGAAGCAGCTCTCGCTGGCGCCTGGCGAGCGCCGTGAGATCCTGGTGGATATGACTAACGGAAATGAGGTCTCTATCACCTGTGGTGAGGCGGCCAGCATTGTCGACAGGATCCGCGGATTCTTTGAGCCTTCCAGTATTCTCATCTCCACGCTGGTATTGACGCTGCGCCCGACCGGCCTGTTGCCGCTGGTGACCGACAGTCTGCCAATGCGCCTGCTGCCAACGGAAATCCTCAGTGGTTCACCGATTCGCAGCCGTGATATCAGTCTGGATGACGATCCCGGCATCAACGGTCAGCTGTGGGACGTCAACCGCATGGATATTACCGCTCAGCAGGGCTCCTGGGAGCGCTGGACGGTACGAGCGGATATGCCTCAGTCTTTCCATATCGAAGGCGTCTCGTTCCTGATCCGTAATGTGAATGGCGCAATGCCGTTCCCGGAAGACCGGGGCTGGAAAGATACCGTCTGGGTCGACGGCCAGGTTGAATTACTGGTCTACTACGGACAACCTTCCTGGGCTCATTTCCCGTTCTACTTTAACAGTCAGACGCTGGAAATGGCGGATCGTGGCTCGATCGGACAGATGTTGGTGAACCCGGCGCCGTAATGCGCCGGAGTTTCCGTTACGCCCGCCAGAACATGCGCGAGAACAGGATCAGAATGGGGTAAATCTCCAGACGCCCCATGATCATGGCCGCGCACATCAGAAGTTTTGCCTCCTCGTTTAAGGTGCCAAACGTCGTTGCGGTGATGCCAAATCCCAGGCCCATGTTATTGATGCAGGCGGCAACGGTGGCGAAAGAGGAGAAGAGATCGTAGCCCATCAGATTGAGCGCCCAGATAAAAAAGCTGGTAAATAAAACGTAGAGAAAGAAAAAGCTCCATACCGAACGCACTACTCGGTCGCTTACCACGTTATTGCCCACTTTGATATTCAGCAGGGCGCGAGGATGCGCGAGCTGGTGTAACTCCTGACGGCATTGCTTGAACATAATCAAAAAACGCAGCACCTTAATCCCCCCGCAGGTCGAGCCGATACAACCGCCGAAGAAACTGGCGCTGAGCAGCATGAATATCGTGTGCGAAGGCCACTGCGCATAATCCGCCGTCGACAGGCCATTATCTGTCAGCATGGAGCTGGCCAGAAAAAAGGCATGCACCAGGCTGTCCGTCATCCCGTACATACCCGCCCGCCAGACCTGCCAGGTGGCGATCAAGGTGACAACCAGCGCAATAAGCAGAAAGAAACGCAGCTCGGCATTACGACGAAAGGGCTTAAAGGTACGTTTCACAATAGCTACGTACCAGAGGGTGAAGTTAAACGCAGACAGCAGTGAAAACAGTCCGGCGACTAACTCAATAGCGTGGCTGTTATAAAAGCCGATGCTCTCACTTCGGGTGGAAAATCCGCCGAGAGAGACCGTCGACAGCCCGTGGCATAAGGCATCGAAAAACGACATCCCGGCAATCCAGTAGGCCAGAGTACAAATAAGGCCGAGAATGACGTAGGTCAGCCACAGCGTACGAGCGGTATCAGCAAGCCTTGGCGTGAGGCGTTCTTCTTTAAAGGGACCTGGCATTTCAGACTGATACAGCTTCATACCACCAATACCCAGCAGGGGTAATACCGCCACGGCAAGGACAATAACCCCCAGACCGCCAATAAAATTTAGCTGAGCCCGATAGTACAGATACGATTTCGGCAAGGCGCTGACGTCGTCAATTACCGTAGCGCCAGTGGTGGTTATCCCGGAAACCCCTTCGAACAGGGCATCGGCAAAGGAGAGATTTAAGCCATCGTCCATCCACATCGGCATGGCGCTGATAAACGAAAACAGCAGCCAGAACAGGACGATAATGACAAAGCCATCCCGGGTTCGTAGTTGAATACCTGCATGTTTGGTTGCCAGCCACGCTCCACCGCCGAGGGTAAAGAACGTCATAAATGTGCTGAAAAAGGCGAAAAAGCTCCGCTCTTTATTTAACAGAGCAATGCCCATCGGCGGCAGCATGGAGAAGCTGTAGAGAAGAACCAGAAATCCGCACAGGTGAACAACTACCCGTAACTGGGAAATATGCAGTGAATCGTTGAGTCGCAATGAAAAATCCCCCGCCGAAAAAGAGTTATCTCAGCTGGCCGGCATGGTGTTAATTATGAATGATAAAAATGGGCGTCGTAAAATTTAACAATTTAAATCACTTTCTACTTGTCTGACTCAGACTCCACTTCATTTCTTGCTGACATACAGCGTATAATCCCCGGCCTTTGATTATTTTTTTACCATTTTTGGAAGCACTATGAGCGCAATATCCCTGATCCAGCCGGACAGAGACCTTTTCTCCTGGCCGCAGTACTGGGCTGCCTGTTTTGGCCCGGCACCATTTTTGCCGATGTCACGCGACGAAATGGACCAACTTGGCTGGGATAGCTGCGACATCATTCTGGTTACCGGCGATGCATACGTCGATCATCCCAGCTTTGGCATGGCAATTTGCGGCCGTATGCTGGAAGCGCAGGGCTTTCGTGTTGGGATTATCGCCCAGCCGG
>ENA-UOZS01000650-UOZS01000650.1-food-metagenome-genome-assembly--contig:-NODE-650-length-10331-cov-9.407260_pt1 | contig 10331 bp, 9 predicted proteins | sample MGYA00249875_ERZ772737 | MGnify/ENA primary metagenome ERZ772737 (study PRJEB29005, sample SAMN08379463) | food metagenome | isolation source: cheese - non spiked | study: EMG produced TPA metagenomics... | reverse complement strand
CTTAGAACTTGCTGACGCCGAAAAGCCAACCAACGCGCACAACGTTGTCTCACAAGATAACGAAGGCGGTGTGGAACATAAGATTGTTCGCATGAACGTTCCATACGCAAACCCTGGCGAAAAAATGACCGGTACTTACTTTATCGGCTATTCTCGAACATGGTCAGTGACAAAACGCATGTTAACCAACATGTTCGTCGGCAAACCAGCCGGCAATTATGACCACCTACTCGACTTCAGTGAACCAACAACTGGTGCCCTATTCTTCATCCCATCAAAAACAACACTAGCAAAAATAGCAGAAGAAGAACTATAGAGTGCTGACTCAAACGGGTTAGGCTTTGAGGATTAACGTAAAAACGGGCATTATGGCGGGTCTCAGCCATGATGTCCGTTTTGTAGTTAACCGGAAAAGGCTGTTTGAGAAGCACGTTTGATATAGAGTGCGTTTAAAGCGGTTTGCCTCTGAGCATTAGAATCGTACCGTGAATGAGCGCCAAAGGCGATCGTTTACAGGTACGTGGCTAAGCGCAAGAGGCAGCTTTAAAAAGCACGTTTGATACAGAGTGCTGACTCAAACAGGTTAGCCTTTGAGGATTAACAGCATTATTTTCTGAGCATCCAATTAACCAAATTGGGTGCTTTTCTTTTACTTTTTAAGCCTGTTAATTGACTTAACAACCATTTGATTGGTACACTACACTTACTAATAATAAGAAAATGAGGCTATTCATATGTCAGAAACAATGCACGCTGTTGCCATCCAACAATATGGTGACGAAAACCAACTTGAAATGATTACTTTACCGATGCCTACAATTGGTGAACACCAAGTCCTAATTCAATCTAAAGCGACAGCAATCAACCCACTCGACTGGAAATTACGTGAAGGTCATCTCACAAGCATGTTCCAATGGGAATTCCCAATCGTTCTTGGCTGGGACCTTTCCGGGGTCGTTGTTGCCGTTGGATCAGCCGTAACAGAATGGCACGTTGGTGATGAAGTTTTCGCACGACCTGCCACTTCAAATCGTGGTACTTATGCTGAATACGTTGCCGTTGATGACAACTTAATCGCACCAAAACCAGTCAATGTCACTTTTGAAGAAGCGGCTGCCGTCCCATTAGCTGGCGAAACTGCTTGGCAAGCACTCTTTAACCACGGTCACCTACAACCAGGCGAAACCGTCCTGGTCCAAGCTGGTTCAGGTGGCGTAGGTTCATATGCTATCCAATTCGCAAAAGCAATGGGCGCCCACGTTATCACCACAACTAGTGCGAAGAACTTCGATCTTGTCCGTGAACTTGGCGCTGATGAAATCATTGACTATCGAACTGAAAAAGTGGCCGATAAAGCCCACAATGTCGATCTCGTTATCGACACTATCGGGGGTCAAGGACAAGTCGATGCATGGGCTGTCCTCAATCCTGAAACAGGTCGCCAAATTTCAATCGTTGGTGAAGCGCCTGAAACTGCGGCCATCATTAAAGATACCAATATGACTTTCAAAGCCATCTGGTTAATGCCAGATGGTGATCAACTTAAAAAGATTGCCGCATTAATGGCCGATGGTAAAGTCAAATCAATTATCGATACTGTCTTCCCATTTTCTGCTGATGGCTTGATCAAAGCCCATCAACTAAGTGCTACGAATCACTCAACCGGGAAAGTTGTTATTAAATTCTAGATCTCCCAAAAAACACCGCTAACCTAATAGGCTAGCGGTGTTTTTTTAATCATTGAATAATTGATCACTTTCTTTGTCGGTACGATTCCCAATCGTATAAATTTCGACCATTACGAAAATTAATTCGATGGGTGGGAAGAAATAAATAGCGACTAATAGAATCACTTGAATCACCCAGAAATAAGGTCTAGTAATCGTGCTATAGATCGGCATGGCTTTAATTTTTTGATACCGCTCAGGGGCGACTTCACGATTGGCGTTCGCCAATGCATCACTCAAGAAGAAGTAGGCCAATAACCAAATCAGATGAACCACGTAGTAAAAATATTCCGGACCGCGTTCATTGATGAACCGCCCCGTCCAAGCCGTTGCAACGGGTAAAAATGACATGGATAATAACCAAATATTATTCAGCCAATAAATACGCTTTGTTCCTCGTTTCGTCAGCGAAAACATATAGTAATGATTATACCAAGCAACCCCTACGAAAACGTACGTAATGATATACGCAAAAAAGTAGGGACCATTTTCCAAAAGTGCCTTAATTTCCGGTGTTTCTGGCGTTTTAAATTCCAAGATCATAATGGTGACAATAATCGCGATGACAGCATCGCTAAATGCTTCTAATCGACCCTTATTCATTCTATACATCTCCTTAACCAAAATAGCTAATTTTATATTTTACACTATTTAATTATGATGTGCTATTATTTATAGAATGCCTGATGTACCAGTGCATTCAACAACTAATCCCCAACAATCCTTTCAAAGATACTTAAAAATAAATTGATTTCAGCCATTAATTAATAGTATAATTTATCTACGTAGTAAGGGAGGAATTATCATGGAAAGAGAGTATCAATCACGCGCTTCACTTAAAAAAGAAGTTAAGTCATTATTTGCTGGTCATTGGGGAAAGGCCGTTACGTTGAACATCATCCCCACTCTGCTATCAATTATTGGGGTGATTATTGTCGGAGCAGTCTTGATGGCCATGATTGCCATCTTCGCAAACACCGACCCATCAATGGCTGCCAATGAATCTTTTTCGGGCCATTCGTCTGGTAGTAGTTTTGCTGGTCAAATTCCAAGTTTCATTTTGGGGCTCATTACACTTGGGATTAATTTTACTTTCTTAGATTGGCTCCGTTCGAAAGATGCTGATTTTAGTTCACTCAAAGGAGCTTTCAGTGTCTTCTCAAAACGTTATTTCTTGGGCGCTTTTCTAATTCGAATTTTAGCTAGCTTATTTACATTCCTTTGGGCATTGTTATTCATTATTCCGGGGATCATTAAAGGCTACGCTTATTCTCAAGCTTCTTATATCTTCAAGGACTTAACAGATAACGATCCACAAGCTGACGTTAGCTTTTTAGATTGTATCACTAAGAGTCGTGAGTTAATGAATGGGCATAAATTCCGGTTTTTCGTCTTACAACTAAGCTTCTTAGGTTGGGATATTTTAGCTGGCCTCTCACTTGGCATTGGCTATTTCTGATTAACGCCATATAAGAATGCAACTTATATGGCATTCTACAAAGATCTTGCAGGCGATCAATTTTTACAGACAACTTCTGCAGATGAACCAACTGAAGAAGTTACTGTTGAAGCAATTTAAATGAACTCAAGACGTTCTTAATTGGGCGTCTTTTTTTGTATTATGCGGTGATTAGCAGTAGGCTTAGACTAACCATTTTATTCAGAAAGGATGACGTCATCATGACCACTAATCACCAAATCCAACTTGATACCGAACATAATTGGCACGCAGTGTCTGGTGAAATCCCTACGCCTAAACCTGAAGAGCTACTGATCAAAGTCAGGGCAAGTAGCGTCAACCCTGTCGACCTTAAAAGACGAGCTAGCACCACAACCATTTTGGGCTATGACGGGTATGGTACCGTGCAAGCGGTCGGCGCCACTGTGACCAACTTTCAACCTGGCGATGTTGTCTTCTATGCCGGCAGTACCCAGATCGATGGCAGTTTCCAACACTATCAATGTGTTCCGGCCGCGATTTGTGCGCTTGCGCCTAGTACAATCAGTGCCGCGGAGATTGCCGGCTTACCGCTTGTTTCGTTAACCGCCTATGAATTACTTTTTGAAAAGCTTGGTTTTACCGCTGAACAAAATGCCAATCGTGGCAAACAACTATTGATTATCAATGGTGCCGGTGGGGTTGGATCAATTCTCAGTCAACTCGCCAAGTGGGCCGGATTCACCGTCACTGCCACAAGCAGTCTCACTCATTTCGACTGGCTAAAAACAAACGGAGTTGATCACCCGCTGGATTATCATTCACCTAGCAGCTTAGACAACTTAGCCAGTCTTCCGGATAACACCTTTGATGCCATCGCGGTCCTTTATGATATTGAAAGCTATCTCCAAGAGGTCGCACGGCTGATTAAACCGTTTGGACAAGTCGGTACGATTGTTGGCAATACGCATCCACTTGATCTCGCACCGCTTAAGCCTAAATCAGCCTCATTTTCATTTGAGTACATGTTCACTAAAACGGACTATCAATTCCAAACCACTAGTCAAGGGGCGATTCTCCAACAAATTGCGCGGCTAATCGATGCGCGGATTCTGCATCCAATCACCACCGCCCACTACACGGGCTTAACGGTCGCTAATCTTCAAACAATTACCAATAAACTGTTAACTGGCCATGCTACTGGTAAACAGGGATTGGTCTACTAAACGCAAAAAAGCCGCAACCAAATTGGTTGCGGCTTTTTTAACACAACAGTCATCGAGTTAGCGGGGATTGAACCCACATCAATCATTCATTTTACAATTCGCTTTTAATAGCCAATCGCTTTTGATTTTCTTGGGAGGAATTTCAATTTAGATGATTGGTTCTACCGTTAAACTATAACTCATTGGGTGTTGCTAAGACACTTCTTTAGGGAGGAATTGTCTCATAAAATTAACTTGCTCAGATTCACTTACTTGGGAGATGCTTATCTGATATTTATAGAATACCAAGCAGTTGTGACCAAATTGTGAACTTTCAAGTATGAAATGATGTCCGTTAAAAAAAGCCCCCACCACTTTGGTGAGGGCTCAATTTTATAGCTCATCTTCCGTCGCCAACAAACCATACTTCACTTTAAAGCGACTGATGATTCGGTACCACGACTGATAAAAGAAGAAAATAAAAAAGACATTTGATAAAGCATGGGCCAAGTCAAAATAGAAACTCGCGACATAGGCTGCAATAAAAGTCTTAATCGTCAGTGGATTGACGTATGCGACAAAATACCACATATTCATAATCCACCCAAAAATAAAGCCCCAGACAAACCCAAAAATACAGAGCAAGTATTTATTCTGTGCCCACTGATGGCGACTAATTAAGCCTGCCGTAACGCCCATCATGCCCCAGCAAAACATTTGCCATGGGGTCCATGGCCCTTGTCCCAAAAACATATTCGAGACAATCGCAGCGGTCGAACCGACAATAAAACCCGATTCTGGACCAAGGACTAATGCCGACACGATAATCACAAAACTAGTTGGCTGAACACTGGGCAATGGTGCAAATGGTACCCGAGTGACTGCCGCAATCGCCGCTAAAACCGCGATGAAAATAATTTCACGGGCGCGAATATCCCGGGTTTCAAACCGCCAATAAAATGGCAGCATACTGGCAATCAAACAGATAAAACTGAAGATTAGAAAATGCTGTCCTTTTAAAGTGACGATAAACAACATGAAAATCGCCATAATCAAGAAAGCCAATCCAAACGTGGTCCAACTATTCCTTAAAGCTTTCATGCGTGCACCTCTTCCCAATTCAGGGCTTCGGGCAATTGACTGCGTAACATTCGGTTGATGGTTGTCGTATAGAAGAAGTTATGCGCGAAAAAGGCATAAGGTTCTTCCTCCGATACAATCGTCCCATCGAATAATAAGGCACACTGACTAGCAAACCGGGCACTAAAGGCCATATCGTGACTTGCCATAATCAACGTTAAGCCTTCCGCTTGTAAACGCGTCAACAATTCACCCAACGCCCGTTTGCGAATCGGATCAAGGCCCTTTGTTGGCTCATCCAACAAGAGTAACTGCGGCTGCGCTAGCAATACAATCCCGAGTGCAATCAATTGTTGCTCGCCGCCACTGGCATCTTGCGGGTTACGTTCAGCAAGGGTTTGAAGACCGAGCTTTGCTAGCATCTCTTCTGCCACTTGTTCTGGTGTTGCGCGTTTTAACTGCCGCGCCCGTTCGATAAATTCTTGACGGACACTATCATAACTGAAATGATCGCTCGGTGTTTGTGAGAGATAACCCACTGTTTTGAAAAGTTCAGCTTGCGCCCACTTACCGATCTTCTTACCTTGTAACTTGATTTCACCATGGCGCGGTTGTAATAAACCAATCAAAAGTTTCAACAACGTTGACTTACCAGTCCCATTTTTACCAACAATCGCTAACCAATCGCCGGTATGAACCTCTAGATTGAGCTGATCTAAAACATAAGGGTCATTTTTTTCATACTGAAAACTCACATGTTTGGCCTGCAGAATTGTTGATTGGTCGTTCGTGGCTATTTCACGTTTAGTATGTGTTAACTGCCATTGTCGCCGCTCAATCAATTGCTTGCCACTGACAACGGTCAATGGTAATGCCGCAATATCAGCTGGTGCAATCAACTCATTTTGTAAAAAGACGTGTGGCACATCTGGGACGAATTCACGCAATGCCGGTTGCGCCCAAATTGCTGCTAATCCACCAGCAACCGGTCCTTGATACGTTATCTCACCGCCATCCATCAACCAAAGTTGATTAGAGAGCGGTAAAATATCATCCAACTGGTGTTCACTGATAATCACGGTGATGCCGAGTTCGTCATGTACCCGTTGCAATAAACTAATAAATTCTTTGGTCGCAATGGGATCGAGTTGCGCTGTTGGTTCATCCAACAGTAAAAGATCCGGCTGTAAAATCAAAACCGACGCTAGGTTGACCAGTTGTTTTTGGCCACCAGATAAATCATGCACGGAAGCATACAGCAAATCTTGGAAACCTAAAAAGCTGACTAATTCGGCAATTCGTTTTTGAATATTCGCACTCTTTTCACCAATATTCTCGAGTGAAAAAGCGAGTTCCTGAATGACCGTATCCATCACTAATTGGTTATCCGGATTTTGAAAGACCATCCCAATCTTCTGCGCACTTACCCCTTGCGATAAATCAGCTAACGGTTGGCCCTCGAAAATAATCTCACCCGACCGTTTACCAACGGGCCAGAGTTCTTTTTTGAGTTGGCGCAATAAGGTGGTCTTCCCGCTACCCGAGTTCCCAGCTAACGTAATGAAGTCACCCGTCTGAACGGTTAAATTGATGTCTTTCAGATTTTGTTGGGTTGCTAATGCATACTGAAAATTAAATTGTTTTATTTGCGCAATGTCCACCATAAATATTCCCATCCTTCTAGTAATAGCGGCAAACTATCAATTAATAAGACTAACACAAAACATAGCCAACCAATTTGATTCAAATGAATCGAGCCAAGTATTGGATAAATCGCTAAGCGGCCAATCCCCTGTTTAGCAAAATAAAAACAAAGTGCACTGCCTGCTACAAGACTTGCCAATACCCAACCATCCCGTTGGGTAAATCGATAACGTTGATAACTCGTTCGCTTCTGTGACCCATAACCACGGGCCGTCATTGAATCAGCCGTTTGTAGTGCGTCAACCAATGAATTAATCAATAATACTTCCATCAAACGCATCCCGGCATGTGATCGGGCTCTAACACTCCCCGTTTCCATCTGCACACCACGTGTTCTTTGGACATTCTTGATATTGGTAAACCGCCGAATAAATAGTGGGACAAACCGCATCGTAATCATCGTTAATAAAGTTAGTTGCGGTGAAATCCGCACAAATAAATATAAGAACTTATGATTCGTCATACTCTGATTATAGGAAACAAACACTAGCATTAAGATCGCCAGCGAAAGCGCCATTAAAAAACCGTACGTGACAGCCTCTGCTGTGATCACCGTCCCACCAAACGTCGCAATCACGTGCGCCCCATGATTATTCATAATAGGATTCATCACGACGATAAAGAGCATCATGAACAATGCACCCTGCAATGTCCCCAGTGTTTTCTTCTGGTTTTTCGCAAGCAAGTTCACTGCAATCATCATCAGCAATTCACTTACAAGAAAAATCGGATGAATAAAAACCATTGAGAACGCAATTGCAATCACGTAATACGCAAAGATGACGATTGGATTTAATTGATCAAAGACCAGTTGCGATTTTAACCCTGAGGCGCGTTGCGATCGTGCCCGAGATCTTCCGTATACATCCAATCAATAACATCTCCACTCTTAACATAGTAATCGCCACAGGAATGATCAGGGAATACACCATTGACACGGTATAACCAACCACTAAGTGGACCCTTATCAAATTCAAACATACTATTGATTCCTCTAACATAAATTGTTGAACCAACGCCACTCTTTGATAATTTTATCCCTTTACTATCTAAATCATGTTTTAAAACATCATAGACTGATTCACCATCTGTCATTGAAACAACGTCGTTATTTAACCATTTTTGATTACCATCACTAATCGGTCCATAAATGCTAAGTTTAACTTCTTCAACTTGCGGTGTAGTAGGTGCTGGCATAGAATTTACTACTTCTGTATCAGCATCTACAACATTTGAAACTTGATTTGACGCATTATCATTATCTAATGTTGGTGCTGGATTCGTTGGTGTTGTTTCAATACTCTCAGCTTCCTTGTTAGTTGCTTCAACTGCTACCGTCGAATCTTCTTTTGTTGATGCCTTAGCAGTTGCCTTTTTACTCGTTACTTTAGCATTGGTATGGTCGTCTACCATTGGTGCTTTTACATTTTTAGTTATTTTGCTATCTGAAGTAACATCTGTTGACCTAGTTATTGTTTGAGCCACTTTTTTTACAGTATATTTGGAGCTCACTTTAGCAGTTTGAGTTGTCGTTGACCCCTGACTAACACCGATGTAGTTCCCATAACCAATTCCACATACGATTAATAAGCTTGTTACCATTACAACGATTTTTTTCTTTATCATGTTAAATCCCCTCTAAGCTTTTTTAAATCCGCCGAGTGCACTAATGACTACACATCAGTACTGTTAATTTTCACCTGCTGTATGAGACTGTGTCATTACATCCTTTATCCCTGAGGTGCATTTCGATCATGTCCCAAATCTTCTGTATACATCCAGTCAATGACATCACCATTTTTTACAGGGTAATTCCCACAAGAATGATCTGGAAATACACCGTTTACCCGGTATAACCAGCCACTCTGGCCGCCACGATCAAATTCAAATATCCCATTAATACCTCTTACATAAACAGTAGCTCCTGTCCCCTTATATGAAAGGGCCATTCCTTTACTTGCTAAGTCACGTTTCAAGACATCAATCACCATGTCACCATCTTTGATTTCAACACTATCATCATTACGCCATTTATGGTTCCCCTCACTAATAGGGCCATAAACACTTAGTGTCACAGTCTTAGCAACCGGTTGAGGCGCTGGTGCTGGATCAGCAGGTTTATTAACATTAGCGGTTTGTCCAGCCTGTGTAGCCTGACTTTTTTGGCCTTGAGAGTCTGCTGGTGCAGAACCAGATGCCGCTTGGCTCTCTACTTGCGCTTTTTGAGCTTCTGCCTTTGTGGCTTCTACTTTTTGAGACTCCGCTTTCTTAGCTTCTACTTTCTTTGTACTTGCTGCCTTGCTAGAATTTTGTGCTTCTTTACTTTCTACTTTTGTTTCCGCACTATGCTTCTTTGATTTCTTGGGCTTTACCTTACCATCTAATCCAACAACCTCAGATTTGGCAGTTCCTTTAGTAGCATGGCTTGAACTAGTTTTGGCAACTTGACTTGTTTCTGAACCTTGGCTAACACTTGCATAAGTCCCATAGCCAATACCACAAATAATTAATAAGCTCGTGACAATTGTGATAATTCTTTTTTTTGACATTCTAAAGCCCCCTAAGCTTTCTTTGTAGACTTCTTAAACCACACGCCGAGCGCACTAATAACCATAACTAATCCTACCGTAATACTCATTAAGGCTGTTTTAACACCTGTCTGTGGTAATGTTGTTTCTGCGTTGTCTTCGCCAGTGCCATTACTTGTTCTGTCATTAGAACTTGGTGTTTTCGTGTCTGATGAATCTTGGTCGCCATCTAAGATTGCTTGTTTAACGTATTTGAAACTAATTGTACTCCCATCTTTTGCAACTGTTAGAGTCTTAGTCGCATCATCTTTCAAATCATATCCACTCACTAATAATTGGCTAGCTTTGACAGTGATTATTTGACCAACTTCTTGATGGCTCATCTTAACTGTTTTAAGCACTTTCCCCATTGGATCAACTACTTGAACTGTAACGTCAGCATATTCAGTCGTTGGTGTCACTACAGTTGTATGTTTAGCGTAAGCAAATTTAACCGTTTTACCTGCCTTTTCAACCGTAATATCTTTAGTTGCTTCGTCTTTCAAGTCGTAACCATTAACTGCTACTTGACCTGCTTTAACTGTTATTTTCTTACCTACTTCTTGATGTTTAACCGTTACACTTTTCAATACTTTACCATCTTGATCGA
>ENA-UOZS01000647-UOZS01000647.1-food-metagenome-genome-assembly--contig:-NODE-647-length-10391-cov-15.562113_pt1 | contig 10391 bp, 14 predicted proteins | sample MGYA00249875_ERZ772737 | MGnify/ENA primary metagenome ERZ772737 (study PRJEB29005, sample SAMN08379463) | food metagenome | isolation source: cheese - non spiked | study: EMG produced TPA metagenomics... | reverse complement strand
GAGGAATTCAAGATGAAACAACTTTGCTTAGAATTTAAAAACAGTGATGCTAAGAGTCGTGTATTGCGCTTAAACAATATTGATGACAACTTAGACGCCGAAACAGTTAGAAGTGCGATGACTAAAATCGCAGCAGCCAATATGTTTATTAAAAAAGGAATTGAACTCTACAAAGAACCAGTTGGTGCCAAATACGTTGAACGGATTGAAACACCAATCTTTTCTGACAAATAATTAAGCAGCATACAGCCCCCAAATCGAATCTGATTTGGGGGCTTTTTTTGCGTTTTACATAAATTGATTAACAACCCTTGTTTCCGCGATAAACTTTGGTGTAGGCTTACATAAAGTCGTTCAAAGGAGTTATCATGCCCAATCCATTTAACTTATCGCAAATATTGCAATCAATGTTGCTTAATTGTTTACTGGTAATTGCGCTGCCACTAGCTTTTGCCGGGATTTTAACACTAATCAATCGTTCAACTAAACGGCGCTTAGCCCATTGGTGGGATTACTCACAACTTTTAATTGGCGGCCTAGGCACCGTGATTCATGAACTCAGCCATGCTGTTGCCTGTTTAATCTTCCAACACCAAATTATCGATATGCAACTCTTAAAATTAAATCTACGGGATAATCCCGATCATTCGCTTGGCCATGTCAATCACCGATACCATCCCGGCCGTCTTTGGCCAACAATTGGTAATCTCTGATTGGGATTGCCCCGATTTTTGGTTGTTCAGCCGCCATTTTCGGACTGACTTGGTTATTAGCACGGCCCACTTTTGCAACGTGGATGACCTTTGCTGAACATCCCACTTGGCAGTTAAACGCCATCGGCCCCTTGTTCAGCCAGCTCTGGACGACGCAACCGGGTGCTCTCTTGCTCTGGTTAATCTTAACTAGCATGATTGCCATCGGTGGTTATGACTTATCCGCAGCTGATTTTAAAGGTACGATTCCAGGGATTATTGCCACAGTCATCGCGGTCTGCCTCGTTACTGGTCTGTTTTCATTTGTGCCAACAGTCAACACCACGACTTGGCTCATTGGTGTTCTAACACCAATGGCAATTATCCTAACCATCGCCGTTAGCTTGTCGGGTGTTTGTTGGCTGATCATTGCCGGGATTTTCGCACTATTAGAAAGGACGACTTATCATGCGCGTCATTGACTTACTACAGCTATTAGCTGATACACCCAAAAACGATGGCATCTACTTCGAAGGCCCTGAAGAGCTCCAACCTATCGCCCACTTTGAACTCGCCGTCGTTGACGAACAGCCACGACTATTACTGCAGTTAAAGGCCGCAGACAAAAAGCCGCTGAAGCAGTGGGAATTTAGCCTATTATTAAATCAAAAAAACTACTACCAACATTATATGTATGTCCAAACAAAGACGGGTGACTATCCTTTGTTTGGTTTTCGCGTTGCTGCTGACAAAATTCTACTCGGATAATGTTTGTTCAAGTTGCGTTAAATAACGATGACTCGCAATCATTTCTCGTGCATCATTTTGATCGGCTAATTGAATCTCATAGATCGAACTGGCATCAGGATTTAACAATGGCAATACGCGGGCCCAGTCAATTTTGCCAGTCCCTAATTGCAACCCATCATGCTTCAAACCCATCGAATCAACCAGATGATAATGAACAACGTGCTCACGCAAAGTTGCCAGACTCTGCAAGAAAGCATTCTGATCACCCTGCAACTTGATAAAACAATGACTCGTATCAAACGCTAAGCGGTAACCTTTATCAAAGATGGCCTGATCAAAAATCGGATTGCCATAATAGAAAATCGGTGAAATTGAATTTTCGAACATAATATTTTGTCCACCAATCCGCTGTAAATAATCGAGGCGCTTGAACAAAACACGAATGGCATCCGTAATATTACCGTAACCCGTCGTCAATTCTTCAATTGGATCATCATAAGAGCCATGCACCAATAATTGGACATCTTCAGCTTTCGCTAACTGCAATAAATCAAGTGTTGATTGCCATAAAAAGCGGTATCGGGCTGGCGAACTTGCTTCATTCATCGACAGTTCAATATGATGCCCTTCGAAACTCATTGGGTGGTGTAAAATAATCCGTTCAACCTGCTGACTGCGTACATAACGAATTTTTTCGCGTAAGCGTACTAGCCCAGTTGGCGTGACATCCTCGGCTGTTAAATGAAATTCAAAATACGTTGGCTGATACTGCATTCGATCAGCAATTTGCTGATCGTTAATCCCTGCTTTTAAGCCTAATCGCATCGTAATCCCTCTTTTCTCTACTAGTTCCTATTTCTATTCTAACATTCTAAAGACCTAAGAATCGTAAAAGCGGCTCACCAAGTAATGGTGGGCCGCTTTTTTGGTTGGCGTTAAACGTGCTTTTTGAAACACACGCTATGCATTTAGTACCTTGTTCAGGAAGTCTTTTGTTCTTTCGTTTTGTGGGGTGTCAAAGATTTCCTGTGGTGTGCCTTGTTCGACAATGTGTCCATCTGCCATGAAGATGACGCGGTCGGCCACTTCTTTGGCAAAGCCCATTTCGTGAGTCACGACAACCATCGTCATCCCTTCTTTGGCTAACCGCTTCATAACGGCCAACACGTCGCCAACCATTTCAGGATCGAGCGCTGATGTTGGTTCGTCGAACAAGAGAATATCAGGTTTCATCGCTAAGGCACGCGCAATGGCGACCCGTTGTTTTTGCCCACCTGACAAGGATTGGGGTTTTGCATCGAATTTCTCTGATAAACCAACCGTTTCAAGTAGTTTCTTGGCGGTTTCTTTTGCTTCTGCCGGCGTCATTTTACCGAGTTCCACTGGTGCGAGTGTAATATTTTCAGCGACCGTTAGATTTTTGAAAAGATTAAAGTGTTGGAATACCATCCCGATTTTTTCGCGAATTTGGTTCAAATCACTCTTAGGATCACTGAGGTTGTACCCATCAACGATAATCTCACCACTCGTGGGTTCTTCTAAGCGATTCAAGCAGCGCAAGAACGTGCTCTTTCCTGAACCTGAGGGGCCGATCATGACAACCACTTCATTATCACCGACCGTTAAGTCCAAATCTTTTAACACTTCGTTACTGCCGTAATTCTTAATAAGATGAGACACTTCAATTCTATTCATTAGTTATCTATTCTCCCCTCAATGTACTTCGATAACCACGTGAGTAACGTGATAACGATCAGATAGATTAAGGCAATCATTGCCCAAATTTTGAACCCTTCAAGGTTGCGGGCGATGATAATTTTACCCGTCTGTGTCAATTCGAGAATCCCGATGATTGATAAAATTGACGTATCTTTCAATGTGATGATGAATTGGTTAATGAAGGATGGAATCATAATGCGGATCCCTTGTGGTAACACAACGCGCCGCATTGCTTTACCATATGGTAACCCTAAACTCCGCGCTGCTTCCATTTGTCCGGTGCTAACCGCGCCAATGCCCCCTTTGACAAAGGCTGCAGTATAAGCCCCTTCATTGAACATCAGCGTGATGACCCCAGCCACAATCGCTGGAATCTTCTGCCCAGTTAAACTTGGAATCCCAGTATAGATGAATAATGCAAGCACCAAGAGGGGTAACCCACGGAAAATATAGATGACCGTATCTGAAACGCCACGCGCAAACCGGTTAGGTAATACGCCGAGTAATCCGAAGAAAACCCCGAAAATCGTTGCGAAGAAAATCGCAATGACTGTTAATAATAACGTCTGGCCTAAACCGCTCAACAACGCATCTTTATTTTCTTTCAATAATCCAAAAAAGCTGTGATCAACGGTTGCTTTTTTAGTTGATTCTGTACTTAAATATTTTGCTTTAATTTTGTCGTATTGACCATTTGCTTTTAATTTAGCAAGACCTTTATTGAATTTAGCGATGAGTTCAGGATTGCTCCCTTTCTTAACGGCAAATCCATATTCGCCACCTTGAGCAGGTTTGGTGACAATCTTGAGTTTCAAGCCCGTCTTAATCCCATATTGCATAACGGGCTCGTCTTCAAAACAGGCTGCCGAATTACCATTCACAACATCATTATACATATTATCTGAATCATCAAACGTAACGGTGGTAAAGCCATATTCTTTCGCTTTGGCCGTCGCATAGGCCCCAGCGGCAGTCCCTGTTTTAATCGCAACACGTTTACCGCGCAACCCTTCTAAGCCTTTAATCTTACTGTCCTTTTGAACGGCCATTACAACCCCGGTCTTGTAGTAAGGATCAGCGAAATCGAATTTTGCTTGCCGTTCAGGTGTAATTGTCATCCCGGCAATCACGCCGTCAATTTGTTCCGACTGAACGGCTTGAACCGCTGCGTTGAAGCCCAACGGTTTAATATTCACTTTAAAGCCCTCGGACTTCGCAACTGCCTTCATGATATCAATATCAATACCGACATATTGATTCTTCACATTCGCAAACTCGAATGGTGGATAGGTCACATCCGTACCGATTTCATAAGTTTTTTCAGCGGCTTGAACCTGATTATTCACTTGACTCCCAAATACAAATAAGCCTGCGAGTAAACAGCTGCCTAAAAATACGAGTAATTTCTTCATGTGATCCTCCCCTAATGCCTGACCAACTTCTCTCATCGCTCTTAACGCGTTATTAAGATTAGATTAGACGTTTTATAATAGTATGTTAATAATTATAAGCATAAAATCCAAATTTGTCGAATTTTTTACCACAATATTGAAAAGCAGACTCTAATCCCTAAATAATCGCATTAAAAAAGCCCGCAGATAAGGCGGACTTTCACTAAATGAGAATTGAATGAGTTTATTTTCTGCTATAATGGAAGAACTACTACTCAAGGAGTCTACTATGATTAAACCCATTATGCGTGACACGCAATTCTTAGCTCAAAAAGCAGTTCCAGCAACACTAGCTGATACCGATGTGCTGACCGATTTACGTGATACTTTACAAGCCAACACAGAACGTTGCGTCGGAATGGCTGCCAACATGATTGGCATCAATAAACGGATTATCATCGTTCAAATGGGCGTCTTACCTGTGATTCTTGTGAATGCACAGATTGTGCGCCAAGCCAAACCTTATCAAACGACTGAAGGCTGCCTCTCATTAACAGGAGAACGTCCGACAACCCGTTATGAAACAATCGAGGTCACTTACCAAGACCAATCCTTTAAGCCGCACAAGCAGGCTTTCTCAGGCTGGATTGCTCAGATTATTCAACATGAAGTGGATCACTGTGAGGGCCGTATTATTTAAAAAACAACAAAAAACGTTCAACCATTCCAATGTTCGGAGTGGTTGAACGTTTTTTACAGGCTATTTATTTTCTTTTTTAGGGTCTTTTTTTAATTCTTCTGCCAAGTCGATAATGTATTTCTTCAAGTCATCTTTGACTTCTGGGTGTTTTAACCCATATTCGATACTTGTTTCTAGATAACCGAATTTGTTCCCAACATCGTAGCGCCGGCCTTTGAATTCGTGAGCGAAGACGCGTTGGGTCTTGTTCAATTCATCAATCGCATCGGTTAATTGAATTTCACCACCAAGCCCTGGTTTTTGGTTTTCTAAAATATCAAAAATTTCAGGCGTTAACAGGTAACGACCAATGATGGCTAAATCACTAGGTGCCTTATCAACAGCTGGTTTTTCAACGAAGTTCTTAACGTTGTATAAATCATCTTTAACTTTGTTTTCTGGGTTAATCACGCCGTATTTGTCCACTTCATTATGTGGCACCTTCATAACGGCTAATTGTGATGCATGTGTTTCTTCATATTCATTGATTAGTTGTTTACTCAATGGCACCTTATCTTCCATCAAATCATCACCTAACATAACGACGAACGGTTCGTCAGCAACGAATGATTTTGCAAGGCGCACTGCATCCCCTAATCCGTTTGGATGTGATTGGCGAATGAAGTACAAGTTAACACCCATATCAGTCGTTTCGTTGACCATCTTCAACATAGCGGTCTTATTCTTGGCTTTCAAGTTTTGTTCCAACTCTGGTGCTGAATCAAAGTGATCTTCAATTGGGCGTTTGCCCTTACCAGTGATAATTAAGATATCTTCAATCCCTGAAGCCTTCGCTTCTTCCACGATAAATTGAATCGTTGGTTTATCAACAATTGGCAACATTTCCTTCGCCATCGCTTTGGTAGCTGGTAGAAAACGAGTGCCTAGTCCGGCTGCTGGAATAACTGCTTTACGTACTTTCATCTACTAAAATCCCCCATAACTTATAGTCTAATAACAGTATGCCATAAAAAAGTGGATTTGCACCAATTATATGCCGAAAATGAGGAAAAGATTAACAAGCACTTAGGATTTTATCAATCTTTTCACAATTGTTTTGTAAGCGATTCCCATCATTGGTATTCTCAAGAGGTTAACAATAAAGGAGGTCTTCGATGTTTCTACTACATCCTCAAAAAGTTACTACATATCATGAGTGTCTCCCGGTACCACTCATCATCAAACGTGGTATTGATTATAACTTCTGTGAGCTGGATCAATCGTCAATTCCCCGTTCTTACCAAACTAGTATTACGAGTGACACAATGGTGATTATTCCCTATAAAAAATCGCAAAGTCTTGTGTTAGACCGCATAACCGGTCTCCAGATTAGTCCGCGTTCTACCCGGCAACTAATGCGCGCTTATAATCGCCATCAGATCATGGACTTCTCACAACCCCGGTACCTTTGCCATTGTTTCAATTGGTATCGTAAGATTCCACACATCAATGGCGAATATCAGTATTTACCATTAAGTGGCACGGCTCATCAAAACGCACCGTGGTTAGCACTCCACTACGTCCGTGATTACGAAGTTAGCGATAACCATCTCTACGTGACATTGCTAAATGACTGTACCTGTATCCTCCCTTATAAAGGCCGTCAAATCGATACTGAAATTCATCAATGTGCAGCCATTGGCAAAGTCCAACTTGGCTGTCTCACTGTGTGTGCCACTAATTTCGGCTATCAAATCAAGCTCAAGACTTGTTTCAAGCCAAGCATCGTCCATCGCTTCGATGATTGCCATTGCCATCTGTGCTCGAATGTTCCGAAAACAGCTACTGAACTACTCGGATTACTCAACGCACTTAAAATGCATAAGGAAAATTTCATTTACCAAGCCGTAATCCATGAATACCCCGAATTCAGCGTATTTGACATTCAGTGCTATATCAAAAGTGTTAAAGCACTAATTCAAAAATTACGCCAATTATAAATTAACCCGAAGTCGCTATTTACAATAATTTTCATTTGTATTTCAATGCAATTGCGCAAATTAAAGCTGAAACGGATTGATTTACCGCTAAAATCGGCGATTACCCTTCTTTATGCAAACCCGCTATAGTGAACTTACCGGTAATTCACACTGTGAGCTCATAGTAGACAGGATGCTTGACAATGACCCAATCAGATTTACAAACTGCTTTTGATTTTATTATACAAGACGACACACTTATCTATGGCGTTCTCAAAGATCTCCACGTTCCAAGACAACGTAGCAACTTCGCCGATCTCTACCAAATCGGCGTGATTGCCTTTGTCGAAGCCTACAATCATTTCCCAGGCAATATTGAAGTCGAAACCCACCGCTTCATGGTTTACGCGTATCAGGCCGTTAAATGGTCGATTATGATGACCTTCCGCAAGGATAATAACCATGACAAGCGAATCGGCTTCGTTAACCGTACAAATGATGATGATTCCGTGATGGACTACCTCGACCAGGTTGCTGATCCATACTGTAACCCAGAAGACGCCGCCATCTGTAACGACCTCTTCGAGCGTCTCTATCAAGTCTGTACCCCACGCGAAAAACGCTTCTTAGTCCTCCGCTACTTCTACAACGCCACCCTAAAAGAAATCGCCGCGGATCTAAACATCACACGGCGAACGGCTAATAATATTAAGTTTAAGGTGCAGAAGAAGTTTAGTAAGCTTTTAGTATAAAAATAAGAGACAAAACACTTATCAGAGAATCTGCAATACTCTGTAGTCTAATAGTGTTTTGTCTCTTTTTATAAATTAATTTTTACTATCTTCAGTTATATTTAAATCATTTTTAATCTGACTCGTTGAAATGCCTTCTGTTCTAGGTAGATAAATGACTTCGCACTGATCCTTCAGAAAATCAAATTGACCTTTCCAATCATCACCCATTACAAACGTATCAATCCCGTATTTTTCAACATCAGTTTTCTTTTGTTCCCAATTTGTTTCTGGGATAACTTCATCCACATACTTGATTGCTTCTAAAATATACTTACGATGTTCATAACTGTGATAGGCTTCCTTATGTTTAATTCGATTGAACTCGTCAGTGGAAATTGCAACAATTAGATAGTCTCCAAGCGATTTGGCCCTCTCAAGCAAATGAATATGTCCCCAATGTAATAAGTCGAATGTCCCATACGTAATAACTTTTTTCATAGTACAACTCCCCCATTTGTATTACTTCTCGATTTTTGCCATAAATTTTTGTAATGCATCTTGCCAGGTTGGTACTTCAAATCCAGTTGCCTTAATCTTCGTTAAATCCATGATTGAATGTCTTGGACGGAATGCTTTTTGAGGATATTCGTCTGATGTTACCGGACTCACTTCTACGTCTTTATCCTTCAAGATTTCGCTCGCAAATTCATACCAAGTACATGAATTGTCATTTGAAAGTTGATACAAGCCATACGGCACGTCGTTTTGAACAGCGTATAACATGAATTCAGCCAACGTCCGGGTCCAAGTTGGACGACCCACTTGATCATTAACGACTGTTAAATGATCATGCGTCTTCGCAAGATTTAACATCGTGTAAACGAAGTTCTTACCATATTCACCAAAGACCCATGAAGTCCGGATGATGTAGTATTTGCTCATTGTATTTGCAACGGCTTCTTCACCAGCCAATTTTGTGCGACCATATTCATTCTTAGGTGCAGCTGGGGTTTCTTCTGTGTACATTTGATCATTCGTACCATCAAAGACATAATCCGTACTAATGTAAACAAGCGTTGCGCCGATTGCTTCAGCAGCATTGGCAATGTTTTGCGTTCCAACCACGTTCACTTTGTAATTGATTGACTTGCCAGGTTCTTCTTCAGCAGCATCGACAGCTGTATAAGCAGCACAGTGATAAACCAATTCCGGCTTATTCTTTTCGAAGTAAGTTGTGACTGCCGCTGAATCAGTAATATCTAACTCAGTAGCATCTGTCCCCACATATTCGATTTGGTTTTCGTCTAATAAATGTCGTAATTCGGTACCTAATTGACCATTAGCACCAGTGATTAAAATTTTCATAATTTATTATTCTCCTTCAAAAAGTAAATCTATCAACCTCTTAATATTTGAAATATACATTAATTATCTCTTGAGAGCGTAAAATATCTTGTGTAAATGGTAGATTGCAAATTTAATCCGAATTTTTGGACAAATTTGTCAGCATCACCTGATACGGTGTTTGCCAGTCGAGTATTTTAAGCGGTCGCTGGTTAATTTGGAGTAACGTCGTCGTTAAATCTTGAGCACTAATGTGCTCAAAACGAGTCCCTTTAGGATAAAAATAACGTAAATTCCGATTAAAGCGTTCATTACTACCACGTTCAGCTGGAGTATAAGCATGGCAGTAATAGGTCTTGCATAAAAGATTTCTGAATTGTATAGAAATAGGGAATGCCTTCCCTTATGATATTTAGTAACCACAGAAAACATCACAGGAGGCATTCCCCATGAATGAACTTACCACAGAAATTATCGCTGCACTAGCCCAAAAGCAAGATTTGGACGAAGTTTTTCGTCACCACCTCGAAATTGCGATTAACCAGCTGCTTCAAACCGAATTGGCAGAGTTTTTGGGTTACGAACGCTACTCATACGCTGGGATTAACACTGGTAATAACCGCAACGGCAGTTATGAGCGCTCGTTTGATACGAAGTACGGCCAACTTAACTTAACCATTCCTCGAGATCGCAATGGCCGGTTTGAAAATCATACCTTGCCAGCCTACGGTCGGCACAGTGATAATTTAGAAACAACGGTCATTCAGTTGTATACCAAGGGAATTACCACTGCTGAAATTGCCGAATTTACTCACTTTCATGGACTTTCCACCAGCTATCCGGCAATCACTATACTCCACTAACCTGATTGAGAACTTTAATAAGCATCTCAAGCGCACCACCCACCACAAAGAACAATTTCCAACGGAAGATTCACTGGATCGCTTCCTGGTTTCTCAGTTTAATGTTTATAACGAGAAGTCTCTGAAGCGGATCCACCGAGGGTTCAAAGGACTCCAGGACACCTTGGAAGCATCATTTATTTAAGTTGGCAAATTCTATAATTAATCCGAACAGAAATTAAAAAGCCCAAAGCAATCACT
>ENA-UOZS01000644-UOZS01000644.1-food-metagenome-genome-assembly--contig:-NODE-644-length-10418-cov-9.280035_pt1 | contig 10418 bp, 8 predicted proteins | sample MGYA00249875_ERZ772737 | MGnify/ENA primary metagenome ERZ772737 (study PRJEB29005, sample SAMN08379463) | food metagenome | isolation source: cheese - non spiked | study: EMG produced TPA metagenomics... | reverse complement strand
CGATGGGTTCAGGATCGAGTCTATTTGCCGTGCGTGTTCGGTAAGGTGATTAGGCGCGAGGTGAGCATATCGACGAACCATTTCGATAGACTCCCAGCCTCCCATTTCTGAAAATGCAAGAAGAGAAACACTGGACTGAACCAGCCTGCTTGCCTTTGCTATCAAAGTACCTTGAAGGCCAGATGATTTCTGGCGATATTTACAGCGCTTCCGCAATGAGTTTTTCTCTGTGCCGCCAGAGGCGTTCCCCGCTTTTTCAGCACCGCAATAATGTCGGCGGAATGCCAGTCCTGTTGCATCATGCGGCCACCTCGCTGATAAATTTTACGCCGTCGGCGGTACGCAGCCAGCGTGGGGCTTTGAGTCCTTCCGTGAAATACCAGACCAGCTCACACAGCAGCCCGGTCAGGGTTTGCTCCATTTTTGGTTCCGCCGGACGTTCCAGCAGAAGCTGGAGTAGTGCGAGGCAGTATTCGCACAAGGAATCAGGTTCGGAAATAAAGTGCTCTGGTGTGGCGGGAAGGGTATCCACGGTCAGGCTTTCGGTAAGATGCGGTGGGATGGGGTCGTGTAGTGTGGGTTGCAGTAGCGCAAGAGCCGCGTGAAGCCGCCCGCAGAGCGCCAGTCGTAGCGCTGGATCGTCGGTTTCAATCAGGGTTTCGGCAAAGCGGGCGCAGTAGTCAGCAAGGACAGTGAAATCCGTGGTGGCATTGAAGGGGACGGTCAATAGATCGAGTAAATCGCTGTCAGTGGTGAGGATTGTAGCCATAGGGCAACCTCCGATAAGTGGGTGTTCAAGCCACCACCGGAGAGGCTAATCTCGCGGGTGGTGGAACCGGGCAGGGTTAGCCTTACCAGCCTTATCGGACACTGGCGCGTCTTGCGACGCCCCCGCCCGGCCCACCATTGAGATGTAACCGTGCGAACAACACAAAAAAAGACGCTGGCGCGTCATGTGTCGCCGATAAGATTTCTTCAGGAGGCTAATCCCGACGCCTGATTTTGCAGGCGCGGGAGAAAGATACTGCGATTGGTCATGAGTGGCAAGGGCTACATCATGTTTACCAACATCTCACGCAAAAATACCCTGATTATTAATAGCGAAAATCAGTTTCTTATTTTGGCGGTAGCTTTTTGCGGTTCTTTGCCAACTGGAATCCTTCAGGTAACGGTTTGAATTTATCGCCGCCTTTAGGCCAGCGTTTTGCCCTGCTCTGAAATGCCCTTAACGAGTCGATATCCAGCGTTGCAGCGACCACAAAGTCATTATCACCGCCCTTCACACGAGCAATATCACGCATAAAGGGTTCTTTTGCCGGGGAACGTACGCGACTATCGCCGTATTTTCGGTTATTCACTAAAATAGTATAGGCATGAATATCCAGCGCTGCTGATTCAATCAACGATGCAAACGTATCTAGATCTTTATTCCAGCTCAATACCATTAATGCATCGAGTGCGCCCTGAAAACGGATCCTCGCTTTACTATTCTGGAGTTCAGAGCAAATCATAACGCCAAAATTGACGCCGTGATGAATATATACCGGCTTACGTTGTTTAACATTAAGTGTCGAATCCCAAGACTTACCATAAATTGAAAATAATGCCTCATCTTCACCTACGGCGGGTTCCAGCTTGGGTTGCCATATTTTGACACTCGCTGGATAGCCGAGTCTGTTATCTGAAAGGACAAGTACGGCCTCACTCTTCAGTTGATTATCGTCTAAGTGGCGGTATTCTGTTCCCGCAATTAGACTGATACCCGCCGAACTCAAACGATCAGCAATACTGTTAACCCAGCGTAACGGGATTGAAAGCTCAGGGAATAAAACATAATCAGGTTTAGGAGATAGTTTCAATGTTGCATTAACCAGTTCAGAAATCCGCTGGTACCTTGAACGGGACAAGTTAGATTTATTGCAGGCCATTTTAGCCCAGTCGTCCTCCTCTGTTTTAATGCTGGTTAGCGCAACGACAACTTTATGTTTCCTGTCTGTGCCAATATGAATGAATTTCTTAGGCCGAGCTTTTTTTGTCGCTTCATCTGAGTCCTGCTCCGATGCTAGCAACGTCGGTTTGATCCATACTCCGCGTAATGCTTGAGTATATTTTGCCCAAATGGTGGACGGTCTCTCATCTGGTTTTTTGTCGGATGTGGAGGGTAATCCAACACATTCGGGGGCCAGTTCTGATATTTCAGCGGGTGTTAAAGGACGTGTAGGGAAAATGTAAGGTAGGTAACTTTCGTTCTTACGATTTCCTTTAGCCACTTTTTCCAGTCGGGTATTCTTGGTTGATTTCAAAAATAGCTTAATAACGTCAATATCAATAAGCGATGAGTCGCTCATTAATTTCAGTATTTTAACTTCTTTTTTACTATCACGCTGATTAACAAGTTTTTCTGCCGACTGACTCTTTACGATCTGTTTATAAGGTTCCTTTGCTAAATCAGCTCGAGCTACCAATGGCGCTTTTAAATAAAAATCTGCTGAATCAAAGCGAAGATCCAGTAAATCCTTTAGATTCGTCAGACTTTGTGAAATATGATTAAAAAATGTATCCGCAAGGCACTCTTCTTTCTTTGAACGTTTATCAAGAAATAATCTGTCAGGACTGTAATATCGTGTCGCTGCATCAACAAATAGCCAGCTTAATGTGCCTTTTATACAGCGCCAAAGATCATTTACTGCTCGAGTTTTGCAACCATTTATATTCACTTCCTTACCTGAAGTAATCACCGATGCCAACAGGTTGATGGATTCGTAAGCTTTAAGTACAATTTTTTCCGCGTGCTGCCATTCATTCATACTGATAGCAAAGCCAAGCAGCCTTGGCAGATAACTAAAATGTGCAAATAGATTATCAGCCCTAAGAATATGGTTGTAGGCAAACTGATAAAACTCTTCCCGCTGTTCTTTCCATTCACTTGGAGGCAGATCTCGTGCCAGTGTTTCAACGTAGCGTAATTGCAGTGACCAGCCCAAACGACGAATGGTTAATCCATCCGCACGGCGCAGAGTATCGGCATTTTCACCTACACTACCGGCAGCGGAAAGGACTTTAGCTGCGGTGGAGTGTTCCAGTTGATCCGGTGAAGGCATCAAGCGGTGTTCACTAGAAAGCTCGTAGATCTCCTTTTCGATACTGTCGAGCAGGTCTATTCCAGCCCTCCCTTGAAGCACGAAAAGTTTTTGCTTATCGGATTGTAACTGGATGGTGGTCTTACCCTGGAAATGCTCGCCCTGCTGTATTTGCCATATTTGTTTTTGCTCGTTTTTCAAATAAACGCAATCATTGCCAAGCCTATCTTGCAGCAATAACATAAATTCGTGATTATTAGTAATTGTCCCTGTATCGCGTATTACAAGGAACATATCATCGACATAACGACCGTAGTGAATTGGTGATAGTTTTTCAATGACTAATTTATCCCAATGGTGTAGCAATATATTTGAAATGATCCGACTGGCTGTTAATCCAATGACCAGACCACCATTAATAACAGGTGTTTTGTACGCTATTTTCTTTCCAAATGCCGCTGCGCCGTCAGACCAGTGCTTTAAGAATACTGCTAACTGTGCAGTAAACGCTTTTTCATCCTCAGTCAGTTTTATGTTTAGTGTGTTATAGAGATCATCAGAGGTTATAGCCAGTGGATCAATAAAATGATAGTAACTTTTTAAATCCAGTGAGGCGGCGATAATGTCACGATCTTTTTCCAACTCGTCACGTATAGCTTTTAAGCCATCACCACGCCATTTTTGGTAGGGCTGGAAGTAGGGGCTAAAAGAACCCACGGCACTGATATGGAATGGATTATCCTGCTCATTGCTAAATAATTCATCATTACGAATACGCTTTAGCCGCGCGCCATAGCAACAGTTATCTAAGCTGGCATCAAATTTATGCCCGACCATGTTAATCCATAGTGCAGAGATAATGTGACTATCAACCGGGAAGTCACCAATAATACGAAACTCTGGTATCAGATCAAAATTATTAAATAAATGGTCGGCTGCTCGTTTAGGATTAGAAAAGTGGACGTGTCCATTTTGGGATTCATGTTTTTTCTTTGTGGTTAATTTTTTCGGTAACAAACGAAATTTGCCAATCAACTTCTTATTGCTACTGAATCCATCTTCGCTCTGCAAAAGATCTAAGAGTTTTTGCAGGTTTTCAAGTAATTCCTGCTCATACTCGGCAAATTTGATAGCAACAGGAAATGTATTCTCAAAGAAGCTATCGGCTTTTGCTTTCCGGTAAGCGACCAGAAGGTCTTCAATCGTCAGATCATCCCAGCCAGTGAAAATTGCCTGATATGTCATGCGTTATCGTCCTTAGATTACAGTCTGTACAGAATTAGCCAGCCGTTTCATGCCCGAAGGGGGGCTCTTGACACCAGTAATCCATCAGTGAGGCTGGCAATAATTTTGATTTGTATCCATGTTACACGCTCCCCGCAACCAGTCCGAGCATATATTTGTCACATTTTTCCCGAAAGTGATTAAGTTTGAATTTTTTGTTTAATGTCGATTTTTAGTCGACAAAATGAGGAATAAGTAAACTATTTCTTGCTGTGGCGTATCCCTGAATCTACACTGGTTTAAATATTTGTACTAATGTCTATTCAGAGGCGACAGTTGCCAAACTATCTAAACTGGCTGATGCAGCACACGCTACCCGGCCAGGTGCTGCTCCAGTCATGGCTTACCCGCAACGGCATAGATCGTAAGCTCTCTTATCTCTATGTGAAGAATGGCTGGCTCAGGCGGATCGCTCACGGCGTATACTGCCGGACGGGTCGTGAACCGGATTGGGTGGATGCGGTTTACTGCCTGCAATCGCAGTGGGAAAAGCCTGTTCGGGTGGCGGGGCTAACCAGCCTTGCGCTTCAGGGTCATGCGCACTATACCGAACAGGGTAAGCCGCAGGTCTGGCTCGCGCTTCCGGCTTACGTCAAACTGCCGGGATGGTTTTCTGCCTTTGAACAATCCGCAACATTTGTCACGCTGTATACGTCAGGCCTTACCGCTGATGTAACGCCATTTACTACGGAACTGAAAATTGGTGACCGGCAGTTAGCGGGCAGTGTCCCGGAACTGGTCGCGTATGAGATCGCTTGTGGCGTTCCTTCGTTGATCTCGTTCGAACATGCCGATGCTCTGTTTCAGGGGATGAATCTTCTCAGCCCGCGTAAATTGCAGGCGTTACTCTGCGCCAGTCATTCGGTTAAAACCAACCGGGTGATGCTTTACCTTGCCCGGCGTAATGGACACCCTTATTTTCAGTTTATTGATCAAAGCGGTATAGAAACAGGTACGGGAAAGCGGCAAATCATACCCGGCGGCTGGCTGGAGCCGGATTATCAAATTACTGTTCCACGCGCATTTAAACCGGAAGGAGTCGAAGATGGATCTGCGTGATAGCTATGCCCGGCAGGTCAAACTGTTGATGGCCGCTCTGCCGTATGTGGCGAAGGAGTCCTGTTTCGCGTTGAAAGGCGGCACCGCAATCAATTTGTTTGTGCAGGATTTTCCCCGTCTGTCGGTGGATATTGATCTGGCGTATAAGAGCTTTGCGGATCGCGATACTGATCTGGCGGCTATCAACGACGCTTTGAAGAGGATTACTGCATCGCTGAACGGCAGACCGGGGATCACCGCGATTCGGCAGGAAAATAAAGCGGATGAAAAGCGCATCATTGTGAATACCGCTGATGCAAAGATTAAGATCGAGGTTAGCCCGGTCTGGCGCGGGCTGTTGTTGCCTCCGGCAGAAATGCCTGTGTGCGAACGTGTGGAAATGGAGTATGGCTTCACCACCATGAGTGTCGTCTCGCTGGCGGATCTTTATGGCGGTAAAATCTGCGCAGCGCTTGATCGTCAGCACCCGCGCGATCTGTTTGATGTGCTGAATATGCTGGAGAAACCGGGACTGATGCGGGAGATCTTTGACGGTTTTCTTTGTTATCTGGCAGGCCATCCCCGCCCCATTGCCGAGTTGCTGGCCCCAAACTGGGATACAGAGCGGATCACGACGCTGTATGCTCAGGAATTTTCGGGGATGACTCAGCAGGAAACGTCGCTGGAATCGCTGCTGTCAGTAACGACTTTGCTGCCGCAGGCGTTGAAGTCACATCTTACGGATCTGGATCGCGAGTTCTTGCTCAGTTTTAAGCAAAACAGCCCTGACTGGTCGCGGTATCGCTATCCTGAAATTCAGCATCTTCCGGCTATTCGCTGGAAGCAACGTAATCTGGCGGTGCTGAAAGATAAAAATCCGGCGAAGTATGTGGCGGCGGTGAATAAGCTAGAGAGGGTGCTGGCGTAATCAATAGACCAGCATTAATCACAGATGATTACCAATCAGCCAGAAATGGTTAAATCGTCGAATTCATAATTAATACTTTTTCTTACGCCGCTGAACAGCTTGAAAAGGATGTATATTTTAAATAGCAGTGAAGTGAACAGTTTATTGCCGTTATTAATAGAGATGGAGGAATAAATACGCGTATTCTACTATTGCAACAAAAACAACGATAATGATCAGTTTTCATAATGAAGTAACCTGATAGATATAAAAATGTTGATTGAGGCTAAATGCCCGGATGAAGGTTGTCGAGGGAGCCAGGTGGTTTTTTCTTTTGGGTGATCTCCATTGCTGGATAGTCCCCTCTTTCTCGCTCAAAGCAGACCCTGGAATTGAACGCAGAGGGACTACCTGACACAATTTTGCACAGTGAAGAGTCGGTCGTTATTAACGTTCAGATTTTCAATGTATCAATGACCATCCGCAGGGCGGGGGAGACGTTGCGATGAGGGTAATAGAGAAACAATCCCTCCATTCGCAGGCTGTAACGCTGCAACACCCTGATAAGCTTACCGTGTTCTAAATCATCCGCGACCAGTTCAACAGGAACATAGGCCAATCCGAGGCCCAGCCGGGCTGCTTCTGCTTCCATATAGCTGTCGGATAAGGCCCATTGCCCTTCAGGGCGATGAGTGATTTTTTTATCATCCTGATTGAGTTCCCACTGGTATACGCTGCCGTCGGCAAACTGATAGGCGATACAGGGATGCGCCTTTAAATCCGCCGGGGTTTGCGGAAAACCATAGCGACGAAAATGTTCCGGAGTCCCCACAATTGCCATCTCCATATCGGGCGTGATGCGTACCGCGACCATACCCTGGCCGACTTCAGGCCCCAGGCGGACACCTGCATCGAATCTTTCCTCGATGATATCGACGAACCGGCTCTCATTTATCAGTTCAAGCCGGATATCAGGATATCTCTGTTTAAATACCGCCAGCTTTGGCAGCAGGCATTTATCAATCGCGTGCTGGCTGGCATTGATACGCACCGTGCCGGAGGGCGTCTCTCGATAGTGCGCCAGCGTGGCAAGCCCAAGATCTAACATTTCAAATCCAGATGCCGTCTTCTGGTAGAGCTGCTCGCCTGCTTGTGTCAGCGACAGTTTACGCGTGGTGCGCACTAGCAGCTGGACGCCCAGCCTTTCTTCAAGCTCGCGAACAGAACGGCTGACTCCTGACTGAGCAAGACCCAGCCGCTGAGCCGCTGCGGTAAAGCTGCCTTCCCGCACCACCTGCATAAACAGGTACAGCTCGTTGTAGTTCTCCCTTTTCGCCATTGAAACATCCCCCCTTCATGCCGGCAATCTCCGCATTAATTTATAACAATATGGTATTAATCTTAGCATTAATCGCCCCCTAATCAGCACTAATTCTGCTCACTATAATGACCCCATCAAAGTAAAGCACCGCAGCGTTGTCCGTCGGAAACCTGTATCTCTCTGTTGTTTTTTATGGGGATTTTTATGAAAGCCTTCACCCGCACGCTAAAAACCGCGATGCCGACCATGCTGCTTTTCGCATCATTAAGTGGAGTCACGACAATGAGTTATGCTGATTCAACCAATCCTAATGCCCCTGTGTCCATGACAGATAAATGGGATAAAACGTTCGCCGAGAGCCAGAAAGTCGATCACCGTAAAGTCTCGTTCCCGAACCGATATGGCATCACCTTAGTGGGCGATCTTTACCTGCCTAAAGACCGTGGCGATCGCAAGCTGGCGGCGATTGCGGTCAGTGGGCCATTTGGCGCGGTGAAAGAGCAATCCAGCGGCTTGTATGCGCAGACGCTGGCGGAACGAGGGTTTGTTACCCTGGCGTTCGATCCTTCTTACACCGGGGAAAGCGGCGGCTATCCGCGAAACGTCGCCTCACCGGATATCAACACTGAAGATTTCAGCGCGGCGGTGGATTTCTTAGGGCTGCAAAAAGAGGTAGATCGCAACCGTATCGGGCTGCTCGGTATTTGTGGCTGGGGCGGCATGGCGCTAAACGACGCGGCGATGGATACCCGCGTTAAAGCGGTAGCTACCAGCGTGATGTATGACATGAGCCGGGCGATGGGCCATGGTGTGGGGGATGGCAAAGACCGTTATTCTACCGCCGACCGTCGTGCTGTTCTGCAATATCTGAATGAACAGCGCTGGAAGGATGCGCAGAGCGGAACGTTCGCTCACGGTGGTCATGATATTAATGTCGACAGCAACGGCAAGGTCAGTGCGGGCGATCGTATTCTGCCAGAAACGCTGCCGGCAAATCCTCATCCGGTACTGAAAGAGTTCTTTGACTACTATCGCATGCCGCGCGGCTTCCACGAACGTTCCGTTAACTCTACCGGGGCGTGGACGGCAACGATGCCGCTGTCATTTATGAATATGCCGCTGTTGAGCTACGCCAGTGAAATCACCATCCCGACGCTGATTGTGACCGGTGAGAAAGCGCATTCACGCTATTTTGCTGAAGATGCTTACAAGGCGGTTGGCAGTAAAGACAAAGAGCTGGTGGTGGTACCAGGGGCAAATCACGTGGACCTGTACGATAACGTGGCCGGAAAAATACCTTTCGCGAAGTTCGAACAATTTTTCCAGACCAAACTGAAATAAAACCTCTCCTGAATTGATGCAAAGCCACCGGCCATAGGCTGGTGGCTTTTATCCTGATCTTTGTGAAATTTCACTATGTCGACACTAAGCCAAACACTATCACCTCATCATCAGCGCGCATACTGGGGCGGTATTTTTGCCATGACCCTGTGCGTGTTTGTGCTGATTGCTTCTGAATTTATGCCCGTCAGCCTGCTAACGCCGATTACCCGCGATTTAGGCGTGACGGAGGGGCTGGCAGGGCAGGGGATTGCTATCTCCGGCGCGCTGGCGGTTCTGACCAGCCTGACGCTTTCAACGCTAGCTGGAAAGATGAATCGTAAGTTCCTGCAGCTGGGGATGACGGTTCTGATGGCCGTATCGGGGCTTATTATTGCGCTGGCTTCCAGTTATCTGATGTATATGGTCGGTCGTGCGATGATTGGTGTGGCTATTGGCGGATTCTGGTCGATGTCAGCGGCAACGGCGATTCGTCTGGTGCCGCAGCATCAGGTCACGCGTGCGCTGGCAATTTTCAACGCCGGTAATGCGCTGGCGACGGTCGTGGCCGCACCGCTGGGAAGCTATCTGGGGGCTACGGTCGGATGGCGAGGCGCTTTCTTGTGCCTGGTGCCCATCGCGGTTGTCGCCTTTATCTGGCAGTGCATCAGCCTGCCAAGCATGGATGCGAATAAAAGCCACACTTCATGTGGCGCGGTATTCCGCTTATTTAGCCGCCGCATGGTTGTGGTCGGCATGATAGCTTGTGGCCTGTTTTTCATGGGGCAGTTTGCGCTATTCACCTATGTGCGCCCGTTTCTGGAGTCGGTGACACGGGTTAATTCCTTAGGCTTGTCGTCGATTTTGCTGATTATCGGCGTGGCCGGTTTTATTGGCACGCTGGTTGTTTCGGCATTTCTCAACAGAAAATTCTACCCCACGCTGATGGCCATACCCGGACTGATGGCCGTCATTGCTATCGGTCTGATGCTTACCGGGCATCACGTCTGGACGGTCTCGCTGCTGTTAGGACTCTGGGGCATGCTGGCCACCGCCGCGCCAACCGGATGGTGGACATGGATTGCGCGTACGTTGCCTGACAACGCCGAAGCCGGAGGCGGCCTAATGGTCGCGGTGATTCAGCTCTTCATCGCCCTTGGATCAACGGCAGGAGGCATCGTATTTGACCGCCTTGGCTGGCAGAGCACGTTTGCTATGAGTAGCGTGCTGCTCCTTTGCGCTGGCGTACTGACCTTTGTTACCGCACGCCAGAAGGCCGGTGCGCTTTAGTCCGGCGAGGGCGCGCGTTGCTGAATAAGTTACACAAGGCGATGAGCGCCCACTATGGGTTGGGCGCTCTTTTAAACGATTTAGGTGATTTTCTAAAACGGCTACTGCAGATTTTTCTCTTAATTTATGGGTATTTCCCCCGGAGGCGAGAAAGCGCTCTCCACGCCCGGCCGCAAGG
>ENA-UOZS01000634-UOZS01000634.1-food-metagenome-genome-assembly--contig:-NODE-634-length-10584-cov-12.115491_pt1 | contig 10584 bp, 4 predicted proteins | sample MGYA00249875_ERZ772737 | MGnify/ENA primary metagenome ERZ772737 (study PRJEB29005, sample SAMN08379463) | food metagenome | isolation source: cheese - non spiked | study: EMG produced TPA metagenomics... | reverse complement strand
GAGGCCTCCCTTTCTGGCAAGCGGAAAACGGGGTCTGGCTGACATCAACGGTTGCTGTTGAGTTTCTTGAGTGGCCGTTCATGCCGGCTGGGGTACAAAAACAATAAATTCAATATATTGCAGGGGTTATATAGGCCTGATAAGCGCAGCGCATCAGGTAATGTAGCGTTTGTTATCAGTCGGAAAGGATACCCTCGCACAAGGGTATCCTTAATAACCTACTAAAATTAAAGTGATTTACGGCAGGCGGTCAGTTGGGGGCTGGAATCAGCGTCGCTTCCGGTCATACCGGTTAGCATCTGCACATAGTAATGCCTATTGTAATCATCAGATTCATTTGTCCAGTAAGCACCTTGTGTAAATTGCGAATTACTGGAAAACGCTCCAACGTTCCCCCATTCACCATAGAGCGATCCCTGCGTGCGTTGGTTTTCGCCAGACGTCAAATGTGTGATGCCAGGAAGATTATATCCATCATTTTTAGCATGACAGAGCGCATTGGCAGCTAGCCAGATATTGGTATGATTTCCATTATTCACCCACCAGCCTTTCAGCTTAATTAAGGTCTGGTAGGTTGTACCTCCGTGTCGGGGAACAGCGCTTATTGTGACTGACGTTTGATCGCCGATATTTGCGAAAGAAACCTTACCTGAAGCATCGACAGACACCCAACTCTGTGAACTTGAAAACATATAATCATCAACGGTTTTACCCGCTTCAAAGTTATCATTGTTGAGTGTGTAATACGCTCCTGCAAAACCTTCGCTCGGGAATTGAGCCGTGGAGAAGGTATGGTTGTTTGCAGTGACATGACCGGACATTTCTTTTATCGAGCGGATGAGATCCAGCGATACGCTTAAGTTTGCCTGATGAACCCCGTTCAGCATGGGAATGAGAGTCGCTGTTCCCTCTTTTCCGCCAGTGACAGTCACGGTGTACTCGCCATAATTTCTTTGGCTGTAATCAATATCGCTCAACTTGAGAAAGTTCACGAAGGGACCTGACTGGACAAATTCCAGATGATCAGACGTCACTATCGGGTTACCGTACTTGTCTTGCAATGTTAGCGTAAGTTTCGCGCTATGCTGGTAGTCAGCCATCAGAGTGCCAACGTCGGATTTCAATAATGACTTACTTTCATCCGCCGTGCTGGCAAGCAAGGTAATAGCTGCGGATTGGTTGGCTGTACCAGGAACTTGCACATTGACCGTTAAGGTTTCTGCCAATGTACTGGTTATTGTCGCCGTGACTTGCCCGGACTGATCGGTACGCGTAGTTGGAATATTAACTACCGGGCGACCTTTGGTGTCTAAGGCGTAACGAACATCGACATCTTCAACCGGGAATCCGTAATCATCTTCTACTCGTGACGTGACGGTGCTGCTATCGATGCCGTCGGCGGTTATGGTGTCAGGAGAAGCCACGACGCTCACAACATGTGCCGTTTTAGCATCTGCCTTAACCGCAACCGTTACCTGGCTCTGAACGGGAACATCTTTGCCCATTGTGGCCGTAACGGTATAGACATTCACTTTGTCACTGGTCAGCGTCACTTTGGCCTGACCATACTGGTCAGTAAGTATTTCCCCTGTATTGCTTAGCGTTGCACCTTCAGGCGTTACGCTAAAGGTGATAATTTGTCCAGGCATTAATTCATCCTGAGCATTTCTCGCCGTTGCGGTAAGCGTAATACCTTCACTGTTATGGACCGTGGTTTCTGGCTTCGATGATGTTAACTCGAGCTTGCCATTTGCCACATTCACGTCAACCTTACTACTACTGTTATTGTCCAGCGTTGCCGTCACCTGATAAACCCCAGGCTGGGTGCTGAGAAGGTTAACGTACGCGTAACCGTTATTATCAGTGTAAGCCGTATCGCCTATCGTAATGTTAGCTGTTGGCTGCGCACTTAATCTGACGCGTTGACCCGCTATTACATTGTTAAACGCGTCCTGGACGAGTATCCGTAGCGTGATGTTTTCGCCAACCGTTATCGTTTTTTCGGCTCCGGTTATACTTATTACCTTCGCCGAACTTTCATCCGGGAGCACTGATAAACTAAACGTTTTATTATCGGAGGGTTGCGCTTTCCGGCTCACCACGACGTTATGTTGTCCGGCAATATTGCTGGTCATTGCTACTGTCGCCTGACCCAGCGTATCGGTGGTGACTTCTGTTCCGCTTAGAGCGACATCGTTACTCTGGAAAGTGACCAGCTGGTCTTTAAGCGGATTTTGGTAAGCGTCCAGGATCGTTGCAGTCAGGGTACTCCCCGTACTGTTACCCGCAACAATGGTATTTAATGAGGCAGTCAGCGGCTGGAGCTGCGCGCTGTTTGTATCCCCAATAAAAGTGACTTGCTGATGAGCAACGGTATTATTTCTGGTCAGCGTCGCCGTAACTGTAAACTCACCCGCTTTTGTGCCACGCAATGTGACCACGGCATCGCCGTTTGCATCGGTGCGGGCGGTTTCACTACTTAGCGTGAAGTTCCCGGTCATAGAGGCTGGCAAGGTAAATTTCACATCCTCATCCGGCAACGGGTGTCCATAAACATCTTTCACACTGGCTGTCAGGATAACGGTATTTGTATTGTTAGCGATCGCACTGCCTGACCCGGCATTTAAGGTCATTACCGATTGTTCCCTGTTTGGGACCACGGTGATCGTGACCGACTGGTGAATATTTTTATCCGCCTCAAGCGAGGCATCGACGGAATAGCTACCAGCTTTTGAACTGGTCAGGTGCACTCGCACAATACCGGACTGGTCTGTTGTGGCGGACGTGTTGTCCAGTTGCGAGCCACCAGGTGCCACAAAATTCACTTTCATATCTTTTAACGGGTTGTTATGAAAGTCTGTGACGGTGGCGGTCAGAGTACTGCCCTGGCTGTTGCCAGCAATAATGGTATCTGGATCGGCAACCAGTTGTTTGAATTTTGGCGTACTCGAATCGCTAACGAATTTCGCAATTATCCGTTGTGAGAAACCATTTGGCAGCGTGGCACTAATCGTATTTTCTTCCGCAACCTGACTTACCATGTTGATTGTGGCAACACCATATGCATCCGTATTTTGCTGCGGCGGTTCGACAAATTCAGCGCTTCCTTTTTCATTCTTAAAGGTGACCTGATGATTTGTCAGGGGATTATCACTCTCATCAGTGACGTTGATAGTGAGGGTATTAAATGTCTTTTTATCGGCGTAAACGTCATTATTTGTCGCTGATAATGTGGCAACGCGAGCCTTATTCTGGTTTGCCTCAATGTTATAAATATGTGATTGCAGTGGAGCATTCCAGTTGTGAAGGCTAAGTTGTGCCCTTAGTGCTGTCCCTTGCTTATGGGCCGGATAATTCGCGGTATAAACGCCAGGCTGCTCTTCGTGCCAGACAATCGTGGCGCCAGGTTTGCTGTTTTCGACAGTAACGGCTTTTACCAATTCCTCTTTTTGATATGCAACCGGTTGATTGCTGTCGTCTTTCAGTTCCACCCTAACCTTGATGTCGTCTCCGGCATAATACGATACGTTATCAATTGTTATTGATGAATGGTCGCGGGATGAGACAACAGGGACGATATTAACGACAATGGATTCTTTTACCGCACTCTCACCGTTAATTTGCGGCGTCAGTGTTACTGAACCTGATGTCGTTCCGGCGGTCAGCATCTGTGTGTAACTACCATCACCGTTATCTGTCCAGTCAGACAGGGTGATATCCTGAACGCCTTCACTGCGGGTTTGCAGCGCCAGCCCCGGCACCGGAGTTCCGTCGGAATCGTGCGCAGTAACGGTCAATGTGGTCGTCGATTTTTTATCTGCAGCCACGGTTAGCGGATTAACGGATAACAGAGAATCTTTCTGGCTTAATGTCGGAGCCTGAATGACGACCATGCTTTGTTCATGACGTGACAGGTTACCTTTTACATCCTCGGCGGTAACGTCTATCGACCATGTATTATCGGTTTCTGGAGTGTTAGTGAAGCGGTAACCTGGCAGCGTGACCGTGATATCTTTTCCAGACGTGCTGACTTTACCTCCGGCAGCTTCCAGCGCAGCGGCTTCGATGTTATAGCCTTTCAGAGCATATTTGGTCTGTATCGAGGAAACCAGCGGTTTTATTTCTCCAGACTTTCCTTTCACCGGATCCAGCAGACTCAGGCGAATCAGCTCTTTCTTGCGATATTCCAGAACGATGTTGTTGTTGCGATCAATCAGATCATAACGACTACCGGCCAGACTGCGCCGTCCGGCCACTTCGTCCGGGTTAAGCTGTTTCTGCATTGAACTGCTGGGTTGCCAGGTCAGATCAACGGCAAAACGTGTGTCATTTTCACCTTGTTTCCCCTGACGCTGTTCCGCACTGAGAGTCAGAAGCGGGAAGGGGGTATAGTTGAGGCCCGCGGTAATAGCATGGGGATTACTTTGGCGATCATTCTTGTCAAACAGCGCCACTTCATCACCATAGTATTGTTCATAGACCAGTTTTCCACCCAGTTGTGGCCAGGCTGGTAACCAGCCTTCCGCGCGTAAATCCCAGCCGTTGGCCGGGCGGGCTTCGTAGTCATTATCCAATTCCGGTGCGCTACGCCAGCCAGTCAGGCCGATATAAGCGTTGCTGCTCAACTTCAGATAATCACGCCAGTATTCTGCGCCAAGCCCCGCGCGGGAGTGATAGCGGCTCAGGTCGTGGTCAAAAAACAGGTTGATGCCTGACATCCAGCTGGGGGTGAAATGACGCCAGCCCAAACCGGTGTTGATCTGGGTACGATCGTCTGTTCGGTGAAGGGTATGCTGGCTGAAGAGCAGATAATCAGGTGTGTCATACCACGGATGCAGGAAGTCGAATTGCGAATTTTTCAGGCTGAAATCTTCATCCACACCCAGAGAGATTCTCGCAGTGCCAAAGTTATTTAACCAATCAGTCATCGCGCCTGAGGCTTCTGAAGACGCCCAACCACGCGCCATGCCGCTGGCCTGCTCACTATTCATATCTTGTGAAAGCAGGGTGCCAACTCGCTGCGAAGTGCTGGCTATTTGATTCTCCAGCGTGTTTTCGCCATTCGCAGGCGGTACGGCATTTTGTTGCTCATGACTTTTCTGCAAGGTTGTTGCCGGAACATCCAGCTCTTCACCCTGGCGCACGTTATCAAAGCCGCGAGCAAAAGTACGGAACTGATTAAGACGACGAAGCTCCTCCAGTGAAATACCGAATCGATCAGCAACGCTTTGCGCTGATTCCAGCGCACCAAGCGTGTAAGGCACAGTATTATTTTCTATTAGAGGGGACGGAGATGAAACTGTCGTCTGAGGTTTAGCGTGTACCACATTTTGTGCCGTCGCCATGACGGGGAAAAAAATTTGGGTAAATAAACAAACTCCGGCGGTCAGGCGGCGTATTTTGTCACCCAGACCACATAAAGAGTTTTGATCATTATTTTTTATTTGATGCGCATTTGTTGAAGACATAGTGACCTTCCGTGAAAAAACAGAATTAAACTTGTTTTTTCTAGCACGGAGATATAAAGCGATCCTGACTATAATGTGACCAGAAATAATGAATTGGCCGTGGAATTGCTAAACCAGGAACAATAACGGCGGTGGCTGAGTACCTCCAAAGAAAAAGGATGTTTTAATTATTTTACGTGATGTACTGAAAAGTTAAATTCGTTAAATTACTTAAGAATAATTCGTATGCAATTTGAATATTTGCATCCCGCAGATTAATGCTGCGATAAATAGCGCCGCTGCGCCGCAGAGCGTGGCACTGGCGAGGGCCGACGTTCCGTTGCCGAGCATACTGGTCAGCGCCGGGCCAAGAATTTGCCCGATACCATAAATGAGTGTCACAAAGCCCAAAAGGTTAAGATTTCCCGGCACGCTAAGCTGGCGGGCGATGGTCATCACCAGCGAGGTCGTCCCCATAAAGGTGCCGCCAAAACCAATACTGCTGATGATGAGTAATAAAGGAGAGCTGCTGGCGAGGGTTAACAGCACGCAGATCGCCTGCACCAGCAAATTCGCGGTCAGGCAAGGTAATGCTCCCCACCGTTTGGCTGCCCACAGCCAGCCAAAACAACCTGGGACAATCGACAAGCCAACCAGTGTCCAAAGATGAGCCGTCAGCACAGGCTGGCCCGCGTCTTTCGCCATGAGCGGCAGGTAGGTGGCGACGATGATATAACCAAAACCCGCCAGACCATACAGAATCGCCAGTAACCACCAGCTCATGGGTTGTTGCGCGATTTTTGCCAATGGCGCTGGCGCGATAACGTGTTTATTCGACGGGATGAGCAGCGCCAGAGCAAGCAATATAATGGCAGAAAGTGCCCCGGCACCTTGCCACAACGTTTGTGAAGAGAGGGCAAAATGCAGGCCTGCCAGCACATATTCATTACCCAGAGCGATGCCGACGCCAACACCAGAAAATAGCGCCGCAAGGACAAAGGGATGGCGGGTATGTTGCATGATGAGCGTTGAGCCGAAAATCAACATCCCGGCGCTGGCGACTCCCGCCAGAAAGCGAATGATGAAAACCAGAAGAAACGGCGGTAGCCACGCCATCGCGAGGATTAATAATCCGGTTGCGAGGGCGGAAGCTAACAGGAACGGGCGCAGGCGTGAGGGTAAATGAAACGCGCCGAATGAAAACAGCAGGCTCCCCGCCAGATACCCGGCATAGTTACCACTGGCGATCCATGAGAGTTCGCTAAAGGAAAATTCGCCTTCCGCCAGCATGACTGGCAGCATCGGCGTATAGAGAAAGCGGCCTAAACCCATACCTAAGGTCAGAACCAGCATCCCGAATAACGCGGTGCTGAAAGAAAAACGTTCTACGGGATGCGATGTCGAATTCATGTTCTGCCTGGTTTGTATTATTTTGAGTTAACAAGTTAATAACAAAAAAGGAGAACCTGCCAGACTGTTATCGTGATTTTGTCGACGTAAAGCGATAAAAAAGATTCGGTTCGCCAACGATATAGATGTTGCCGCTGTCATCCATCGCTATCCCTTCCGCCTGCTTGATGTTGTGTGAAAGGCCATACTTGCCTTTGGTTAACGACATTTCGCCGATCACGTCACCTGTCATGGTCACTTCCTGTAGGGCGCGTGACTCATGTGACAACACCAGCAAAGTATTTTTCTGTGGGTTAAATTCCGCGCCAGAAACATCATCCAAAGTAAACTGACGCTGCAACGCTTTATCTTTGCTGATATGCAACTCATCGCTACGCAATAGCCCGGTTACTTTGTAGACCTCTATCGGATTTTTCTCTTTAAAAAACCAGAAGGTATGGTCCTGAGAGGAGTAAGCCAGCCCTTCAAAGCCACAGTTAGTTGGTGTTTCCTGCAATGGGATTTTAATTTTTTTGAGGATGCTTACTTCCGACTCAGCGTTAAGTGAAATCACATAAATGGCGTAGTCACGTTCATCACTGATGACAAATTTATTATCACCAATGTATTCAATCGTCTCGAGATCCTTAACAAAATTGAGCGGGATGGTGCGGATCAGGTCACCCTCGGTCGTCATTTCAACGATGGTTGCAGGTTTGTTGATAGTGCTAAACAAGGTATTGCTCTGCGCAGACCAGGTCAGTGAGGAGATATTTTTAGTTACTCCTGTAATCTCTTTACCATCGATAGTGGCCTGATAATTCTGAAACCCTGCGACATGCTGGCTTTTACGGACGCAGGATTGCACAAAAAACAGGCTCACTGCCACGATGGCGCAAAGAAAAACGATAAAGGTGATGCGCTTTTTCAACTTGTTGCTCCTTATTATTGCTTTTTTTCTCGTCAAATTCAGTGCGACAGATAAGGAGTATACGGATGAAGCTTAATGAATTCTTAACGCGGGCGATGAAATAGTAAACGCCGCAGGGGGCGGCGGTTGTCTCTGGATGGCGGAACATTTTCAGCTTACATCGACTGATAAATGCGCCTCATCCATGAATGATAGATGAGGCGGTTAGCAATTTATATCCTCTGCCATACTCACTCTGTTTGGGTGATTATTGAACTATTCGTCAACTATATACGTTGGCTGATAAGACGTTAAACCCGGAATGGAAAAACTGCTATTCACTTCTTTCTTTAAACGGGCTTCATTAAAACTGGTACTGTCCTGTTGCTCGGTACTGTTCTTGGCTTGTTTATCGGTACTGTTCTTGGCTTGTTTATCGGTACTGTCATTGGCTTGTTTCTCGATACTGTCACTGGCTTGTTTCTCGGTACTGTCACTGGCTTGTTTCTCGGTACTGTCACTGGCTTGTTTCTCGATACTGTCACTAGCTTGTTTCTCGGCACTGTCATTGGCTTTTTTATTGATATTATCATTGTAAAGATATGCATTCTTAAGAGAAACATTATTCACTTTGGCATTGAAAAAACAGGCATTTTTAAAAATCGCATCTATAAATATCGTATTGAATAACCATGCATGGTTAAATAGAATATTAGAACCTTCTGTACCAGTAAAATTAGTATTGTCCAATTTTGCAGCCGAAAAGTTTGTATTTAAGAATTTGCATTTTGTTAAATTAGCGTTAGTAAAATTGGTATACATGCAGCTAATATTAGTAAGATCTTTGTCTGAAAGATTTTTCTCTGATAGATTGGAATAATCAAATACTGCTCCAATAATTAATGACGGAAAGAAAATCACTTTTGTGAAATCTATGTGTGCAAGATAAGCGTTACTAAGGTCACTTCCAGTAAAATTAACGCCAGTGAGAACTTTTCCGCTGAAGTTACTGTTCCGTAGATTTGCATTTGTAAAATTTATATTAAGCAAGTGACGAGCTTTACGAAAATCGATTTTTTCTAATGAGGCATTTTCGAATTCTGCATTACGCAGATCACAATCGGTAAAATCCACGCCTTCACAGATCGTACCGGAGAAATCCGCATTTCTAAGAATGCTGCCATTAAAATTGACATTCCTTAGAACCATATTAGACAAGTCTATGCCGGTTAAATCCATTCCCGCTAAATTCAACCCTTCGATACACCGTTGCCCCGTTGAATCTTCAGGAATAGCAGTGCTAATAGTATTGATGACAACATCACCTATCGTGAAGGTCATTGTAATTCCTGCATCAGAGATAGAGAGTTTTCGCGTAAGACGTTCACTCTTATCTCCAGTGATACTCTTCTGAGCAACGTAAAAGCGCTCGCATGTGTTACAAAATCTTTTCCAGCTCTCATTTGGGGTCAGATTATTGTCCGGGAGGAAATTAGCAATGCTATAAAGATCGTTCAGAACGCTACTTCTTATTTCAGGAGAGGCGCACTCAATAATTTCAGAGGTGGATATTGTATTTTTAATTTTATCTCTATTATCCGTGATATTTCGTGATCCTGCTATATTTGGCTGCTGGTGGTTTTCTCTATAGTATTGCAGCAAATTTTCCCATTGTAAGTTTGTAAACGAGAAAGTTTCAGTCTTGTTATTGTTATCCTGTATTGTTAATTGATTTTCTACTGGGTCAAAAGAAATCATGAAGTTATTCAGGTGTTGATATTGATGAGTGGCATCTAATTTCACTTCAAATGAATTTGAACTTTTGCAGGCATGTTTTAAAAACTTATCACAGGGAAGGTGTTGATCTTTATCTACGTGTTGTGGGTCATTGTGCAAAACAGAGAAAATACTCTCTTTCAAATTTTTCTTGTCAATATAGATTGGTAGTTGCGCTTTTTGTTCCATTATTTTAATAAACTGCTGCAGTTGCTCGGTTTTAACATTGCAACTATGACTTATATCTTTGTGTTTAACAGTTAATACGCTTTCATTATCATCTTGTCGATTAAATATTATTTTTAGATCGCCAACTTCAAACTTATGTAAATCATTTCTTTTAGTAATGGCGATGATTTGCTCTGTTGTTGATGAATATCGATTTAAGGTTAATTCGAGATTATCGGGATTAGAGATAAGGTGAATAAAAAGATTCAGTACACGCTTAATCAAACCGTCATTCAAATGATTTATATCATAATTAATTTGTTTTTGTATGGTTTCAATTTCCGTGTTAATATCAAATGGTTGGTTGTTTTTTTCATGGCAAGCTTTTAGTCCCGAATACATGCCGAGTGTTGGGAAAATATCCTGGTATATGTTTAGGGAGCCCATATTTTTATCCTTGAATTGTGAAATGTTCTTCTAAATCTAAAATAATCAGGGGGATGGGTAAAGATAAGCTTCACGCTGAAACTTATCTTTATCATAACCACACCCGGTAATCATTTTATTTCTCTATGTATAATTATGGTTTAAGTATAATACAATGTATATTGTATTTTAGACGCGCAATAGTAAGGTGCTATCAAAAATCGCTCATTTTGTGGATGGGAAATATTTCACATCAGGCGAGATATTTAATACAACTTCCTTCATGCAGGATTATGTGCAGCCAAATATCCGGGCGTTATATTTAAAGGTCTTATTGCCTGGTTGACGCTTCTGAATCGTAATGCACCACGCACTGCCAGTCGCTGCCCTGCTGGCAATATATCGCTTCGGTCTGCCCAGGGATCACCCATTGTATTTCCTCGCCGGGGGGACAGGTCAGCCAAATGC
>ENA-UOZS01000622-UOZS01000622.1-food-metagenome-genome-assembly--contig:-NODE-622-length-10733-cov-185.417681_pt1 | contig 10733 bp, 9 predicted proteins | sample MGYA00249875_ERZ772737 | MGnify/ENA primary metagenome ERZ772737 (study PRJEB29005, sample SAMN08379463) | food metagenome | isolation source: cheese - non spiked | study: EMG produced TPA metagenomics... | reverse complement strand
ATGCGCGTCACTACCGCTTTGGTGCTTCCAGCCTGCTGGCAAGCCTGCTGAAAGCGCTGGGCCACGGCGACGGTAAGAGCGCCAGCAGCTACTAAGTAAGATGCTTTACGCCTGATGCGCTGCGCTTATCAGGCCTACGAGACGTATCTACCCGTAGGCCGGATAAGGCGTAGACGCATCCGGCAAAAGCCGCCTCATACTCTTTTCCTCGGGAGGTTACCTTGTTTCTCGCACAAGAAATTATTCGTAAAAAACGTGATGGTCATGCGCTGAGCGATGAAGAAATTCGTTTCTTTATCAACGGCATTCGCGACAACACTATCTCCGAAGGGCAGATTGCCGCCCTCGCGATGACCATTTTCTTCCACGATATGACAATGCCTGAGCGTGTCTCGCTGACCATGGCGATGCGAGATTCAGGAACCGTTCTCGACTGGAAAAGCCTGCATCTGAATGGCCCGATTGTTGATAAACACTCCACCGGCGGCGTCGGCGATGTGACTTCGCTGATGTTGGGGCCGATGGTCGCAGCCTGCGGCGGCTATATTCCGATGATCTCCGGTCGCGGCCTCGGTCATACTGGCGGTACGCTCGACAAACTGGAATCCATCCCTGGCTTCGACATTTTCCCGGATGACAACCGTTTCCGCGAAATTATTAAAGACGTCGGCGTGGCGATTATCGGCCAGACCAGCTCACTGGCTCCGGCGGATAAACGTTTCTACGCGACCCGTGATATTACCGCAACCGTGGACTCCATCCCGCTGATCACTGCCTCGATCCTGGCGAAGAAACTGGCGGAAGGTCTGGATGCGCTGGTGATGGACGTGAAAGTGGGTAGCGGCGCGTTTATGCCGACCTACGAACTCTCTGAAGCCCTTGCCGAAGCGATTGTTGGCGTGGCTAACGGCGCTGGCGTGCGCACCACCGCGCTGCTCACCGATATGAATCAGGTACTGGCCTCCAGTGCAGGTAACGCGGTTGAAGTTCGTGAAGCGGTGCAGTTCCTGACGGGTGAATATCGTAACCCGCGTCTGTTTGATGTCACGATGGCGCTGTGCGTGGAGATGCTTATCTCCGGCAAACTGGCGAAAGATGACGCCGAAGCGCGCGCGAAATTGCAGGCGGTGCTGGACAACGGTAAAGCGGCAGAAGTCTTTGGTCGTATGGTAGCGGCACAAAAAGGCCCAACCGACTTCGTTGAGAACTACGCGAAGTATCTGCCGACAGCGATGCTGACGAAAGCAGTCTATGCTGATACCGAAGGTTTTGTCAGTGAAATGGATACCCGCGCGCTGGGGATGGCAGTGGTTGCAATGGGCGGCGGTCGTCGTCAGGCATCTGACACCATTGATTACAGCGTCGGCTTTACTGATATGGCGCGTTTGGGCGACCAGGTAGACGGTCAGCGTCCGCTGGCGGTTATCCACGCGAAAGACGAAAACAGCTGGCAGGAAGCGGCGAAAGCGGTGAAAGCGGCAATTAAACTTGCCGATAAAGCACCGGAAAGCACACCAACTGTCTATCGCCGTATCAGCGAATAACGGTATACTGATCTGATCATTTAAATTTGAAGCACTGAGTACGGAGAACATATGAAACGTGCATTTATTATGGTGCTGGACTCATTCGGCATCGGCGCTACAGAAGATGCAGAACGCTTTGGTGACGTCGGGGCTGACACCCTGGGTCATATCGCAGAAGCTTGTGCCAAAGGCGAAGCTGATAACGGTCGTAAAGGCCCGCTCAATCTGCCAAATCTGACCCGTCTGGGGCTGGCGAAAGCACACGAAGGTTCTACCGGTTTCATTCCGGCGGGAATGGACGGCAACGCTGAAGTTATCGGCGCGTACGCATGGGCGCACGAAATGTCATCCGGTAAAGATACCCCGTCTGGTCACTGGGAAATCGCCGGTGTCCCGGTTCTGTTTGAGTGGGGATATTTCTCCGATCACGAAAACAGCTTCCCGCAAGAGCTGCTGGATAAACTGGTTGAACGCGCTAACCTGCCTGGTTATCTCGGTAACTGCCACTCTTCCGGTACGGTCATTCTGGATCAGCTGGGCGAAGAGCACATGAAAACCGGCAAGCCGATTTTCTATACCTCCGCTGACTCCGTGTTCCAGATTGCCTGCCATGAAGAAACTTTCGGTCTGGATAAACTCTACGAACTGTGCGAAATCGCCCGTGAAGAGCTGACCAACGGCGGCTACAACATCGGTCGTGTTATCGCTCGTCCGTTTATCGGTGACAAAGCCGGTAACTTCCAGCGTACCGGTAACCGTCACGACCTGGCTGTTGAGCCGCCAGCACCGACCGTGCTGCAGAAACTGGTTGATGAAAAACACGGTCAGGTGGTTTCTGTCGGTAAAATTGCAGACATCTACGCCAACTGCGGTATCACCAAGAAAGTGAAAGCAACTGGCCTGGACGCGCTGTTTGACGCCACCATCAAAGAGATGAAAGAAGCGGGTGATAACACCATCGTCTTCACCAACTTCGTTGACTTCGACTCTTCCTGGGGCCACCGTCGCGACGTCGCCGGTTATGCTGCGGGTCTGGAGCTGTTCGACCGCCGTCTGCCGGAGCTGATGTCTCTGCTGCGCGATGACGACATCCTGATCCTCACTGCTGACCACGGTTGTGATCCGACCTGGACCGGTACTGACCACACGCGTGAACACATTCCGGTACTGGTTTACGGCCCGAAAGTAAAACCGGGCTCACTGGGTCACCGTGAAACCTTCGCGGATATCGGCCAGACTCTGGCAAAATATTTTGGTACTTCTGATATGGAATATGGCAAAGCCATGTTCTGATAATGGGTGCGGCTTGATGCCCTCACCCCGGCCCTCTCCCTCAGGGAGAGGGTGAAAACATGTTGATAAGGATAAAACAATGGCTACCCCACACATTAATGCAGAAATGGGCGATTTCGCTGACGTAGTTTTGATGCCAGGCGACCCGCTGCGTGCGAAGTATATTGCTGAAACTTTCCTTGAAGATGCCCGTGAAGTGAACAACGTTCGCGGTATGCTGGGCTTCACCGGTACTTACAAAGGCCGCAAAATTTCCGTAATGGGTCACGGTATGGGTATCCCGTCCTGCTCCATCTACACCAAAGAACTGATCACCGATTTCGGCGTGAAGAAAATTATCCGCGTGGGTTCCTGTGGCGCAGTTCTGCCGCACGTAAAACTGCGCGACGTCGTTATCGGTATGGGTGCCTGCACCGATTCCAAAGTTAACCGCATCCGTTTTAAAGATCATGACTTTGCCGCTATCGCTGACTTTGACATGGTGCGTAACGCGGTAGACGCGGCTAAAGCACTGGGCATTGATGCTCGCGTTGGTAACCTGTTCTCCGCTGACCTGTTCTACTCTCCGGACGGCGAAATGTTCGACGTGATGGAAAAATACGGCATCCTCGGCGTGGAAATGGAAGCGGCTGGTATCTACGGCGTCGCTGCAGAATTTGGCGCGAAAGCCCTGACCATCTGTACCGTGTCTGACCACATCCGCACTCACGAGCAGACCACTGCCGCTGAGCGTCAGACCACCTTCAACGACATGATCAAAATCGCACTGGAATCCGTTCTGCTGGGCGATAAAGAGTAATTGTGTTTCGCTGAAAGGCGATTGTCGTGTGAAGCCGGAGTGGGAGACTGCTCCGGCTTTTTAGTATCTATTCATCAATAGCAACTGATTTATAGATTTACTATTATTTTTCATATGGATAGAAAATAAAATCTATTCAAGTATCTATTCACGAATCTATTCATTTATGTTCAGCCGTCATCCAGGAAGGGCATATCAGCAACTCTGGTGGACAACCATAAATTTCTGCCATTTTGCTTTTGATGTTTGAGCTAAACCGTTCCGTCTTTTCGATCTATTTTAGAGAATTAATCGAGATACCTAACATTTTACTTACTTCAGCAAGCGATAATTTATGCCTGATACGCACGGCGGCTAGCCAGGAAATACGCTGGCTTAACATTATATTGATAATCTCCCGCTCCTGGTTTTCCAGATCGATCATATTCCCTTCCTTTGGTATTTTAATCAGCGAGTTACCTTACCGCCCCCGCTATCCACGTCGACAACTCCCGTAGCTCTTTTTCCTGGTCCGGGAAGTCAACCAACAGCGCTTCGCACTCTTGTTGCAGCATATCCGCGCGGTACAGGCCGCCTTGCAGTCGCCCGGCGAGGGCTTCCAGCGGCGCGGGGTTGAGGCTGTCGGTAAACACCTGGGCGCGGGTGATATGGCCTTTTTCAACGTCGAAATGCAGTTCCACGCCGCCCCAGCTAAAGCGTTCATCCAGCAGATGCGAGAATGCCGGAGCCTGACCGAAGTTCCATTCCCAGCTACTCTGACGGGCAAAGGTTTCGGCGAAGTTTGGCAAGTCTGGCGTTTTGTCCGGGGAGATGATTTCCGCTTCTACACGCTCGCCATAATGGGCGAAAAAGGCCTTGGTTATGGCCTCGCAAACCTGCTCATGGGTGATCCCCGGCAGCAGCTCGGTGAGGTTGGTCACGCGGGAACGCACTGAGGTAATGCCTTTCGCCGCCAGTTTCTTTTTATCCGGATTGAGATAGTTTGCCAGGCGGCTAAGGTCGGCATTGAGCAGCAAGGTGCCGTGGTGGAAGCCACGATCTTTGGTTTCGCGATAGGCCGAGCCTGAGACTTTGCGGTCGCCTTCGACTGTTTTCACCACCAGATCGTTACGTCCGGACGCTTCGGCGCTGACGCCGAGCGCGTTCAGCGCATTGAGCACAATCGACGTGGAGATGGTTTTATCGTACTCCGGCTTGCCAGCCATAAAGGTAAAGCAGGTATTGCCGAGATCGTGGAACACCGCGCCGCCACCGCTACTGCGCCGCGCCAGGCGGACGTTATCTTCTTCCATCCGCCGGGTATTACACTCTTTCCACGGGTTCTGCGCGCGACCAATCACTACCGTGTCGGCATTGCGCCAGAGAAACAGAACGCGCTGCGTGGCGGGCATCTGGCGAAAAATACACTCCTCCACCGCCAGGTTAAACCACGGGTCGTAAGAGTCAGAGATGAGCAGGCGTAATGTGGACATAACGATTTCCTTTCTTGTAGTAATGGGTCACTCTTTTTTCTCGCTTTCTTCCTCTTCCGGCACCGGTTTGCTGGCGGTTAACAGGAAGGGCGATTGCTGCCAGCGGGTACGTTTACCCTGTAGCAGCGTGCGGGTCAGCACTACGCCGATTGCCAGTGAGAGCAGCAACATCAGGCGTAAAATGTTAGTGGTGTTATCCACCTGTTGGGCTTCGGTGGCGAGCGTATGGGTGTCGAGCGTCAGGCGCAGATAGCCGAGCGGTCCGTTTTTCCCGGCAATTGGTTCGACAATCTGCTGGTTAAAATAGCCGCCCGCTTTTTTACCGTCGAGCGCCAGCCGGTCGCGCACTTCGACGCTTTCGCCAGAACGGGCGATAAGATCGCCTTGTTCGTCATACACACCCGCGTCGAGGATGCGGCTTTCATCCGTTAACTGATCGAGGATCGCCTGAATGCGTTTTTCATCCGGTGAGTCGGTACGCATCAGCGGTGCAACGTTCAGCGTCACCTGACGCGCCAGGGTGCGGGCCAGTTCTTCCAGCTGTGGATTACGCTGTCGCTGGTGGTTTTGACTAAACCATGACGCCCCCTGCATCAGCGCCACTAACAAGGCAAGACAGAACAGGACAATCACTGCCCGATGCAGCCGGAATTTCAGTTTTGTGCGAGCCATCTTCCACCCTTTGAAAATTTGAGACTTAATGTTGCCAGAAGCAATGGATACAAGGTAGCCTCATGCGTTATTTTCCCTGCTTCGAACGATTTTACAGGAGCCTTAATGCCTAACATTACCTGGTGCGACCTGCCTGAAGATGTCTCTTTATGGCCTGGTCTGCCTCTTTCATTAAGTGGTGATGAAGTGATGCCACTGGATTACCACGCAGGTCGTAGCGGCTGGCTGCTGTATGGTCGTGGGCTGGATAAACAGCGTCTGACCCAATACCAGAGCAAACTGGGTGCGGCGATGGTGATTGTTGCCGCCTGGTGCGTGGAAGATTATCAGGTGATTCGTCTGGCAGGTTCACTCACCGCACGGGCTACGCGCCTGGCCCATGAAGCGCAACTGGATGTCGCCCCGCTGGGGAAAATCCCGCACCTGCGCACGCCGGGTTTGCTGGTGATGGACATGGATTCCACCGCCATCCAGATTGAATGTATTGATGAAATTGCCAAACTGGCCGGAACGGGCGAGATGGTGGCGGAAGTAACCGAACGGGCGATGCGCGGCGAACTCGATTTTACCGCCAGCCTGCGCAGCCGTGTGGCGACGCTGAAAGGCGCTGACGCCAATATTCTGCAACAGGTGCGTGAAAATCTGCCGCTGATGCCAGGCTTAACGCAACTGGTGCTCAAGCTGGAAACGCTGGGCTGGAAAGTGGCGATTGCCTCCGGCGGCTTTACTTTCTTTGCTGAATATCTGCGCGACAAGCTGCGCCTGACCGCCGTGGTAGCCAATGAACTGGAGATCATGGACGGTAAATTTACCGGCAATGTGATCGGCGACATCGTAGACGCGCAGTACAAAGCGAAAACTTTGACTCGCCTCGCGCAGGAGTATGAAATCCCGCTGGCGCAGACCGTGGCGATTGGCGATGGAGCTAATGACCTGCCGATGATCAAAGCAGCAGGGCTGGGGATTGCCTACCATGCCAAGCCAAAAGTGAATGAAAAGGCGGAAGTCACCATCCGTCACGCTGACCTGATGGGGGTATTCTGCATCCTCTCAGGCAGCCTGAATCAGAAGTAATTGCTCGCCCGCCATCCTGCGGGCGGCACAGCATTAACGAGGTACACCGTGGCAAAAGCTCCAAAACGCGCCTTTGTTTGTAATGAATGCGGGGCCGATTATCCGCGCTGGCAGGGGCAGTGCAGTGCCTGTCATGCCTGGAACACCATCACCGAGGTGCGTCTTGCTGCGTCGCCAACGGTGGCGCGTAACGAGCGTCTCAGCGGCTATGCCGGTAGCGCCGGGGTGGCAAAAGTCCAGAAACTCTCCGATATCAGCCTTGAAGAGCTGCCGCGTTTTTCCACCGGATTTAAAGAGTTCGACCGCGTACTAGGCGGCGGGGTGGTGCCGGGAAGCGCCATTCTGATTGGCGGTAACCCAGGTGCGGGGAAATCCACGCTGTTGCTGCAAACGCTGTGCAAACTGGCGCAGCAGATGAAAACGCTGTATGTCACTGGCGAAGAGTCGCTGCAACAGGTGGCAATGCGCGCTCATCGCCTTGGCCTGCCGACTGACAATCTCAATATGTTGTCGGAAACCAGCATCGAGCAGATCTGCCTGATTGCCGAAGAAGAGCAACCGAAACTGATGGTAATTGACTCGATCCAGGTGATGCATATGGCGGATGTACAATCATCGCCTGGTAGCGTGGCGCAGGTGCGTGAAACGGCGGCTTATCTGACGCGCTTCGCCAAAACGCGCGGTGTGGCGATTGTCATGGTTGGGCACGTAACCAAAGATGGCTCGCTGGCTGGCCCTAAAGTGCTGGAACACTGTATCGACTGTTCGGTGCTTCTGGATGGTGATGCCGACTCCCGTTTTCGCACCTTGCGCAGCCATAAAAACCGCTTCGGCGCGGTGAATGAGCTGGGCGTCTTCGCGATGACCGAACAGGGGCTGCGTGAAGTCAGCAACCCTTCGGCAATTTTCTTAAGTCGCGGAGATGAAGTGACCTCCGGCAGCTCCGTGATGGTGGTGTGGGAAGGAACGCGTCCGTTGCTGGTGGAGATTCAGGCGCTGGTCGATCACTCGATGATGGCGAATCCGCGCCGCGTGGCAGTGGGGCTGGAACAAAACCGTCTGGCAATCCTGCTGGCTGTCTTGCACCGTCACGGTGGTCTGCAAATGGCCGATCAGGATGTATTTGTGAACGTGGTCGGCGGCGTGAAGGTAACCGAAACCAGTGCCGATTTAGCGTTACTGCTGGCGATGGTTTCCAGCCTGCGTGACAGACCGCTGCCACAGGATCTGGTGGTGTTTGGTGAAGTCGGGCTGGCAGGGGAGATCCGCCCGGTGCCCAGCGGTCAGGAACGAATTTCAGAAGCGGCGAAACACGGTTTTCGCCGGGCGATTGTTCCGGCGGCTAACGTACCGAAAAAAGCGCCGGAAGGGATGCAGATTTTTGGCGTTAAAAAACTCTCCGACGCGCTTAGCGTGTTCGACGACTTATAATGAGAGATACGGAGGGAGATATGTCGTCATTTGATTACCTGAAAACTGCCATCAAGCAACAGGGCTGCACGCTACAGCAGGTAGCTGATGCCAGCGGTATGACCAAAGGGTATTTAAGCCAGTTACTGAATGCCAAAATTAAAAGCCCCAGCGCGCAAAAGCTGGAGGCGTTGCACCGTTTTTTGGGGCTTGAATTTCCCCGACAGAAGAAAACCATTGGTGTCGTATTCGGTAAGTTCTACCCGCTGCATACCGGACATATCTACCTTATCCAGCGCGCCTGTAGCCAGGTTGACGAGCTGCATATCATTATGGGTTTTGACGATACCCGCGACCGCGCGTTGTTTGAAGACAGCGCCATGTCGCAGCAGCCCACGGTGCCGGATCGTCTGCGCTGGTTATTACAAACTTTTAAATATCAGAAAAATATTCGCATTCATGCTTTCAACGAAGAGGGCATGGAGCCGTATCCGCACGGCTGGGATGTGTGGAGCAACGGCATCAAAAAGTTTATGGCTGAAAAGGGGATTCAGCCGGACCTGATCTACACCTCGGAAGAAGCCGATGCGCCACAGTATATGGAACATCTGGGGATCGATACGGTGCTGGTCGATCCGAAACGTACCTTTATGAGTATCAGCGGTGCGCAGATCCGCGAAAACCCGTTCCGCTACTGGGAATATATTCCTACGGAAGTGAAGCCGTTCTTTGTACGTACCGTGGCGATCCTTGGTGGCGAGTCGAGCGGTAAATCCACCCTGGTAAACAAACTTGCCAATATCTTCAATACCACCAGTGCGTGGGAATATGGTCGCGATTATGTCTTTTCACACCTCGGCGGTGATGAGATCGCATTGCAGTATTCCGATTACGATAAAATCGCGCTGGGCCACGCACAATACATTGATTTTGCAGTGAAATATGCCAATAAAGTGGCGTTTATTGACACTGATTTTGTCACTACCCAGGCGTTCTGCAAAAAGTACGAAGGGCGTGAGCATCCGTTCGTACAGGCGTTGATTGATGAATACCGTTTCGATCTGGTGATCCTGCTGGAGAACAACACGCCGTGGGTGGCGGATGGTTTACGCAGCCTCGGCAGTTCGGTGGATCGCAAAGAGTTCCAGAACTTGCTGGTGGAGATGCTGGAAGAGAACAATATCGAATTCGTGCGGGTTGAAGAGGACGATTATGACAGCCGTTTCCTGCGCTGCGTGGAGCTGGTGCGGGAGATGATGGGGGAGCAGAGATAACCGCGATGAAACGGCTCAAAGGCGAGGTATAAAATGAGTTTTTTTGATGAGTTGAAAACCTCTCTGGAAGAGGCTGTCGAGATTAAACAAGGTTTAAAAGAATCAGCACGGGTGACCCGCTACGAATTTGCGGATACTAAGGCTGTTGTAGGCCGGAAAAGGCGTTCACGCCGTATCCGGCATTCGGTGCTCAATGCCTGATGCGACGCTTACCGCGTCTTATCAGGCCTGGAGATTCACAACGTATTGAAATTTCTTGGTTTGTAGGCCGGATAAGGCGTTCACGCCGCATCCGGCATTTTACGCATTACTTCGCAATACGCTTGTACTTGATACGCTTCGGCTCCAGTGCGTCTGCGCCCAGCGTGCGTTTCTTGTACTCTTCGTACTCGGTAAAGTTACCTTCGAAGAACTCAACTTTACCTTCATCCTGGTAGTCCAGGATGTGCGTGGCGATACGGTCGAGGAACCAACGGTCGTGCGAGATAACCATCGCGCAGCCCGGGAACTCCAGCAGGGCGTTTTCCAGCGCGCGCAGGGTTTCGATATCCAGGTCGTTGGTTGGTTCGTCGAGCAGCAGCATGTTGCCGCCAACCTGCAGCAGCTTCGCCAGATGCAGACGACCGCGCTCACCACCGGAAAGTTCACCAACGCGTTTACCCTGATCAACCCCTTTAAAGTTAAAGCGGCCAACGTAGGCGCGGCTTGGCATCTCGGTGTTGCCGATCTTCATAATATCCAGCCCGCCGGAAACTTCTTCCCAAACGGTTTTGCTGTTATCCATTGAGTCACGGAACTGATCAACCGATGCCAGTTTCACCGTTTCACCTAAAGTGATGGTGCCGCTGTCCGGCTGTTCCTGACCAGAGATCATACGGAACAGGGTCGATTTACCCGCGCCGTTCGGACCGATGATCCCGACGATTGCCCCTTTCGGGATCGAGAAGCTCAGGTCATCAATCAGCAGGCGATCACCGTAGGATTTACGCAGGTTGCTGACTTCCAGCACTTTATCGCCCAGACGCGGTCCAGGTGGAATAAACAGTTCGTTGGTTTCGTTACGTTTCTGATATTCGGTGCTGTTCAGCTCTTCAAAGCGTGCCAGACGTGCTTTACCTTTCGACTGGCGGCCTTTAGTTCCCTGACGTACCCACTCCAGCTCTTTCTCGATCGACTTACGACGCGCCGCTTCTTGTGAAGCTTCCTGCGCCAG
>ENA-UOZS01000612-UOZS01000612.1-food-metagenome-genome-assembly--contig:-NODE-612-length-10933-cov-8.990256_pt1 | contig 10933 bp, 12 predicted proteins | sample MGYA00249875_ERZ772737 | MGnify/ENA primary metagenome ERZ772737 (study PRJEB29005, sample SAMN08379463) | food metagenome | isolation source: cheese - non spiked | study: EMG produced TPA metagenomics... | reverse complement strand
CAAAGCACAAAAAAAGATGGGACAAAAGAAACTCTTGCCCATCCTCGCTCAATGTTGTTTTATTAGTAACCTTTTTTACTCAGAAAAAGTGAGTCCTTTATTTTGAAACCGACTATCGATCCTAGCACTTTTTAATTCGATCGCAAAAATAATCTCTTTTTCCTGTTCTTCTTTGGATAAACTCTCAACATAGCCTGGTACTTGTTTTTGATAGGCCTCTGCTATATCACTAAAACGATACTGAGTTCGGTATACCTTGAGCCGGTTATTCGTGATTCACAATTCTTCACTAGTCGGTAGCGTAAAAATTGCGGCTCGCCCCAAATCGAGTTCACTGACTTTCGACGCTTCGGGGTCGGTGCCAAAATACCAGACATTCGGTATCCCATCAAGCGTGACAAAATTAATCTGTCGACTAGACGGTTGTCCCAGGTTGTTCGCTGTACTCAGCACCATTGTATTAAACTGCTTAACATATTTACGAAACTCGCTTAAGTTATTTTGATACAGCTCTGAACTAACCGGCTGACTATCAATATAAGCAATCGCATCATCAATCGTTTCTAATGCCGGGTTAGCCTCTAAATAATAAAGAATCTGTGGAATAATGTGGGATATTTCTCGTTGATAATAATAAAACTGCAACCAGCGATTAGATACTGATAAGGCCTCTGTATAACGCTTAACAATTCGCCGCCGATAGCGTTGGACGATATATTTTAACGGTCGATATTTAATCAACTTTTGAAAGAGCGCTAAACTCAATAGAAAGATTAAAATTGCAACTAAAATATTGATTTTAACAATCCCCATCATCGGCCAGTGTTCATACTGCATAAAAACATTATACAGTATCGTCAAAAAAGGCGTGACCACCGCCGCACAGGCAATCACTAACCGCCGTTTAAAAACGCGGCGTTTATGGGTCATATCTTCGATTATTTTTTGGCGTTTTTTCATGGTCCGCTCACGCGTAATCATCTCATCAATCACCACTTGATCTGCTTCAGAAATCATCGGCACCCTCCTCAAAAGCATCAAAGCGTTGGCGTAATTCATACGTCCCCACATCAGCAAAATCAGAAATAATGATATTTTGTCGCTGTTTTCGCATGTTTGCTGCACCATATTTAGCGGTATACATCTCCTCAGCCCAAGCGAGACGTTTCTGTAACCGCTGTTCATCAAATGTTTTAACGACGCCTTTTCTAATCCGATGTTGTTTCACTTTATTCATTAAATAAAGACTGATAAAGAACGCTGCAAAAGCAATGATGTAGAGCAAGAAAACATAATTGGTTCGTTGCAATAGTTGTTTAAAAGCTACGCGATTAATCGGAATGCGCGTTTCACGAGTTAGATAGAGCGCAATTGTACTCGAGGTTGGCACAAGGCACATTAACCAGCCAATCCCAATTAACACTGATTGACGCAAATGATGCCCTGTTTTTTGAGTGGTAAAAAACCAATCAATTGTAATCTGATCTTCTCTTAGCTGGTGACGAATATAATCTGGTTTACTCATTTGAATCCTTCCCTTCTGGTTTTCCAGTGAGTTCAGTCGACCGTTTTGGTGATTTCCATACACCCGCATCTTTACCTCGAATGATTTGGCGAATCGTTGGCACAATTTCGACTGCTACGGTATACGTATTAACCATCCAATAAATCAAGATATACCAAGGCGCAAAGGCGATATACTTCAACGAACGGCCGCCATCGTTAAAGTAAGACGCTTGTACCAGCTGAATCAACCCCACCAATATCTCAATTGTGATGAAAATCCCTGAAAACGACAGATTTGAGAGTAGCCGATGCCAATCATGATTAATCAGATAACCCATTTGAAGCACTACAAAAGTCACCATACTCATCCAGTAAAATAACGACCAAATAATACTCAAACCATAATCGATAATAATTGGCACCATCGAAAAGTGCTTAATCGGGTGCCGTAAAATGCTAAACGATTTTGTTAAGAGCACGTAAATCCCACCGGAAGTCCATCTTCGCCGTTGCTTAACGAGTTCTGGTAATGTTTCTGGCACATCCATAAAAAAGCGAATGTGCGGTGCAAAATACGCTTGCCACCCTGCAGTCTGCATATCCCAAGAAATCGCAATATCTTCAGTTGGTTGTTCTGCCTGCCAACCACCGACATCGATCACCGCTGCCTTACGGTACATTGTATTCGCTCCAGAAAAGGCAAACAGTCCACCGTAAGAAAGTTGCGACCGTTTAATCAAGCCAATAATCGAATTTAATTCATTTTGTTGAGCTTCTGCGACTAAGGTTGTCTTGTTAATCGACAACATATTCCCAGTCACGGCGCCTAATTGAGCGCCCCCTTCCCGCTCAAAATAATACATATACTTCCATAAAGCATCCACTTCGGGTTTCGAATCAGCATCGTTGGACAGGATAAATTCACCTTTAGCAAATCCTAAAGCACTATTAAAACCCGCCGCTTTCCCGCGATTATTAATAATCGTGAGCGTTCGCAAGCGCTGCCCATATTTAAAATAATGCCAGTTCTATCTGTCGAGCCGTCATTAACAATAATGATTTCGTAGCGGTCAGTTGGATAATTCATTTGTGTCGCTAAATGATCAATCGTCGCCTGAATTGACGCCTCTTCATTGTGGGCTGGCACTAAAATCGTAATAAATGGCGTCCCCTTTTTAAGATAGCGTGGTTGATCAGCCTTTTCCATCAATAACCAATAATATAAACTAGAGACAATAAACGATAAGCCCCCAATAATCGGATACGAAACGAGCGTATAGATTAATATTTGAGTTAAAGAGTCTGTCAACAACATGTACGCGCCCTCATTTCAGATTGGATTTTAATCAGTTAACAATGAATTCACATCATATAACTCACTTGCCGCGCTAAACCATAAAATATCTGCCAATAACAATAGTTTCATTACTTCAATAGTAATATGGTGCAAACGACTAAGTCAATTTAATAGATTATCGTTTCCATAAGGTCATTCAAACAAAAAAAGAGCCCCGCTTTCGCGGGGCTCTTTTTCACAGTTTAACGCTGTGCTTCATCTTCGTGTAACTTACGTAAAAGTTCGTCGATATGTTCACCATAACGCACTGAACCGTCTTGTTCAAAGGTGATTTCTGGAATCTTGTACAACTTAATCCGTTGGCCAAGTTCGCTGCGAATCAATCCTTTAGCTTTATCTAAGCCAGCTTGTGTCTTTTCAGCGTCACTTGCTAAGCCAGATAAAATGCTGTAATAAACTTTAACATGTTGTAAGTCACCACTGAGATTAATATCAGTGATTGTGACCCCTTCAACTCGGGGATCACGCACTCTTTTTAATAAAATGTCATTTATTTCGCGTTGAATTTCTTGTTCAACCCGACCAACACGATGTTTCATTGCTTGTCCTCCTGTAAATTAATTATTTAACAGGTACTTCTTCCATCACGTAGGCTTCAATTTGATCATCAATCTTAATATCATTGTAATCTTCGATTGTCACACCACATTCAAAGCCAGTTTTGACTTCTTTAACGTCATCTTTGAAACGTTTCAAGCTTGAAAGTTTACCTTCATAAATCACGATACCGTCACGAATTAAGCGGACACCACTATCACGTTGGATAACGCCAGTGTCAACGATACAACCGGCAATTGTCCCGATCTTAGAAACATTGTATGTTTCACGAACAGTTAATTGACCCGTTACTTTTTCTTCGTAAACTGGTTCTAACATACCCTTCATAGCAGCTTCGATTTCTTCGATTGCCTTGTAGATGATTCGGTGTAAACGAATATCAACTTGTTCAGCATCGGCTTGAATCTTAGCTTGTGGTGTTGGGCGAACATTGAACCCGATGATGATGGCGTTACTTGCAGCAGCTAATGTGACGTCACTTTCGTTAATCGCACCAACGGCTTCATGAATAATATTCACGCGCACGCCTTCGACTTCAATCTTCCGTAAACTACCAGCCAAGGCTTCTGTTGAACCTTGTACGTCGGCTTTGATAATAACGCCAACTTCTTTTAATTCGCCTTGTTTCATTGTTTCGAACAAGTTATCTAATGTGACAGGGTTTGAACGGCTACGTTCCTTCAAGAGCGCACGTTTGGCACGTTCTTCACCAGCAGCACGAGCTGTTTTTTCGTCTTCAAAGACAACAAAACGGTCAGCTGCTTGTGGCACATCATTTAACCCAGTAATTTCAACTGGTTCTGATGGGAAGACTTCCTTCACACGACGACCGCGATCATTTGTCATGACACGGACACGACCAAAGGTATTCCCAACAACGACTGGATCACCAATCTTCAATGCCCCTTGTTGGATCAAGAGTGATGCAACAGGTCCTTTACCCTTATCAAGACGGGCTTCGATAACTGTCCCAACTGCTTTTTGATCTGGGTTAGCCTTCAATTCAAGCACGTCGGCTTCAAGAAGCACCATTTCAAGTAATTCATCAATGTTTTCACCAGTCTTAGCTGAGATCTTAACAAAGATGGTATCGCCACCCCAGTCTTCAGGAACAAGGCCGTAACCCATCAATTGTTCCATGACGTGATCTGGGTTTGCGCCTGGTTTATCAATCTTATTCACCGCAACGATGATTGGGGCTTTAGCAGCCTTGGCATGGTTGATGGCTTCGATTGTTTGTGGCATCACACCGTCATCAGCAGCTACAACTAAGATGATGATATCAGTGATATCAGCACCACGCGCACGCATGTTACTGAAGGCCGCATGTCCAGGTGTATCCAAGAATGTGATTAAACGATCGTTTAACTTCGTTTGATAAGCACCGATATGTTGCGTAATCCCACCGGCTTCACCAACAGTCACGTGACTGTTACGTAAGTTATCCAATAAGGTTGTCTTACCATGATCAACGTGCCCCATGATTGTGACAACTGGTGGACGGCTCACAAGGTTAGCATCACTCTTAGCTTCTGTTTCAAATACTGAATCGATATCAGCAATATCCACTTCCACTTTTTGTTCTGCTTCGATGCCGTAATCCGTTGCTAATAATTCGATTGTATCCTTATCAAGTGATTGGTTCATGTTAACCATAATCCCTAACATGAATAACTTCTTGATAATTTCAGCTGGTTCACGGTGAATCTTCTTAGCGATGTCCGCAACGTTCATGCCTTCAGAGTAAACTAATACTTCTGGTAATGGCCGTTCTTTACGTTGTGGCATTTCCTTCTTAGCTGCATTTTGTTCAGCTAATTGTTGCTTACGGGTCTTCTTACGTTTCTTATTGAAACGTTGTTGATTGTTACCGTATCTGTTATACCCGCCGCCACGTTTCTTATCTGGACCAAAGTTCTTTGGCTTGCTTGCTGTATTGTTTGATGCTGGTTTAGCAGCACTCACCGTATTAGCTTGCATTTTTTGTTGCATTTCTTGTGCCGAAACTGGCCGACTTTGGTTCGAGTTGTTATTAGGACGGCTGTTTGTATTGTTTGCTGGACGGCCGTTGTTATTGCTGTTTGCAGGACGATTATTTGTTGTCGTTGGGCGTGCGCCGGCTGGCTTGTTGCCGGCTGGACGACTGCTGTTATTACCGTTTGGTTTAGCAGCTGGCCGTGGGCGGTTGCTTTGTTGACGGCGTTTCTTTTCGTCTGCTTCGCGTTGTTCACGTTGTTGTTGAATGCGTTCTTGCGTTCTTTGACGACGTGCATTAGCTTGTGAGATTTGTTCTTGCAAGCTCAATGGTTGATTTGATCCAGCAGGACGCGCATTACCGTTTGTCCGGTTAGCCGCATTATTGTTAGGGCGACCATTATTAGGACGAGCGTTATTGTTGTTAGGACGACCATTGGCATTGTTGCGGTTTTGACCATTTGCTGCTTGGCCATTCCGGTTGCCTTGTGGGCGTTGGTTGTTTGCACGAGGTGCTGGTTTGCTGCTAGCTTCTGGACGACGACGGATAGCGGCTTTGTTAATCTTAATCTTACCGTTATCTGTTTTTTCGCTTGCCTTTGGTGCAGCAGGTGCTGCGGCTGGCTTGCTGTCAGTTGTCGTTGCAGCTGGTTTTGTTTCCTTATGGAAGATGGCTCTCAAAGCTTTTTCTTGATTGTCATCGATAGTTGCCATGTGATTTTTTAGATCGTAACCTTTTTTAACGGCAGTTTCTAAAAGATCTTTGCTGGCAACGTTAATTTCTTTTGCTAATTCATAGATACGTTTTTTACCCATATCTTCACGCTCCTTTATTATCCCAGTAGCGTTATCATCTTTTTGGCAAACCCGGCATCAACAACCGCGATGGTGGCTCTATGTAATCCAATTGCTTGGGTTAGCTGGGCCGCGGTATACGCTTTTGTTTCCGGGATTTCGTAGAAATGACTCTTGTCAGTCAATTTCTTCTGTGTCAGTTGGCTAATGTCTGAGCCAATAAAAACCAATTTCGCTTTTTGCTGCTGAATGGCTTTTAGGACTTGTTCTTCACCACTGACCAGTTGCCGTGCTCTCATGCAAATACCTAAGAGTTGTAATAAACGGTCTGGTTGTTCACTCATTTTCGTTCTCCAAATAATTCTAGCCGAGCCTTTTGATGATCAACATATTCGAATAATTCTGTATAAAATGATTCTGCAACGTCAATCCCAAACGTCTTTTCTAAAATTTTCTTGCTTTGGGCGGTCTTGATTGCATCAGGTTCTAGTGAAACATAAGCGCCACGACCTGATTTCTTACCAGTTGGGTCAATACTAATCTCACCTTCGGCAGTCTTTACAATCCGCACCATTTCTTTTTTAGGCTTCATTTCTTGCGAAATAACGTCTTTTCTCATTGGTACTTTTCTTTGTTTCATCATGAACACCTCACTTATTCTTGTGGTTGTTCTTCAGAATCAACAGCAGAATCCGTTGCTTGGTCTTCGAAGCCTTCAACAGCTTCTGTTGTTTCTTCTTCAAAACCTTCAACGACTGCACCTTCATCTTGACTGTCGTCTTCATCAACGAATTCGACTTCAGATTCAGGTTTGATGTCAATCTTGTAGCCCGTTAGCTCCGCAGCTAACCGTGCATTTTGACCTTTTTTACCAATTGCCAATGACAATTGATAATCAGGGACGATGACTGTACATGTATGTTCGTTATCACCGTTAAATTGAACAGCGATGACTTCGGCAGGATTCAAGGCATTGGCGATGTAGTCTGAAGAATCTTCTTCCCACTTCACAATGTCCATGTTTTCGCCGTGTAATTCATTAACAACTAGTTGAACCCGTTGTCCCTTAGGCCCAACACAGGTGCCGACTGGGTCGACGTTGGGGTCTGTTGAACGAACAGCCATCTTTGTCCGATCACCAGCTTCGCGAGCGATTGAGACAATTTCAACGGTGCCGTCATAAATCTCTGGAACTTCTTGTTCGAATAAACGTTTCACTAAATCAGGGTGTGTCCGACTAACAAAGACTTGTGGGCCTTTAGTTGTATTTTCCACTTTTGAAACGTAAACCTTAATCCGATCATGTGCTTGGTATTCCTCGTTTGGAATTTGGTCTTGCTTGCTTAAAACAGCTTCGATCTTGCCTAAGTTGACATAGATGAACTTGTTATCGCGGCGTTCAACGACCCCTTGCATAATTTCGTTTTCGTATTGGCTGTATTCATTGTAAATGATACTTCTTTCAGCTTCACGAACCCGTTGCATAATCACTTGTTTAGCAGTTTGGGTTGCAATTCGGCCGAAGTCTTTTGGTGTGACTTCAAAACGAATTGTATCGCCCACTTCGTATGCCTTGTTAATTGCCAAAGCATCTTGGTAGCTCACTTCAAGACGTGAATCAAACACTTCGTCAGTGACTTCTTTGACAGCATAGACGTGGATGTTACCCTTCTTTTGATCGAATTCAACTTCCACGTTTTGTGCTTGACCGTAATTCCGCTTATAAGCAGAAACAAGTGCTGCTTCAAGGGCTTCAATAACGATCTCTTTTTTAACGCCTTTTTCTTGTTCTAGCGCATCAAGTGCACCTAACATTTCCTTGCTCATGTAACTAGCCTACCTTTACTAAAATTCAATTGCTAAGCGAGCTTTGGCAATTTCCTTACGATTAAACGTTACTTCTTTTTGACGCGTTTTAATTTTAATCACTAAAGTTAAAGTGTCATCATCAAGGGCTTTTAGTGTACCTTGATAGATTTTCTCGCCATCAACAGCTTGGTATAACGAGATATGAATATATTCGCCAAGTGCTTTTTGGAAATCGGCTTCCTTCTTTAAAGGACGCTCTGCACCAGGTGATGAAACATCTAAGAAATAAGCCTGCGGAATTGGATCCGGGTCGATTGAATCCAGTTTCTCACTTAACGCATCGTTTACTAAGGCACAATCTTCAAGGTCAATGCCATTTGGTTTGTCAATGAAGACGCGCAGATACCAACTGCTACCTTCTTTAACAAATTCAATGTCCACTAATTCAAAATGGTGTTGATCAAGAATCGGCACGATCAGATCGTGAACTGTTTCCACAACGGTACTCAAATGATTCCCTCCAATTCATTTTTATATTTCAGATTAGACGTGCTCCAATAAAAAGAGTGAGCATTTCTGCTCACTCGCTCTGAAGTATCTAATTACTGATAACAATATACCATATTTTTCATGAAAATACAAACAACCGCTTTAATTTTCAGTGGTTGCGACGCTATTTTGCGTCTTACCCGTCGTCAAGATTTCATGGAAGTTTTCAAAACTAATCTCGACCATGTTCTTGAGGGCTTCATCAGTATTCGAACCAACGTGTGGCGTCAACAAGACGCGGGGGTATAAATCAATCAATTCTTGAGTGGTTGCATCTGGAACAGGTTGATCTGCTGGGAATTGCTTGAAGAAGATTTCGCCTTCAGCTGGTAACACGTCAGCGGCGAATGCACCAAGTTGATCAGCTTTCAAAGCATCGATAATCGCACGGTTATCTTGCAATTGTCCGCGGGCTGTATTCACCAAGATTGCATCGTTCTTCATCTTTGCGATTAAGTCCGCATTGATGAATTGGTCGTTTTGACCAGCGAAGTACGGAATGTGCAAGCTGACAATGTCACTTTGGGCCAATAATTCATCCAAGCTGACAAAATCAAGCACTTCCTTAGCGATTTCTGATGGATATAAGTCATAACCCACAACCTTGGCACCTAAGCCTTTGTATAACTTCGCTTCGGTGTAGCCAATCTTGCCAGTCCCGATAATCCCAACCGTACAGTTGCGGACTTCTTTACTGAACATCACTGGGCTCACACGGAAATCATGATGGGCTGTCCGATTCGTTGTGTAAGTGGTGTGACGCAACAATGACATCCCTAGCGTCAATGCCAATTCAGCAATCGCGTTTGGCGAGTAGGCTGGCACGCGAGCCACTTCCATGTTGTACTTGCCTGCTGCGGCCAAATCGATATGACCGTAACCGACTGTCCGGGTAAACACGTAACGAATCCCGTATTCATTCAACTTCGCTAAGTTTTGCGCATCAGCGGTACAGTTGGCACGTAACAAGACCGCGTCATGCCCCTTAGCCGTTTCGATATTGTCGTGAGTCAATAAGTCTTCAATTAACGTTAAATCATAATCGTAGTTGTTATATTTATTGAACGTCGCCACTTCATTCGGACGAACGCCGTAACAAGCAATTTTAAACATTTAATTTCCCTCTTCCTAGAAAATCCCGATTTGGTTAATCACTTCTAAAATCACTAACCAGACTGGCGTCATCACAACAGCTAAGACCGTTGATAGTAATGACGCGTTCGATGCTAAGACCGCATCCTTGTCAAAACTAATCGCGTAAGCAGCGGCGACCGTTGCCGTTGGCGTTGCCATCATGATGACAATCGTTGCCAAACTGATATAGCTAACTGGTAAAATGTGGGTCATTGTTAAGATGGCCAATAACACGATGTTTAAAGCAGGTACTAAAATCACTTTGTTAATACTATAAATCCATGATGTCTTGTCCGAAGCAGCTTCTTTGAAGCTGATTTCGCCAAGTGTTGTCCCAATTGCTAACCAAGCTAATGGTGAACATAAACCAGCTAAGTACGTCATTGGTTTGAACAACCATGGCGCTGTTTGATCAATTCGTAAGAAAGCCACTGAATGCCCAGCAACCGCCACTTGTGGTAATGCGCCTTGGATTAACCAGATGATTAACCCCGCAAATGTGGCGATCACGATTGGATTTAAGAACATGTTTTTCAAGTTCTTCGATTCCATCTTCAAGCCACTCATCTTGATGTACCCATATGAGTATAAGAACACGCGATAACCAATGTTGAAAATTGAGCTATACATAACCCCTTTAGCTCCGAAAACTGCTCCAACAATTGGAATCCCGAAGAACGTTGTTGAACCAAAGATGGTCAACACGCGCAATGTATCTTGTTGATCACCCTTAAAGCGTAAGTATAACGGTTTTGAAATTAAAATTAAAATAATATAGATCAAGAAGCCCCAAACTAAAACGTTGATGCCTTCTTTTAAAGTCTTCCCATTAATATCTTGCATGAATGAGTTGAATGCCAAAGCTGGTAAAGCAACCGTTAAAACGACTTTTGACAGAATCTTCCCAAATTTATCCGTGAAGATCTCGCGTTTGCGGCAGTAGAATCCTAATAAAATAATAAACACTGTCGACGTGATCGAACTCACAATATCCATGTTCGTAAACGTCTTCGTTAAAATATCGCCAATACTCATCTGTACTCTCCTCTGTTATAACATTTAGTCCGCTGTATTATAACACGGACAACTGGTATCGATTATAACAAGAAAGTAACGGAAAAGAAATAGGGCAAAAGAAAAAGAGTGAAAAATAACTTCACTCTTTCTCAGACCTAAATTTTGTATTCATTTTCATTACATGGTAGATTGTAAAATTAATCCGAACGCTGTTCGGACAAAAAAGATCAGCTT
>ENA-UOZS01000602-UOZS01000602.1-food-metagenome-genome-assembly--contig:-NODE-602-length-11133-cov-65.780014_pt1 | contig 11133 bp, 10 predicted proteins | sample MGYA00249875_ERZ772737 | MGnify/ENA primary metagenome ERZ772737 (study PRJEB29005, sample SAMN08379463) | food metagenome | isolation source: cheese - non spiked | study: EMG produced TPA metagenomics... | reverse complement strand
TCGCGCCTTCCTGTAACAACGCAGCAAAACGTTCTGCGCGTTCTGAACGCTCACCGATGACAATACGTGACGGATGGAGATTATCGTAAAGGGCTTTACCCTCACGGAGAAATTCCGGAGAGAAAATAATATTTTCAGTACGATATTTCTTATGCATCGCTGCGGTAAAACCAACGGGAACCGTTGATTTGATGACCATAACCGCATAAGGATTTATCTCAACTACGTCTTTAATTACTGATTCTACACTGGATGTATTGAAATAATTAGTTTTAGGATCATAGTCGGTTGGAGTGGCGATGATGACATAATCAGCATCCCGGTAGGCTTCATTTTTATCTAATGTGGCATTAAAGTGTATTTTATCTGATTGCAAAAACTGCTGAATTTCCTTATCAACAATAGGAGATATCCGATCATTCAGCATAGCAACGCGTGACGGTAAAATATCTAATGCCACAACCTCATGATTTTGTGCGATTAGAAGCCCGTTTGACAAGCCTACATAGCCAGTACCGGAAATGGTGATTTTCATTTCATGCTCTCAGAATTAACTTAACTGTGAATCATGATGTTTTTAGCATCCTGATAAGAGCTAAAAGTTTTAACGCTACGTTGTTCGATGGTCAACGCAACGAAAAACAATTCAGATTTTCTTTATAAGAATAGCTGATATTTATTAAGTTAATATTAAGCAGTGAAATTTAGTCTATAAGATAATTGGCAAAAAAAAAGCCCGGTGCAATATACGCCGGGCCTCAATTTTATTGTTGGTTAAATCAGATTAATCCAGCCATTCAGTATGGAACACACCTTCTTTATCAATGCGCTTATAAGTATGCGCACCGAAATAGTCACGCTGTGCCTGGATCAGGTTCGCAGGCAGAACAGCGGCACGGTAGCTGTCATAATAGGCAACCGCAGCGGCGAAGGTCGGAACCGGGATACCGTTCTGTACTGCATAAGCAACGACATCGCGCAGCGCCTGCTGGTAGTCATCGGCGATTTGCTTGAAGTACGGAGCCAGCAGCAGGTTAGCGATCTGCGGATTTTCGGCATATGCATCGGTGATTTTCTGCAGGAACTGCGCACGGATGATGCAGCCAGCACGGAAAATCTTCGCGATTTCGCCGTAGTTCAGATCCCAGTTGTACTCTTCAGACGCGGCGCGTAGCTGAGAGAAGCCCTGAGCGTAAGAAACGATTTTGCCCAGATACAGCGCACGGCGAACTTTTTCGATGAACTCAGCCTTGTCGCCTGCTGGCTGTGCTTGCGGGCCAGAGAGAACTTTAGATGCGGCAACACGCTGATCTTTCAGAGAAGAGATATAACGTGCAAACACAGACTCGGTAATCAGCGACAGCGGTTCGCCGAGATCCAGCGCGCTCTGGCTGGTCCATTTACCGGTACCTTTGTTAGCCGCTTCATCCAGAATCACATCAACCAGGTAGTTACCGTCTTCATCTTTTTTGGTGAAGATATCTTTGGTGATGTCGATCAGGTAGCTGCTCAGTTCACCGTTATTCCACTCGGTAAAGGTCTGCGCCAGTTCTTCGTTGGTGAGGTTCAGGCCACCTTTAAGCAGAGAATAGGCTTCAGCAATCAGCTGCATATCGCCGTATTCAATACCGTTGTGAACCATCTTCACATAGTGACCTGCACCATCGGCACCAATATAGGTAACGCATGGCTCACCGTCTTCAGCCACTGCGGCGATTTTGGTCAGGATCGGCGCAACCAGTTCATAGGCTTCTTTCTGCCCACCAGGCATAATGGAAGGACCTTTCAGCGCGCCTTCTTCACCACCGGAAACACCGGTACCGATGAAGTTAAAGCCTTCGGCAGAAAGCTCACGGTTACGACGAATGGTGTCCTGGAAGAAGGTGTTACCACCATCAATGATGATGTCACCTTTATCGAGGTATGGCTTGAGGGAATCAATAGCAGCATCCGTGCCTGCACCTGCTTTCACCATTAACAGGATGCGACGAGGCGTTTCCAGAGATTCAACAAACTCTTTCACCGTATAGTAAGGAACCAGTTTCTTGCCTGGATTTTCGGCAATCACTTCTTCCGTCTTTTCACGGGAACGGTTGAAAATAGAGACGGTATAACCACGGCTTTCGATGTTGAGCGCAAGGTTGCGCCCCATCACTGCCATACCGACGACGCCGATCTGTTGCTTTGACATTGTTTACTCCTGTCAGGGCTAGGTAACTTATTTAATTATATTAATCGAATAAGCAACCTTTTGATATAAATTATTTGTACAACGTTTTCAGTCATTTACTATAAGTACTAACTTATTAACTTTCTCCATTCGTCAAAAATCTTGTCTATATTAAACTCTTGTGCACGACTCTTTGATAAAATTGAAAATTTAATTTTCTTCTCTTCATCGGACATTAAATTCGCTAATTCCGCGCTAAATTTAATAAGATTCCCATTCTCAACTAAGATTCCATACTCCCCATCCCCTAATATTTCAGATGGGCCGGTAGGGCAATCAAATGAAATACATGGCAAACCACATTCCATTGCTTCCAATAACACCATCCCGAACCCTTCAAACCTTGATGAGAATGCAAAAATGGAATATTTAGGATAATATTGTTGTATATGATCGACACTTCCCATCAGTTTTACATTATTTAATCCATGCTTATTTATTTTATCTGTGAGAAATTTTTCGCACGTTCCGACACCATAAATATGGAGTTCCCAACCAGGATTTGATTTGTTAACTTTCGCAAAAATATCTATTAATAAATCAAAACCCTTTTGATGCTCTAGCCTGCCAACCGCCATAATTTTTTTTGCGCTTAAATCAGCTACTTTTGAACAAGAAAAACTCAGCGGGTTACTAATTTTAACAACATTATCTAAATGTTTAGAAAACTTATACAAGTCATTTTTATTAATACAGATTACTTTATAAAAGAATCTATACAATAAATTTCTTAATGCTCTAACAATTGCACTATAATAGTCATAATGTACATGTTCAATAACAACATACTTTTTTTTTGAAAAGAGACTGAAAAATGACAAAAAAGCCATAGGGAATGTATTAATGATATAAAAATCAGCATTTGACTTTTTAATGGCTTTAAATAATTTAAACTGTGACCCTATGTGTTTCTTCAGCCGTCCAAAACTTCCAGGCTCACCTAAATAAGAGCCATCATTAACAAAACTAATTTTAATGTGATTGTCAAGCTCGTAATTAATTTTTAGATTAGTTTTATAGAGAGATATTATTTCTACAGAGTATCCTTCGCTGATAAATTTATTGGCAAGTATTGTGTTTACTCTCTCAATACCGCCAACAAATGTAATATCAGCAATTACAAAAGCTATTTTTTTCATTTTTTACCGTTTTTATAGTCAAAAGCATGTTTCTTTATACCGATAACAATATAATTTAGCAAATAATATATCCGAGCCAATGGGTTTTCAACAAAATCCCCCAAAACATCCCATTGCCTTTTCAACTCTTTAAATTTATTAGATGAAATTGAACTTTGTGAAAGTCTATATTTAGAACAAATAAAGCCGCAATTAATTGCACTAATATTGTTATCTTTTAGAATACTCAGCCATAGATAATAATCTTCTTTATGCACGAAAGGAAAGCTGAAAGGATTTAGTAAAGTCCTGTCTAAAACGACAGTCAAACAACCAATACCACAATTTTTTAGCAATTTGTTGTACGTGATTTTTTGGGGAGCTACAAACTTACCAACTATTGAATTATTATTTATAATTTCATAATTACCATACATAAAAGAAATATTATTCTTTAGCATCATAGATATTTGCATCTCTAATTTGTTAGCGATCCATATATCATCACTATCTAAGAAAGCTATAAATCGGCCGCTTGCATATTTTAGAGCGGTATTTCTAGCACCTGCTGCACCTTTTGCGTATTCATTTGTTAAAAGTTTAATTCTTGAATCAGAAAACTCCAAAACTTTAAATCTTGTATTATCACTTGAATCATCATCGCAAACGAGCAATTCCCAGTTAGCATATGTTTGCTTTAACACGGAACTAATTGATGCAGAAATCGTATGCTCTGCGTTATATGAAGGCATAATAATTGATACTAAATAATCATCCATAATATCACTTAGAAAGTATTGTTTTGTAGGGAGAAATACCAATGCCACCTAAATCATCATTATAATTGGCCTGAATTGTTCTGCAATAAAACACAATAAAAACAATAATAATTGCCATTGAAGATAATTGTTTTATAACATTTTTTTCTAATGAATTGATAATATATGAGGTTACCATGAAATTAACAAAAAGGAATATATCTGCTAGACGATTAAAAATATGAATCTTCATTGAACATACATTAGCAAGCACACATCCAACAGACATCCACAATAGAATATTAAGATTCTGATTTGTTTTTAGTATTTTTTTTGCGTTTGTTATAAAAATTAAAGGTAATAGCATTTTGATAAATACACCTACCCCACTTCCGATTTTAGCATCCTGTATGAAATCACTTGTTGCGTAATAACCGTATTTGCTTTGTAAAAAAAACTCACTATTCAAAAGTGCATTTAATCCACTACCCAGGAATAGCAATAAACTTATTATTAAAATACCCAAAAAGAGAATTGAACTACGGACTCTAAATCGCGCAATAAAATAAATGGGTACAAGTAATAATGCCGAGAGATGAAATAGAGAGCCTATCAAAATAAAAATAATATAGTTTTTTTTATTACCATCGATATAATTTTTCACTGCATACGCTATGAAAGCTATAGCAATAGCTTGTCTAACAAGAGAAAACGAAGGCAGATAAAAGGTACATACTAAAACAAAAACTGAAACAGAAAAATAGTTTCGTGGAATCGCCTTCAAACTTAAAAAGATTACAATGAAACTTGATATTGCAATAGACCATTGTGGATTTAAATCAAACCAAACAACAAAATAATTTATAAAATAAAATCCAACTTCAGTAGAAATATATCCCAACCTAACTGATTCAACCATACTTAAATATCGGAAGTAATCAGCGCCTACTCCAAAACGAATTGCTGCAGGTATCCAAAGAGACAAAAACAATACTGACCATAGCAATACTTTAAAATTACTTTTTGAATGTTCGTAACAAAATGCAACCGATGTAGAAAACACCAATATACATAAATATGAGGCGTAGGTAAATAACATTTTTCTACCGTATTATATTTCAAACGTTGATTTAAAAGGAAATATCTTTGCAAATTCTTCTTGTATTTTTTTTGTTTTGGAATCGAATTCCAAAGTATCAGCATCATTTATAACAACAAGTTTATTTCTTGAACAAAATAGTTCCTTTCGAATTTTTATAATACTATCCTTACCTATATCTAAATAGGCTGAAGATGCCATTGTATTAGAGCATTCAAACTCCCCTGAAACTAACTGCCAATATCTAAAGAGATATTGATTAATATCTGAATTCTGTCTAAATTTTGACCGATTTGTAGCATTTAATATTTCTGGCTCGAGCTCCCATAATTTATCAAATGTTGACTTAAGATAAGGAATTGGAAGATGAGTATCTTTGATACCTACAAACTTCGGCCAAGGCATTAGACATATCGTTCTACTTAACGCCGCACCATATTTAACATTTATCCATTTTAAAATATTTTTTCTGATCACCTGTTTTTTACAAAAATGCTTATTGATAATTGAAAGATTATTTAAAATAACATGTGAAAGCCCATCAGGTTGAACTGCGTTCAGGATTGCACAATCTCGAGGCTTTCCATTTTTGAAGTAAAAACTTTCATCTACTGGATTAATCAAAAATGTATCGTCATTATAATAGATGAACTTATCACTCAATCCATCTATTTTATGCAAATTTAATTCAATAACATGGCTATTAAATGTTGGTAGGTATTTTTGGGGTATATAGTCGGAGTGCTTTACAATATGTAATTTAGGGTGATCTTGCTTAAGCCACGCCGGAACATGTCCATATGTAATAAAATGAACTTTCCTAATCCAAGGGGCATTTTTTTCAATGCCACGAAACCAGAATTTTAATAACCCATTATCTCTATAACGATGAATATTTGCATCAACATTTCTTTGTTCACATGCAAACTTCATATAATCCTCTTGCCATTTAGGATCAGAACTATCTACCCATGGAATTACAATGTCAATTGTGTTGCTTTTCATTTTTATTTATGCCTTTTAATTATCTTGTACAAAAACACGCCCATAACTACGGTAATTGTTAACTCTGTCAATATTACTGCCGTTAACGTACCAAAAAGCCCGAAATTTTTAGTGAAGAAAGGAGCATACGTGCAATGCAATAAGGCACCGACAATATAAATTTTTGTTAATATTTTTTCTCTACCTAAAGTTATCATTCCCCATTGTGAAAAGACAATAGCGACAGAGACAATAAAAATAAGGACTGACATCCATTTAAATAAATTAGCTGACTCAGCATACTGAGTTCCGAAGTATAAAATAACAATCTTATCTCCAATTAAAAATATCGACACACATATAATTAATGAAAATAAAATAAAAAGACTACCGTAAAACTTTAGTTTTTCCTTTATATTTCCACGCTCAACATTTATTCTCGGAAACACAACCTGTTGTATAGGAATAAATAAAGATTGAACCGCGCCTCTTAACTTGTCTGCTGCAGAATAAATACCTACTTGCCTTGCATTAAATACATGCCCTATAAGTATCGAATTAAAAGTAGTATAAAATGTTATAGCGATTTGAGAAATAAACAAAGGTGTACTTGCTTTAATAGCGATAAAGGCTTTTGAAAAAGAAAACCCTTTATAAGCAACAATGTGGTTTTTTCGTATTAGATAAATTGACATCATCCCTGGAACGATAAGCGCAATAGAAAAAGCTAGTGCAGCAGCATTGATATCATTATTATCTTTTACAAACAGAAAGACAGATAACAACATCAAGGTCCTTGCTAGTACAGTAACCCATGCAATACTTTTCATTTTCTCCATACCTTGAAACAGATAGACTGGAAAAAAAATATTACCTAGAACCCCAATAAAAAGTATTATGCAAACTATAGATATAGAGTGAAACATTGGTATGATATTAATAATGATTAACATCAAGAATAAACATAATGTCACCAATATCATTTTGGCATTTAATGTCTCTGTGTAGACTTCATTTCTTTCATCAATACTTGTTGATGTAGCTATTTTTTTTGTTGCACTGAAATTAAAACCGTAATCAGTCATCAAAATAAAGTATTGAATCAATGCTTGACCAAGCATAAGATATCCAAATTTATCTACTCCTAAAGTTCTGACAAGATATGGTAATGTAATCAGTGGGAAAATATAGTTAGATAACTGCACCAACAGTAAATAAAATATATTTTTTCTCATCAGTATTTATTGTATTTTGAAATTATTCTAAGTAATTTATCTGAGAATATAGTGTCTGGTTCAACTGTATTTCCCTCAGCCCATTCATTCCATGATTTTAAGAAAACAATATCTTGTTGTGGGTTATAATTTATAGCATTTTTAACATTAACCTCAAACGAATGCTCAGAGAAATCACTATAAAAAACCCCCTGTTTTCCATGTCGTATCGTTGTATCCCATCCAGAAAATATAATTGGAATCTCTTTTATATCCTTTGTCTGATTGTGCCATAATGAGCTTATCATTTTTTCATAATTATACCTTATAGGCCCCAAAAATTTCACTCTATGCTTTCGAACTAATTTCTCCCTCACCTTTTGAATAAAGGTTCTCTTCCTGTACATTACTCTAGAATCCAAATAACCATCAAATACTCCTACATAATTTGAATTATACGATGTGAAATCCCCGATAAAATAGATACCCTCGTATCCGTTCTCTTTTGCAAGATTATTCCAAAGGGATATAAACAAAAACAAATCTGGTATGGAATTAGGATCAAAGATTGTTACAATTGGCTTATTATCTTTTTTTAGATAATTATCTGACTTAAAATGAGGAAGTAAGTAATAGAAGAAATCAGTATAATCTTTTTCTCCAAGGTATTTTTGCTCTTTTAAAAGTAGCCCTTTTGATTTATTGTACCAAGAGTGGTTTGCCCATGCCACACAGTATCGAACATTAAGTTTGTTTTCAAGAATAAGAGTAAGAGGTTTTTCTAAAATTTTTTCTCCATTACCGAACCAATATGTCCATAGACAAAACCCACTTACACCATTTTCTTCAGCTAGTTCAAACTGCTTCTCGATAATACGTGATTCTGTCAAATCATAATATCCAAGAAAATCAGTAGGCAACCTTATTTTTTGAGAAGGGAAATATTTCTTTGCTTTTTTTAAAGCTGTCCATTCAGTAAATCCTTTCCCCCACCACTCATTATTTTCTTTAACCTCATGATATTGAGGAAGATAATATGCGATAATATTTTTTTTCATATAAAAGCCTATTACTTACATAAACAAAAAAACGTCTTTCATTGTTGGATTTTTTTTATCTTTATCTGACAATCTTACATTGTACTCATTCTCCCATTTAATTCCTATATAGGGGTCATCCCATCTAATACCTCTGTCACTTTCCGGATGATAATAATTAGTTGTCTTATAAACAAACTCCGCAGTCTCACTCAGCACCAAAAATCCATGCGCAAATCCTTCAGGTATCCACAACTGGCGCTTATTCTCAGCAGACAAATTCACCCCAACCCATTTGCCAAAAGTAGGGGACGATTTACGAATATCAACCGCAACATCAAAAACCTCACCAACAACACAGCGTACCAATTTTCCTTGCGCATAAGGTTCTAACTGATAATGCAGTCCGCGTAAAACGCCTTTACTAGACTTCGAATGGTTATCCTGAACAAATTCAACTTTGCGGCCTACAGCTTCCTCAAAAACCTTCTGGTTAAAGCTCTCAAAAAAGAAACCACGCTCATCACCAAAAACTTTCGGTTCAAAAATCAATACATCTGGGATTTCTGTTTTAATAACATTCATTTTATTAATAACCTTTAATCATTTTTATCAGGTACTGACCATAAGCATTTTTTTTCAGAGGTTCAGCTAATGCTTTCACCTGCTCAGCATCAATAAACCCTTTACGGTAAGCAATTTCTTCTGGGCAGGAAACCTTTAGTCCCTGGCGCTCTTCAATGGTGGCAATGAAGTTGCTTGCTTCAATAAGACTCTGATGTGTCCCCGTATCCAGCCATGCATAACCACGCCCCATCATGGCAACGGATAAACGCCCCTGTTCCATATAAATACGGTTAATATCGGTAATTTCTAGTTCACCACGGGCAGAAGGCTTAAGGTTTTTCGCCATTTCGACAACGTCGTTATCATAGAAATAAAGCCCGGTTACCGCATAATTACTTTTTGGTTGTAGCGGTTTTTCTTCCAGGCTAATTGCCGTACCGTTTTTATCAAACTCAACGACACCGTAGCGTTCAGGATCATTAACGTGATAGGCAAATACCGTTGCACCACTTTCTTTGTTAACAGCGACATCCATTAACTTCGGCAGATCGTGACCGTAAAAGATATTATCACCTAGAACCAAAGCACAATCATCACCACCGATAAACTCTTCACCGATGATAAATGCCTGCGCAAGACCATCTGGACTCGGTTGCACTTTGTACTGAAGATTTAGCCCCCACTGGCTCCCGTCACCCAGCAGTTGTTGAAAACGAGGAGTATCCTGTGGCGTACTTATAATTAGAATATCGCGAATACCCGCTAACATCAGTGTAGAAAGCGGGTAATAGATCATCGGTTTATCATAAATCGGTAACAGCTGTTTGCTTACAGCCATAGTCACAGGATAAAGACGAGTACCAGACCCCCCCGCTAAAATAATACCTTTACGCGTTTTCATTTCATCATTCCTTTTAATTCATCTTGCTCCACCATCACGAACAAGATGCAAAAACTATTAAATTGCTGTAGTCGTAAATAATTCGTTAAGCATTCGTTTCACGCCAACCTGCCAGTCAGGCAAGACAAGCGCAAAGTTCTGCTGAAATTTTTCTGTATTAAGGCGAGAGTTATGTGGACGACGAGCTGGTGTAGGATAGGCTGTTGTTGGTACTGCGTTGAGCTTGTTGAGTGCAAGGGGAATGCCTGCTTTGCGCGCCTCTTCAAAAACCAGCGCAGCATAATCGTGCCAGGTTGTGGTACCACTGGCTACCAGATGGTACATGCCTGCGACTTCTGGTTTATTCAGTGCCACACGAATAGCATGTGCCGTACAATCTGCCAGCAGCTCAGCACCTGTTGGCGCACCAAATTGATCATTAATCACAGCCAGTTCTTCGCGCTCTTTTGCCAGACGCAACATCGTTTTGGCGAAGTTATTTCCTTTACCTGCGTATACCCAGCTGGTACGGAAAATAAGATGCTTCGCGCAATGTTCCTGTAACGCTTTTTCTCCGGCTAACTTGGTTTCACCGTAAACATTTAGCGGTGCGGTTGCATCCGTCTCCAGCCATGGTATTTCACCGGTTCCCGGAAATACGTAGTCAGTTGAGTAATGAATTACCCAGGCCCCAACTTCATTAGCCGCTTTGGCAATTGATTCAACGCTGGTCGCATTGAGTAATTGTGCAAATTCGGGTTCTGACTCAGCCTTATCTACTGCGGTATGAGCCGCAGCATTAACAATTACATCAGGGCGAATTTTTTTGACGGTTTCAGCCACACCTTCAGGATTACTAAAATCACCACAATAATCAGTGGAGTGAACATCAAGAGCAATCAAATTACCCAAAGGTGCCAGAGCACGCTGTAGTTCCCAACCTACCTGCCCTGTTTTGCCGAAAAGGAGAATATTCATTACTGGCGGCCCTCATAGTTCTGTTCAATCCACGATTGATAGGCACCACTTTTCACATTATCAACCCATTTTGTATTGGACAGGTACCATTCCACCGTTTTACGAATCCCGCTCTCAAACGTTTCCTGTGGTTTCCAACCCAATTCGCGGCTAATCTTCTCAGCATCAATCGCATAACGGCGATCATGTCCCGGGCGGTCGGCAACATAAGTAATTTGCTCACGATAAGATTTCTCTTTCGGTACAATCTCATCCAACAAATCACAAA
>ENA-UOZS01000596-UOZS01000596.1-food-metagenome-genome-assembly--contig:-NODE-596-length-11236-cov-35.457115_pt1 | contig 11236 bp, 14 predicted proteins | sample MGYA00249875_ERZ772737 | MGnify/ENA primary metagenome ERZ772737 (study PRJEB29005, sample SAMN08379463) | food metagenome | isolation source: cheese - non spiked | study: EMG produced TPA metagenomics... | reverse complement strand
TAAAATGTGCAGGTGGTTATTAATACCGGTCTTTCAGCTTGCTGGCTTTTTCGACTGTATTGATTCACTTGAAGTACGAAAAAAACCGGGAGGACATTGGATTATTCGGGATCTGATAGGATTAGATTTGGTGGGGCTTGCAAGCCTGTAGCGCAAATTTTAGTCGTTAATCAATGAAACGCGAAAGATAGTAAAAAATTGCTTTTGTTTCATTGAAAATACGAAAAACAAAAACACAGCAAATCATTTCAATAACAGCTTCAAAAAACGTTCAAAACCGATAACAACCAGGCTGTAACCAAATGACTCATATCACAAATCAGCTCATGCCGTTTAGGTATGTTACATGTGTGATTATGTGAGGTGAAGTATGTTTTAGCTGGTTCATGGTTGTTATACGGCTTTTTTTACATCTTGTGGTTCTTGTGAAGGAGCTACAAAACCTTCCTGTTCATGAATACCATACTCTGACAAAATCTCTTTGCGCGCATCTGCTGGTAAAGTTTCTAGCATTTGGGCTAGTTGTATGCACTCACGCGATACGCCGTGCAGAGATTGGATTTGAGTCTGATCAAAGATACTTGGCATTAGTGCTCCAAGTCCGCCTTTACTAAGTAGCTTTAATGCCCTCTGGATTTCCTCTGGTTCTAACTCTGCGACCAAAGCCATTAACACAGAAGCTAACTTATAAGCTGGCTTATCGCTATCTAATAACTGCGCCCCTCCTAATTCTGCCTGAGTGGCATCAGGTAATGAGCTGATATGGTATTCATAAGCAACTCCCTTTACTCCTTTGATCTGTCTCTTTTTCCATCCCTCATTAGTTGCTTTGCGGCTAATACTACTTGCTGAAGACGGAAGACCAGCAACCCCTTGTAGCTCTTTAGCTGAAAACCATTCTTGTGTCATCACAAACCTCGCTTTAAATACACCATGTATTCAAAGAAACAAAAATATATTCATTTTAAAATCATCAAGATAGATGAAATTCAAACGAAATATTTGAATACATCATTGCATTGAAAATGTATTCACACTAACATTGCTGCATACCTTGTCAGCTACCTTGCGGCGTAGCTGATGGCGTAGCTTGTGAGGATTGCATTTTATGGCGATAAAGAAAAGTAAATGTGAAGACAAAAGCAGATACGACATTGTTGCTGATCTGCGCAAAAGAGGAAAAAGCCTAGCAGCTCTTGGTCGTGAGAACGGTCTCTCTATCTCTACGGTAAAAAATGCCTTGGATAAACCTTACCCTCGGGGTGAAAGAATTATTGCCGATGCATTGGGAGTTGAGCCACGAGACCTCTGGCCTTCGAGGTATTGAAAATGCAACCACAATGTAATGATTGGTTTTCTGCAAAGAAATTAGAAGGGCTGATAGGTCTTCCAAAATCCTCTAGCGCGATCTCTCGTAAAGCAAGGTTAGAACAGTGGGTGTTTCGACAGATACACGGGGTAAGAGGAGTAGCCTATGAGTTTCATATCTCATCTTTACCAAAGGAAACGCAAGCTGCGTTATTGCTTAGACAAGGAGAGATTGAAACAAGCATGGGCCGTTTTGAAATCGCCCGCCCCACGCTGGAAGCCCACGATTATGATCGCGAGGCGCTGTGGAGCAAATGGGATAACGCCAGCGATTCCCAGCGCAGACTTGCTGAAAAATGGTTGCCTGCGGTTCAGGCCGCAGACGAAATGCTGAACCAGGGGATTTCAACAAAAACGGCTTTTGCGACCGTTGCAGGACATTACCAGGTCAGCGCATCCACTTTGCGTGACAAGTATTACCAGGTACAGAAGTTTGCGAAGCCTGACTGGGCGGCTGCTCTTGTTGATGGACGTGGTGCATCCCGTCGCAATGTTCACAAAAGTGAATTTGACGAGGATGCCTGGCAGTTTCTGATTGCAGATTATCTGCGACCGGAAAAACCCGCCTTCCGCAAATGTTATGAGCGTCTGGAACTGGCAGCCCGCGAGCATGGCTGGAGTATTCCCTCCCGTGCCACGGCCTTTCGCCGGATTCAGCAACTGAACGAGGCAATGGTTGTTGCCTGCCGTGAAGGTGAACATGCACTGATGCATCTGATACCGGCACAACAACGAACTGTGGAACACCTGGACGCCATGCAGTGGATCAACGGCGACGGTTATCTGCATAACGTCTTTGTACGCTGGTTTAACGGTGATGTGATCCGCCCGAAAACATGGTTCTGGCAGGATGTGAAAACCCGAAAAATTCTGGGCTGGCGCTGCGATGTGAGCGAGAACATTGATTCAATTCGCCTCTCGTTCATGGATGTTGTGACTCGCTACGGTATCCCGGAGGATTTTCACATCACCATTGATAACACCCGTGGTGCTGCGAATAAATGGCTGACGGGAGGCGCGCCCAATCGCTACCGCTTTAAGGTAAAAGAGGACGATCCAAAAGGACTGTTTTTACTGATGGGGGCGAAAATGCACTGGACAAGCGTTGTTGCCGGTAAAGGCTGGGGCCAGGCAAAACCTGTTGAACGTGCTTTCGGTGTTGGTGGGCTTGAGGAATACGTTGATAAGCATCCGGCACTGGCTGGCGCATATACGGGGCCTAATCCGCAGGCAAAACCTGATAACTATGGCGACCGCGCTGTTGATGCAGAGCTGTTTCTGAAAACCCTTGCCGAAGGTGTGGCGATGTTCAATGCCAGAACAGGCCGTGAAACAGAAATGTGCGGAGGCAAACTTTCGTTTGATGACGTTTTTGAGCGTGAATACGCCAGAACGATTGTGCGTAAGCCTACCGAAGAGCAAAAACGGATGCTGTTACTGCCTGCCGAGGCGGTGAACGTTTCACGTAAAGGCGAGTTCGCGCTTAAAGTTGGCGGCTCCCTTAAAGGTGCGAAAAACGTTTATTACAACATGGCGTTAATGAATGCCGGAGTGAAAAAAGTTGTGGTCAGATTTGATCCACAGCAGTTACACAGCACGGTTTATTGCTACACCCTGGACGGTCGGTTTATCTGTGAAGCGGAATGTCTGTCACCTGTTGCGTTTAATGATGCTGCGGCAGGCCGTGAATATCGCCGCCGCCAGAAACAACTGAAATCTGCGACGAAAGCAGCGATTAAGGCACAGAAACAAATGGATGCACTGGAAGTGGCAGAGCTGCTGCCGCAGATAGCCGAACCTGAAGCACCAGAATCACGAATTGTCGGCATTTTCCGGCCTTCCGGTAATATGGAACGGGTGAAGAATCAGGAGCGTGATGATGAATACGAAACTGAGCGTGATGAATATCTGAATCATTCGCTGGATATTCTGGAACAGAACAGACGTAAAAAAGCCATTTAATTAACGTTTAAACAAAATTTAATTACGAGGTTATTCAGATGAATATTTCCGATATTCGCGCAGGACTGCGCACGCTTGTAGAAAATGAAGAAACCACCTTTAAACAAATTGCTCTTGAGAGCGGACTTTCTACCGGAACTATCAGTAGTTTTATCAATGATAAGTACAACGGGGATAACGAGCGTGTTTCACAAATTCTGCAACGCTGGCTGGAAAAATATCATGCAGTTGCAGAACTACCTGAACCGCCCCGCTTTGTGGAAACGCAGACGGTAAAACAAATCTGGACAAGTATGCGTTTTGCCAGCCTGACTGAAAGTATTGCTGTTGTATGTGGCAATCCTGGTGTGGGCAAAACCGAAGCGGCCCGTGAATAACGTCAGAGCGGAACAGTTACATCAGGGCTGGTTATACCTCTACATTGCACTGACATTACCGGATGGTTCCGTTATTCCTTATGAGTTTAAAGCAGCATTTAACGGGGTTTAAATGGCTTATTCACCACCGACATTATCATCGCTGATTGCCCGTACAGAACAGAATATTGAACAGCGCCTGCCGGGTAGCTGGCCTCAGGCCCGTGAAAAAACGCTGAGTGCCATTGCTTATGCTCAGGCAGGCCTTGCTGCCGGTTGTCACGAGCATATTTCATGGGTTGGACGGCAGATTATCCCGTCGACAGCAGATGAAGATGAGTTGCTGGAGCACTGCCGGTTCTGGGGCGTGCGCCGCAAACAGGCGACAGCCGCCAGCGGCCCGCTGACTGTCACCACATCGGCAGCGACCACCATTCCTGCCGGTACACGCTGGCAGCGTGCTGATGGTGTGGTTTACAGCCTGGCTGATGCCATTGTGATTGACCGTGCAGGAACGACGGAAATTACCGTTACCGCACTGGCTGCCGGTGAAGCAGGAAATACCGGTGAGAATACCCTTTTAACGTTGATCACCCCGGTTGCCTGTGTTGTTTCCGATGCCATCACTGTAAAAGGGTTTTCCGGTGGGGCTGATATTGAGAGTGCAGCGGAGCTGCTGTCACGGCTGGAATATCGTGTCCAGTATCCTCCGTTCGGCGGTAATCAGTTTGATTACGTCCGCTGGGCACGTGAAGTCAGCGGCGTTACCCGTGCCTGGTGTTTTCCGACATGGAAAGGCGGTGGCACAGTCGGGGTGACGTTTGTTATGGATAACCGGAGCAATATTTTTCCACAACCGGCAGACGTGGAACGCGTGGCAGATTATATCGCCGGTCATACTGACCCGATCACCGGTCTGATTGTCGGACAGCCTGACGGTGTAAATGTCACTGTATTTGCGCCAAAGGCAAAGCCGGTAAATCCACGGATTTATATATCACCGAAGACAGCCGAACTGAAACAGGCTATTACCCACGCCATTAATACCATGTTTTTTAATGAGGTGACGCCGGGCGGCGCACTTGCCCCCTCCCGTATTATCCGTGCGGTGGCAGGTGTTACCGGTCTGGATGATTTTGAAGTGCGTTTCCCGACAGAGATCCAGCGTTCGGAGAATACGGAACTGTTAACACCGGGGACAATTGAATGGCTGTAACACCCTATCAGACGGCCTTTCTGCAATTACTGCCGTCAGGGCTTGCCTGGAATAAAAGCCCCGACAGCAAATTATCTGCGCTGGCGCAGGCCATCAGCGACGTGATTGCCACTGCGGCGGATGATGCGCGGCAAATGCTGCGGGAGCGTTTCCCGTCCACATCCCGCTGGTATCTGGGGGAGTGGGAATCATTTCTGGGGTTGCCGGACTGTACCAGCGAAAACGGCACCCTGTCCGAACGCCAGCGGGCTGCCGCGAATAAAATGCGTATGACCGGCAATCTGAGTCGGCGCTTTTATGAATGGCTGGCTGCGCAGTACGGTTTTACCGTCAGGCTGACGGATTCCACAGAAGGCCAGTGGGTTACGCAGGTCAATATTTACGGTATTAAAAATTATCGCAACGCAACGGTGCTGGATAATGTTCTGACGCCGTTACGTGTTTATGAATCGGGTGCGCTGGAATGTTTACTGGAGAAATATAAACCCGCGCATCAGATTTATAAATTTGTTTACCATGACGGAGATAACTAATGTTTTATATTGATAACGACAGCGGCGTAACCGTCATGCCGCCCGTATCCGCCCAGCGTAGTGCTATCGTTCGCTGGTTTTCAGAAGGTGACGGGAATAATGTTATCACATGGCCCGGCATGGACTGGTTTAATATTGTGCAGGCGGAGTTATTAAACACGCTGGAAGAAGCCGGTATTCAACCGGATAAAACAAAATTAAACCAGCTTGCACTGTCCATTAAAGCCATTATGAGCAATAACGCGCTGCTGATAAAAAATAACCTCAGCGAAATTAAAACTGCCGGGGCATCAGCACAGCGTACAGCACGTGAAAATCTGGATATCTATGATGCCAGCCTGAACAAAAAAGGACTCGTTCAGCTAACCAGTGCCACTGACAGCCCCAGTGAAACGCTGGCAGCCACCGCAAAAGCGGTGAAAATTGCGATGGATAATGCCAATGCCCGTCTGGCAAAAGACCGGAACGGAGCAGATATTCCCAATAAGCCGCTGTTTATCCAAAACGTCGGTTTACAGGAAACGGTAAACAGGGCTGGTAACGCCGTTCAAAAGACAGGCGATACCTTATCCGGTGGGCTTACTTTTGAAAACGACTCAATCCTTGCCTGGATTCGAAATACTGACTGGGCAAAGATTGGATTTAAAAATGATGCCGACAGCGACACTGATTCATACATGTGGTTTGAAACAGGCGACAACGGCAATGAATATTTCAAATGGAGAAGCAAACAAAGCACCACAACAAAAGACCTGATGAATCTTAAATGGGATGCTTTGTCTGTTCTTGTTAAAGCCCTTTTCAGCAGTGAAGTAAAAATATCGACAGTCAATGCACTGAGAATATTTAATTCATCTTTTGGTGCCATTTTTCGCCGTTCTGAAGAATGCCTGCATATCATCCCGACACGAGAGAATGAGGGAGAAAATGGTGATATAGGGCCACTACGCCCCTTTACGCTTAATCTTAGAACTGGTCGGATAAGCATGGGGCATGGTCTTGATGTTACAGGGGATATATTTGCAAACCGTTTTGCAATTAACAGTAGTACCGGCATGTGGATTCATATGCGTGACCAGAATGTTATTTTGGGACGCAATGCGGTATCCACCGATGGTGCACAGGCATTACTTCGTCAGGACCATGCTGATCGCAAATTTATGATTGGTGGGCTGGGAAATAAGCAATTTGGCATCTACATGATTAATAACTCAAGGACAGCCAATGGCACCGATGGTCAGGCGTACATGGATAATAACGGGAACTGGCTTTGCGGCTCGCAAGTTATTCCCGGCAACTATGGCAATTTTGATTCCAGATATGTGAAAGATGTTCGACTTGGTTCACAGCAATATTATGGAGTGAACAACTGGCAAACATGGAATTTCCAGTGCCCGTCAGGTCATGTATTGTCTGGTATTAATGTTCAGGATACAGGGTCCAACTCTGCCGATAATATAGCTGGCGTTTATTACAGACCCGTTCAAAAGTATATAAATGGCACCTGGTATAATGTAGCGAGCGTTTAATATGATGCACTTAAAGAACATAAAAGCGGGTAACGCTAAAACACTGGAACAGTATGAGTTAACAAAGAAACACGGAGTTATCTGGCTTTACTCTGAGGACGGAAAAAACTGGTATGAGGAAGTGAAAAACTTTCAGCCAGACACAATAAAGATTGTTTACGATGCAAATAATATTATTGTCGCCATCACTAAAGATGCCTCCACGCTTAACCCTGAAGGTTTTAGCGTCGTTGAGGTTCCAGATATTACAGCCAACCGCCGCGCTGATGATTCAGGAAAGTGGATGTTTAAGGATGGAGCTGTAGTTAAACTGATTTATACGGCAGACGAACAGCAACAACAAGCCGAATCACAAAAGGCCGCGTTACTTTCCGAAGCAGAAAGCGTTATTCAGCCACTGGAACGCGCCGTCAGGCTGAATATGGCGACGGATGAGGAACGCGCACGACTGGAGTCATGGGAACGCTACAGTGTTCTGGTCAGCCGTGTGGATACGGCAAATCCTGAATGGCCACAAAAGCCTGAATAAAAATTAAGGCCCGCTATCGGGCCTTGTCTCATTCTGGTTGTTCGGGAAACGTTACTGGCAGGCTGGAAGTGTCTGTAGATTCGACTTTCTGCGCAAAGAGCATCCACTCTGTTAATTTTTGTTTATTCTCGTCGGAAATGATGCCCAGCCGTAGCTGTGAGTCCCATAGCTGGGTTTTATCCCTGACGAGCTGTAGCAGGCTTTGCTTTTCATTTTCCGCCTGCTGCCTCTGCTCTTCCTCGGTATAAGTTCGCTTTACCACTACGCCATCTTTGAACATCCATTTACCCGAAATGTCAGCACGGCGATTTGCTGTAATATCAGGTAATTCAACGACGCTTGCGCCTTCCGGATTAATTGCTGAAACATCCTTTTCAATACAAATAATAACGCCGTTATGGTCATAGACCATTTTCAAAGTGTCTGGCTGGAAATTCTTTTGTTCCTCATACCAGTTTTTTCCATCATCTGAATAAAGCCATTTGATGTTAAATTGCTTTGTTAGCTGGTATTGCTCTTTTGTTTTAGGGTTGCCAGCAGTAATGTTTTTTAAGTGCATCATCGTTAAATACTCCCCGCGTTATACCACGTCCCATTAATGCAATACTGAATTGGCCTTGCCTGAGTTGTATCAATTAATTCATCACGGTTTCCGTTAACTGAACCCGTAACGACATAACCTGACCTGTCAGACCAGCCGGGACCATTCCATGTCTGAACAGATGACAGACCGCCAAGGCGAATACCTGTAATAAACCTTGAGTTACATTCTGCCTGCGTATATGCACCAACATCTCCCGCAGAGGGTTTGCGGGTTGTGGTGTAAAACTCTGACCAGTCAGCTTCAAAGCCATAACCATCACGCGCTGAACGATAAAAGATTCCGCCATTTCTGTAATTCACGCGGAACTGTACAGCAGGGCAGCTCCCCGTATTCATATTGAAGTGGAGGATTAATGTCGATGCGCCACCAATATTTGCGTTATAGACCCCGCTATTCCAGTTCCAGCCAACAGCTTTATCATTTCCGACAGTGCTTCCTGTTTGCCCTAAAGCAAATGCAGGCTGCTGGTTTTTCGTATTGTAGTCTCGTCGCCAGCCAGGAGCATAAGCATCACCATGATTAATATAAGTGAATTGAGCGTTAGTAATTCCGCCACCGCTGGAAGTGCTCGGGGTGGTTACACGGATGGTCATGGCACCTTTATTACCCATAACCTCAATAACGCAACCTGCAAGATGAATAGTTCCACAGCCAGTATCGGTAATAATTTTATTATTGCCGTATGACCATGAACATTTGCACATCCAGTATGGATGATTGAATGCCCCTTGAGAATCCAGCCATTCAATCAATTGTGCCGTTGTCCAGTTCCCTGCACCTGTACTAATAGCACTGTGAAAAGCGCGACATGCACCAATATTTTTTGTGAAAGTATCTTTTCCTGGAATATCTGCGCCGTTCTGGTTTTTCTGTAATGCGCCAGAAGCTTGATTTACCGTTTCCTGTAAACCGAGGTTTTAGATAATGGTTGTTTCCGGCCTGCATGGCATGATTTGCGCTTTTAAACGGGAGATCCAGAGTGCTGATTGGCTATGTAAGGGTATCAACAAATGACCAGAATACAGACCTGCAACGAAACGCTCTTGTTTGTGCAGGATGTGAACAAATATTTGAAGATAAATTAAGCGGGACAAAGACAGACCGACCGGGATTAAAACGCGCTTTAAAGCGCCTTCAAAAAGGTGACACGCTGGTTGTCTGGAAACTGGATCGCCTCGGGCGAAGCATGAAACATCTGATTTCTCTCGTCGGGGAACTACGGGAGCGAGGGATTAATTTTCGCAGTCTGACCGACAGCATAGACACATCTTCTCCAATGGGGCGTTTTTTCTTCCACGTTATGGGTGCCCTGGCTGAAATGGAACGAGAACTAATCATCGAGCGAACGATGGCTGGACTTGCTGCCGCCAGAAATAAAGGCCGTATTGGTGGGCGACCACCTAAACTAACCAAAGCGGAATGGGAGCAGGCCGGGCGTTTATTAGCACAAGGAATCCCCCGCAAGCAGGTTGCATTGATCTACGATGTGGCCCTGTCAACTCTGTATAAAAAACACCCCGCGAAACGAGCGCATATAGAAAACGACGATCGAATCAATTAAATCGATCGGTAATACAGATCGATTATGCCCCAATAACCACACTCAACCCATGATGTTTTTTAAGATAGTGGCGAATTGATGCAAAGGAGGTGAGATGAAATCAATTCGCTGTAAAAACTGCAACAAACTGTTATTTAAGGCGGATTCCTTTGATCACATTGAAATCAGGTGTCCGCGTTGCAAACGTCACATCATAATGCTGAATGCCTGCGAGCATCCCACGGAGAAACATTGTGGGAAAAGAGAAAAAATCACGCATTCTGACGAAACCGTGCGTTATTGAGTATGAAGGCCAGATTGTTGGCTATGGTTCAAAGGAGCTGCGCGTTGAAACCATATCCTGCTGGCTGGCCCGCACAATTATTCAGACAAAGCACTATTCCCGCCGTTTTGTGAATAACTCTTACCTCCACCTAGGAGTATTCAGCGGACGCGATCTGGTTGGCGTTCTCCAGTGGGGATATGCCCTTAACCCCAACTCAGGTCGTCGTGTCGTGCTTGAAACGGATAACCGGGGCTATATGGAGTTGAATCGCATGTGGCTACACGACGACATGCCCCGCAACTCTGAATCACGGGCCATCAGCTACGCGCTGAAAGTTATCAGATTACTGTATCCGTCAGTGGAGTGGGTTCAGTCCTTTGCTGACGAACGCTGCGGACGCGCAGGCGTTGTGTATCAGGCGTCGAATTTTGATTTTATTGGCAGCCATGAAAGCACGTTCTACGAGCTGGATGGTGAGTGGTATCACGAGATAACGATGAACGCAATTAAGCGCGGTGGACAACGAGGCGTGTATTTACGGGCTAATAAAGAGCGTGCCGTGGTGCACAAATTTAATCAGTATCGCTACATCAGGTTCCTGAACAAGCGAGCAAGGAAGCGACTAAATACTAATCTATTCAGGATTCAGCCATACCCAAAAAGCAGTTCTGATTAGTATCATATAAATTTATGTATTTACTCACATACGGAGCATATCAGATGAAAAAATCAAAATTGCTAATCAGTACCATCATCAGCCTATTCGTACTAACCGCCTCCTCAGTCAATCACGCTCAAGAAAAAGATTTTGATCCTGAAGTGGCTGCTGATGCAGTCTTAAGGTCCGCCGGGATAGATCCAGATAAGAGTGTTGCAAATAAAGCCCCTGCCTCTGGTTTTTGGACCTGCCACGGTATTCGTATGCATATGGGCGTTGATATGGAGTCATGGACAGACCTTGATACAGGTGAACTATACACTCAGATAGAAACAGGCCAAATTGACGAACAAGACAAGGATGAAAAGATTAAAGGGACTGATTATCTCTATGCTTTGACTAGAAATCCTGCGGTTATAAAGTATTTTATCGTTGATAAATCAGGAAAAAATCTTTATATCCGAGATGATGTGAATATTTTTAAGACATATAAATGTAAACGAAACTGACATACATAAAACAACTGTCTCAATTGAAGCGCGAAAGTTTGAGTTTTCGTATTTTATTTGAAACGCTTTCGCGCTTTTCGTGCGCCGCTTCAACCGGCAACAGTTGGGGAAATTGCGCAGAATACTTACCTTTCACGCGAACGCTG
>ENA-UOZS01000591-UOZS01000591.1-food-metagenome-genome-assembly--contig:-NODE-591-length-11306-cov-13.922051_pt1 | contig 11306 bp, 10 predicted proteins | sample MGYA00249875_ERZ772737 | MGnify/ENA primary metagenome ERZ772737 (study PRJEB29005, sample SAMN08379463) | food metagenome | isolation source: cheese - non spiked | study: EMG produced TPA metagenomics... | reverse complement strand
AGGTGGTGGTCGATGGCAAAAGCCTGCAATTCCTCAACGGCACTCAGCTGGACTTTGTAAAAGAAGGCCTGAACGAAGGGTTCAAATTTACGAACCCGAACGTTAAAGACGAGTGTGGTTGCGGCGAAAGCTTCCACGTTTAACCGCGTTCCGCTGTTATACCGATTAATTCGTGTTGCAGAAAGGCGGCAAGCGAGTGAATCCCCGGGAGCTTACTTAAGTAAGTGACTGGGGTGAACGAGCGCAGACAACGCATCTGCAGCGCGAAGTAAGAAGGTATAACCCCACCGTGGCTTTGCTGCGCGTGGGGTTTGTTCTAACAGGCTACCCCTGAGATTGTTATGGATTACTTCACTCTCTTCGGACTACCAGCTCAATACCCGATTGATCTCCAGGCGCTGACGATCCGTTTTCAGGATCTCCAGCGTCAGTACCATCCGGATAAATTCGCCAGCGGGACGCAGGCAGAGCAGCTGGCTGCGGTATCACACTCCGCAACCATCAACCAGGCCTGGCAAACGCTGCGTCATCCGCTGGCGCGTGCAGAATATCTGCTCTCGCTCCACGGTTTTGATCTGGCGAGCGAACAGCATACCGTGCGCGACACCGCGTTTCTGATGGAGCAGCTGGAGCTTCGCGAAGAGCTGGATGAAATTGAACAGGCTAAAGACGAAGCGCGTCTGGAACGTTTTCTCCAGCGCGTAAAGGGCATGTTCGATACCCGCCATCAGCAGATGGTTGAGCAACTGAACAACGAGACCTGGGATGTGGCGGCAGACACTGTGCGCAAACTCCGTTTTCTCGATAAACTGCGAAGCAGTGCTGAACAACTCGAAGAAAAGCTGCTCGATTTTTAATTTCGGAAGCAATTATGGCCTTATTACAAATTAGTGAGCCAGGCTTAAGCGCCGCACCGCACCAGCGTCGTCTGGCGGTCGGTATTGACCTGGGCACCACCAATTCTCTCGTGGCGACCGTGCGTAGCGGCCAGGCGGAAACGCTGGCTGACGAGCAGGGCCGCCATCTGCTGCCTTCCGTGGTCCACTACCAGCAGCAGGGTCACGCTGTCGGCTTTGATGCCCGCGCCAATGCCGCGCGCGATCCGGCTAACACCATCAGCTCGGTTAAGCGCATGATGGGCCGCTCGCTGGCGGATATCCAGACCCGTTATCCGCATCTGCCGTACCAGTTACAGGCCAGCGAAAACGGCCTGCCGATGATTGCGACATCTGCCGGTCTGCTGAACCCGATTCGTGTTTCCGCTGACATCCTCAAAGCGCTGGCGGCGCGCGCGACGGCGACGCTCGGTGGCGATCTGGACGGCGTGGTAATCACCGTTCCGGCCTACTTCGACGATGCACAACGTCAGGGCACCAAAGACGCCGCGCGTCTGGCGGGCCTGCACGTGCTGCGTCTGCTGAACGAACCGACAGCGGCAGCCATTGCCTACGGCCTCGATTCCGGTCAGGAAGGGGTGATTGCGGTTTACGATCTCGGCGGCGGGACGTTTGATATCTCTATCCTGCGCTTAAGCCGCGGTGTGTTCGAAGTGCTGGCCACCGGCGGGGATTCCGCGCTCGGCGGCGATGACTTCGACCATCTGCTGGCGGACTACATCCGCGAGCAGGCGGGCATCAGCGATCGCAGCGATGCGCGCGTCCAGCGTGAACTGCTGGATGCGGCCATCGACGCCAAAATCGCCCTGAGCGATGCGCAGTCCGTCAGCGTGAACGTCGCAGGCTGGCAGGGTGAGATCACCCGCGACCAGTTCAGCGAACTGATTGCGCCTCTGGTTAAGCGTACCCTGCTGGCCTGCCGTCGCGCATTGAAAGATGCGGGCGTTGACGCTAACGAGGTGCTGGAAGTGGTCATGGTTGGCGGCTCAACCCGCGTGCCGCTGGTACGTGAGCGCGTAGGGGAATTCTTTGGCCGCACGCCGCTGACCTCTATCGACCCGGACAAAGTGGTTGCCGTGGGTGCCGCTATCCAGGCCGATATCCTGGTCGGCAACAAGCCGGACAGCGAAATGCTGCTGCTGGACGTCATCCCGCTGTCTCTGGGTTTAGAAACCATGGGCGGCCTGGTGGAGAAAGTCATTCCGCGTAACACCACCATTCCGGTGGCGCGCGCGCAGGAGTTTACGACCTTCAAAGACGGCCAGACCGCGATGTCCATCCACGTGATGCAGGGCGAGCGCGAGCTGGTGCAGGACTGCCGCTCTCTGGCGCGCTTTGCGCTGCGAGGAATTCCGGCGCTGCCGGCGGGCGGGGCGCATATTCGCGTCACCTTCCAGGTAGATGCGGACGGTCTGCTGAGCGTGACGGCGATGGAAAAATCCACCGGCGTGGAATCGTCTATCCAGGTGAAGCCGTCCTACGGCCTGACTGATGGCGAAATCGCCTCCATGATTCAGGACTCAATGAGCTACGCCGAGCAGGATGTGAAGGCGCGTATGCTGGCGGAACAAAAAGTGGAAGCCGCACGCGTGCTGGAGAGCCTGAACGGCGCGCTTGCTGCCGATGCCGCGCTGTTAAGCGCCGCTGAGCGCCAGGTGATTGACGAGGCTGCTGCGCGCTTAAGCGCCGTGGCCGAAGGCAATGACGCTGACGCAATAGAAGAAGCCATTAAAAACGTTGATAAACAAACCCAGGACTTCGCTGCTCGCCGCATGGACAAATCTGTCCGCGTCGCGCTGAAAGGCCAGTCCGTGGACGAGGTTTAATATGCCAAAGATTGTTATTTTGCCTCATGCGGACCTCTGTCCGGATGGCGCTGTTCTGGAAGCGAAGACCGGTGAAACCATTCTCGATGTAGCCCTGCGTGCAGGTATCGAAGTGGAACACGCCTGTGAAAAATCCTGTGCCTGCACCACCTGCCACTGCATCGTGCGTGAAGGTTTTGATTCTCTCGCCGAGAGCACCGAAGACGAAGACGACATGCTGGACAAAGCATGGGGTCTGGAGCCAGACAGCCGCTTAAGCTGCCAGGCCGCGGTGACCGATGAAGATCTGGTCGTGGAATTCCCACGCTACACCATCAACCACGCACGCGAGCATTAATATGGGACTGAAGTGGACAGACAGCCGTGAAATCGGCGAAGCGCTCTACGACGCGAACCCGGATCTCGATCCGAAGACCGTACGATTCACCGACATGCATCAGTGGATCTGCGATTTAGAGGATTTTGACGACGATCCAAACGCATCCAATGAAAAAATTCTGGAGGCGATTCTGTTAGTCTGGTTAGATGAAGCAGAGTAAATCACTTAACGGGCTGCCTTCAGGCGGCCCGTTTGCTAATAAGGACAAATAAAATGACCGAAGCGATGAAGATTACGCTCTCCACGCAGCCAGCCGACGCACGCTGGGGCGAGAAAGCCACCTGGAGCATCAATAACGACGGTATTACCCTGCACCTGACGGGTAACGATGATTTGGGCCTGATCCAGCGCGCCGCGCGTAAAATTGACGGCCTGGGCATTAAGCATGTCACTCTGGCTGGCGAAGGCTGGGACACAGACCGCAGCTGGGCTTTCTGGGCGGGTTACAAAGGCCCGAAAGGCACCCGTAAAATTGAGTGGGCGAACCTCGATGAAGCCGGTCAGAAAGAGCTGGAAAGCCGCCTGAAAATTATCGACTGGGTGCGCGACACCATCAACGCCCCGGCGGAAGAGTTGGGGCCTGAGCAGCTGGCGCAGCGCGCGGTTGACCTGCTGTGCGGCGTGGCGGACGACAAGATGTCCTACCGCATCACCAAAGGTGAAGACCTGCGCGAACAAAATTACATGGGTATCCACACCGTGGGTCGTGGCTCCGAGCGTCCTCCGGTCCTGCTGGCGCTGGATTACAACCCAACCGGCGATAAAGAAGCGCCGGTCTTTGCCTGTCTGGTCGGGAAAGGTATCACCTTCGATACCGGCGGTTACAGCCTGAAGCAGAGCGCGTTCATGGATTCCATGAAGTCCGACATGGGCGGCGCGGCGACCATTACCGGCGCGCTGGCGTTCGCCATCACCCGTGGTCTGAACAAGCGCGTGAAGCTCTACCTGTGCTGCGCGGATAACATGGTGAGTGGCAACGCCTTCAAGCTGGGCGACATCATTCGCTACCGCAACGGTAAAAATGTTGAGGTGATGAACACCGATGCCGAAGGCCGTCTGGTGCTGGCCGATGGCCTGATCGACGCCTCTGCGCAGAAGCCGGAGCTGATTATCGACATGGCGACCCTGACCGGCGCGGCGAAAACTGCCCTTGGCAACGATTACCATGCGCTGTTCAGCTTCGACGACAAGCTGGCCGCTCGCCTGCTGGCCAGCGCGGCGGCGGAAAACGAGCCGTTCTGGCGTCTGCCGCTGGCCGAGTTCCACCGCAGCCAGCTGCCGTCTAACTTCGCCGAGCTGAACAACACCGCGAGCGCGGCGTACCCGGCGGGAGCCAGCACAGCAGCAGGCTTCCTGTCTCACTTCGTTGAGAACTACCATGAAGGCTGGTTGCACATTGACTGCTCCGCTACCTACCGTAAAGCGGCGGTTGAGCAGTGGTCCGCAGGCGCAACCGGTCTGGGTGTGCGTACCGTGGCGAACCTGCTGACGGCTGAGTGATCTTTTTTGCCGGGTGGCGCTACGCTTACCCGGCCTACAAAATCCGTAGGCCCGTGCAAGCGTAGCGCCGCCGGGCAATTGTGAAGTAGCCAAACTATGTCAGAAACCAAAAACGAATTAGAAACCCTGCTGGAGCAGGCGGCGACCGAGCCCGCCCACCGTCCGGCCTTTTTCCGCACGCTGCTGGAATCCACCGTCTGGGTGCCGGGCACCGCCGCGGAAGGGGAGCAGGTTGTCGAAGACAGCGCCCTGGATCTGCTGCACTGGGAGAAAGACGACGGCACGTCGGTGATCCCGTTCTTTACCTCGCTCGAGGCTTTGCAGGAAGCGGTAGAAGACGAACAGGCGTTCGTGGTGATGCCGGTGCGCACGCTGTTCGAAATGACCCTGGGGCAGACGCTGTTCCTCAACGCCAAACTGCCGACCGGGAAAGAGTTCACTCCGCGTGAAATCAGCCATCTGATTGGTGACGAGGGCAACCCGCTCAGCACCCAGGAGGTGCTGGAAGGGGGCGAAACGCTGCTACTGTCTGAAGTGGCCGAGCCGCCCGCGCAGATGATTGACTCCCTGACCACGCTGTTTAAAACCATCAAGCCGGTAAAACGCGCGTTCCTCTGCTCCATCAAAGAGAGCGCTGACGAAAAGCCTGTTCTGCTGATAGGGATCGAGGCCGACGGCGATGTTGAGGAGATCATCCAGGCGGCGGGAAGCGTAGCGACCGACACGCTCCCGGGCGATGAGCCGATTGATATCTGTCAGGTGAAGAAAGGTGAGCAGGGCATCAGCCACTTTATTACCGAGCACATCACCCCGTTCTACGAGCGTCGCTGGGGCGGCTTCCTGCGCGATCTCAAGACCAACCGCATTATCTGATTACGGCGGGGTGACCTTCACCCCGTTGCTTCCAGCAACAGTAAATCCATCAGCAGCACCAGATTCGACTCAAACGACGTCACCCCTGCGGCTTCGGCGGCGAAATGTACCGCTTCGTCATAGAGGGCAAAATGCACGTCGGCCATACCTGCCAGCGTATTGGCCGACGCGCGGGTAAACGCGACGATCGTCATGCCGACGTTTTTGGCGATCCGCGCTTTATCCAGCACCTGCTCCGTTTCGCCGCTGCGCGAAACGGCAATAAATACCTGATAGCGTGCGGCGTTGCTGAGAAAAATATTCCGGCTGTCCCCCGGTCCGGAGATGAACGCGGTTTTTCCCAGCACCTGCAACTTCTTGGTCAGGTACTCGGCAAAAAGATATGAAAACCCGGCGCCGTAGAGAAAGAAGCTCTCTTTCTGGCGCAGCAGGCTGGCAAACTGCTGGCGTTTGTCCTGGGTAACCCACTGGAAGGTCTGCTGATAGTTGGCAATAAACCGGGCAAAAAGCGCGGGCATTTCTGCATGTTGCGCAGACTGTACGGTGATCCGCGGCGTGTCAGAAAGCAACTGCTTGCAGTGCCAGATAAACTCGCTAAAGCCGCTGAAGCCCAGCTTCTGGCACAGCCGCATAATCGTCGCGGTGGAGACAAATGTCGCCAGCGCCAGCTCGCGCACCGTGATATTGCCCACCAGCAGCGGATGCTCAGTGAGGTGGGCGAGGACGCGATACTCCGCGCGGGTCAGTGACGACCCGCGTGTTAACAGCGTTGCCAGGCGGTTATCCATTATTTCGCCGGTTCTACCGGCAGATCGTCCCGTGCACCCCATTCACTCCAGGCGCCGTCATACAGCATCACGTCATTTGCGCCAAGGGTTGCCAGCGCCAGGATCACCACGCAGGCCGTCACGCCGGAGCCGCAGCTGGCAATAACCGGACGATGCAAATCCACGCCCTGACGTTCAAAAATGGCACGCAATTCATCGGTGGTTTTCAGCTCGCCTTCAAACACCAGATCGCCCCACGGCACGTTCAGCGCCCCCGGGATATGTCCTCGTTTCAGTCCCGGACGCGGCTCATCCGCTTCAGCGTTGAAGCGTGGAGCGGGACGCGCATCGACGATTTGGGCCGTGTTTTCGTGGCTCACCACCAGAACGTCGGTCAGGCGCTTGACCACGTGTGCGTCAAACGTGGCATCAAATTCCCCTTCCGGCAGCGTCACGTCGCCCTGCTGAAGCGGCAGCTCGTCGCGCTTCCAGCCCGCAAGCCCACCCGCCAGAATCGACACTTTTTCCACGCCGAAGTTTTTCAGCATCCACCACGCCCGCGGGGCGGAGAAGAGGTTACCCTCATCGTAAACAACGAGGTGTTTGTCTTTGCTGATGCCGAGCTCGCGCATCGCCACGGAAAACGCTTCCGGACGAGGCAGCATGTGCGGCAGGGGAGAGGTGTGATCGGAGAGGGCTTCGATATCGAAAAAAACCGCGCCAGGCAGGTGCCCTGCGCGATATTCAGCGGGAACGTCACGATGCTCCTGGCCCGGAGGGGCCATGCGCGCGTCGATAATCTGAACTTCCGGGTCGTCGCCGTGCTCAATCAGCCAGTCGGCGGCGACAAAATATGAGGTGGACATGGTTGCCTCCATTCTTTTCCGTAAAAAAGGATTGTCGGTGTTTTTTCTGACACCGACAAGTTAACCACGTTCAACTCGCGAGCAAGCCCCTATTTTTTCACCACTTCACCGTCCTGCCATGCCTTTTGCAGCGCAGGCCAGTAGTCGCGGTTGGCTTCGATCATCTCATCCAGAATCGCTTTCGCGTGCTCCATGGTCGGCACGGTGCGGTTCAGAGTAAACGCCTGCAACGCTTTCTCATAGCTGCCTTCGATGGTTGCCTCCACCAGCAGCTGTTCAGAGGCCAACTGCTGCTGTAAAAGCGTCTGGTGGAACAGCGGCACCCGACCCACGCGGACGGGCTCTGGTCCTTCGGAGGTAATATAGGCAGGTACTTCCACCACCGCATCGTACGGCAGATTGGTAATCGCCCCGCGGTTTTCCACCATCACCAGATGACGTTGGCGCAGGTTGAATGCCAGCGAGCAGGCGACATCGACGATAAATTCGCCGTGAACACCTACGTGGAAGGCGTCCGGTAAGATCCCGCTGCGCTGGTACTCTTCGGCGGCGGCAAACAGCTTTTTCTCACGTCCGTTCATCACTTCGTTGGCACGGGTATAGTCCGGGTTCTGATGCTCCACAATCTGGTTCGGCATCAGGTAGTACTGTAGATACGGGTTCGGCAGGTACTCCGGGAAGTTATCCATAATCGGCTTGATGTTGCGCCAGGTTTTCACCCATGACGGATCCGAGTGCTGCGGGTCGGTTTTGGCCGCGTCTTCCGTCAGCAGGCCAAACTTCGCGATATGTTTACGCAGCTCCGGCAGCTTGTCCTCGCCGTCCACCAGCACGCGGGTAAACCAGCCGAAGTGGTTGAGGCCAAAATAGTCCACCTCCAGTTTATGACGGTCCACGCCCAGAATGGCGCCCATATTGCGCATCGCGGCGACAGGCATATCGCAGATGTTCAGCACGCGTGCGTTGGGGCGCAGGCGACGCACGCCCTCAGCGACGATCGCCGCCGGGTTGGAGTAGTTCACGATCCACGCTTTCTCGTGCGCGTAGCGTTCCACCCGATCGATCAGCTCTACCATCGGCAGGATCGTACGCAGGCCATATGCCAGCCCGCCGGGTCCGCAGGTTTCCTGGCCGACCACTCCGTGGCGCAGCGGAATTTTTTCATCCTGCTCGCGCATTTTGTACTGTCCGACGCGCATCTGAGCAAAAACAAAATGCGCGCCGCTGAAGGCCACCTCCGGATCGCTGGTGACCGTGAATTTGATGCTCTGGCTGTGGTCGCGAATGACCTTTTCCACCACGGGCGCAATGGTGTTCTGGCGCGCCTCGTCGATGTCATACAGGCGAATCTCTGCCAGGGGGAAATCGTGCAGGCGTACCATCAGGCTTTTCACTATACCTGGCGTGTAGGTGCTGCCGCCGCCGGCAATCGACAGAATGAATGGGGGTGTTAACATCTTTAGCTCCTTTCAGAGAAACGTCTCAACGGCTTCTCGCATTTTTTTGACATGCAGCCCGTAGACCACCTGAACGTTGTTACCTTGTTTGATAATCCCTTTCGCGCCGGTCGCTTTCAGGCGCGGTTCGTCGATGATGGCGACGTCCTTCACCGTGACGCGTAAGCGGGTGTAGCAGTTATCAACCACCTGAATGTTTTCCCGACCGCCCAGACCGACGACGATCGATTCCCCCAGCCCGTCGTTATTTCCCTTCGCCTGGTATTCCTGTTTGCTGTAGAGGCGCGTCTCCCGATCGTCATCTTCACGACCGGGCGTTTTCATGTTTAAACGCAGGATCAGGAAGCGGAACACCACGAAATAAAGGGCGAACATGATCAGCCCGACCACGATGTACATGGGCCAGTTGGACTTTTCCGTGCCGAGCGGCAGGTTGTAGAGGATAAAATCGATAATTCCGTTGGCGCCGATGGCGTGAACGCCAAACAGGGTGAACAGCATCATGCCAATGCCGGTCAGCACCGCATGCACCACGAACAACAGCGGGGCGACAAACAGGAAAGAGAACTCGATCGGCTCGGTTACGCCGACCAGCAGCGAGGTCAGCGCCGCCGGGATCAGAATGGCTTTCGCAATCGCTTTACGCTCTGGCTTCGCGGTCATGTACATTGCCAGCGCGGCGGCGGGAAGGCCGAACATCTTGCTGATGCCGCGAGCATCCCACACCACGGTGCTGCTGAGCTGCTTCACGTCCGGGCAGGCCATCTCGGCGAAGTAGATATTGCGCGCGCCCTGGTAAGCCGTACCGCACACCTCCTGCGTACCGCCCAGTTCGGTATACAGGAACGGCGTATAGACCAGATGATGCAGGCCCGTCGGCACCAGAATGCGTTCAAGGAAACCGTAGATCGCCACCCCAAACGGACCGGACCCTTTGATCGCCAGCGCCAGGGCGCTTATTCCATGCTGTGCGTACGGCCAGAGTTCGCTCATGACCACGCCGAGCAGCATAGAGACTGGCAACATCACAATCGCGACAAAGCAGTGGCCGGAGTATATCGCCATCGCGCCGTTAAACTGGACACCGGAATATTTGTTGTACAGATAACCGGAGAGCGCCCCGGTCAGGATCCCGGCGAAAACGCCCATCTCCAGCACCTGGACGCCCAGTACCATGCTTTGTCCGGCGGCTTTCATCTGCTCTGCAGGGGCCAGTTCTCCCTGAAGCTGTAACGTCACGTTCATGGCATTGATAAATACGATAAAAGTCACCAGCCCAATCAGCGCCGCGTAGCCTTTGTCTCGGGTTGCCAGGCCAATGGGGATCCCGACGGCAAACACCAGCGCCAGGTTGACCAGCACCGACACGGCAGATTTGGCGATCAGCTGGCCGACACTCTGGATCAGCGGATGGCCGAGAAACGGCAGGTACTCGGCCAGATTGCCGTTACCCAGCACATTCCCAAAGGCGATAAACAGACCGACGATAGGTAAGATAAGTACAGGTCCGTAAAGTGATTTTCCGAAATTTTGTAGGGCGTTCACGGCTCGTTGCATGGCTTTCTCTCTTATTGAACCGCGCACTCGGGGTGCGTCATGGTCATAAAACTAGCAGGCATGATGCGAGCTTATCCAGCTATCTTATTGTTTTAAAAACAAATGACGCGAAAGGTAACATGTTACGTTACGCTGTGTGATCGCGGTTCCACCCTCGCATGCGAGTACGATGCCATTCTGCGAGGCGCTTTCCAGATTATAAAATTGGACTTTTTGTATTAACGAAACTTGCGGATAATACTTATCCGGACGACGACCAACAGGCCCCTCAGGCCAGGGACATAGGATGAAACCGTTTCGCTTAGCTGCGATCTCTCTCGCGCTGCTCACCACCTTTACGCTTGCCGGCTGTGATAACAGCGATGACAAACCTCAGGCCGCTGCCCCCGCAGCGTCTACCACATCAGAACAGAAAACCCCGGCAAAACCGGATCCTGAAAAGCTGGCTAAGCTGGCCGCGCAGAGTCAGGGTAAGGCGTTGACGCTGCTGGATGCCTCTGAAGTGCAACTCGACGGTGCTGCGACACTGGTTCTGACCTTCTCTGTACCGCTGGATCCCAGCCAGGATTTTGCGAAAACGGTGCATGTGGTGGATAAAAAAAGTGGCAAAGTGGACGGCGCCTGGGAACTGGCCCCCAATCTGAAAGAGCTGCGCCTGCGCCATCTGGAGCCGAATCGTAATCTGGTCGTCACCGTCGAGCGTAATTTGCTGGCGCTGAACAAAGCGACATTCGGCATTGACTATGAAAAAGCGATCACCACCCGGGATGTTGAACCGACGGTCGGATTCGCCAGCCGCGGATCGCTGCTGCCGGGTAAAGTGGTGGAAGGGTTGCCGGTGATGGCGCTCAACGTCAACAATGTGGACGTGAACTTCTACCGCGTTAAGCCGGAGTCGCTGGCCTCGTTTGTCAGCCAGTGGGAGTACCGTAACTCGCTGACCAACTGGGAATCTGACAACCTGCTGAAGATGGCGGAACTGGTCTACACCGGCCGTTTCGACCTCAACCCGGCGCGCAACACGCGTGAAAAACTGCTCCTGCCGCTCAAAGATATTAAGCCGCTCCAGCAGTCTGGCGTCTATATCGCCGTGATGAATCAGGCTGGTCACTATAACTACAGTAACGCCGCGACGCTCTTTACCTTAACTGATATTGGGTTGTCCGCTCACCGTTATCATAACCG
>ENA-UOZS01000577-UOZS01000577.1-food-metagenome-genome-assembly--contig:-NODE-577-length-11502-cov-42.934917_pt1 | contig 11502 bp, 18 predicted proteins | sample MGYA00249875_ERZ772737 | MGnify/ENA primary metagenome ERZ772737 (study PRJEB29005, sample SAMN08379463) | food metagenome | isolation source: cheese - non spiked | study: EMG produced TPA metagenomics... | reverse complement strand
CCGAGGATGTAGGAATTTCGGACGCGGGTTCAACTCCCGCCAGCTCCACCAAATAAATCAAGGGGTTACGTGAAAGCGTAGCCCCTTTTTCTTTGGTAGTGGCGGCAAAATGGCGACAGACTTTTGCGTCCATCTTGCCTGTCGCCATCTTGAAATCATGCAAAGAGGTTTCACATGGAAGAACTTCACTTTGTTTACATCAATGCAAATGGTCGTATCGCTGTTCACTCTATACAGAGCATCAGTTATAGCGAAAATCATATACAGGGCATTTGTAAGAACACCGATCGAATAAAAACCTTCCGAAAAGACCGCATTCTTAAACAGTACGATTCACCAGAACAAGCCATTCAGGAATGCGCGTCATTCCTCCCCGAAAGCTACTCACATCTCACTAAGCAGTCTGGTCCGAAAAAAAATACATTCGATGTGTGTTTCACCGGATTTAAGAAAGCAGATAAAGAAAGATTGGTTGATAAGGCGAATGAACAAGGATTAACGGTAAGAACCTCTATAACCCAAAGCCTTCAGATGCTCTGTTGCGGTTACAATGCAGGCCCATCAAAAGTATCGGCAGCCAGGATGAAAGGCACAATCATCATAGATGAGCCTGGCTTTATACATTTTCTTGAAACGGGTGAGATCCCAGATGAATAAAAACCTGCCGTAGCAGGTTCTCTTTCTCAAAAATTCATATGCCCCTGACCACCTGGCAATGGATGTGGAGGAGCAGTAGCAATCAGTGCGGGTGTCACAATAAACCGGACCACTGTTTCATGAGTAACAAAAGTGCTCCCGCAGTTAATATTTTGGCACTGGCAGTAACGCTCTTTGGTGCTTTCAGTTACTTGAAAACTGCTCCTTGTGTGTGCCGCATGACCACACTTTGGACAATTCATCATATCCAGATCCCTACCTTTGCTATCAGAATCATTGTAATGATACACAAAATATCAATATTGAGAACACTTTATTCCATTTCGAAATCATCAATCCTCACTTCAAGCTCCAGACTGGTCGTAAAACCGTTATCCGGGCTGACGGTATGCGTCAGAGTCGTAATGGTCCATTCCGCATCATCTATCGGCTGTTTAAAGCCACTGACTTTCACTGGCATTTCCGTGTAGAGATCTGCCCGCCCTTCCGCCAGTTGTAGCGAGAATGACGCAACGCCGCGTTGCAGGCGTTCCCACTGCATTTTCGCCGCTCGTTCGGCGTTGCTCCGGTTGGCATAAGTGCGATTAAGTACCAGCACGTTTTCATCCGTACCCACCAGGTAATCGCCCTGCTTCGCTTCCGGCTCTTTCTTCTGCTTCTTAGTCCTGCGCTTACGCTTCACCGTGGTGCTTTCTTTCTTCGCGGGTTCCAGATTGCCGCCAAGGCTGAACAGCACAACCTGCTCACCCACAGACGGTTTCCACCAGGTGCGCGATTTGCCCGCGCGCAGTGTCAGCCAGTTAATCCAGTTGGTTTCGAGGTCGCCAGTTTTCACCCGACACAGCCAGTTTGCCCTGTCCACTTCGGTGACTACACCTGTGCGGATCAGGTTGGTGATAAGGCGCATGATTTCGGTTAATTGTGCGTTCATAGGGAAAGGTTGCCATCAGGGGAAGAAAGGCGGCAGTGCTGCAACTTGTATCAGTGCTGATACAAAGATCACCCCGCCAGCCATTGCAGAATCATGTCGCGGGTCATTGCCTCAACATCATCATTTACACCCAGAAGGCGACGCTCTGCGTAACGGACCTCAGGTCCTTTGCGACTGACGCGATCGCGCAAGCCGTAATGGTGAACACGGGCAATGCGCTGCACCTTACCTTCAAACTGCACGCTGGCAGAGTCGGCGCTGGCGGCAGTTTTCAGGTATTTTGTGGTGCGAAGTTTTGTAAACATCTGCCGTTTGATACGGCCTTTTTTACTGCGTGCTGTTACTCGCCTCGGTTCATAGCTGCTGCCATCAGGATTGCGTTGCATCCTGATGTTCTGCTGCTGTGTCCGGCGCAGTTCCTGCGCCAGCTGGCGCATCATGCGGCTTCTGGCGGCTGGTTCCAGATTCGCCAGCAAGGCACTCAGCCAGTCGTCCACTTTCTGCAGTTCAGCCACGTTTCACCGTCCACATTTCTTCAGGTTCATCAGGTTCCGCTATAGCTTCAACACTCGACACACTACCGTCAGTGCTGACCAGCACACGCTCCGTCAGTTGCAGGTTCAGGCTGATATCACAGACATCGTTGCGCAGAATATCCACCTCAAAGGTGAATAGTTTTTCCCGTAACGCCGGGTTATTGATGGCATCGGGCTGGTTATCCCTCAGCCACAGCAAAACCGGGGCCATCAGCAGATTCTGGTCGCCGCTGAAATCCTCAATCACCGCGTTCAGGGTGTAACGGTACTCCCACGACATGGAGCTGGCCCCCGTGGCAACCAGCGAACCGTTATCCACAAACAGATGCAGTTTGTCCGGGTTATTGCGGACATAAGGCACCGCTTTATTGAGGGCGTGGCGCAGGGATTGTGGTTTGTTCACTGTTTCGCTCCTGACACGCAATAATCATGTCCACTTTGTCTGCACAGACCGCCCAGGCGGCCTCCGTTTCATCCAGCAACGCGTTCAGGTCACCGTTAGTGCGCGGCGCTGCCTGCCCCAGCCGACACGGCGTCACTCGCGGACAACCACTGACGGTAAGCTGCACCTCCGGTGAGTGCCGGACGTTCCCGCAGCCGGATAATGTCAGCAGGCAAAGGAGTATCAGCCCAGCGGCGTAAATCCTCGTTCTCACGTTTCAGTTCCTCAATCCGGTGTTGTCGTTGTCTCAGCAGTACACTGGTCTGTTCTGCTTCGGCATAGAGCCGCGCCTGCTCCCGGTTATTGGTTTCAGTCAGAATGGACAGGCTGATAAGCTGGCTGTTGCTCTTTGCCAGTGCCTGGCTTTTGCTCTGCAGCTCGTCTGCCTGCGTGCTGATGGTCTGGCTGGCATCAGCCAGCCGCCACGTCTGCCAGCCCAGCGCCGCCAGTAATAACGCCAGCACAACCAGCAGCAACCGGTTCATGCTGCTACCTGTTGCGCAATCTGATTACGGATCATCCAGAAGGCAATAACGGTCAGCAGATAAAAGACCAGGGTAATAGCCCACCCCGTCCAGGCGAGACTTACGACAATCAGCAATCGCATCATCCAGCTGATAAATACGTTTTCTTTTCGGGTAATTGTCTTCAGCAAAGATGCCCTCAACTCCTGCCAGAGCGGGCCATTCTTAATTAACGCAGCCAGTGCTACCGGAATTACCGCCCATGTCAGCAAACAGGCTACCCAAACGCCGGACGCTGCCAGTACCGGAAAAATCCCCTGCGGATACACCATTGCTGCAATTAACAGCGCCATCCATAACATCAGAAACAGCCCGCTGATTAATTTCTTTTTCATTTCAGTTTGCTCCCTGTAAACACCAGGCCATCTCCCGCGCACGGCGGTTATCCAGCCCCTGATTAAACACACCTTTTACATAAACCCAGCGCGGCAACTGTCGGCACGCATCCGCCCAGCGCCGCTGATTGAGTAATTTCACCAGTGTGGAACTGCAGGCATTGCCCGTCCCCACGTTGAAGGCAAACGACACCGCAGCGTCATACACCTTCTGCGGCGGCTGTTGCTTCACACACCTTTCCAGCGCCCGCTCCACACGCAGCACGTTGGAGATCAGCCCTTCTGCTGCCTGTCGTTCCGTAATTGTTTTGCCGGGAATGACGCCCGATGTATTACCAATGCCGTCGGTCCAGACACCCGCGCTGCACTGATACGGCTGCAGACGACAGCCTTCGTAATCGGCAATCAGTTTCAGCCCCTCCACGGAGGTGTGAAGCTGCTGAAAACCCGGCAGCGTGGCAGCAATAGCCAGCACGGCCCCGACAAGGCAGCGTTTAACGATTGATGGATTCATAGTCCTCCCGCGAGATCTGCCCGTCGCGCAGAAGCTGGTAGGCTTTGTGTTTGTAGTACCAGTTGATAGCCAGCATCAGTACACCAATCATCAGGCCGCCCAGCGTTGAGGCATCCTTGATGGACAAATCGCCCAGCCAGGCCAGCACGACGGCGATGCAATACGTGATAAAGGCGCTGATTCGCTCAAGCGTCATAATTCAGTCCCATAGCTGGACGGTCTGCACGGTGGTGGTTGTCGGAATGTCCGGCAGCTCCACCTGCAGCCCGTGAGGTAAAAAGGGGCCGTATTCGGCAAGCCCCGGATTTGCCTTCAGTACCTGCTCCGTGACACCCTGCGTGCGCCCGTAATGACGCCAGCAAAGCGCGTCCACCGTGTCATACTGATGCGCACGCACTTTCATCAGATAAGCTCCACTGTGCAGTGCGGCGCATCCTGCACCCGGCTGATGGCCCAGCGGGCGTCACGCCACAAATCACCGCTTGCTTCCGCCAGTTCCTCGCCCCGCTTCACACCGGATGCCGTGGCGTCATAGTCCTGGTAACGTTCGTTGAGCATGGCGCGTGGATCAGATGCAGCTCACCACCGCCGCACGCTACTGCCAGCTCATTATGAAGGAGCACAAAGAAGGGAAAGATTTCAAAGAGATTGACCTGCTGGCGCGCCAGTCGGAGCGCCACGCGCGGATCGGCAAGTTTAACAATGGCGGCAACGAAGCCGACTTAAACCCTAACGTCGCCAACCGCAACAAAGGCCCGCGCCGTCAGCCGGAAAAGAATGTTTTCACCGATGAACAGATTGAGAAGCTGGAAGAAATCTTCCATTCCTCCATGTTCAACTACCAGCGCCACTGGTGGGAAGCCGGAAAAACCAACCGCATCCGCAACCTGCTGAAGTCACGCCAGATCGGCGCGACCTATTACTTTGCCCGTGAAACGGGCCTGCAATGAAACAGCAGCCAGCGCCATCAGTCGTGTTACAGAGTTAATGCTGCTGATAGCATCACGACGACCTGCACTGGTTTTTACATTGCCAGATACCGCACCAGCAGCAATACGCCCGATCTCTGCGGTTGCACTCATGACGTAATGCGGCAGTTTCTCTTTTGCTACCTCATTAATCGGTACACATGGCAGGCAGTGAATCTGTGCCAGAAAACCATCTATCAGCGTTGAATCTTCAGTCAGATCGGTAAGCAGCCAGATTTCTGGCGCATTGAGCTGATGCGGTTGATCTGGGTTGAGTTTGTTTCGCAGAGTCTGGACATTCATTCCTGCACGTTCTGCCAGCTTCGCCATATTGTGACGAAGTGCAAAAGCTCTACAGGCTTCATCAAAATGCGGGTGTTTGGAAATCTTATAATCAAACATGCTACCCCCTTAGAAAGTTCTCATAATTGAACTTACTTACCAACAATGACGCGGAAGTTGGAATGACCGAGGGATTCACGGACCTGATCGGTTTTGTACATTAAATAACGCAGGCTTACGCGGCCTTTGTTTTTTTCTTTCTTGACCATGTATTTAGCAAGCTGACCATGGTGAATTTTTTGATACACGGAGCCGCGGGAGATACCTTCCCATTCCGCGAACTCAGCAGGCGTTGCCATCTCTTTTGGTACACGAATTGAAATATCAGTACTCATAGTGCAGTATCTCTTAGTTTGGTTTCGTTTTATCTTGTTTTATGTGGTTTGGTTTTGCTTTTCAAACCATGAATGGATATTAAGATCACTTTTTATATACGTCAAGAGGTTTGATTATGAGTTTAATCAAGGCGGGGAATGATAGTGGTGGGCGCGATGCGATTAATAGGCTTATTAAGGCTTACAACTTCAGCTCACGACAGCAGCTCTGCGAACATCTGGAAGTATCAAAAAGCACTATGGCTAACAGATACTTAAGGGATAGCTTTCCTGCCGAATGGGTAATCCAATGTGCCCTTGAAACAGGAGCTTCCCTTCTATGGCTGGCTACTGGTCAAGGAGATATGTATGCGTGTGATAACGAAGAAACAAATCTCAAAAATGAACCTCCCGTCACTGTAAGACCACTTTCTAAGATCGTTGCTCCTAGCATCAAACGTGTTGAACTGAAGAACGGCGAACTGCAGCAAAGTGATGAAATTCTTCTTGATAGCAGCCTGCTCGATGGTGACTCATCCAACGCTTTATTTGTTAAAACAGCTAATGATAGCTTTGTAGTGGATACGTCTGTTAAACAAGTCAGTAATGGCTTCTGGTTAGTCGATATGGACGGAGTTAAAAGCATCGTCAAAATTGCGCGCATACCCGGAAACAAAATAGTAGTTAACCAAGATGACACTTCATTTGAATGTTCTGTAGATGATGTGGAAGTCGTAGGACGTGCAGTCAAAGTAATCAAGAACCTCTAACTTATGACCATCAGAAAACAGCCGAACGGAAAATGGTTGTGTGAGTGCTATCCCAATGGACGCAATGGTAAGCGCGTGCGTAAGCAATTTGCTACCAAAGGCGAAGCCATTGCGTTTGAAAGCTTCACAATGGAAGAAGTGAACAAAAAACCATGGCTAGGGGAAAAGGAAGATCGGCGACATCTATCAGAATTAATTGAGCTGTGGTATTCCCTGTATGGTCAAACACTCGCAGACCCCAAGCGCCTCATGGCGAAACTTAGAATTATCTGTAATGGTCTAGGCGATCCCATCGCCTCAGAACTGACAGCTGGTGAGTTTACGAAATACCGCGAAGCACGGTTAAAAGGTGAAGTACGAAATGAAGATGGCACGCTTATGTCGCCCGTTAAGCCCCGCACGGTAAATCTTGAACAGCGCAACCTATCATCTGTTTTTGGTACACTGAAAAAGCTGGGCCACTGGTCAGCCCCCAACCCGCTTGCTGGGCTGCCAACATTTAAAATTGCTGAGGGTGAATTGGCGTTCCTGACCCCGGAAGAAATTAAACGTCTGCTGGATGCCTGTGCTGATTCTCAAAGCCCCAGTCTGCTGATGATTGCAAAAATATGCTTGGCCACCGGCGCACGCTGGAGCGAAGCCGAAAACCTACAGAGTCATCAGGTATCAAAATACCGTATCACTTATACCAAGACTAAAGGAAAGAAAAACCGAACAGTGCCTATTTCAAAGGATTTATATGAAGAACTGCCTAAGAATAGGGGAAAATTATTTACACCTTGTAGGAAAGCTTTTGAACGTGCGGTAAAACGAGCTGGTATCGAGCTACCAGAAGGGCAATGCACACACGTATTACGACATACATTTGCAAGTCACTTTATGATGAATGGCGGAAACATACTGGTGCTGCGCGATATTCTGGGCCATGTCGATATAAAAATGACAATGATTTACGCCCACTTCGCTCCCGACCATCTGGAAGATGCTGTAACCAAAAATCCTCTTGCTAACCTTGGATGGAGAAAATTAGAAAGTGCTTGTTAATAACTATATCCAACAATACCCATGGATATCGTACTTACTTATCATAATATATTTTATATATATATGCCTTGAATTATATCTATGCGTATCAAAAAAAGGCTTTAACATGGATGAAAGGCCATTAACAAGTCAATACTTATTTAAACAATCACTTAGGATTCCTGTATTTTCAGCGATATACTTTGGTATATTTTCCTGGCTTGGACATTCCCCTCAATTTGATAGTGAGGGCTTTAATAATTTCATTGCAATTAGCAAGCTTCCTATCGCCTTACTTTCTTTGTCCATACCATTTGTTGCTGTCGTAGCAAACATACACCGCACAGTTCAAACAAACCGACAAATTGAGGAAACCAAGCAAAAGAATCTATCTGATAGCTACTATAGCCATCTAAAGTTCGTTACTGATTATTTCACCAATTTACCTAACAAAACCATTAAACGCGAACGTCATTATGGTACTAAAGAGATAAGTTATAAAATTAACTACCCAATACATCTATATAGATATATTTTCATAAATAGCTCACCAGAGAAGGGACGGCCTAAAAATACAGATAAGGAATACATACGTGAAGTAAATAATCACTGGGTTGATATACTAAAAAACCTAGAGAAGATACATTCATCTAATCGTGGCTCTCAGTTTGACGAAGTTTTAATCCGTCAAATGCAATCTCTTCATTCAATAGAAAAACACTTATCCGAACTTAATCGAATGCTTTGCCTAACTCCCATGGAGTTAAATGAACATGCAACTTTATACTTTGATGGATATGAAATGATTACTAACTTCATGTCCAGCATTGAACTTGGCGATACAATTGAAACCTACTTCAAATTTACCATTGATATTCTTGATATTACCGATAATTTCCTTTCATTCAAGGATGATGGCTCGTCTGGGCAAATCATTATACTAGCAAGATTACTGAAAGATAATAATCCAGCTATCTTTGATAAAATTGTAACAAACAAAGGGAAGGCTCAACCTTCGTTGACCTACAATGGCGACAGATTGGCGACAGAGCATTAAAAATGAGTAAAACGGACAAACACAAGATAATACTAACTTGCTGATTTTAAACGCAAGTTAATGTTTTTGCTATAGTGAAAATGGTATGTAGGAATTTCGGACGCGGGTTCAACTCCCGCCAGCCCCAATCATGATTGGACGGTATAAGGACAACACCAATAAAAACAGGAAGTTAGCAGTCTCAGCAGGACACCGACCAGACGGTGAAGAGACATAAAAGGATACGCAAAGGAGCCGCGGCTCCTGGTGACATGAAAGCCCACAGATGTGGGCTTTTTCGTTGATGGTCAGAACGACCAGTTCACACCAGCCACCGCGTTCCACGGGGACTCCACACCGGCACCATGGCTATACCCCACCCCGAAATGCCCGCTTAACGTACTGCTGAATGAGGCTTTAATACCTGCCTGGTATATTCCACGTCTGCCCGACAAATCATTGACAAAATTACCGTCACTATTCACTTTCACCCGATTATCATCGACAAATTCTTTGCGCACAGCCGCCTTCAGGCAGGGTTCAATTTCCATACCGTTCCCCAGACGCATGTTGTAACTCAGCGTTGCACCCAGTTCACGATATATACTGCGGGTATCGACTGATTTCGATTCCATGCCATTGGATAAATGATATTCAGGGTTATCAGCGGTGAACCCCCGTTAACGATGCATACGGCGTCAGGTTCCAGTTACCATCGGTAAATCGCATCCCGGTTTCAATGTGACCGCCCAGCCCGTTGCTGCGATAACTGCCGTTGGCGGCTCCACCGCTGCCAACCGTGGAGTCGCGAGCTTCGGTACCTGCTAATACCAATAAATTACCGCCATTTTCCAGCAACATATTGGTCGCTAAATTGCCGGAAATGGAAAAAGTGCCGTACTGGTGAGTACCGCTGATTTCAATACCGTTAGCCGTGCTCGTCTGGAGAGCGGCACCGCTGTTCTGGACGATATCTGTCGCTTTGCCATTATCGTTAACTGTCAGCGTACCGCCTTCATTGATCTTTGTTTTTATTGCCTCTCCGTTAGCTGAAACTGTTTGTATTCCGCCGTCGTTAATCGTTGTCTCATTCGCCACCCCCTCGACGATTTGTTCGCCGCCGGTGAGCGTCGTGCCTGTCGCAGTGGCTTTTGTTTTGACGATCTCCCGTCCGCCCGTATTGACCTGTGTTTTGTCAGAAGAGGTGTCTGACTCCATGGTTAACACGCCGCCATTTGCCAGCAGGATATTGTTCGCCGCACCCTGCTCGATGCTGAACGCGACGCCATCCGCGCGTGTTCCTGTGACCCGCGTCGCCCTGGTGGTTGCAACCAAAGCGTCCTGGCTACTCTGCTGTATCCCCGTTGCGCTGCCTTTCTCCCGCACATCGAGTGTGCCGCCGTCATTAAGCACCGAGTTTTCAGCCAGACCGCCCTCATTAACTACCTGTGAACACCCATTAATAATGGAACCTTCCGCTGTCCCGTTTGCCATAATTTGTTGTAGGCCAGAGACGATATCGGTATTGATTGCCTTACCATAATTCTGAACGGTTTGCGTGCCACCATTGATGTGTGTTTTCTCTGTTGACCCACCATCAACAATTTGTTCACCACTTTCGATATTTGCCTCAGTGGCTAATCCATATACCGTTTGCTTGCCACCTTTGATATTTGCTTTATCAGAAGTGGCACTGGCATATATTGTTTGGGTGCCAGCACTATTGAGTACAGTGCCAACATCTTTTCCATAAACATCCATTTTGCCGTTGGCATTAATAATCGTATCAACTGCCCGGGAACCAGTGAGGACTGTTAATGAGCCAGCGTTTTCCAGCACTACATTTTTAGCTTCTGAATTCCTGATGTAGAAAGCATCACCATAACTGTTGGTTCCTTCGATAAGTGTTCCGGAGGTCGTGGAAGCAATTAATGCGCCGCCGGATTGTTGCTCAACATGCTTAGCCTCACCACCGTCCTGAACCTCCAGAACGCCACCATTATTAAGTCTGGTGCTATCTGTTTTAGCCTCCTTCTGGACAATCAGCTTACCGCCAGCATCAATGGTAGTATTTTTCGCCGAGGTTTTAGCCACTACCGTCAGTTCGCCGGTATTTTCCAGCACAACATAATTAGCCTCCCCTCCGGTAATAGTGAAGTGAGAGAGCTTGTTGTATCCTTCGATATCAGTCCCTGCGCCCGTGTTGGCAACTAAAGCACTGCCCGTCTCCTGGTTAACCCCATGTGCAATACCACCGGTATAGACAATCAGCGAGCCTCCGGCGCTAATATTGCTGCCAGTTGCCGTACCATCTTTCTCAACAACCTGCCGGCTCCCGGAGGATATAATTGTCGTGTCAGCTTTCCCGCCGCTCTTGATATTTTGCGTTCCGCCGTTGATATTGGTACCCGTGGCAATACCATGATTATTAATATTCTGTGTACCACCATTGATTATGGTATTGGTCGCGTTTCCGGTAACATCCATTACCCCGCCGTTATCTATTCGGGTCGCATCAGCTTTAGCATTCGTTAAAACTGACATTGTTCCTTTATCTTTAATAATCGTCTTGTTTGCCGAACCATATGCGTTTATGTCTAAATGACCACCGTTTTCCAGCAACACATTGTCTGCCACGTGATTGCGGATGGAGAATGCACCTTCACTATTCGTACCGCTCACCGTCGTACCGTTAGTGTTTGTTTTTAAAATTGCACCATCGTGCTGGGTAACATTTGTTGCCGTACCACCACTAACATCAAGCACGCCACCGGAATAAACTTCAATAACATCCGAGGAGCTGGTGTAATCAACAATTTGCGTACCACCAGAATAGATCTGAGTATTTTTTGCCGTTGACTTATTATTCAGAGACTGAGTTCCACCTTCAATCGTCGTGTCCAGCGCATGGCTTTCATATACTCTTTGCTCACCGCCATTTTTAATGGTGGTTGTTCCTACTGTGCTCTGTTCAACATACTGTCGTCCACCATTTATGATTGTGTTCGTTGCAATACTTCCTTGCGTGATGTCCTGATAACCGGACTTATTTATCGTGATCTTACCCAGCAATAGTGGACACGCGGCTAAGTGAGTAAACTCTCAGTCAG
>ENA-UOZS01000547-UOZS01000547.1-food-metagenome-genome-assembly--contig:-NODE-547-length-12245-cov-11.640689_pt1 | contig 12245 bp, 9 predicted proteins | sample MGYA00249875_ERZ772737 | MGnify/ENA primary metagenome ERZ772737 (study PRJEB29005, sample SAMN08379463) | food metagenome | isolation source: cheese - non spiked | study: EMG produced TPA metagenomics... | reverse complement strand
CTGGCTATGAGTTAACAGGACTCCCTATGATCAGTTCTTTATGGATCGCGAAAACCGGTCTGGACGCACAGCAAACCAATATGGATGTAATTGCCAACAACCTGGCAAACGTCAGCACCAATGGTTTCAAGCGCCAGCGTGCGGTTTTCGAAGATTTGCTTTATCAAACGATTCGTCAGCCAGGGGCGCAGTCTTCTGAGCAAACCACGCTGCCGTCCGGTCTGCAAATTGGTACCGGCGTACGCCCGGTCGCCACCGAGCGTCTGCACAGCCAGGGCAACTTGTCCCAGACCAACAACAGCAAAGACGTTGCCATCAAAGGTCAGGGTTTCTTCCAGGTGCAACTGCCTGACGGGACCTCCGCCTATACCCGCGATGGTTCGTTCCAGGTGGATCAGAATGGTCAGCTGGTGACGGCGGGCGGCTTCCAGGTTCAGCCTGCGATCACCATCCCGGCGAACGCGCTGAGCATCACCATTGGCCGTGACGGTATCGTCAGCGTCACTCAGCAAGGTCAGGCCGCGCCGGTTCAGGTTGGTCAGCTCAACCTGACGACCTTCATGAACGATACCGGACTGGAAAGCATCGGTGAGAACCTCTACACCGAAACGCAGTCTTCCGGCACGCCAAATGAAAGTACCCCCGGCCTGAACGGTGCGGGGCTGCTGTACCAGGGGTATGTGGAAACCTCGAACGTTAACGTGGCGGAAGAGCTGGTGAATATGATCCAGGTCCAGCGCGCCTATGAAATTAACAGTAAAGCAGTGTCGACGACCGACCAGATGCTGCAAAAACTGACGCAACTCTAAGGTGTAGCCCGGTGCGGTATACGTCGCACCGGCTCCCTGTTTTCGAAGATGAAGGCAATGCAAAAAAACGCGGCGTTTCGTTATCCGATACTGACTGTCCTGGCTGTCACCCTCAGCGGGTGTGCCTGGATCCCGTCTAAACCATTGGTCCAGGGTGCGACGACTGCCCAACCCGTTCCTGGCCCTGCGCCAGTGGTGAACGGCTCTATTTTCCAGACCGCGCAGCCGATTAACTACGGTTATCAGCCGCTGTTTGAAGACCGTCGTCCGCGTAACGTCGGCGATACGCTGACCATTGTGTTGCAGGAAAACGTCAGCGCGAGCAAGAGCTCGTCGGCGAATGCCAGCCGCGACGGCAAAACCAATTTTGGCTTCGACACCGTACCGCGCTATCTGCAAGGGCTGTTCGGCAACGCCCGTGCGGATGTGGAAGCCTCCGGCGGCAACACCTTTAACGGTAAAGGTGGCGCGAACGCCAGCAATACCTTCAGCGGAACGCTGACGGTAACGGTTGACCAGGTTCTGGTGAACGGCAACCTGCACGTGGTGGGCGAAAAACAGATCGCCATTAACCAGGGTACGGAATTCATTCGCTTCTCCGGTGTGGTTAACCCTCGCACCATCAGCGGCACCAACACCGTACCGTCCACACAGGTGGCGGATGCGCGCATTGAGTACGTCGGCAACGGCTACATCAACGAAGCGCAAAATATGGGCTGGCTGCAACGCTTCTTCCTTAACTTATCGCCGATGTAAGCGAGGTGACCTATGTATAAATTTCTCTTCGCCGTGGCGCTGTCGCTGGTCGCTACCGTTGCGCAGGCCGATCGCATTCGCGATCTCACCAGCGTGCAGGGCGTGCGCGAAAACTCCCTGATTGGCTACGGCCTGGTGGTGGGGCTGGATGGGACGGGTGACCAGACGACCCAGACGCCGTTCACCACCCAGAGCCTGAACAACATGCTCTCTCAGCTCGGTATTACCGTACCGGCGGGGACCAACATGCAGCTGAAAAACGTGGCGGCGGTGATGGTGACCGCGTCTTATCCGGCCTTTGCGCGTCAGGGGCAAACCATCGACGTGGTTGTCTCGTCGATGGGTAACGCCAAAAGCCTGCGCGGCGGTACGTTGTTGATGACGCCGCTGAAAGGCGTCGACAGCCAGGTGTATGCTCTGGCGCAGGGCAACATTCTGGTTGGCGGGGCAGGTGCGTCGGCGGGCGGCAGCAGCGTGCAGGTGAACCAGCTGAACGGGGGACGTATTACCAACGGCGCGATCATCGAACGTGAGCTGCCGACCCAGTTCGGCACCGGCAACACCATTAACCTGCAACTGAATAACGAAGACTTCACGATGGCGCAGCAGATTGCTGACACCATCAACCGCAGCCGGGGTTACGGCAGCGCCACCGCGCTGGATGCCCGCACCGTGCAGATCCGCACGTCAACCGGTAGCAGCAACCAGGTGCGGATGCTGGCCGATATCCAGAATATGGAAGTGAACGTGTCGGTGCAGGATGCAAAAGTCATTATCAACTCCCGTACCGGATCGGTGGTGATGAACCGCGAAGTGACGCTGGACAGCTGCGCCGTGGCGCAGGGCAATCTCTCCGTCACGGTTAACCGCTCGGCCAACGTCAGCCAGCCGGATACCCCGTTTGGTGGCGGTCAGACGGTAGTGACCCCGCAAACGCAGATTGATTTACGACAGAGCGGCGGATCGTTGCAGAGCGTGCGCTCCAGCGCCAACCTGAACAGCGTGGTACGTGCCCTGAACGCGCTGGGTGCAACGCCAATGGATCTGATGTCCATTCTGCAATCCATGCAAAGTGCAGGCTGCCTGCGCGCTAAACTGGAAATCATCTAAATGCTGACCGATAGCAAACTGTTGACCAGTGCCGCCTGGGATGCCCAGTCGCTCAACGAGCTCAAAACCAAAGCGGGCAAGGATCCGGCGGCGAATATCCGCCCGGTTGCCCGTCAGGTGGAAGGCATGTTCGTGCAGATGATGTTGAAAAGCATGCGTGAAACCCTGCCGAAAGATGGCATGTTCAGCAGCGATTCCACACGGCTTTACACCAGCATGTACGATCAGCAGATTGCCCAGCAAATGACCGCCGGAAAGGGGCTCGGCCTGGCGGACATGATTGTGAAACAGACCGCAGCCGCTCAGGGGCTGCCACCTGAAGAGGCTCCGCCGCAGGTGCCGCTGAAGTTTGATCTGGAAAAGGTGACCAGTTATCAAAATCAGGCGCTGACCCAGATGGTGCGTAAGGCAATGCCAAAGCCGGCAGAAACGCGTGACGAGCCGCTCTCCGGCGACAGCAAAGACTTCCTGGCGCAGCTCTCCCTGCCGGCGCGTCTTGCCAGTGAAGAAAGCGGCGTGCCACACCATCTGATTCTGGCGCAGGCGGCGCTGGAGTCGGGCTGGGGGCAACGTCAGATCCGCAGGGAGAACGGCGAGCCGAGCTTCAACATCTTTGGCGTGAAGGCCACCTCCAGCTGGAAGGGGCCGACCACGGAAATTACCACCACCGAATATGAGAACGGTGCGGCAGTGAAGGTGAAAGCCAAATTCCGCGTCTACAGCTCGTATCTGGAAGCGTTGTCGGATTATGTCGGGCTGTTGAGCCGGAATCCGCGCTACACCGCCGTGACCCAGGCCACCACGCCAGAGCAGGGCGCTCAGGCATTGCAGAATGCCGGCTACGCGACCGATCCAAACTATGCACGCAAGCTGACCAGCATGATCCAGCAGCTGAAATCCATGTCTGAGAAGGTCAGCAAAGCGTATAGCACAGATCTCGAAAATCTGTTCTGAAAGTTCTCAAGTCCCGGTGGAGGTTGCCGATAACCTTCATCAGGACTCGTGTCTGAACGTATAAAAGGAACCCCCATGTCCAGTTTGATTAACAGCGCCATGAGTGGCCTCAGTGCTGCGCAGTCGGCACTCAATACCGTCAGTAATAATATTTCAAGCTACAACGTGGCAGGTTATACCCGCCAGACTACCATTCTGGGCGCATCAAACAGCACCCTGACCGGCGGCGGCTGGGTGGGTAACGGGGTCTATGTCTCCGGCGTTCAGCGTGAATATGATGCGTTTATTACCAACCAGCTGCGCGCGGCGCAGAACCAGAGCAGCGGCCTGACCACGCGCTACCAGCAGATGTCAAAAATTGACGACGTGCTGTCGGATACCACGAACTCGCTTTCTGCCAACCTCCAGGATTTCTTTAAAAGCCTGCAAACGCTGGTGAGTAACGCAGAAGATCCGGCTGCACGCCAGACGGTACTCGGGAAGGCAGATGGTCTGGTAAACCAGTTCAAAACTAACGATCAATATCTCCGCGATCAGGATGCGCAGGTCAATACGGCGATTTCTACCAGCGTCGATCAGATCAATAACTACGCGAAGCAGATTGCCAACCTTAACGATCAGATTTCCCGGCTGACTGGCGTAGGGGCGGGCGCATCCCCGAACGAACTGCTCGATCAGCGCGATCAGCTGGTGAGCGAACTGAACAAAATTGTCGGTGTGGACGTTACCGTACAGGACAGCGGCACCTACAACATCTCTATCGCCAACGGCTACACCCTGGTCCAGGGCAGCAACGCCAGCCAGCTGGCTGCGGTGAAATCCAGCGCGGACCCTGCACGTACAACGATTGCGTATGTGGATGCCGCAGCAGGCAACGTGGAGATCTCAGAAAAACAGATCACCACGGGGTCGCTTGGGGGGCTGTTAACGTTCCGTTCTCAGGATCTGGATCAGGCGCGAAATACGCTTAACCAGATGGCGCTGGCGTTTGCGGATGCCATGAATACCCAGCACCAGGCGGGCTTTGATGCCAACGGGGACGCAGGCGGCAAGCTGTTTGATTTTGGCTCCCCGGCAGTGCTGAGTAACGGTAAGAACACCGGAAGCGCGTCCGTGACGGCCACGATGACGGACAGTACCAAGGTCCAGGCGACAAACTACAAAGTTGAGTACAACGGTACCGACTGGACCATCACCCGTCTGTCAGACAACACCAGCTTCACGGCTATGCCGGATACCAGCGGTAATCTGTCGTTTGATGGCCTCAACGTCAACATTAGCGGCTCGGCCAATAATAAAGACAGCTTTATCGTGAAGCCGGTGAATGACGTTATCGTGAATATGGACGTTGCGATCAGCGACGAATCCAAACTGGCGATGGCCTCCGCGCAAGGAAGCGGAGAAAGCGACAATACCAATGGCCAAAAGCTGCTGGATTTGCAGAGCGCCAAGCTGGTGGGGGGGAACAAAACCTTTAACGATGCTTATGCCGCGCTGGTCAGTACGGTGGGCAGCACCACGGCGTCGCTGAAAACCAGCAGCGAAACCAAAGTTAACGTTGTTACGCAGCTGACCAAACAACAGCAGTCAATCTCCGGGGTTAACCTGGACGAAGAGTATGGCAACCTGCAACGCTATCAGCAGTACTATCTGGCGAATGCGCAGGTGCTGCAAACGGCGAGCACGCTGTTTGATGCATTGATCAATATCCGCTAAGGCTGAGGCATAAAAAATGCGTATTAGTACTCAAATGATGTATGAGCAAAGCATGCGCGGCGTGACGAACTCCCAAAGTCTCTGGCTCAGCTACGGCGAGCAGATGTCTACGGGGAAGCGTATCAACCGTCCGTCTGACGATCCGATTGCCGCTTCGCAGGCCGTTGTGCTCTCTCAGGCCCAAACGCAAAATAGCCAGTATGCGCTGGCGCGCTCCTTCGCTACGACGAAAGTCTCGCTGGAAGAAAACGTGTTATCGCAAGTGACAACCGCTATCCAGGCTGCTCAGGAAAAGATTGTCAATGCGGGCAACGGTACGTTAAGTGACGATGACCGCGCTTCGCTGGCAACGAACCTGCAAGGTATTCGCGATCAGCTCATGAACCTGGCTAACAGCACGGACGGTAACGGTCGCTATATTTTTTCCGGTTACAAAACCGAAGCGGCGGCTTTCGACCAGGCTACGGGTGATTATAAGGGCGGCGGAACGCCAATCAGCCAGCAGGTTGACTCTGCGCGCACGATGCAAATCAGCCATACGGGCACTGAAGTTTTCGATAGCTTCACCAGCAATGCGAAGCCAGAGCCAGATGGTAGTACGCCGGAAACGAATTTGTTCAAGATCCTCGACTCCGCAATTGAAGCGCTGAATAAGCCGATTGGCGATGACGAAACGAAGGCTGAAGCATTTACGGCGGCTATTGATAAAGCCAACCGTGGCCTGAGCAACTCCCTCAACAACGTGCTGACCGTTCGCGCGGACCTCGGCATCAAGCTGGACGAGCTGGGCAAGCTGGATTCTCTGGGTGAAGACCGCGCGCTGGGCCAGACTCAGCAGATGAGCGACCTGGTTGACGTAGACTGGAACTCGGTGATTTCGTCCTACACCATGCAGCAGGCGGCGTTGCAGGCCTCGTATAAAGCCTTTAGCGATATGCAGGGTATGTCTTTGTTCCAGATGAACAGATAAGACTCTGACCTGTTTGACATGTCTTGAAACTGGGCATGTTTTGACTGCCCAACCCGTCCGGGTTGGGCAATTTTTTTACACACTTTCTGCCTGAGCGGACACCACCCGGGCGCTTTCAATCACTCTGATAGCCAGCGCAATGGCACCACACAGGGTTGCCAGTGCTACCACGCCCGTCCAGCCTGCCAGCGTATAGATATTGCTGCCTAATGCCGAACCCAGCGCCATTCCGATGAAAATGACGGTAAACAGCAGGGCGTTAAGGCGCCCACGGGCCTGCGGCTCAAGGCTGTAGACCAGGTTCTGGTGCGCCACGAGGCTGGACTGCAAACCGAGATCGAAACCGACCGCGGAGAGGGCAATCAGGAGCAACTGGCCGTGTACACCCAGGGCTGGCATCAGGAACATCAGAGCAAACGAGAGGGTCACCAGCGCGGCACCCAGTTGGGTCACTTTACCGGCGCCCAGCTTATCGGCCAGACCGCCTGCCAGCGGTGCGGCCAGCGCGCCTGCGGCTCCGGCAATACCAAAACCACCCGCCACGGCGCTGCCAAGGTGATACCGTTCCAGCAGCATGACCGCCAGCGTCGACCAGAACGCACTAAAGGCAATCGACAGAAAACCCTGAGCCAGCGCAGCCCGACGCAGCGCCGGGTAGCGACGCCAGAGGTGTTCCATGGAGCGCATCAGTGCCGGGTAGCTCAGCGTGGAATGAACGGCGAAGCGGGGAAGTACGGCCCACATCACCACGCCGATAAAGGCAATGCTTGCGGCGGCCAGCTGATACATCACTCGCCAGCCAAAGGCTTCACCCACCACGCCGCTCACGGTTCTGGAGAGCAAAATCCCCAGCAGCAGGCCGGTCATCACCGTGCCGACTGTTTTTCCCTGTTTGCCTTCCGGCGCGAGGATCGCTGCGGCCGGGACAATATCCTGCGCCATGGTGGCGGCCATGCCAATCAGCAGGCTGGTGAGCAGTAGGGAGTGCAGTTGTCCGGTCAGGCTACAACCCAGCAGGAACAGCGCCAGAGCTGCACTTTTTATCAGGATCAACGTTCTGCGGTCATAACGATCGCCGAGCGGGAGCAGAAACAGGATACCTAAGGCATAACCCGCCTGGGTGAGCGTCGGGACCATGCCCATGCCTTCGATGCTCAGGTGCAGGTCTGAGCCCATCAGCGGCAGCAGAGGCTGGGCATAATAGATGGATGCCACGCTGAAGCCCGCACCGAGCGCCAGCATTAAGATTACCCAGCGGCTTACGGCCCGGGTGGTGGTTGTGTTCATAAGATGTTCCTCATTCGTCGTGTGCGGCTATTTTTTATCAGTACGCCTTGCGACGGTAGCGGGCGCGGTGGTAAAACGCTTATACGTGTAGCGTATAGGTGTCAATGATATGAAACGGACTGAGCGTATAGATCGTGTAGAACTGATGCGAACCTTTGTTCGCATTGTGGAGGCGGGGTCCCTTTCTGCGGCGGCACGTCAGCTGGCAACAACCCAGGCCACGGTGAGCCGACGGTTGCAGTCGCTTGAAACCATGCTGGGCGTGCGCCTGATGCTGCGCACAACCCATACGACACGGCTGACCGATGACGGTGAACGCTGCTATCAGCATGCCAGACGGGTGATTGACAGCTGGCTGGCGCTGGAAGACGAGGTGGGGCAGACGGAAGATGAACCGGTCGGGGTGCTGAGGGTGCGCGCGCCTCACGCGTTTGGCCAGGATCAGCTACTAAAACCGTTAACCCAATTTTTGCAGCGCTATCCCCAGCTTTCTGTTGAGTGGATGCTTAACGATCGCTCGGTTGATTTCCTCGGCGACAACCTTGACTGTGCTATTCGGGTAGGCGTGGAAGTCGATCCGGCAACCGTGTCTGTGCTACTGGCTGAAGTGCCGCGCTCGGTGGTAGCGTCACCGGCACTCCTTGCCCGTTTTCCCGCGGTTAACACGCCGGACGATCTGCAACATCTCCCCTGGATTGCCATCAGCTCTTTTTATCAACGCCATGTGGAACTCTTCCACGAGGCAACACCCACCCCGGCGAGAGTTACCATTACGCCACGCCTGAGTACCGACAGCCTGTATGTAGCGCGCAATACGGCACTCACCGGGCTAGGCGTGGCGGTGGTATCCAGCTGGACGGTACAGGATGATATTCGGGAAGGGCGACTGGTGCATTTACTGCCAGAGTGGCAGCCAGCAGCGCTACCGGTACATCTGGTTTATCCCTGGTCACGCTATTATCCGGCGCGCTTGCGGCGTTTTCTGGAGCTGATGCGGCAGATAATGCCGGAGGTCACCGGGATGAGAAAGCCCCTGCAACAGCCATAAAAAAGCCGACCCGAAGGTCGGCTTTCAGTCTTAGCGTGCGTTATTCAACAGGCTGAGGACGAGTAGCTGGGGCAGTAGCCATGTGCGTCGCACTGTGACCACCGGCAGCACCTTTACCTTCGAAGTTGAATTTCGGACGAACCCAGTCACTATGGCGTGGTGCTTCAGGCACGTACTCAGGTGCCGGGGCACGAGTCATTGGCGCGGTAGCAATGTGAGCAGGCGCTACAGCTTCAACGATCTCAACCGGCTCAGATTTCACTTCAGGCGCTTTGACCTCTTCGACAACAGGTTCAACCTGAATCTCGACGTCCTGAACAACCTCTTCCGTCTCCGTTTCGACGGCAACGTCTGCGGGCTCTTCTGCTGCGGATACAGGCTTAGCGTCTTCCGCGACTTCTTCAGCCACCACGGTATCTTCTTCGGCAATGATCTGCGGTGCGGCATCAACCGGCGCAGCAATCACTTCAGGATGGGTCGTTTCCACTTCCACAGCCTGCGGCGGCGCTGTTTCAACAACCTGCGGTTCGACCACGGTTGCCGCTTCAGTCACGACGTCTTCCACCGCGACGACTGGTGCAATCACCTCTTCGGTCACAGCCTGTTCTTCAACAGCCTGCTCCGGACGTGCAACCGGATAACGGATCCAGACTTTACCGGATGCCATCTCAGGTGACGCGCACGCCACGGTCATTGGCATTGGAGACTGGGTCGGGTAACGCTCGTCACGATAACGACGGCGACGCTGACCGCTCACGCGCAGATGGCGTGGAGAACGGCGGGAGCGACGCGGCATACCTGCGTTATCACGGTTTTCGCTGCTTTCGTCCTGCTCAACCTGATTTTCCACTACGGCTGGCAGGTCAACTTTCGCAACCTGAGTACCCGTTGTGCTTTCAGCCGCTTCAACCGCGATAACGTCGTTTTCTTCGGCCTGAACAACACCCATACGTACTTTCTGGGTCAGCTGGCGCTGCTTACGACGCGGCATAACCTGAGTACGCTCTTCCTGCTCAGTGTCCTGCTGTTCTGCAGGCGCTTCGCGATTCAGGTTTTTGACTTCCTGCTGAGCCTGGCGTTTGTCATCGTTACGACGACGGTTACGCTCGCGGCGAGGCTGCTGCTCGTCACGCTGTTTGCTCTTCTCGGACTCATCGCCCGCCTGCTGGCGAATCTCACGATCTTCAACGTTCTGCTGTTGCTTCTCGCGACGGTTGCGACGGTTGTCCTCGCGCTGTTCACGACCTTCGTTGTTATCGGAACGATTATCACGGCGCTCATTACGATCGCCACGGTCGTTGCGGTCGCGACGGTTGTTCTGACGCTTACGACGGTCCTGCTGACGCTCTGGTTTCGCTTCTTTTGGCGCTTCTTTCGGCTCCTCAGGCTGAACTTCTTCGGCGGCAAACATTTTTTTCAGCGCACCGATGATGCGGCTCAGGAGACCAGGCTGCTCAGGCTGCGCTTTTGGCGCGGCAGGAGCCACTTTCTGCACAGCAGGTTTTTCCGCTGGTTTTTCCAGCGTCGCTTCTGGCGGTGCTTCCGGCATGATGAAGGTCGCTAAAGCTGGCTGCTCAGGCAGTTTACGCTCGGCAGGCTCTTCATCAGACGGCAGCGCCATTTCTTCTTCATGCAGCTTCGGCAGCAGGTAGCTGAGGGTGCTTGTCTCTTCGCCTTTGCGCACGCGCAGCACGTGATAGTGCGGGGTTTGCATCTCGTCGTTTGGCACGATGATGCAGCGAACGCCGCCCTGACGCGCTTCGATTGCGCTCACCGCTGCACGTTTTTCGTTCAGCAGGTAGGAGGCAATCGGCACTGGAACAATAGCGTGAACCTCTTTGGTGTTCTCTTTCAGCGCTTCTTCTTCAATCAGACGCAGAATAGAGAGGGAGAGAGATTCATTGTCACGAACGGTACCTGTACCGGAACAGCGCGGGCAGACGTGATGGCTGGACTCACCCAGAGACGGGCTGAGGCGCTGACGGGACATCTCCAGCAGGCCAAAGCGAGAAATATGGCTGATCTGGATACGCGCGCGATCCTGGCGCACCGCTTCACGCAGACGGTTTTCAACCGCACGCTGGTGGCGAACCGGGGTCATGTCGATGAAGTCGATAACGATCAGACCACCCAGGTCGCGCAGGCGGAGCTGGCGGGCGATTTCATCAGCGGCTTCAAGGTTGGTGTTGAAGGCGGTCTCTTCGATGTCGCCGCCGCGGGTTGCACGCGCGGAGTTGATGTCGATGGCGGTCAACGCTTCGGTGGTATCGATAACGATAGAACCGCCGGACGGCAGACGCACTTCACGCTGGAAGGCAGACTCGATCTGGGATTCAATCTGATAATGGCTGAACAGCGGGATTTCACCGGTGTACAGCTTAATTTTGCTGGTGAAATCCGGGCGACCCAGTGCGGCGATGTGCTGGCGAGCCAGCTCAAGCACTTTCGGGTTATCAATCAGAATTTCACCGATGTCCTGACGCAGATAATCACGGAAGGCACGCACGATGACGTTGCTTTCCTGGTGGATCAGGAACGGCGCAGCACGGCTTTCTGCCGCTTTCTTGATGGCTTCCCAGTGTTTCAGGCGGAAGCTCAGGTCCCACTGCAACGCTTCGGCAGATTTGCCAACGCCTGCGGTGCGCACGATAAGGCCCATGCCGTCTGGCAGTTCAAGACTTGCCAGTGCTTCTTTCAGCTCGGTACGGTCATCGCCTTCGATACGGCGAGAGATGCCACCCGCACGCGGGTTGTTTGGCATCAATACCAGATAGCTTCCTGCCAGACTGATAAAGGTGGTCAGCGCGGCGCCTTTGTTGCCACGCTCTTCTTTATCGATCTGGACGATAACTTCCTGACCTTCACGCAGAACATCTTTGATGTTCGGACGGCCATGGGAGTTGTAGTTTGCAGGAAAATATTCGCGGGCGATTTCTTTGAGAGGAAGGAAACCGTGACGCTCAGCACCGTAATCGACAAATGCAGCTTCAAGGCTTGGTTCAATGCGGGTGATTTTGCCTTTGTAAATGTTCGCTTTTTTCTGTTCGTGTCCAGGACTTTCGATATCCAGATCGTACAGGCGCTGCCCATCCACAAGGGCGACACGCAACTCTTCTTGCTGAGTTGCGTTGATTAACATTCTTTTCATCGTAACTTACTCGTTATTCTTACATTGACGACAAAGCTGCGGGCAAGGTGACGCTTTCCGGGGTATGAACCGATGGCCTCGTGTCTATTCACGTCGCCAACCTCACGGTTGTCGCTCGCTTAAGAGGCGCAGAGTGTCGGTTGCCTGTATTTCATACGGAAACACAGCGCAATTATCAGGGGAATTGCCTGGGTAGAACTCTCCAGAGAACAATCCTTATACCGGGAAGTACTGCAACCCGCAGCCCGCTAACTGCCTGAAAGATCAATACGTCTTACGCCATTGCTGCGTGGATGATCGGTCAGACAAAATTGGTCATTCCGTCGACATCCTTACAAAACCCGGATTTAACGCGGAAAACGGATTCATTATTCCACTGCTCGCCGGGTTATAGCAAGATGACTTTTACCAATTATCACCCGGTTACTCACAGTTTCTTCACTTCAA
>ENA-UOZS01000543-UOZS01000543.1-food-metagenome-genome-assembly--contig:-NODE-543-length-12320-cov-239.348960_pt1 | contig 12320 bp, 8 predicted proteins | sample MGYA00249875_ERZ772737 | MGnify/ENA primary metagenome ERZ772737 (study PRJEB29005, sample SAMN08379463) | food metagenome | isolation source: cheese - non spiked | study: EMG produced TPA metagenomics... | reverse complement strand
CGTGGTGTCGGTCTGTACCGTCGTCAGCCTGTCGCCGTCCCAGCCGTACCATGTCACCTCCGGTTTACGCGACAGCGACATCCACCCCGTCAGGTCACGCTCCCGCCGCCATACCCGTTTCGCCATTCGCCGTCCCAGCGGGTCGTAGAGGTAGCGGCTCTCGACCAGTGGCTCGCCATGCTGTATCCGCGTGTAGAACACCAGGCGGTGCTGGCTGTCGTAGTGGTAGTGGTGGGTCCGCTCGTCGTCCGTCCGTATCACACCCGTCGGGATGCGGTCCGTCTTCTCCGTCAGTCTGCCGTTCGCCCGTCAGACGGCCTTTATCGTCATAGCCGTAGTGGACCGCCACACGGTGGCCTTCACTCAGGTGGCTGATTTCTGTCAGCCAGCCGTGGTCGTCATACTGCCACTGCTCCGCCGGTTCACCGTTCACCGTGCGCCGGGTGATACGGTCCGACGCATCGTAATGCCAGAGGGTGATAAGCCCCTCATCTTCACTCTGCGTGAGTTTTCCGGTCAGGTCATACTGGTAACGTTGCGTCCGGCCGTCAAAGCCGCGCTGCTCCGTCAGCCTGTCGACCGGGTCATACCGGAACGTGGACTGGCTGCCGTTCTCGTTGGTCAGCACGGTGATGCGCCCGGCAGCGTCATACCCCATGCTGCGCGTAAGACCGCCTTCCGTCACACTCACCGGACGCCCGCGTTTATCATATTCGATGGTGCTGCGTTTACCGTCCGGTGATATCGTTGCTGTCAGGTCGCCTGCGGCGCTGTACTCATAACGGGTTTCACGCCCCTGCGCATCCTTCTGACTGACCAGTTGCCCACGCGGGTTATAACTGCTGTAAGTGCTGATGCCTTCCTCCCGGTGAACGGCGATTTGTTGACCGTACCGGTCGTACTCATACCGCGTCGTGTACCCCGAGCAGTCCGTGAAGGCCAGCAGTTGACCGTAACGGCTCCATGCCATCTGTTTTGTACTGCCCGTCGCGTCCTGTATCCCTGTCGGCAGCTCACTCGCCGGGTCATCATAGCTGTACCTCGTCGTCTCACCGCTGCGTGAGGTCTCCGCCGCCAGCCTTCCCTTCTCATCATACTCCCGGCTGCTGCGAAGCCCGTCCGGGTACGTCACCGACGTCACCTGCCGCTGGCTGTTATAGCCATACCGCACCGTCCTGCCGTCCGGCCCCGTCACCGCTGTCACCGCGCCCGACGCCATATGCAGCCGGTACTCCGTCCGCCGCCCCGCCGCATCCGTCTGCGCCTTCAGCCTCCCCGCCTCATCATACTCGCTGCGGGTGATGCTCCCGTCCGCATGTTCCTTCTTCACCACCCGCTTCAGGCCACCCTCGCCTTCCGTGTACAGCACCTCCCGCCGGTTCAGGCTGTCCGTGATGATTACCCGGCTCTCTCCGTACTCAAAGCGGTAGTCCAGCCCCTCCGGGTTGACCTGCTCCGTCACCCGACCGGTATCATCATACCGGTAGCGGCTCTCCGGCCTCCCCGCATAATGGTGCGCCACCATCCGCCCGGCGTGCTCCGCATCATAAGTAAACCCGCGCACCTGCGTCCCGCTGCGGTCATACACCGCCCGCAGTTCTCCGCTGGCCGTGTACGTGTAGCGCGCCAGCGGCGCAGTCGGCTGTTCATCCGGGTATGCCGGGTCGTGTGTCAGCCACACCGCCTCCAGCCGGATACCGTTATCGGCACCGTACTCTGTACCGGCGGGCAGCGTGTCGGGGAAAACCTGAGAAGAGGAAACAGAACGGGGACCGGCCGGGGAAGATAAGGAAGAGGCGCGCTGTTTACGGAAGGCTTCCGCCCGCTGCGCCTGCGTGGTCAGCGCCAGGTGAAAACGGCGGCCCGCGCCGTCCGTCACCCCCGTCACCGCGCCCGCCACGTCACCCTCCGCCGCCCGGTGAAAGGCCAGCGTCCGCCCGAAGCCGTCCACCACGCCCGTCAGCACCCGGTATGCGGGCGGCTCCGGCGGCGGCACCTCGTCCGCCTCCGGCACACGCTCCGGCCAGCCGAGTATCAGCCACTGCCCGGTTGTGCTGACAGCCATCATATAGGTGTGTGGACTCAGACGGACCGCTTCCGGCAACGCCCGCCAGAGCCGCGCAAGCGGATGGCCTTTGTGTTGTTTCAGCACTCCGCCCCTTGCCAGCCAGAACGACTCGCTGCGGCTGTAGCTTATCTCGCCGGGAAACAGCGGCTCAAAGTGAATGCTCCTGCCGCCGCTGTCGTTGAGTATCAGGCCTTCATCGCGTATCTGTAAGCGGATATCGAAGGGCGCTTTCCAGCCGGGACCAAACACCCCCACCGGCGCGGGTGTTCTGGTCCGGTAGCTGCTGTAGGCGCGGGAAAGAATAAACGGCAGCGGGCCGGGCAGCGCAATGTCCGTCTCGCCCGGCAGCACCTTTGCACCCAGCACCGGGTTCACCGGGTTGCCATAATTTGGACTGTCCTTTTTTTTAGGACACACCGAGCAGGCAACCCCCGTCGGCGCGCCTATCAGCACCCCTGCTGAACCCTGCACAATATCCAGTCCCTTGCGGGTCATGTCGCCCTGCCGCGCTGCCGGTTTTCCGCTCATGGTTTATTCCTCTTCCTCTGAATTTATTTATATTCAGAGAATTAATTATTCAATAGAAATTGAATATCAATAAAAATACTGTCAACAAACAGTCAAAATACTCACCATACTATTTTCAGCACTAATACAGAAAGAAATATCATATTGCAATTGAGAAACGCAGAAACAAAAAAGGAATTAACCACCACATTCTTCGTTCTGCGAATACGTGGATAAAAAAAACAATTACACCTCAGACTTGTATCAACAACAGTAGGTTTTATGTCAGTGGTCAATATGATGGCTGAACTTATATTTAATCGTTTTACTAGGCAGTTATAATTTTTCACTCTACAAGCCTGTACTTAATGATGCAAAAATATATATTCTCATCCTTTCCTTTACGCACCCCCCCACATCAAAAAAAAAAACAAATTAAATCACCAGCCATCTATTTACCATGTACTTTTTAAATTGGAGTTTCACAATTCAAAAGTATTAAAATACCATCACCCAACTCCTTCCTCAGTAGTTCAGCCAGTTCTGGTGTATCCCCAACTGAAAATGTTTTATCCATAACTCTAATTGAGAAATAAGATTTAGGATTCATCATCCCAAACTCTTCTGCAATCAATAATGTAGATTCTGAATTATATTTTTCAACACGATCATCGATCGCATTAATATCTTGATGAGAAAGAACCCTTGCTGGTTCAAATATATGATGCACATCATTAAATATATAGCTATATTTTTGCATAAGGCAATCTAACTTAGCTCTTAAATCACCAAGATCCATTGCACTATAACATCTAATATCTATTGACATTTTTCATCTTTTTTCACTCCAGATCCATAACCACTTTCAACTGCGAATTAGCTCCCTCACACTACAACCATCTGTCTATTCTCATTTTTCTTATTATTTTTTAAATCAATCATTCAGTTGGTAGCTATTAATAAACTCATCGTATATTTCATGCAAACCATAAAACCTAACATCAGAATTAAGATCAGAATCATTTTTTATGATTTTATATTGACTTCTCAATTTTTTAAACAATCCGTCGGGAACAGGATATGGTGCAGTTTCATTTTTTGCGCAACAAAAATAAAAAAAGGCTATCTTTAACTCCTGAACAGATAGCATCTCTGAGTTATTCATTAAATAATCAAAAGCATCCTGCCAATCATCAGATAAAAGTAAAAAATCTAAAGCCGCGCCTTTAATTACGCCATCCCTAGATGTCAATGTATACAAAATTTTCTTACAGAAAGACAGACAACAAGTTTCATCCTGTACTAATAGCTCTCCCAAATACTCTAATGCATCAGCTTCGTCGTCTACCGAGTTAGGGTCTATATAACCATTTTCCAGCAAGCTATTTAATCCATTAACTAATTTATCTACAACCATATTTTTGTTCATTTGAATACCTTTACAATTATTGTTGACAACCTCTTAGCACCATCAGGCATGTCTACCCACACCCCGTTAACTCTAACACTTCCATTTTTGCCGTCAATAACCACCGATGTTGTTCTGTCTGCGGGTAAGTCACCCTGTGCCGAATCCAGTAACTTCTCAATTATCATATCATTGTTTGCAGGAGTATCCGGGATACCAGCATCCTCTAAAATTTGTCCCATTTCCCTTGGTCTATCAATATTATGCATCTTATCTTCTAAAGCTCTTATTGTTTTTTTCCCGTCCGGATATTCTTTAGCAAAAGCCCGTTGGTTATCTCGCCTTAAATTAATCAACTCATCATATTCTTGTTGCAGTTCATCCAAATTACCAGATGCCTTACCACGCATAAAGCGCTCCACTTTATCCTTAGGAATATGGGCATCACCCTTCACTGCGGTATCATGCATTTTACCATGTGCATCCGGCAATTCCTCAATATCAAAACCACGCTCTTGGTTGCGGGCATTTTCCTCATCTTCTGGTCCCCATCCTCCCGGGCTTCCCGTACTGCCGCCGGCCAGGCAGTTCTTCTCTTCATCCGTCAAATCCTTCCCAACATTCGGCTGACTCCCTGACGAATTATCATTCTCATGTGGGCTATCTAAAGGACAACTACTGGTCCAGTAACACATTTCAGCCTGAGAATTTATTAACTGCCCATCGCTCAGAGCCTTCCCGGCACGCCCATCATTAGCGAGAAGGTCATATCCCATTGGCCCAGCGACCACAGCCATTGCTCCAAGAGCAGGGGCAGCAGACGCCATAGCCGTCGTGACTGCATCAAAAGTCGCCGCCCCACCCGAAAGTAACGCCCCCCAGGGCAAGATTACGAAAGCCCGCTCCCCGCAAGGACTGACGCCAGATAGTTTCTGTCCATGGCTGCTTTTCGCATCTTACGTCTTAACCCTGCCTTGAATACCTTATCATTCGTCAAAATATTAATAGCGATGTGCCGTATCCCTGAAAATAATTCTGCTGCATTTCCTCTTCTTATTTTGCAGTCGTCTTCATTCATTACCACGTCCAGACGCCAGTGCAGCTTATTCTCCACGTGCCAGTGGTTTCGGATTGCTGTGGCGAACTTCTCTGCGGTTAAATCAGCAGAACTGATATAATATCTGACCGTCATTTCTGGCTCTTTCTTTTGTTCTGCTATTATTGACCGAAAGGAGACTGCCACGCATAATTTCTTCAGCCCTTTCCATTCAAACGTGAAATCAATAAGTTCATCAGGGACATCGCAAACAATATGAAGACGGATTTCTTCTCTGCCGTGACTCTTTTCACTAATTGCGTAACTGTCATGCTCTGGATTATTTAATTCTTTCAGCGGAAATTTTTCCTCAAAGGCTTTATTTAGCCGCCCCTGGTTTCCTTTTACCGCGAATAAATAATCACCTCCCTGTTTTTGTATCTTCTCTGCAATATCTTTCTGGCAACCCATCGCATCAGTTGTGATGATTTTTCCTTTAATATCCAGCATGTTAAGAAGTTCAGGGATAGCTGTGATCTCATTGGATTTCTCATCCGTCTTGATCTGTCCGATGACCAGACTGTGCATTGTTGAGAACGCACTAATGACATGAATCGCTCCCCTGCGGCGACTCTTGTCATAAGAGTGCCGGAGCGTTTTTCCATCAATTGCAATGACGTCTTTATCATCTGAAGAATGGCAGTCACGCATCCAGTTAATAAAGCACTCGTGAAATTTTGCAGGACTGATACAGGATACAACTCTGGCAATGGTATCGTGAACAGGAATACCATTTTCAAAATCACCATATTGCTTCAAAAAATCGAGATGTGTTTCCCCAAAATCCTCTATATCTTCCCAACCTTCCGCACCAGAAATAACGGCACAAATAGTCAACAGTAGAATATCGGATAATTTATGTTCCACTTTCCAGGCTTGTCTGCAGGGCAAGATTACGAAAGCCCGCTCCCCGCAAGGACTGACGCCAGATAGTTTCTGTCCATGGCTGCTTTTCGCATCTTACGTCTTAACCCTGCCTTGAATACCTTATCATTCGTCAAAATATTAATAGCGATGTGCCGTATCCCTGAAAATAATTCTGCTGCATTTCCTCTTCTTATTTTGCAGTCGTCTTCATTCATTACCACGTCCAGACGCCAGTGCAGCTTATTCTCCACGTGCCAGTGGTTTCGGATTGCTGTGGCGAACTTCTCTGCGGTTAAATCAGCAGAACTGATATAATATCTGACCGTCATTTCTGGCTCTTTCTTTTGTTCTGCTATTATTGACCGAAAGGAGACTGCCACGCATAATTTCTTCAGCCCTTTCCATTCAAACGTGAAATCAATAAGTTCATCAGGGACATCGCAAACAATATGAAGACGGATTTCTTCTCTGCCGTGACTCTTTTCACTAATTGCGTAACTGTCATGCTCTGGATTATTTAATTCTTTCAGCGGAAATTTTTCCTCAAAGGCTTTATTTAGCCGCCCCTGGTTTCCTTTTACCGCGAATAAATAATCACCTCCCTGTTTTTGTATCTTCTCTGCAATATCTTTCTGGCAACCCATCGCATCAGTTGTGATGATTTTTCCTTTAATATCCAGCATGTTAAGAAGTTCAGGGATAGCTGTGATCTCATTGGATTTCTCATCCGTCTTGATCTGTCCGATGACCAGACTGTGCATTGTTGAGAACGCACTAATGACATGAATCGCTCCCCTGCGGCGACTCTTGTCATAAGAGTGCCGGAGCGTTTTTCCATCAATTGCAATGACGTCTTTATCATCTGAAGAATGGCAGTCACGCATCCAGTTAATAAAGCACTCGTGAAATTTTGCAGGACTGATACAGGATACAACTCTGGCAATGGTATCGTGAACAGGAATACCATTTTCAAAATCACCATATTGCTTCAAAAAATCGAGATGTGTTTCCCCAAAATCCTCTATATCTTCCCAACCTTCCGCACCAGAAATAACGGCACAAATAGTCAACAGTAGAATATCGGATAATTTATGTTCCACTTTCCAGGCTTGTCTGTAATCGGGGATAATAGAAATATGTTCCATCAATTTTTTAAGTTCCATTTTGTTCTCCTTAATTATGTAAGGAGTATTTGATCATGTATAAGCAATAAAAAACAGCTTCAGGTAATAAGGAATATCTCAATTTTTAAACATAAAATGCGAATTATTTAGTACAAAAAGTGAACTTCTGATGATCTTTCCCTGGATCTTTCCCTGCACGATAATCTCTCCCTGTCCGGGATGATTGATATATACTCAGGTGATTTTTATAAACCCATACAAGTATATCCTTATTTTAAAGTTAATAGTATTTCACATCAAGAAAAATACCATATCATAATATTTTTAAAGATTTTTTTATAATCTTGTCCTGCTGCACTCACAGAACGTGGTTTTTCAGTTAGCAATAAAAACCGGGAGAATTAATATACTTCCCGGCTTATTATTTATCAAAGGATATTACTCTGACGCATTTATATCTCTCAACGCATTAGCAAGCCAACCTTCCATGTTTTTTATCTTGGCCCTTTCATTTAAATTATCCATCACGTACTGATAATCAATTTCACCTTTTAAAACCCTCTCAATAGCATACGGTAAAGTATGTATAAAATCAGATAACATATGACAAGCTTTCACATTACCAGAATCTGCTGCTATTCTTATATCCAGCAATCCTCTGGCGACTAACTTCATGAGAATAAATTCATTTTTCATATTACATGTCCCAAAAAAAAGAATCATCAGGTGTGTAAGTTTCTACTGGTATCGTAGTTTCACCGGTTATTGAGCTATTAGGATCATCAGCTCTTTTTTTCAACTCGTATACACGAGAATTACCATCCATTACTTTATTTGTTTTTGTATTAACAGTTACTCGATCACCAGACTTAGGATTAATAACAGACTCTAACAACTCACTGTCTGTTAGTTTAGCAAGATCAGGACGCGAGCCAATAGTTTCCGGCGAATGAAGAAGATCCAGATCCTTTATTTTTGCTTCTGTATCAGAACCACGCCCCCGACTGCGAGCCTTTTCCTCATCCTCTGGACCCCATCCTCCCGGACTTCCTGCACTGCCGCCGGCCAGGCAGTTCTTCTCTTCATCCGTCAAATCCTTCCCAACATTCGGCTGACTCCCTGACGAATTATCATTCTCATGTGGGCTATCTAAAGGACAACTACTGGTCCAGTAACACATTTCAGCCTGAGAATTTATTAACTGCCCATCGCTCAGAGCCTTCCCGGCACGCCCATCATTAGCGAGAAGGTCATATCCCATTGGCCCAGCGACCACAGCCATTGCTCCAAGAGCAGGGGCAGCAGACGCCATAGCCGTCGTGACTGCATCAAAAGTCGCCGCCCCACCCGAAAGTAACGCCCCCCCAAATTTTGTTCCTGTTACTGTTGTGGCAGAACCAAGAACCAGTGTCTCACCAGACAACCCAAGAGGATCCCCCCGCTGCACCGGGTTCAGCGGATACGCATACAGGTTCCATCCCCCCTTCAGCCCAATGGGATCCTGGGTGATATAGCGTCCCTGCAACGGATCGTAGTACCGGTTCCGGTTATAGTACAGCCCCGACTCCTCATCATACTGCTGCCCCGGCAGACGGAGTGACTGTTGAAGGTGCTGCGCGCTTTCCTCTCCCAGCAGGTTTCCCCACTCGTCATACTCCCCGCGCCACGCCGTTTCCCCTTCCGGGCTGATAAGCGCCTGCGGCAGCCCACGGTGGTCACAGTGGTAAAGATGAAGTTTCCTCTCCGGGATGTATTCCGCCTCCAGTTGCGCGGCCATCTGTTCCGCCGTCAGCCCGCACTGCGCAAGCCACTGCTGGCTTTCTTCACTCACGCTGCCCTGCCGCAGTTCCCGCTCCAGCCTCCCCAGCATCACCGCCAGCTCCGCCGGTAGCGTCACACCCGTGTCCTCCTGCAACACCTCCGCCAGGCTCCGGTGCCGCGCCTTCGCCTGTTCGCCATTCTCTGTTTCGATTCTCAGGAGCGGCGTGAAGCTCCCCGGCTGGTATACCGTCTGGATACGCGTGGTGCCGGTCTGTATCGTCGTCAGCCTGTCACCGTCCCACCCGTACCATGTCACCTCCGGTTTACGCGACAGCGACATCCACCCCGTCAGGTCACGCTCCCGCCGCCATACCCGTTTCGCCATTCGCCGTCCCAGCGGGTCGTAGAGGTAGCGGCTCTCGACCAGTGGCTCGCCATGCTGTATCCGCGTGTAGAACACCAGGCGGTGCTGGCTGTCGTAGTGGTAGTGGTGGGTCCGCTCGTCGTGCATCCGTATCACCCCTTCCGGGATGCGGTCCGTCTTCTCCGCCAGCCTGCCGTATTCATCGTGGCGGTAGACATAGTGCGCATCTTCCGCGATGCGGTTATCCGGCCACGCCGTGAGCGTGCTGTCCGGGTGCAGTTCCGGGTCCGGCAGCCGGTTTCCTGCCGGGTCCGTCGCATACGGGATATCGATATCCAGGTTCGCCGCCGTGGTGTGGACGCCCGTCAGCCTTCCCGTGTCGCTGTAACGGTACTCCCGGCTCTCCTGCGGGCCGCTGATGCGGATTAGTTGTCCGTTATCGTTCCACGTATAGTCACAGTCAAGCTGCGGAAGGTTCAGGTGCCTGCTCTGTAGCTGCCCTGTGAGGGTGTACGCCGTGGCCTGTTCGTACCCCGCTGTACTGCCCGCCCCGCCGAAGCTACGGGCCGTCTCGCGGTGCAGCCGGTCCCGCGTGTACTCGACCAGCGGCGTTCCGCCCAGCTTCATCCCCGCAAGATAACCGCTGCCATACGTCAGCCACTCCACCGGCGGCAGACCGTCCGGCTCCTGACGGGTCGCCAGCCCCTGTTCGCTGTACGCATGCCCCGTCTCATGCTCCCACAGCATCTCCCCCGTCTCCGGGTTCTCCACCGTCTGCCGTTCGCCCGTCAGGCGGCCTTTATCGTCATAGCCGTAGTGGACCGCCACACGGTGGCCTTCACTGGTATGGCTGATGGTGGTTAACCACCCGTGCTCATCATACTGCCACTGCTCCGCCGGGTCGCCGTTCACCGTCCGGTGCGTGATGCGGTCCGACGCATCGTAGTGCCAGAGGGTGATAAGCCCCTCGTCTTCACTCTGCGTGAGTTTTCCGGTCAGGTCATACTGGTAACGTTGCGTCCTGCCATCAAAGCCACGCTGCTCCGTCAGCCTGTCGACCGGGTCATACCGGAACGTGGACTGGCTGCCGTTCTCGTTGGTCAGCACGGTGATGCGCCCGGCAGCGTCATACCCCATGCTGCGCGTAAGACCGCCTTCCGTCACACTCACCGGACGCCCGCGTTTATCATATTCGATGGTGCTGCGTTTACCGTCCGGTGATATCGTTGCTGTCAGGTCGCCTGCGGCGCTGTACTCATAACGGGTTTCACGCCCCTGCGCATCCTTCTGACTGACCAGTTGGCCACGCGGATTATAACTGCTGTAAGTGCTGATGCCTTCTTCCCGGTGAATGGCGATTTGTTGACCGTACCGGTCATATTCATACCGCGTCGCGTACCCCGAGCAGTCCGTAAAGGCCTGAAGCTGACCGTACCGGTTTCGCGTTATTCTCCGCCTCACCCCGGTTCCGTCTTCCACCGCACAGGGCAGGCCACTGCGGGAAGAATCATAAAACCAGCGCGTAATGTTACCGTTGCGCGAGACCTCTTCCGCCAGCCTGCCCTGACGGTCATATTTCCGGCTGCTGCGCAGCCCGTCCGGGTACGTCACTGACGTCAGTTGCAACTGGTTGTTGTAACCATACCGTACCGTCCTGCCGTCCGGCAGTATCACTGAAGTCAGCTTTCCAGACGCCATATGCAGCCGGTACTCCGTCCGCCGCCCCGCCGCATCCGTCTGCGCCTTCAGCCTCCCCGCCTCATCATACTCGCTGCGGGTGATGCTCCCGTCCGCATGTTCCTTCTTCACCACCCGCTTCAGGCCACCCTCGCCTTCCGTGTACAGCACCTCCCGCCGGTTCAGGCTGTCCGTGATGATTACCCGGCTCTCTCCGTACTCAAAGCGGTAGTCCAGCCCCTCCGGGTTGACCTGCTCCGTCACCCGACCGGTATCATCATACCGGTAGCGGCTCTCCGGCCTCCCCGCATAATGGTGCGCCACCATCCGCCCGGCGTGCTCCGCATCATAAGTAAACCCGCGCACCTGCGTCCCGCTGCGGTCATACACCGCCCGCAGTTCTCCGCTGGCCGTGTACGTGTAGCGCGCCAGCGGCGCAGTCGGCTGTTCATCCGGGTATGCCGGGTCGTGTGTCAGCCACACCGCCTCCAGCCGGATACCGTTATCGGCACCGTACTCTGTACCGGCGGGCAGCGTGTCGGGGAAAACCTGAGAAGAGGAAACAGAACGGGGACCGGCAGGGGAGGATAAAGACGTGACGCGCTGTTTACGGAAGGCTTCCGCCCGCTGCGCCTGTGTGCTCAGTGCCAGGTGAAAACGGCGGCCCGCGCCGTCCGTCACCCTGGTGATTTCACCAGCCAGTTCGCCTGCGGCCTCGCGGTGGAAAGCCAGCGTCCGCCCGAAGCCGTCCACCACGCCCGTCAGCACCCGGTATGCGGGCGGCTCCGGCGGCGGCACCTCGTCCGCCTCCGGCACACGCTCCGGCCAGCCGAGTATCAGCCACTGCCCGGTTGTGCTGACAGCCATCATATAGGTGTGTGGACTCAGACGGACCGCTTCCGGCAACGCCCGCCAGAGCCGCGCAAGCGGATGGCCTTTGTGTTGTTTCAGCACTCCGCCCCTTGCCAGCCAGAACGACTCGCTGCGGCTGTAGCTTATCTCGCCGGGAAACAGCGGCTCAAAGTGAATGCTCCTGCCGCCGCTGTCGTTGAGTATCAGGCCTTCATCGCGTATCTGTAAGCGGATATCGAAGGGCGCTTTCCAGCCGGGACCAAACACCCCCACCGGCGCGGGTGTTCTGGTCCGGTAGCTGCTGTAGGCGCGGGAAAGAATAAACGGCAGCGGGCCGGGCAGCGCAATGTCCGTCTCGCCCGGCAGCACCTTTGCACCCAGCACCGGGTTCACCGGGTTGCCATAATTTGGACTGTCCTTTTTTTTAGGACACACCGAGCAGGCAACCCCCGTCGGCGCGCCTATCAGCACCCCTGCTGAACCCTGCACAATATCCAGTCCCTTGCGGGTCATGTCACCCTGCCGCGCCGCCGGTTTTCCACCCATGAATCAATTCCTTCTGCTTTTAATATGGTTTATCTGGTCACTGCACCAGT
>ENA-UOZS01000516-UOZS01000516.1-food-metagenome-genome-assembly--contig:-NODE-516-length-12790-cov-354.169454_pt1 | contig 12790 bp, 7 predicted proteins | sample MGYA00249875_ERZ772737 | MGnify/ENA primary metagenome ERZ772737 (study PRJEB29005, sample SAMN08379463) | food metagenome | isolation source: cheese - non spiked | study: EMG produced TPA metagenomics... | reverse complement strand
GAGAGGGCTGGGGTGAGGCTTTTCCCTCACCCAAACCCTCTCCGTGAGGAGAGGGGCAGCGCCGGATGCGGCGTAAGCGCCTTATCCGGCCTACAAGAACGTGCAAATTCAACAAATCGTGATGCATCCTGTAGGCCTGATAAGCGTAGCGCATCAGGCAATTAACCCCACCTTCTCCATGTGGAGAGGGTGGGATTGGATTACTTACGACCTGCCAACAGTTCCAGCACTTCATCCACGCTGGTGGTGTGTGCCAGACGCTCGATGACGGACTCATCATCCAGTGCATTGGTCAGGCTGGTGATAACCTGAATGTGCTCGTTGTTACGGGCTGCAATACCAATCACCAGACGGGCAATGTCATCTTCTTCTTCACCGAAGCGCACGCCTTCCGGGTACTGGCAGAACACCACGCCCGTTTTCAGTACGCGATCTTTCGCTTCAACCGTACCGTGTGGCACCGCGATAGACTCACCCAGATAAGTCGGGGTCAGTTTTTCACGATCCAGCATCGCCTGAACGTATTCCGGCTCAACGTAACCGCCTTTCACCAGCTGCTCGCCAGCAAAACGAATCGCTTCTTCTTTGGTTGCCGCTTTGCGACCGAGGAAGATGTTCTCCGCGCCTAGCTTGAACAGGTTAGCACTGGAATCGTCAAAGCTGTCTTTCAGGCTGTCTTTTACTTTCTCTTCGTTTGCCGTGTGGCGTTGGGCAGCAACCAGACGTTCGGTCAGGCTGGTGTACAGGCCGCTGTCGAGGAAGTTGGTCAGCGAAATATGCTGTGCCTGCGGAACCTGGCGCATAGCGCGTTCGGTCAGGTCACGGTGAGTGATGACGAGGTCCACATCTGGCGGCAGGTTGTTGATCGCGCTGTTAGTAACAGAAATCTGCGACAGACCTGCATCCTGAATTTTCTTACGCAGAACGCCTGCGCCCATCGCACTGGAACCCATACCGGCGTCACAGGCAACGATGATTTTACGTACGTGGCTCAGGTCGTTAGTCACATCGCCAGCAGACAGCGGAGATGCGCCTTTAGACTCAGCTTTCATGTCCTGCATACGACGAGTTGCTGCTTCAATATCATCTTCTTCTTTCACTTTGCTGGTTTTCAGCAAAATAGCAGAGACAACGAAGGAGACAGCCATCGCCGCACACACACCCGCGATGTTAGCGAAGTAAGCACCTTTTGGTGTCATCGCCAGTACAGCAAGGATAGAACCCGGAGATGCCGGAGAAACCAGACCACCGCCCAGGATAGTCAGCGTGAACACGCCAGTCATACCGCCGAGGATGACTGCGAGGATCAGACGCGGATTCATCAGCACATACGGGAAGTAGATTTCGTGGATACCACCCAGGAAGTGGATGATTGCCGCACCGCCCGCAGACTGTTTAGCACTACCACGACCAAAGAACATGTACGCCAGCAGCACGCCCATACCTGGACCTGGGTTAGCTTCAATCAGGAAGAAGATGGATTTACCCAGTTCATGGGACTGCTGAATACCCAGCGGCGAGAAGATACCGTGGTTAATGGCGTTGTTGAGGAACAGGATTTTCGCCGGTTCAACAAAGATAGACGCCAGCGGCAGCATGTCATGGACAACCATGAAGTTAACGCCCGCAGCCAGCATTTTGGACAGGGCTTCAACAATCGGGCCAATGCCGAGAAATGCCAGAATGGCGAGGATCATCCCGATGATGCCTGCGGAGAAGTTATTCACCAGCATCTCAAAACCGGATTTGATCTTACCGTCTACCCAGCGGTCGAAGTGCTTAATGCACCAGCCGCCCAGCGGACCTGCAATCATAGAACCGAGGAACATCGGCATGTCTGCGCCGACGATAACGCCCATGGTAGTGATGGCACCGACTACGCCGCCACGTTCGCCGCCTACCAGCTTACCACCGGTATAACCGATCAGCAGCGGCAGGAGATAAGTGATCATCGGCCCGACCAGCTTCGCCAGCGTCTCGTTCGGTAACCACCCTGTTGGAATAAATAACGCGGTGATGATACCCCACGCGATAAACGCGCCGATATTTGGCATCACCATGTTGCTGAGGAAACGACCAAAGCTTTGCACTTTGATCTTAATATCGGATGACATAAAAACACCCCTTCTTATGTTTGCTGTCGCGCAGGCTGGAAGCCCGAGGTTTTTTGTTAATGTGGCGGCAGAGGTAGCCGGACCTTGTAGATACTGCGAAATCTGGCACTGAATCGGTTAACTGTCCAGTCGACGGCCTTTTGTGTGATATCAGTCACATAAATATAGGGGGTAGAGAGGTAATTGACGTGATACTCATCACAAAACGCTTGTGTAAAAAAGCAACAAGACGGCGATTTTCGCTAAAAATGGCATTTAAATGTGAGTAGTGTCACATTTTTGTTTTGATGGTTTGTTGAATCTTTGTGATCTGAATCACAAGATATTTTCTTACGGCGTTCACCTGATGTGATCTACAGCATGTTATGCCTTCGTCATACAATCGTTATGTAACTAAGCAACTCATCACCTCTAAAAATTATTCTTTGGTGTTATGGCGAGAATCGCGAACCCGGATTATTGTCAAAATATCAGCCTGACTCCCTTCTGGCTGCCAGCCCAAAAACAACACTGATAAACGTGAATCCGAGGCAGATATGTTTCTAAACTATTTCGCGTTGGGAGTGCTGATCTTCGTCTTTCTGGTGATTTTTTATGGAATCATCGCGATACATGACATCCCTTATCTGATTGCCAAAAAGCGCAACCATCCCCATGCCGACGCTATTCATACGGCGGGCTGGGTGAGCCTGTTTACTCTGCATGTTATCTGGCCGTTTCTGTGGATCTGGGCGACGCTCTATCAACCGGAGCGTGGCTGGGGTATGCAGTCACATGTTGCGTCGCAGGAGAAAGCGACTGACCCGGAAATCGCCGCACTTTCTGACCGAATTTCCCGGCTGGAGCATCAACTCGCCGCCGAGAAAAAGACTGACTATTCCACGTTCCCGGAGATCTAATTATGGATCTATTGATTGTTTTAACTTACGTGGCGCTGGCGTGGGCGGTCTTTAAAATCTTCCGCATTCCGGTAAATCAGTGGACGCTGGCGACGGCGGCGCTGGGAGGCGTGTTTCTGGTGAGTGGTTTGATTTTGTTGATGAACTACAACCACCCTTACACTTTTACCGCGCAAAAGGCAGTGATAGCGATCCCTATCACGCCACAGGTGACGGGAATTGTTACTGAAGTCACTGACAAGAATAATCAGCTTATTCAAAAGGGCGAGGTGCTTTTTAAGCTCGACCCGGTTCGTTACCAGGCGCGAGTTGACAGACTTCAGGCTGACCTGATGACGGCGACGCATAATATAAAGACGCTGCGTGCGCAGCTCACTGAAGCGCAGGCCAACACCACCCAGGTTTCAGCGGAGCGCGACCGTCTGTTTAAAAATTATCAACGTTACTTGAAAGGCAGCCAGGCGGCGGTGAATCCGTTCTCGGAACGTGACATCGACGATGCGCGGCAAAATTTCCTCGCGCAGGATGCGCTGGTGAAAGGCTCGGTGGCGGAGCAGGCGCAGATCCAGAGCCAGCTCGACAGTATGGTTAACGGCGAGCAATCGCAGATTGTGAGCTTAAGAGCGCAACTTACTGAAGCAAAATATAACCTTGAGCAGACTGTCATTCGCGCGCCGAGCAATGGCTACGTTACTCAGGTACTGATCCGCCCAGGTACATACGCAGCTGCCTTGCCGCTGCGTCCGGTGATGGTCTTCATCCCCGAGCAAAAACGGCAAATTGTCGCCCAATTTCGGCAAAACTCGCTGTTACGTCTGAAACCCGGCGATGATGCGGAAGTGGTGTTTAACGCGCTACCTGGGCAGGTGTTTCACGGCAAACTGACTAGTATTTTACCTGTCGTGCCAGGCGGTTCTTATCAGGCGCAGGGGGTATTGCAATCATTAACGGTCGTGCCCGGCACGGACGGTGTGCTGGGAACCATTGAACTGGACCCTAACGATGATATCGATGCCTTACCCGACGGCATCTACGCCCAGGTGGCGGTTTACTCCGACCATTTCAGCCATGTTTCGGTGATGCGGAAAGTGCTGCTAAGAATGACCAGCTGGATGCATTATCTTTATTTGGATCATTGAGGGGGAGGGGGGAGATTATGGAACTTTGCTCCTTGTAAGGACTAATTATTTTTGCATATTACTTCATTAGCTGCGATGATTTTTCTTTAATATTCATTATGTTAATAAGTTCTGGATGAGTGTGCTCTCATTGGATTTTTTATCCGTCTTGTTCTGCCGCAGGATGAGACTATACATCGTCGAGATCGCAATGATGATATGAGTTGTTCCTCCTGCGACGGCTCTAATCAAAAAAGAGCAGGAGTGCTTTTCCATCTATTGCGATGATGGCTTTATTATCTGAAGGATGACAGTCACATTTAAAAAATATTTAATCTATAGATCACAATGTAGGGTCATGGAATATATGTATACAACTATTTTCTTCTTCACTTTTAATTATCGTATTCATTATAAAACTAAGTTAAAAAAACTCCTGGAGAGTGAGTTATTAATATATTTTTAAATAAAATTAAGTTATCATTCATCGATGCACTTTATAGAATCATCAATGGCCATAATAGTACTATTAACTCTCAATTTTATATTTTTATCATCACTACAAATATTAACTGAATTTATATCAATGATTTTTTTATTCTTATCTTTTATTTTATTTACTGTTTCAATGCAATCAGCGGCAAGTTGGAGTGGATTTAGATTTTTCAGATATGGTCTTATGATCTTTCCCTTACTTAATAAATAGCATGTATAGGATTCGGAAAGTCCAGCATCTATTTTGTACCTCATTATATTAGATAAGGATGTGAGAAATTCCTTGTTATCATTCGCAGCCATATATGCCAGTCCGAGTTCAGCCTCTGCGGCCTTACAGGCAAAATAGCTTAGTGAACACGCTTTTCGTCCCTCTTTATTACTGGCTGATATTAGTGCCCATAATATTGCTTTGTCTGCCAAATCTAACTCTCTCTGAAATTGTCTTGCAGTAACTGCACTCGCAGAAATAGAGAAAAAAATACAATTGTTAATAACCTTGCCATATTTTTTAGTCCGTAACTGTTAATGTGCTATCTGGCTCTGAAAATATTAACTCATTTAATTTTTGCATGTCATTAGATAAACCAGTTATACAACCCTCGGAACAGAATCGAGGTCCTAAAGACGGACCAAAAGCGTTTAAACAACTATGTATTGAAAATCCATTGCGATTATAAGTTCCTGTATTAACTGACGGTACTAATCGTATGCCGTCAGGTTTTCTATTGCTTGCTCCCGGGTCATTAACATTCCAACTCCATAGGCCTTGAGGTATTGGCCATCTATTTATAAATGTGTACAACGGGGATTATTTTTACATTGCATATTATTACCAGAAGCGACTGGAATACTAAGCACATCATAAAAATTATCATCACATGGTATATCTGAAACACACGAAAGCATACCTAAAGTTATACTGTATAAACAGGTGGCTAATCCCAAGGGGATCGATTCCAGAAATCGGGTTCAACGGATACTGATAAAAATTCCACCTACCTTCCAGCCCAATCGGAGCCTGAGTGTTATACCGCCCCTGCTGCGGTTAATGTTACCGATAATAGTTATAGTACAGCCCTGATTCATCATCATACTACTGCTGCGGCAGTCTGATGAACTATTGCTTTTACGGATTCTCCTTATTCTTCCTTCTATCCATTCGCTTTAGCTTTTTGAGCTCTTGAAGTTTGCTCTTTGCATCAATATTACCGTTATTTACAGCGAATTCCATCCAATAAATAGCTCTATTCAAATTATAATATTCTGATAATGTTGGATTTGTATCTGATAAAAAGACCCCATAATTAAACTGCGCTGTAACATTCCCCTGAGATGCTGATCTTTCCAAGAATCGCAATTGTTTATCAATATTATTTTTAGTAAAGCAGTAATATTGATATAGTCGAAATGATGCCTCTGAATCACCATGTTGTGATTTATACTTCAGTTTCATCAGCTTTTCTTCACTTAAATCATAGGTCATTGCTGTAGATCCCATCACACTTTCGTTTTCTTTTATTTTCACATCAGCACCATGCAATTGACCAATAAGAGAAAAATAAAAAAATAGTAACAAGCATGCTTTCATACATCTACAACCTATCTTATATCACTGGGTTTTTCTGGCGTACCTTGCATATTAGAAATGGGGTGCCCAGATGGCCCATATGTTATCCAATTACCAAGGTCTTTTGTTGTTATAGCCATTAGATCCTTATTTGAATTAAGGTTCGTTGGTGCTGTTAGCACTGTATCCATTTTTAACTTACCATTAGTTCCTCGCCCCCACCACGTCCATAGCGTGTCAGGTCCTATTACATTTGTATGTAACTCTTTAGCTAATTGGCTAGCAAATGAATTTTGTCCTTTACCTGTATTACAAGAAAATAACCAAACTGTCATCCCATCTTTATAATTCCCATCAAATTTAATTAGATATGCTAGATCTTTAGCTGTCATGATACTGCGCGTTGCGGATTCAATAGATGTGGGGGTACCATGCCCCCCGATTGTGAAAACGCCTGGGATATTAATCTCATCAGCTACAGAATGGATAAGATCACTTTCGGGGTATAAATTTATATCAACCAAACCTTGCGGATCTACATTTATGACCGGATTCAACGGATACTGATAAAAATTCCATCCCCCCTTCAGCCCAATCGGATCCTGAGTGATATACCGCCCCTGCAGCGGGTCATAATAGCGGTGGCGGTTGTAATACAGGCCGGACTCCTCATCATACTGCTGCCCCGGCAGCCGGATAAGCTGCTGCAGCTGATGCGGGTTCTCTTCATTCAGCAGGTTGCCCCATTCATCATATTCTGCGCACCACGCTGTTGCCCCTTCCGTGCTGATGAGCGCCAGCGGCAGGCCGCGATGGTCGCAGTGGTACAGGTGGATTTTTCGCGCCGGCGTGTACACCGGGTCCATCTGGTTTTGCATCTGCTCCACGGTCAGGCCGCACGATGCCAGCCAGCGGCGGCTTTCCTCACTCACCCGGTCAGCCAGGATTTCACTTTCCAGCCGGTCGAGCATCTGCACCGTGCCGGCGGGAATCCCCCACTGTGCATAGGCAACTCACGCTATGAACGCTTCAGCTTATCAATAGCGGAAGTTATAATTTCATTGTCATCAAACTTGTACAACATAGTATCTAAAACAGGAAGTAGCGTTTTATCACCTAATTCACCCGCAGCTTCAATGATATCATCATAAACAGTATTTTTTTTTAACTCATCGCATAAAACAGATAAAACCCTTTTATCTTTTCTGTAGGAAAGTCCGATTATTGCTTCAATACGGACTTCCTCATTTTTATCCTGAAGCATCTCCACAAAACAATCCCTAATATCACTATTATCATATTTATTGATATTTATTGCAAATGCGGCCCAGTTTCTGACATCTCCATTTGGATCTTTTAACAGATTAATCAATAGTGGAATTGTTGCTTTATCATTGATAACAGAAATAGCAAATGCTGTAGCACGTCTGACATTAGTCGATTTATCAAAAGCAGTAATTTGAGATTGTTCTACTATTTTAGGTGAATAAATTGGGTTTTTCTTGCATCGCTGAGCCGTTGACTCGATTGCCGTAGCTCGAACGCAAGCGCTCTTATCATTCAATGCCATATTGTTCAAAATATTAAAAACATTATCTTCGCATTTTTTGCAAATTTTTATTTGCCCGAGTATAAATGCTCCGATATCTCTACGGATATAATTTTTATCAGAGCAGAACTCAATTGCCAATCTAACAGCGTCTTGCCCACCTCTTAACTGTAATACTCTGGCAGATGAAATCCTTTTCAAGGAATTGTGATCATCAAGTAAGCGAAATAATTCATCATCATTTAGTTTCTTACATTGATTATATAAACCATACTCTTTACTTGCCTTTCTTTTCTGGTATGTATTTGACATTGCAGGAACCTCCATAAAGGCTATCTTTTTCTATCGTTTGACTGTCTGGAGTCCTCCACCTACTCTGCCATCAGCGCACACGATGTTTGATTATCCTTACATACTTATTTTCCGTGGCCAAAATTCAGAATTCTCCCATCATTTTTGCCTATTTCTATAATAAAAACCCCACCAGCAATTTGGTCTGAGTGAATGGTACCTTCAACAACCCAACTTGTTGTTAACTCAGTGATTTCGTATGGTTTTTCTTCTTCTGCGGCATCCTGTCCATAACGATTCTTAACATATATCTCAGCTAATTCCAATGCTATAGCTTTATTTTTAACCAAATTTCTAACGGTATATTTACCTTCACTTTCATACTTGCGCATTATTTTAATATTATTATTACACTGCGCCCATGTGTTGTATGTAAAAACAAACAAAGATACAATGACACAGTTCCTAAACAATATTTTTTTACATATTACCATGAACTCTGCAGACATTAGGTAATCCTTTTCTGTTTGTTATTTCCTTCCCGTGGTTATCTATTGCTTTAAAATTACCACTGGGCGTACCTAAATAAAATGACTTGATATTGTTATCTTTACTTTTAACTATTTTCTCATCTTTACCTGAAAATATTTCGTCCCAATATTCTCCATGACTATCTGCACCATGAGTATGATAAGCTGATACTTTCTCAGTACCATTAGGGCAAGGGCTATTGAATGGATATGATCCTTTTCTTTCTCCTCGGTTAGGTGCTGTTGAGAAATATCTGCCACTATTATCCTTACATATTAAACCAGCGAACTCTTTATCTTCGCAAATAGATTGGCTATTTATTTTATTTAAGGCGTCATATGCGGTGCTATCTATAGAATCAAATTTATCTGGACCTATCATAGCGGATAGTGTGCCGCAAAGACCATTAGTACATGCCCCCGATTTTGCATCCTCCCACATAGATAAACCCAGGGGGTCGATGTCTGATATCGGATTCAATTGATATCCATACAGGTTCCATCCCCCCTTCAGTCCAATCGGATCCTGAGTGATATATCGCCCCTGCAGCGGGTCATAATAGCGGTGGCGGTTGTAATACAGGCCGGACTCCTCATCATACTGCTGCCCCGGCAGCCGGATAAGCTGCTGCAGCTGATGCGGGTTCTCTTCATTCAGCAGGTTGCCCCATTCATCATATTCTGCGCACCACGCTGTTGCCCCTTCCGTGCTGATGAGCGCCAGCGGCAGGCCGCGATGGTCGCAGTGGTACAGGTGGATTTTTCGCGCCGGCGTGTACACCGGGTCCATCTGGTTTTGCATCTGCTCCACGGTCAGGCCGCACGATGCCAGCCAGCGGCGGCTTTCCTCACTCACCCGGTCAGCCAGGATTTCACTTTCCAGCCGGTCGAGCATCTGCACCAGCACCGGCGGGAACACCACACTGCCACCGTCTTCGCCGCCGGACTGCTGAAGCGCATCCGCCAGGCTGCGGCGCTGCGTTTTCGCCAGCTCACCGGTGGCGGTTTCAACTCTGATGAGTGGCGTGAAGCTCCCCGGCTGATAAATCGTCTGGATGCGGGTTCTGTCGTTCTGTATTGTGGTCAGCCGGTCGCCGTCCCAGCCGTACCAGGTCACTTGCGGTTTCCGTGACAGCGACATCCAGCCCGTCAGGTCCCGTTCACGTCGCCATACCCGTTTTGCCACCCTGCGGCCCAGCGGGTCGTAAAGATAGCGACTTTCGACCAGCGGCTCTGCATATTGTGTCCGCGTGTAGTGCACCAGCCGGTGCTGACTGTCGTAATGGTACCGGTGGGTGCGCTCATCATCCGTGCGGATAACCCCTTCCGGGATGAGGTCGGTTTTCTCCGTCAGCCTGCCGTGACGGTCATACCGGTAAAGATAGTGCGCGTCACGGGCGATACGGTTATCCGGCCACATGCTGAGGGTGCTGTCCGGGTGCAGCTCCGGGTCGGGCAGGCGGTTACCTGCCGGGTCTGTGGCATACGGGATGCGGATATCCAGATTCGCTGCGGTGGTGTGAACGCCGGTCAGCCTGCCGGTGGTGCTGTAGCTGTAACTCCGGGTCTGGCGCGGGCTGCTGATGCGGATGAGTTCGCCGTTGTCGTTCCAGGTGTAATCGCGGTCATACTGCAGGCTGTTCAGGTGCTGACGCTGTAACTGCCCGGCAGGGGTGTAAGCGGTGGTGAGTTCATAACGGCCGAAGCTGCGCAGCGTTTCCCGGTGCAGGCGGTCGCGGGTGAAATCCACCAGCGGTGTGTCGCCGAGTTTCATGCCTGCCAGGTAACCGCTGCCGTAGGTCAGCCATTCCACGGCGGGCAGGCTGTCCGGTATACAGCGGTTCGCCAGTCCCTGCGCGTTGTACGCATGTCTGGTCTCATGCTGCCAGAGCAGTGCTTCCGTCTGCGGGTGATGCACCGTCTGACGCTCACCGGTCAGGCGGCCTTTCTCATCATACCCGTAATGCACCGTCACCCGGTGCCCTTCGCTGATATGGCTGATGTCTGTCAGCCAGCCGCGTTCGTCATACTGCCACTGCTCTGCGGTTTCGCCATTCACGGTGCGGTGCGTGAGGCGGTCTGCTTCGTCATAGTGCCAGTGGGTGACCAGCCCCTCATCCTCGCTGCGGATAAGTTTGCCGGTCAGGTCGTGGTGATAACGCTGTGTGCGGCCGTCAAAGCCGGTTTCCTGTATCAGCCGGTCGAGTACATCGTAACGGAAGGTGGTGTGGCTGCCGTTTTCACTGGTCAGGCGGATGACCCGTCCGGCAGCATCGTATTCCATACTGCGCGTCAGCCCGCCCTGCGTGGTACAGATGGCCTTTCCCCACGCATCGTACTGTGTCCCGTTTCTGCTGCCGTCCGGGGCAATGACGGCGGTCAGGTCACCGGCGATGTTGTATTCATACCGCGTTTCATGGCCCTGCGTGTCTTTCACCGCAGTTAACTGTCCACGGCTGTCGTATGCGTGGTACTGGCTCAGGCCTTCCTCGCGGTGCACCGCCGTCACCTGACCAAAACGGTCATGGTCATAGCGGGTTACATAACCGGAACAGTCGGTGAAGCTCAGCAACTGACCGTAACGGCTCCACGTCATGGTTTTCCGGCTGCCGGTGGCATCTTCCGTTGCGCAGGGTAAGTCACTGTGTGGATTATCATAACGGTAGCGGGTGATATCGCCGTCAGGGGCGGTTTCCTGAATCAGACGGCCGGATTCATCATATTCCCGGCGCAATTCCAGCCCGTCAGGCCCGGTGGCTGACGTTAACTGGTTGTGGTGGTTATAGTAAAACGCCGATGCCCTGCCATCCGGCGTGGTGATGCGCGTGATGAGGCCCGTCACCACATCCGGGCTGTACTCTGTTGTCCGGCCTGCGGCATCCGTCTGTGCCCTGAGCCTGCCCACGGCGTCAAACTGACTCTGCGTGACGCTGCCGTCCGCGTGTTCCTTTTTCACCACCCGCTTCAGCCCGGCTTCGCCCTGCGTGTGCAGCACTTCACGGCGGTCCAGGCTGTCGGTGATGGTGATGCGGTCTTTCTCATACTGATACGTGTAGCTTAAGCCTGCCGGGTTTAGCTGTTCTGTCACCCGCCCGTCGCTGTCGTAACGGTAACGGATTTCCGGTCGGCCCGTGTGACGGTGCGCCACCATCCGGCCCCGGTATTTATCATCGTAAGTAAAGCTGCGCACCTGTGTATTGCTGCGGTCATACACCGCCGCCAGTTCGCCGCGTGGCGTCCAGCCATAGCGCACCAGCGGCGCGGCAGGTAAATTCTCCGGGTATTCCGGGTCGTGCGTCAGCCACACGGCAGACAGACGGATGCCGTTGTCCCGGCCATATTCGGTGTAACCCGGCAGGGTATCAGGAAAAGCGGACGGTTCCGTCCCGCCGGAAATGGCCTGCTGCCGGGCTTCTTCTGCCCGCTGCGCCTGCGTGGTCAGTACCAGCCGGAAGTGACGCCCGGCACCATCCGTCACGCCGGTGATTTCGCCGCTGAATTCACCGGCGGCTTCGCGGTGGAACGTCTGTGTGCGCCCGAAGCGGTCCACCAGCCCGGTCAGTACCCGGTACGGCGGCAGCGGCGCAGGCAGCACCTCATCCGCTTCCGGCACCCGCTCACACCAGCCGAGCAGCCACCACGGCCCCTGCGGACTGTTTGTCGCCAGATAACGATGCGGACTTAAGCGGAGTTCTTCCGGCAGCGCCTGCCAGAGTGCGGCCAGCCGGTGACCTTCATCCAGTTTCGCCACGCCGCCGCGCACCAGCCACAGTGACTCGCTGCGGCTGTAACCGTCCTCACCGGGAAACAGGTGCTCAAAATACAGGCTTCTGCCGCCGTTATCACTGAGTATCAGTGTGTTATCGCGCAGCTGTAAGCGGATATCCGCAGGCATTTTCCAGCCGGGGCCGAGGCTCCCCACCGGCGCGGGCGTTTTTGTCCGGTAACTGCTGTAGGTGCGGGAGAGGATGAACGGCAGCGGGCCGGGCAGGGCGATGTCGGTTTCACCGGGAAGGACCTTTGCACCGAGCAGGGGATTGACCGGATGGCCGGACGTCACTCCGCCGGGGCACACCGAACAGGCCACGCCGGTGGGGGCACCAATGCGCACCCCGGCTGAACCCTGAACAATGCTACCGCCATACTGCGTCATGTCGCCCTGACGCGCTGCCGGTTTTCCGCTCATCTGCTCATCCTTGTTTTATCGGGTTATTTGTCTGCTTC
>ENA-UOZS01000515-UOZS01000515.1-food-metagenome-genome-assembly--contig:-NODE-515-length-12830-cov-6.682661_pt1 | contig 12830 bp, 8 predicted proteins | sample MGYA00249875_ERZ772737 | MGnify/ENA primary metagenome ERZ772737 (study PRJEB29005, sample SAMN08379463) | food metagenome | isolation source: cheese - non spiked | study: EMG produced TPA metagenomics... | reverse complement strand
TATCCACAATTCCGGCCAGCGTAAGCGCCGTCTTGTTGTTGGAATAGTAGACGATTAATACAACATGTTGGGTCGGCGAGCATTTTAAGTGCTACATATAGTGATTTGCATCAAACTTGTTTGCGATTTATTTGATGCAGAACAAAGTAAAAAGACGAGAGTACAAACGGCGGGCGCTTCAGCGATTGTAAAGACCAGAAGGAAAAATCTGATTAATTATTCAACAAAAACAAGCGCTCAGCACGGTCTGTACTGAGCGCTACGTGATTAATGGATGCCGCGCACCCAGCTTAAACCTGCCTGTAAAAAGGCGGCGATAGCGACAGTGCCCAGCACCAGTGGGATGAGAAGGGAACGCGCGGGCACCGCATCCTCAATGTGCGGTTCTTCCGTACTCAGGGCAGACAGCGCCTCTTCCCGGGTGCGTGCCGCCAGAAGCTGCTCACGCACACGGTCTTCCGTCAACAGGCTGGTTAGCGTCGTGAGCAGCTGCATATGCGTGCTGCCTGCTTCTGCAGGGGGAATGGCGAGCAGGAAGACCATTCTGACCTCTTCATCCCCCTCCAGCCCCGGCCAGCGTATCGGGTCGTCAAAGAGCGCCAGACAAAACGCCGCCTGATGCACCGTCTCGGTTTTACCGTGTGGAACGGCAAGTGCTTCGCCCAGAGCCGTGGGACCTTCACTTTCACGCTGTAAAACGCTCTGGATAAATGTCTCTTGATCGCCGATGACGTTTCGCCTGACGAGCGGTTCGGCGAGCCAGCGGATCAGCGCTTCAGGGGTACGGTGCGGCGGGTTGATAAAAACCAAATCGGGGTGCGTCAATGCAAGCAAGTTCATATTAAGCCTCTAACAAAAAATCGCAGGTCGCGGAAGGGGGGATCGCCGTGACCGGCTGCACGGGCTCTTCCAGATAGTTGATCTGAGGAAGCCCCACGAAATCTGCCGGAACGGGAACCGGCTGCGTGCCAGCGTTAAACACGCGGATGACCGTGCCATGCGACTGTTGGGCATGGGGCAGGGCAGACAGAATAAGCGGCTCCGGTAGGGTCAACAGCGAGAAGTGTGCCGGAAGCTGGCGTTCGGGCAGGCGCAACGAAAAGCGCTCAAGGCGATGATCGAGCGTGTGCAGCGTTTGCCGTTGATAGGTAAACGGCTGCCCGGTCGCGAGATTTTCCAGCTGGCGTAGCGTCAGATGATCGGCACTGTCGGCCAGCGCGACGCTGAATGAAAGGTGCAACGGCTTCAGCAACTGGGCATCGGGGGTCTCAACCACCGTATTATTAATCCCGGATGCCCGACCCGGTCGCCAGTCAAGGTCGTTTCGTCCGAGCACACCCGTTGACTTAAACAGCGTCAGGGCAATCACTGCCGGTTCGTGCCCGAGGATCTGAAACTCCTTCATGCCGCGGCTATTCACCACCAGCGCTTTGCCTTCTTCTGCGACAGCGATAATGCCCTCGCTGGTTTCGAGATCCACGGGCAGCTCGCGATAGCGTTCCTGCCAGTTTTCATCGTCATACCCCGTTTCGCGTTGGATGATCGCAAAGGGCTGTGAGGCGATAGCGTGATGCGTGTGAATATCGCTGTTGATCAGCAAGCGCAGCCGGTGATCGCAGTGGCTGTTTTCCAGCGCACCGTCGACATACAGGTTCGGATCGTCATGGCGCAATTCACACGCCAGACGCAGGCATAACGGTTTTCTGACTGCATCCTGATGTCCGGCGAGATCCGGCGGCAGAAGCAGCGTCGCCTCAATAATCAGCTTTTCGACAAGAGGCGTTTTCAGGCAATCAATGAGTGTGAAATGGGAACAGCGCGTTGGCGTATCGCCCGCAAGCGGGGAGAAATCGTAGCTGTCGCCCGCATCCGCGCAGTCTTCGAGGGTAAAGAACGCGGGGATGCATCTGCCCGTGTGTTTGTCCTCAAGGGTAAGTGTTCCGGCGTCCAGCATCAGCCGATAATGCGCATTTTCTATTTCGCGGCCCTTTTCCTGTTCAGGCTGCCGTAACGGCGCAGGGTTATTCTCAACGTTCACGGTGAGATAGCCAACCGACGGCAGAACCGGCGTCTGCACAGCAATGTGCCAGCGGAAATAGGGAGGAAGGGGCGTTTCACACTCGCCTTCGGCAGTGAGGGATATCGCCGTTCCGCCGGGTAAAATGTCTCTTTTCAGGACGTCGAAGCGCACGGGCTGCCCCTGATACGTCAGCGCGATATGTTCAGCCCGGCTATACAGCGTGGTTTTAACCACGCGCCGCATTGGGGTTGTCAGCGGATTGAAGATCAGCAGGTCCCCTTCCTGAGCACAGGCGGCCAGCGTTTTTACCACCAGATTCCACAGGCTGTGACACAGCTGCTCGGTTTGTTCCAGCCGATGCAGAATGTCGCGATTGGTCGCATCGCTATTACAGCCGCCGATAGAGTCGTGGGCGTGGCTTCGCAAAAGCGTCTTCCAGAGGGTATCGACCACAGAGAGATTGACCGGTAGCCCCTGATGCCGCGCCATGGCAATCGTCGGCTCCAGCTGTCGCAGGATAAACTGCTCAATCTCATCATTTTTCTTTTTAATGTCGTAGCGCACGGAGCCGATCGTTTTATGGATGCGGGTGTAGCGTGGCGATTTCAGCTCGCCTTCCCAGCATTCAAACTGCTCACGCTGCGCGCGCAGGATGTCGACGTAACGCTCCAGCGAACTGATGGTGTACCAATCCTGGTTGGGAGAGTGTTTGCTGGCGACCTGCAGGATAGTCGGCAGCGCCGGGTCGATGCTGACCTGATCGCCGCCGCAGGGCAGGAGCAGGTCATCGATACCGGCCCGTGAACGCAGCAAATCGACCATCGGGTAGATTTTCCCCTGCAGATGGCTGGCTTGCGAAGCGATATTTTTAGCCGCGCCATACCCGAGCGCCATCGCGCAGGCGATGACGCTCGCCCCTGACGGCGCGCGCCAGATAAACTGGCTGCGTTTGGCATGCCGGTCGTGATCGATACCGCGCCAGAAGACGATGTTATCGATATTGCAGCCCTGCAAAATCGTCGGCATTTGCGCATTGTGGCCGAAGGTATCCGGCAGATAACCGACCTGCATCGCATGTCCCAGCGTTCGTGCGGCGAAGATGCCGTACTTCAGGTTGCGGATAATGGATTCGCCATGCACGTTGTAGGTATCCGTCTGGGTATACCACGGCCCGACGAAAATCCTTTTTTCTTTGACCAGCTTTTCCAGCCTGGTGCGATAATCGGGATTGATCGCAAGAAAGTCCTCCACGACCGCCATCTGCCCGTCAAGGTGATAGCAGGCATAAGCCGGGTCCTGCTCCAGCGTGTTGATAACATCCGCAAAGTTATATGACGCCAGCACCATGCTGTCCTGACGGGTGAAATACCACTCCTGATCCCAGTGCGTGTGGGCAATAACGTGGATCTGACTCATGATGTTTCCCTCACCTGACGTTCTTTGGGCTGACATAAAGCACGCCCAGGGCGCAAATCAGTGCGCCAATAAAGACGCTCGCCAGATAGCCCGCCACATTGGTCGCCAGCGGCCAGCCCCAGATGGCGGGCAGAGGCAGCGTCTGCTTCACGCCGAGTGCAATCGCCACCAGCGCACCGGCGACGGCACCGGTCATGAATACCGGGATCAGGCGTGGGTTTTTCAGGATGAACGGGATAGCGCCTTCTGAGATCCCGATTACGCCCAGCAATAACGAGGTGCTGCCAACGGTTTTTTCTTCCCGGCTGAAGACATCCGGCAGACCAAAGCGGCCGTTGAGGAATGCGGCAAAACCGACGCCAATGGAGGGGATCACGATAGAGAGTTCGCGGGCGGTTAAATCAAACGTCTCGTTCATGCCATTCAGGCCGAGCGCGACCGAGCCTGCCGCCTTATTGACCGGACCACCAAGGTCGAAAGCGGTGCCCGCGGCGATCATTGCGGAATAGAACCCGCGTCCGGTGTCACCTGCCGAGGTAAAAAAGACCACCATCAGCTGATTAAGCGAGCCAAAAATCGGGTTAATCAGATATTCCATGACCATCACCAGCGTAATGCCGGTGATCAGCGGGACGATTAGCATGGTTTTAATGGTGGTGAGCTGCTGGCGGACATGAATCGAATCGTTGAGCCAGCGCACCAGATAGCCCACAAAGAAGCCAATCCCAATCGCGCCAAAAAAGCCGGAGGGCATAAAGCCCTCGATATCAAAGAAGCGCTTGTAGACTTCGTCTGACATGATGCCGCCGATAAGCCCGGGGATCAGCGCCGGTTTTCCGGCAATAGCAAACGCCAGATACATGGCGAAGACCGGATACATGAACTTGATGGTCATAAAGCCCACTTTATCCAGCACGCTGAACGGCGAATGTTCAATGTTAATAAACTGGCCGGTAATTTTGGCCGTCGCCATCATCAGGCCACCCATGACCACGACCGGTAACATATAGCTGATGGCCGCCATGATATGGCCAATAAATATCTGGTAAGCCGAACGCCGGAGATCGTCTTCGTCTTCATCTGCTACAGCGGTCGCATTTTTTTCCATTGCCAGCGCCTGACGCAGATAGCGGTCGGTGTGCTTGATCAGCTCTTGTGTTCGTGTCTGAAGGTGAGGAATGTCATCAAAACGTTCGGCATCCTGAATGGGGACGTCGGTTGCCAGAATAATGGCGGTGGCAGAGGCAATTTCCTGTTTTGTTAAGCGATTTTTAACACCGTCGCTACCCTGCGTTTCGACCTTTACCTCAATGTTATGCGCTTTAGCCCATGCGATAATTTTATTCGCGGCCATAAACGTGTGTGCAATGCCTGTCGGGCAGGCCGTTACCGCGACAACTTTTTGTTTCGTCATTGTCATAATTCCCTGGATGTGAAAACAGGGAAAGTATAAAGAGAAGCCAAAACAGTTTTTAATGTTTGCTAATACTTATTACGTATCGTCATACGCGGGCTTGCAATATGTGAAGCGCCTTCCAGAGGATATTTTTCGGCTGTGGTAAAATCATGGCAGGATTAAACAGGGTGTAATATATGAATTCATTTCAGGGAAGTGAGCGTTTGATATTTGAATACATTCAGCATCACGCTACTCATATTTCTACTATATCGGCAAAAGAGATTGCCCGTGATACTTTTACCACGACAACCTCCGTTAATCGCGTGTGTAAGAAAATGGGCTATAAGAGCTATACAGAGCTTCGGTATCGTTTTTTACGCGATCATTTTACCCCTGCGCCTGTAAACCCTGACGTGGGGCCGCAGGCGGAGGAGATTGTGGTGGAGATGTCCAGGTTGCTGACCCATTCCAGCCATATTTTTCTCTATGCACGGGGCGCATCACTCACCAGCCTCAACTACCTGTCGCGTTTTTTATCTCTGGCGAGCCTGCCGCACCTTATTCTCAACGATATGCACCAGCTGACGCGGGTATCGAAGGGAACGCTGGTGTTGATCAGTAAATCCGGAGAGACGCAGTCGTTAATTGAAATGGCGCGTAACGCGCTGCGCAAAGGATTAAAGATTATTGCGATCACGCGAGAGGGGTCTACGCTGGCCGCGCTCTCTTCTCTATGCTGGCCGTTGTTGATTGATATCAACGCGGTATCGTTATATCAGCGGGAAGGGCAGCTGGAACTGTTAAGTGCAGTAGACCGTATCGGCTGCAGGCTGCTGCAGCACGATACGGTGTAGTCAGGTCGTCAGAGCTGCTTCACTATCCCCAGACGGACGGCATAATCATTTTCATGGTTGCCGTCATCGTTGATATAGGTTTTATCCAGTGAAACCAGTTCGACGTAAGGCGTCCAGCCATCGTCGAGCTTGTAGTTGAAGGCGACGGTATGTTCCCAGTAGGTATCATCCCCGGTTCCCTGATCGACACCATCCTGCCAGCGGAAGCGCGGGTTGTAGGACATCCCGAATTTGCCAATGTTATACGCGAACCAGATGTCGAACTGGTGTGACTGGCGGCGGGTATACCCGCTGCCGTCGAGTTCTTTGTCGCTGTGCGCGTCATTGACGGTGTTATAGCGATAACGGGCGGCGAGATTCAGACCGTTATCGAACGCTTTCCAGCCCTGAATGAAGGGGCGGTAATGGGTATTGCTGGCGGTGAAAACCGTCACCATGCCCGGCGCTACGGCAAAGCCGTTTCCAAGATCGAAGCGCCAGCGCGTTTCAATCTCTTGTGCCGCCTCCGTTAAGCCTTTTTCGTCTGGGTTATATCGGTCGGTATCGCCAAAAAAGGTATCATTGTGGTTTTGTGCGGCTTCAACGGAGAAGTAAAAACCATTCTCCGCCTGATGCATGACCTTAATACGGGAATCATTGACGTCTGAGTTTGTGTTGTGACCAAAACGAAGGTCGACGGATGTATTTCCGCACCATCCCTGTGTGCTTAATAATAGTGCGCTAATACACGTTGCTTTAATAATTCTCTTTTTCATAATGTCCTGCCGAGGTTATTTGATTGGCAGGGCTATTTTTATTTTCGGCACGCCACGATGTAAAAGTTATCGTCGTACATTTAGCGTATCGCTAAACATAAAAAAAAGAGATACAGCATGCTGTATCTCCTGATAGTTATTCCTGCACCCACCAGATAGCTTCAAACGGGCGCAAGAGCAGCGTGTCGGGACGGGTGGGGACATCATCATAGTTGCTGAGTGCGACCCGCCATGCGCCCTGTACCGGCTCCGGTTGCCACTGCTGACGCTCGCGGCTCAGGTTCGCCACCACCTTCAGCGTCTGCCCCTGCCACTGACGGCGATAACACCACAGGGAAGGATGGTCCGGGAGCAGATCCTCGTAGTCGCCCCACGTGAGCAGCGGCAGCGTGTTGCGCAGGCGAATCAGCGACTGGTAGGTGTAAAACACCGAGTCCTGGTCGTCCAGCGCCGCGCGGGCGTTCACGGTTTCGTAGTTATCGCAGACGCCAATCCACGGCTCGCCCTCGCTAAAGCCGGCATTGTGCGAGGCGTCCCACTGCATCGGCGTGCGGCCGTTATCGCGGGATTTGCTTGCCAGAATCGCCAGCAGTTCGTCAGGATCGCGACCGTTTGCCCGCATTTCGGCGAACATATTCAGGCTTTCCACGTCGCGATAATCGGTGATGCGGCTGAAGTGCGGGTTGGTCATACCCAGCTCCTCGCCCTGATAAATGTACGGCGTGCCCTGCATACCGTGCAGCACCATGCCCAGCATTTTCGCTGCGGCCACGCGATGTTCCCCTTCGTCGCCAAAGCGTGAAACGATGCGCGGCTGATCGTGGTTACACCAGAACAGCGCGTTCCAGGCTTTGTTGTGCATCCCCTGCTGCCAGTGGCGGAAAAGGGTTTTCAGCGCCACAAAATCCGGCTTCGCAAGCGTCCACTTTTCGCCGCCGGGGTAGTCGACCTTCAGATGATGGAAGTTAAAGGTCATCGACAGCTCGCGCCCGTCGAGCGACGCATACTGCTGACAGTTCTCCAGCGAGGTGGAGGACATCTCGCCCACCGTCATCAGGTTGCGCGGCGTAAAGACATCCCGGCTCATCTCCTGGAGATATTCGTGGATGCGCGGCCCGTCAGTGTAGAAACGTCGGCCATCCCCGATGGTGTCGTCCGGGAAATCCTGATCTTTTGAAATCAGGTTAATGACGTCCAGACGCAAGCCGTCCACGCCGCGATCGGCCCAGAACTCGCACACTTTTTTCAGCTCGGCGCGCACCGCCGGGTTTACCCAGTTGAGATCCGCCTGCTCCGGCGCGAACAGGTGCAGATAATACTGCTCGCTTTCGGCATGCCAGCGCCAGGCGTTGCCGCCAAACTTGGAGCGCCAGTTGTTGGGAAGCGCGTCCGGCGTACCGTCGCGCCAGATATAGAACTCACGGTACGGACTCGCTTTATCCAGCGACTCGCGGAACCAGGCGTGCTGCGTGGACGTGTGGTTAAAGACCATATCCAGCACGATGCGGATACCGCGTTCATGCGCCCGGGCAACCAGTTCGTCAAAGTCGTCCAGCGTGCCGTAGGTCGGGTCAATGGCAGTGTAGTTCGCCACGTCGTAACCGTTATCCACCTGCGGCGAGATATAAAACGGCGTCAGCCAGATGGCGTCAATGCCGAGGGTTTTCAGGTAGTCCAGCCGCGCGGTCACGCCGCGTAAATCGCCGGTGCCACTGCCGGTCGTGTCCTGAAAACTCTTTGGATAGATCTGATAGATGACGCCGTTCTGCCACCAGTGAGGAAGGGTATTCATAATGCGTTCCTGCAAATGCGAAGGGGCGCAACTGCGCCCCGAAAGATGAAGTTAAACAATCTGCAGCGCGCCCTGACGGAACTTACGCTGATAAACCACGGTGGTGAGTGCCATTGGGACGATAATCGCAATCGCCATTGCCAGGGCAAACACCTGCCAGTAAGCGGGCTGGATGGAGAGAATGCCCGGCAGACCGCCCACGCCAATCCCGTTAGCCATCACGCCGTTCAGACCACACACCAGGCCTGCCAGACCGGAACCGATCATCGCGCAGAGCATCGGGAAGCGGTATTTCAGGTTGATACCGTACATCGCCGGTTCGGTGACGCCGAGGTAGGCAGAGATCGCGGCCGGAACGGAGATCTCGCGCTCGTTGTGCTTACGGCTGACGATGATGATGCCGGTCACCGCAGACGCCTGCGCAATGTTAGACAGGGCGATAATCGGCCAGACCGGCGTGCCGCCGAGGCTCTGGATCATCTGCATATCAATGGCCAGCGTGGTCTGGTGTACACCGGTAATCACCAGCGGGGCGTACAGGAAGCCAAACAGCGCGGCGCCAATCGGTGCGAAGCTGCCGGTCATCAGGTGGCGCACCGCGAAGGCCACGCCGTCGCCGATCATGCGGCCAAACGGACCGATAAACGCATGTGCCAGGAAGACGGCCAGAATCAGCGAGCAGACCGGAACGACCACCAGATAGAGATAATCCGGCACGATGCGCTTCAGGCGTGTCTCAATAAAGCCCAGCATCAGCCCCGCCAGCAGGGCCGGGATGACCTGCGCCTGATAGCCCACTTTGGCGATGGTGAACAGACCGAAGTTCCACACTTCAGGCACCTGCTGACCAAGTAAGTAAGCGTTCATTAACTGCGGAGAGACCAGCGTGACGCCCAGCACGATACCGAGAATCGGCGTACCGCCCATTTTGCGCACCGCGGACCAGCAAATCCCGACCGGCAGGTAGAAGAAGATCGCTTCACCAATCAGCCACAGGAAGTCGTAAACGGTTTTCAGCGCCGGATACATCTGCGCCAGCGTTTTGCCGTCGCTCATCGGCACATCACCGATGACGTTACGGAAACCGAGAATTAAGCCCCCGCTGATCAGCGCCGGCAGCAGCGGGAAGAAGATCTCCGCGAAGTGGGAAATCAGCTGCTCGTGCCACTTCATATTCTGGCGTGCAGCCTTCTTGGCCTGCTCTTTGTCCGCCGCGCTATGCCCGGTGGTTGCCAGCAGAGCCTGATAGTAATCGCCCACTTCGGTACCAATGACCACCTGGAACTGCCCGGCGTTGGTGAAGCAGCCTTTAACCATTTTGAGTTCTTCAATGGCTTTCGGGTTCGCTTTTGCCGGATCGTTCAGCACGAAGCGCAGGCGGGTAATGCAATGGCTAACGGTTGCGATGTTTTCGCGGCCGCCGACCAGGACGATCAGCTGATCAATATCTGCTTGTTTGACTTTACTCATCATGAAACCTCATGACAGATGGTGAGGGGTGTAATGACCTGAGCGCAAGCCTACTCTTTCAGCGTGACGGCGAAAATGGGAACGTTCCCGAAATCGGGCAAAGATCACAATAAACGCTTCAGGGGGGCTATGAAAGATGAGCGGGAATCACGATCTGCCGCGGCTCGCTCCGCCCGTTGATCTGCTCGATCAGCTGCGCGGCGGCCTGTCTGCCGGACTCGGCATAACCCGGATCGACGGTGATGATCTCCGGGTGCAGAAACTTCATCAGCGGCGTGCTGCCGACGCTCGCCACCTGCAGGCTGTCGATGCGCTGCTCCTGGAGGTATTTGCTGGCTCCCAGCGCCAGCGTATCCGTGGCGCACACCAGCGCGGTTGTCTGCGGGGTCAGGACACTGGCAACCTGCTCGTAGCCTTGCTTCATGCCCAGACCCGGCAGGGAGGCGACGGCCGGGAGGTTGTGCTTTTTGCAAAACGCCAGATAGGCCTCATGGCGACGCTTGCCTGTGGTGACGTCGGTGTGGGGTACGCCGAGGAAGCTGATATGGCGATGGCCTTTATCGTACAGACGCTGCATCAGGGTGATAATCGCCCCCTCGTCGTCATAACAGACAGAGGCAAAACCGTGGGCGTCGCGCGCCATCATGACCAGTGAGGGCTGCCAGGGTTTTAGCATCTCGTCTTTAATGCCGGTAAAGCCGAACAGCACCACGCCGTCAATGTTGCGTCGCTGGAGCATGCCCAGATGCTCTTCAACCAGCTGCGGCGAGAACTGGCTCTCCATCATGATGGGGTCATATCCCTGCTCGTAAAAGGCGGGCAACATGGTCTGCACGGCAAGGTTCTCCGAGAGCGAATCCAGACGAGAGACAATAATCGCGACCACTTTGTCACTCTGCCCGCGCATAGCGCGCGCGGAGCGGGAAGGGGAAAAGCCGTGCTGATTCATCACCGCCTCGACGCGCTCGCGGGTGCGTTCGCTGACACCGCTTTCGTTATTCAGCACCCGTGAGACGGTCGATTTCCCCACGCCGCTTAAACGCGCGATGTCTTTAATGGTAAGGCGGTTCTGCATGCTGTTTTCCCTGTAACAACGACAAAATGATCAATTGAGCCTAATGCTATAGCGCGATTTCGCTATGGGCAAAGTCTGGTTTACGTTCGGTTTATTTGCAGGGGGGTATAATACCGCCCGAATCGTCACAAAGGGTACGCTTAAATCCTTATACTGCGCGGCGACACCCTGTTTTTACTTACCGGAGGCTCCATGGATCCCGATCCCACACCTCTCCTGAACGGGAGAACACGTTCTTTCCGGTAAGCCAGCTTTTGCTGTCTCACCGGTGATGTGAGGCAGCAACGTCCCAAACGTTCCTGCTTGAAAAATTGAGTGCCTGACAGGTACGGCTTTGCCACGCCTGAAGGGAATGCTGCGTCCGCCGTTGCGGATGCGGAGGAATGACTATGTTTAAAAATATCACCCGGCAGCTGCAGGCCCTGCTGAGCCGCCACCTGCCACATCGTCTTATTCAGCGCGACCCGCTGCCCAATGCAAAAAACATCGCGGGTGCAGCGATTCCCGCTTCCCTGACCGAACGCTGCCTGAACGTGGCGGCAATGGATGAGAACGAAGTCTGGCGCGCCTTTGGCGGCCACCCGGAAGGGCTGAACGCGACGGAAGTGGACAAAATCCGCGCCGTGCACGGCGATAACCAAATTCCGGCGCAAAAACCGTCTCCGTGGTGGGTGCACCTGTGGCTCTGCTACCGCAACCCCTTCAACCTGCTGCTGACCGTGCTCGGCATCATCTCCTACGCGACGGAAGATCTCTTTGCCGCTGGGGTGATTGCCCTGATGGTGGGGATCTCCACGCTGCTGAACTTTATTCAGGAAGCCCGCTCCACCAAAGCGGCGGACGCCCTGAAAGCGATGGTCAGCAACACCGCGACCGTCTCGCGCGTGATTAACGACCTCGGCGAAAACGCCTGGGTGGAGCTGCCCATTGACCAGCTGGTGCCGGGTGACCTGGTGAAGCTGGCCGCGGGGGACATGATCCCGGCGGATTTACGCATCATTCAGGCGCGGGATCTGTTTGTCGCCCAGGCCTCCCTGACCGGGGAATCCCTGCCCGTTGAAAAGGTGGCGCGCAGCCGTGATCCGCAGCAGATGAACCCGCTTGAGTGCGACACCCTGTGCTTTATGGGAACCACGGTCGTCAGCGGTACGGCGCAGGCGATTGTCACCGCGACCGGGGGCAACACCTGGTTTGGTCAGCTTGCCGGACGCGTCAGCGAGCAGGAGAGCGAGCCGAATGCCTTCCAGAAAGGGATTGGCCGCGTCAGCATGCTGCTGATCCGCTTTATGATGGTGATGACGCCGATTGTGCTGTTGATCAACGGCTACACCAAGGGCGACTGGTGGGAGGCGGCGCTGTTTGCCCTCTCCGTGGCCGTTGGCTTAACGCCGGAAATGCTGCCGATGATTGTCACCTCCACGCTGGCGCGTGGGGCGGTGAAGCTCTCGAAACAGAAAGTAATCGTCAAGCACCTCGACGCTATCCAGAACTTTGGCGCGATGGACATTCTCTGCACCGACAAAACCGGCACCCTGACGCAGGATAAAATCGTGCTGGAGAACCACACCGATATCGCCGGTAAAACCAGCGAACGCGTGCTGCACAGCGCGTGGCTGAACAGCCATTACCAGACCGGGCTGAAGAACCTGCTCGACGTGGCGGTACTGGAAGGGGTCGATGAGGAAGCCGCCCGCACGCTCTCCGGTCGCTGGCAGAAGGTGGATGAGATCCCGTTCGACTTTGAACGCCGCCGCATGTCGGTGGTGGTGAGCGAGCAGCCGGACGTGCACCAGCTGATCTGCAAAGGCGCGCTGCAGGAGATCCTGAATGTGTCGACGCAGGTGCGCCATAACGGTGAGATCGTGCCGCTGGACGACACCATGCTGCGCCGCATCAAGCGCGTTACCGACAACCTGAACCGTCAGGGGCTGCGCGTGGTGGCGGTGGCGAGCAAGTTTCTGCCCGCGCGCGAGGGGGACTATCAGCGTATCGACGAATCCGATTTGATCCTCGAGGGTTACATCGCATTCCTCGATCCGCCGAAAGAGA
>ENA-UOZS01000501-UOZS01000501.1-food-metagenome-genome-assembly--contig:-NODE-501-length-13180-cov-10.642286_pt1 | contig 13180 bp, 9 predicted proteins | sample MGYA00249875_ERZ772737 | MGnify/ENA primary metagenome ERZ772737 (study PRJEB29005, sample SAMN08379463) | food metagenome | isolation source: cheese - non spiked | study: EMG produced TPA metagenomics... | reverse complement strand
GTCAGCATAGTTGTCGCCTCAATTTTTTAAGGAGATAACCATGCTAGTAAGCGTTAACGGAGCGCCGTATTGATGCTTACTTATTGGTGAGTACTACGTTCCATGGCAGGAGTTGAGCCTGTACATAGATTTGTGTAATTGTCTGATTTTGATATGTTCAATCCAGCATCAAATGAAGGTTAATTTATGGACAAAAAACAGTTACAGGCTCAATCAATACTCCCATGCCTCAAACGCTAACGGCATATTATTTAACAAATCCCGACGCTCACGCCAGTCAGGAATAAACCGATCCATATGCAACCGGAAGCGAGCATTATGGTGACGTTCCAGAAGATGAACCAGTTCATGCACCAGAATATACTCCAGACACTCCGGCGGCTTCTTAATTAGCTCCAGATTGAGCCAGATTCGTTTTGTTGTAGTGTTACAGGTGCCCCAAAAGGTTTTCATCTTTTTGATGCCCCAGAATGTTAGGGGAACACCGATTCGGTCCTGCCATTCAGGTAGAAGCTTAGCCACCTGCTGTTTTAGTTCATGTCGATAAAATTCACTTAACGCCAATGCCTTATTTTCATCACGGGTTCCCGGTTGAACATAAAGCTGGAGCTTATTATTTCCCGCAACTTTTACTTCGTGACGCCCGTGACGCTCAATCACAAGTAGGCGATATCTTCGGCCCCAAAGATAGTGGCACTCTCCGCTGACCATTTCCCTCTCAGATTGACGAGGCTGTCTGGCGAAATCCTGCTGCTGTTTTCTGATCCAGCGAAAGCGTGAAGCAACCGCCATACGAATCGCCGTCTCCGTCATATGTTCCGGCGCTGAAACGCGGACTTTGCCATCAGGCGGCAGCACGCTGATATGCAGATTCTTAATCGCCTTACGGTTGACCAGCAAGTGTAACGAGCCTATTTGCATGATTGGCATCAGTGATATTCCTTCTGCTGACGGGCAAGCGCTATCACCTCATCAATATCAATATTATAGCTGGCGGTCTCTTCACGTAATGCGTTGGCAATTTCCCGTTCTTTAAAACGATCGCCAATCCACTCTGCCCTTTTGGTATAGCGAATCGTCGTATCTATGCGGGTCGCCAGTACCTCGTCGTGGCCGAAGTTATCATAGAAGGCGCGCTTTGCTTGTGTATCCATGGTGGCAGGGTAGCACGCTCCGGCGGTTTGCTCCGGGCGGATGACTTGTTTACACAAATCGCGGATACGTTCCAGATACTGCTGATAATTGAGCGCATTTTGTCGGCGAAGGGTAATCAGTTCATCCAGCAGCTGCGACATGCGTCCATAGTATTTTGGGTTAACCGGGTTTTCATCCACGATGGTTTTGCGCACGTTGTTTTCGATGGTTTCCGCCATCGCATCCTGATTATTACGGATATCATCCGGCAGGGCGACGGTCGCCGCCAAGCCTTTCTCGACAATCAGTTCAATCAGACTTAACTCTTCAAAATCCATCAGCACTTCGCTATCATCGGCGCGAACATACATATCCAGTAAATGACGCATAGCGGGTTCAAAGCGCTTCATATCCAGAAGATCGCCGCTGGTCAGCTTAATCTCATAGCGCAGTTTTTCGAATTCAGCGACTTCGGCGCGAATGCTCTCTACCTCTTCGGCAGTGTAGCCTGCTTCCGGCATTTCATTGGCGATGCTGGCATAAGCGCGTAGCAGACGGGCGACGCACTGGTAAAATGTCAGGCGCAGCGCCTCTTTTTCGTTTAACGAAGTCTGATTCTCTCCTGATTCACCGCAAAAATAGTGCTGATAGTCCTGCAGGCTGCGCGGGGTTTTGACGGGTTCACATAAGCTGCGAACCATCTCCAGCGCGCTGTCGAGATCCAGTTGCGCCTGCTCCAGCCTGTCTTTCAGCAACCCGGCCACATCGTCCCGATCGTAATCATCAAACGCGCCCGTGGTGTAATCGGTAATCGCTTTATCCAGCGAACGGAACAGATCTTTATAATCGATAATATAGCCATACTCTTTATCCTCACCGTCCAGCCGGTTCACCCGACAAATCGCCTGAAACAGCGTATGGTCGGTCATGGTTTTATCAATGTAGAGATAGGTGGCGGACGGCGCGTCAAAGCCAGTCAGCAGCTTATCCACCACGATAAGCAGGCGCATTTGCCCCGGCTCTTCAATAAAACGCTGTTTCACTTCCCGCTCGAACTCGGTAATGCGTGCGGCGGCCTTCTCTTCACTTTGTTCAAAATAGTCAGCCAACATTTTACGATAGGTGGCGTGTTTAGAGAGTTTCTCCGTTAACCCTTCGCCCGTTTCTTCGCCTTTGATGCTGGCGGCATCGGGGCGATAGCTGGTCACAATCGCTACTTTTCCTGCCAGCTCGGTCTGGCTGAACATCTCGTAAACCTTGCAGGCTTGATAGATACTGCTGCATACCAGCATGGCGTTGCCGCGCCCGTCCATCAGGCGTGGACGGGTATCCATATCCAGCAAAATGTCGTTAACGATCTGCTCCAGCCGCGACTTGCTGGAGAGCAGCTTCTGCATTGATCCCCACTTTTGCTTAAGCTGGGTCCTAGCTAAATTCGACAAACCGCGAGTCTTGGCTTCAAACCAGTCATCGACCTTTTTCTCTGATGTCAGATACTGGTCAATATCGCGTGCCTCGTAGCGCAGATCCAGCACCACACCGTCGGCCACCGCTTCATCAAATTTATAGGTATGGATATAAGGGCCGAACACCTCAACCGACTTCTTCTTATCTTTCTTCATCAGCGGTGTGCCGGTAAAACCGATAAACAGGGCGTCCGGCAGAATGGCAGTCATGGCGTTATGCAGCTTGCCGGATTGTGTGCGGTGGCACTCGTCCACAAAAACAAACAGATCGCCTTTGGCGCGGAATGTTTTCGTCAGGGACTGCTGTAATTCGGTGATAAAGGCGTCGGTAGCCGCATTGTCTTCAGCTTCGCTGCGACGACCAAATTTATGCACCAGCGAGCAAATGAGCCACGGGTTAGGATGATTGAGCGTTGCGATAAGATCGTTGCCGCTGGAGGTGCGATAAATATCTTCATTCACGCCCATAAACACGCTTTCGATCTGTTCATCCAGTTCGGTGCGGTCAGTCACAATCAACACGCGGGAGTTTGGCACATTTTCACGGATCCACTTCGCCAGCCAGACCATCGTCAGGCTTTTACCCGATCCCTGTGTGTGCCAGATAATACCGCCTTCACGACGGGCAATATGTTGTTTAGCCGCCTCGACGCCGAAGAACTGATTATGGCGGCAGAGTTTTTTCACCCCGACATCAAAGGCAATGTAATTATGGACGATATCCAACAGCCTGGATTTGCTGCACAGACGACTTAAATGAAAGTCGAGTTTATGTGTATAGTCGCCTGGATTATCTTCTTTCCACTCCAGATAGTATTTTTCCGGGGTTTCGATGGTGCCGTAGCGCAGGCCCTGCGTATCGTTGCCCGCCATCACTAACTGCATAGTGGTGAAGAAATCGCGGATAAAGGTTTTCTTTTGATTATCGAGATTCTGCCGGATGCCTTCGCTGATGTGCACTGACGAACGCTTAAGTTCAATCACGCCCAGCGCAATGCCGTTAACGTACAGCACCAGATCCGGGCGCTTGCAGTACTCGCCTTTGACCGTCACCTCATCGGCGATGGCGAAATCATTGGCTTGTGGGTTGGCCCAGTCAATCAGCCACACGGTTTGGTTCTGCTCGCCTGCGCCTTCTTTGTCTTTCACGCCGTAACGCAGTAGGCGATAGACCTCTTTATTGGCGTAATAGAGTTTTTTGCCTTCGCCCAGAGCGGCGGCGGAATCCAGTTGCCGCAACGCCCGGGTGATCAACGTATCATTAACGCCGCGCCGTTTTAGCCACGCGCTCAGTATATTAGTGTCGATGTTGCTGTTCCCGGTGTACCCGGTGCGGTGACTCAGATGGCGGTAACCTAAATCTTCAACAAAAAACTGAATCAGACGCTGCTGTGTGGCGCGTTCGCGCTGGCCCACGGTACTCAAAAGGCGCTCCTTAAACCCTCAGCAATGGAACTCCATTACGCGGTTAATGGCAAATTGCAGATTATTATTATCAAACAGCCTCAACTTACGGCTGGCCCAGCGTTCGCCCGCAGGCCACTGGTGCAGCCCTTCCTTAACGGAATCCAGCGTTGGTTGACATTCGCCACGGCTCAGCAACCAGTCTACGGTTGCCAGCAACTCCAGACCAAACGGCGATTCAAAGCCGTCAATTAACTGGCTGACCTGCTCCAGCGCAGGTAGCCACTCTCTGGCTTCGTTGTTCAGATACGCATTAACGTGTTCTTTTTTCTGATCGTTAAACCAGATCACATCCAGCGGTTGGCTGTCCGGGATGCGTTTCTCGGCTTTAAGATAGGTGCCGTCCAGCGCATTAAGCAGATGGTTCAGATTGGGCGCATAGGGGCCATAATAGTGAGCTTCAAACCGCAGTTTGAGGATATCGTCCTGTTGATGCTGCTCAATGGCGCGTTGTAACAGCCAGGCCAGTTTCTGGATTTCCAGTAGGCTGCACTCCATCCCCAATACCCAGTAGCGACGCACCAGTTCAGCGATGGCGGCTCTGGCGGGAGTGAGCTTTTTTACGCCAGTGCTTTTGGCAACGTTCTGGTATTTTTCAGTCGGTTGGTAAATCAGGATATCAACGTCCTGAAGGTCGCCAAGGGCAGATTCAATCTGCGCCCGAACGTCCGGCCAGTTCAAACCACCGTTGCCTGCGCCCAGTGGTGGAATGGCGATGGACTGCACGTTCTCTTCAATCAAAAAGCGGCGTAAGTCCTGCAAGCCATCTTCAATCCACTCCATGCGGGAATCAGCGCGCCAGTGCTGTTTGGTCGGAAAATTAACAATCCAGCGCGGTCCCATCAGTTCCCCGGTTTCGGTAATGAACATTTTGCCGGTGATCACCTGCTTTTGTTTGCAGGCGAGGGCATAGACTTTCATATTTTCGGGGAAGCGCTCTTTAAACATCAACGCGATGCCTTTCCCCATGACACCGACGGTATTAACCGTATTCACCAGAGCTTCCACCGGTGCGTCCAGTAAATTGCCTTGTGTATATGTGATCATGAGAAGTACCATCCAGCCCGTGTGTGAACGGACATTGTTAGATTACGCTGAAACAGCCATTGTTCTAATTGTAACCTGACCTCTTCGCTGTAACAAATTATCCCATCCAGCAGAGAGATCGGGCAGTGTTGCCAGATTAGCGCCTCTGCCTGATAGCGTTCAAATTTAGCCGGATCGTCTGGATCGCGGCGAAAGTCCCGTGCCTGCAAAATGGGCCAGTCGATCTGGTCCAGACTATCCAGACTGGTGTAGTAGTTGGTCCAGTTATAGTAAGCATGGCTGTCGGTAAACACGAAGGGTACGTCGTGTGCTGCCACGTTTCGCAAGTTGCTGACCAGAATAACGATCTCCTCATTGGGGCGTTGCTTAATGCCGCCGCGCCCGCTGTGGATGTTCATCAGCATTGGCGAGAAGGGGGTAAAATAAAACGGCACATAGTCATGCAGTGTCCCGCCCGTTCCGACAGGTACCGGATGCCCGGCACGCTTGCCGATCAGCTCCGGGTTGCCGATATTGATCCAGTTTTCCGCCTGCACCAGACTGTTGCCGCAGTGCAGCCCGTTATCCAGAATCCACGGGATATTGTCCCGATGGACGATACGCCAGATCAGAGCTTTTTGCGGGTTGAGGCTGGCGCTGTAATCATAAGCCATGTGCTTTCCCTTCTATATTAAGCGGATTTTCCCGGTTAACAGTTCCTGCATCATCCCTTGCTTAAGCTGGCGGGTTTTGTCCAGACGCTGTTGCAGGATCTGGATTTCCTTGTCCATATCGGAGAGGATGGCGGCGATGGCGGCTTGTTCTTCTGTATTTTCAGGTAATGGGATTTTAAAGCCCAACATATCTTTGTTAGTTATCTGATTGATAGTGGCACCCATAACTTCAGCGATTTGCTTTTGAATAATATCAGACTGGAATTGGTGAAATGTAAATCCATATATATCAGTTCGGAATACTGACATAAATGCACCGAATGCTGAGCCCTGCGCATTTTTGTCAATTAATGCGCATTTGCCAATAAGTTGGCGACTGCCATTTCTTACACATACCAAGATATCACCTTCTTTCACAATTGTGCGCTCAGGTGGTTCTATGCTGACGAAGACGTTATCATCATAAGCTAAGTGATTATTTTGAATGTTGGATGAGCGTAATACCAATGTACCATAATCAGATGTATCTTCAGGTTTGTAAGTTAACCCAATAATGCAATTACCTAGCTCACCAAGATTAATACAATTCCAATCTTCAGGAATCTCCCCCAACTCGCTCTTTTTATATCCCTTAGCAGAGCCATCTTTGCGCAACGCAAACTGTGGCAAACGGGTTTTACCGGTAAGTAGTTGTTGCATAGCAGCGGCTTTTATGGCCTGTTTTTTAGCAATTAAGTTTTCCAGAGCGAGAGTGAATGCATTAATATCATTTAATGTTCTGACAATTTCCGTTTGTTCAAAGGAGTTTGGTGTAATAGCAAACTTAAGATTTTTAACTTGAGAAAAATTCAGTCCTTCTCTGTTTCCTCCGGCTTGATAACTATCAATCTGGTTTTGTCCATAATTTGAATTGATTAATTCAACCAGTAAGGATGGGGAGAGTTTTTTTGCCTCTGTTCTGATGATGCAAACATGTTGGTTAACATTACCACCTATAACCCTAAAATCAGCTTTAGCGCATCGGCCGATAGATGCTCCCGTTATGTTGAGTAAAACATCATCTTGCTGAATTTCAGAACCAGAGAATGTGTTATGGGTTTCATCTGTAATATGTACGACATCGGCGAGATCTAATCTTCCCCAATCAACATTTTGGCTACGGACAAAAGGGCGTCCGCTATCAATATAAACAGATGCTCCACCAGTTGGTGTTTTTCCACTACCAACTTTGGTTGTACAGTCATCAATAGAGATTACTACCCAATCCTCAGGAATCACCCCCACCTCAGTCAGCTTATACCCCGCAGGCACATCTTTCCCCGCCGTACCCGACCGTTGCTCATTCACCATTAAATCCACCATCACCACTCCAGCCCCATCGCCCGCAAATGCCCGGCCACTTTCTCGCTCAACGCCTCAACGGCGGCTTCAAGTGCTGGCAACGGTTCAGCATAACGCTCTTCCAGCTCCTTTACGCGCGACGCCAGTTGCTGGGTAATACGCTCTATCTCCGCTTTGATCCCTGCCTGCAACGTTGCCAGCCACTTATCCTGCACTACCAGCGTTTTAATCGCTGCTTCATCCAGCGTGGGATAATGTTTAAATACCGCTCGATCCAACGCTTCCTGTGCGGCTTTCAGCGCTTTTTTCGCACTGGCCTCGGCCTTAATCAGCGCCAGACAGCGGTTCAGCACTGCCAGCTCATCCGGGTCGGCAGGGGGGGGCTTCAACTGTGCCAGACGGGCATTCACCAGCTTTTGCGTCACCTTATCTTTATCGTTTTTCACCTCAGCCAGCAGATCCTCTTCCCCTGCCTGCTCCTCGATGAATTCCACTAGCTGACGACTGGCTTCTTCACTGCGCTCCTGCGCGCGGTTCAGCGCATCCAGCAGTTCCGGGAAACAGCGAATTTCCACCAGCGAACGGGGCAGCACATCGGCCTTGTAGCGCCGTTTGGTAAACTCGAAATCGTGCGTTTCTTTCCAGATGTTTTTGCCATCTTTGCCTTTCACCGGCTGAAGCTCGCGGATTTGCGCGGCGGCTTTCCAGCCATCCTGCATAATCACATACACATCGTCCTGCATGACATCAGCCCAGTAATCCATCAGGATCTGGTACACGCTGTATTTGTTCAGCAACTCACTGTTGGCGTACTGCGCCAATAGCATTTCGCTGATATCGTGGATTAGCGCTTTGGGTTTATCTCCTTTGCGGATCTCTTCCAGACCTGCCTCTTTTACCCACGACTTAAACGGTAGCAGGCTGCGGGTGGCAAAATCCTTAAACTCCTGATGAGCCAGAATGGTCGGTTTCACCTGCTGCGCGTCCACTTGCGCCCGGCAGTAACCGGGGTGGTCGTCAGCAAACAGCACATTACGCAGGGCAGGGAATACCCGCCAGTAATCCTTCAAAGCATCTACATCGCGCACTGGAATACCGCCTTGTAAGTGCGCGGTCAGATCGTGCAAATCTTCCGGCTCTCCACTCTCGATATAACGAGGAATATTCAGGTTGTAATCATTCCCGGCGATCTCGCTGGAGGGCACCATCCGGCTGTAGCCTGGCACCGTTCGCTGATGGTTGAACACGTCCACAATACGGTGAATATCTTGGCTACGCAGGCGGTTCTTGTTGCCATCTTTGATAAAGCCCCGACTGGCGTCGATCATAAAAATGCCTTTGCGGCTGTGGGCGTGCTCTTTATCAATCACAATGATGCACGCCGGGATGCCGGTGCCGTAAAACAGGTTGGCTGGCAAACCAATAACGCCTTTGATATAGCCCTGCTTGATTAGGTTTTCACGGATATTCGCTTCGGCGTTACCGCGAAACAGTACGCCGTGGGGCAGGATCACCGCGCCTTTGCCGGTACTTTTCAGGCTTTTAATGATATGCAACAAAAAAGCATAATCGCCGTTTTTTTCCGGCGGAATACCCCAGCCGAAGCGTTCAAACGGATCTTTTTTCGGCGTCAGCCCGTTGGTCCAGTTTTTATTGGAAAAAGGCGGGTTCGCCACGGCAAAATCGAAGGCTTTCAGTTTGCCGTTCGCCTCTTTCCACTGCGGATCACTCAGCGTATTGCCCTGCCAGATTTTCGCGGTGGCATTGTTATGCAGAATCATGTTCATCCGCGCCAGCGCACTGGTAGCGTTATCCATCTCTTGGCCGAAAATCGACAGTCCGCGCCGGGCTTCATCATTCACTTTCAACAGCAGCGAACCAGAGCCACAGGTTGGGTCATAAACCGTTGCATCTCGCGGCGTATCGGGAGTAATACCAATCACCTTTGCCAGAATACGTGACACCTCCGCCGGAGTGTAAAACTGTCCTTTACTCTTGCCGGATTCGGTTGCGAAGTGACGCATCAGATATTCATAGGCATCGCCCAGCAGATCGTCGCCTTCGACCCGGTTGCTGGAGAGATCTAACCCTTCAAAGATACCGACAAGCTTGCTCAGGCGGTCAATCATTTCCTTGCCTTTGCCGAGTTTATCTTCGTCGTTAAAGTCGGCTTCGTCGATGACGCCCTTCAGGCCGTTCTCTTCCGCCAGCTTGTGGATGATTTTGTTGATTTTATCGCCGATCTCTTTGTCATTTTTCAGCGCAACCATATCGTCAAAGCTGGCTCCTTTGGGTATCACGATCATCCCGTAAGGATCGCCTTTATACTTATCGGAAACGTACTTCATAAACAGCAGGGTCAGTACATAGTCTTTGTACTGGCTGGCGTCCATCCCGCCACGCAGTTCGTCGCAGCTTGCCCACAGGGAAGAATAGAGTTCGGTTTTTTTGATAGCCATTAAATATCTCGTTTTGCGCGATAATGTGCCGTAAGTCGGTTACAGCAGATCGGTATTCAGACCGGTGCCTTCGCAAAAGGCTTTTGCCGTAATGTGTTCCAGTTCGTCGGCATATTTAATCATTTGCAGGTGCAGCTCGACGGTGTACTGGTTACGCGGCGCACTGGAAAGTGCCTGCCGGATATGACGATAAATCTCGTCTTCATTCATATTCATGGCAACCACTGGTATACTGGATAAGTTAGCTAAATTAGCTAAATGTGGTATCAGGTTCAAGAACTACAGTGAGAGTCGGATCTGACTGCGTGATTTATGCACGTAAATGCTTTGTGGCGGATTAATGGTCGCAGTATCCTCTCCCTCCGCGCCTGCAAAATCAGGCGTCGGAATTAGCCTCCTGAAAACCGTTACAGGAGACTTCTCTATAGACTACAATCCTTGTCCCTGACTGCGATTTACTCGATCTATTGTTCGTTCCCTTATAATGCCACTATAGATTTCACCGCCTTGGTCGACAACTGCGCCCGCTTTGCCGAATCCCTGATAGAAACCTAGGATCTCGCGCTGTAGCTTACCCTCTGCGGGCGATCTTGTACTGCTGCAACTCACGCAACACGACCTCATCCCGCCGCATCTTAACGAAAGCCTGATCAGTGATACTCTCCCCACCATGCCAGAGCAGGTTATTTCTGAACCTGATTCTTGTGCGAATATTGCCTCGTGCGGGCTGTGCATCATCGCAGCTCTTTGATAAGAGGCGTCAAAGGTAAGGGGTAGCGTTATTAGTTTGGGCTATACACTTGCGCTACAACTCTTCAAATAGCTATATATCAACAATATTTAGCCATAAACCGTCTACTTCCGTCTCAATTATACTCAAATTAAGGCATGCGGCATCTTTGTGACACATTTGTTTTTTTGATACAGGTTAGAGTTGACCTGCTCTCCGTTGATTAACTCACATTGTTGTTAACCACGTCTACTTTTAGCACGACACTGATGCGTTAACTGAGCGAATGGTCTGCTTTGAGCGAGGAGCGGACATAACAACTCACTAGGATTATGCGCAGTTTGTTTTCTAAATATACAGTTGATAAGTGCTGTAATCCGGCACTAACAGCAGGATGCTAGGAAGTACATTTAAATGTAAAATGAGAGTGCACTCTGTGTGAAAACCACTGAGTAATCTTGAGAACACAGTACTGAAGCTTGGTAAAAAGGAGCTAGTATGTACAACAACCTCTATGCGCTCACAGAAAGCCTTTTTTGGGTTGATCGACTTTTAGAACAGGAATATGAAAATATCGGATTGAACGAATTGCTAGTTGAATTAGCTGAATATAATAAAAGGATAGATTCATTCATTATCGAACAAACAAATTCTGTACAGGAGTCCCGGCTGAATGTTTACATGGCGGGGAATCGTAATATTGAAAGGTATAAGAGTGGTTTGTTTTCAATGGACAGAGTCATTCTTGATGACGTTCTATATTCATTGAGCCTACGATACAGGGTAAATCTATCAGAAAACGTAGTTGAAAAATTTATTGAAAGCGATAGCAAAGAGAAGGTTGAACATCTCAGGAAGGAAATTGCTAGGTTTATCAGGTTTGCTAAAGAAAACTTTGATCTTATCCGTGGAGAGTTTATCGTTTTTGTACGAAGAGAATCCTCTATTAAAGATTCGGAGAGAGCTAATGGAATTTTAGAAGATAACTCTGATACTAATTTCCTATTTCGATATCTCCCCCCTAATATTGCCCGTCTGTATGAAAGTAGACTATCCGTACAGAATATAGAACGTCTGGGCAACACAAATAAAATTCGGTTGTTAAACAGAAATGTTTTAACGAATGAAATTATGTTGAAAATTAAAGGCTGCGAAAGCTCGTATACAAATGGATATATGTATCAACATATAAATAATGCCATTGATAATGATGATGGCACCATGTCTATGGAAATTGTCATGGGAAAGCATAGCGGAAAAAAAAGTTATGAACGGTGGGTGCAGGGAGCAAAAAATCGTACAGTTCTCTTTCATTATAAAAACCTTATTACTGATCTTAACCAAGCGCATTCATGCAGAGCGTCCCTGGGCGCATATTGCCCATTTCATGGAGAAATTCTTCGTAAACTGGATCAAAGGAATGAAGTTCAGAGGGTTAAACTCTCTATTGACGTTCCATTTCTAGAGGGGCTTACTCCAAGTGAACTCTACAAAATTAGAACTGACTACGAATCGAGTTTTAATGCCTTCCGCTCTGTGCTACGTGAAGCTGCGTATGACATAGAAGCAGAAAGTGACCCATATAAGAGGCAGCTGATAAATCAGCATTTTGTCGAGCGCATATGGGATGAAGGATTGACCGATATTGAGCAAAAAATACAGACCTATAAGCGGAAAAGTAATAAAGAACTTTTTCTTAACATTGCACCATCATTGATAGGTTTTATTGGGGCACCAAATCCAGTGTCGTTGGCTACAGGAGCCTTTACGATTCTAAAAGAGGTTTTTAGTATAACAAGCCACTCTTCAGAAATAAAGAGTCACCCTTCATATTTCCTTCTCATGACGTCAAAAGGCAAAAATAAATTTTATGACTGAAGCAGTAGGAAATATTGTGAAAATATATTCACTTAAGCAAAAAGGTTGAGGGGCTGCCGGATCTGTTATTAACGGGGAGCTAATTACTTTGCCGAGTAAAGCAACTCGGCAAAGTAGCATAGACTTGAGTGAATTATTAGATTTTAACTAGTTCGCTAGTCTCTACTGAAGCTCTCAAATTAATGGCAGGCTCCTGTGAGCCAACTCGGTATGTGTAAGACTGAGGGTGACCTCTGGCAATGTCAATGAGATCGATTAGAGCCTCAGTTGCTCTCAGAGCTTCATTTGGAAGTTCTCGAGGCTCGAAGCTACTGAGTGTGCCGGGCTTCATATGTGCAATCTGCTCATGCCTAATCTTTAATACTGGTTCTGTGAGTGCAAGGAACTTTTCAGCTGCCAATTTCACAGCCTCTGGTGAAGCAGAATACGAGCCGCGTTTCAAAAACATTGATACAGATCTCACATCTTTCCTTTTATCCGCAAGACGCGCTAAACGGATCACCAACATTTCCAACAATGCATTGAGGGCTACCAACTGATTGGCAAGCTCATATCTTGTACTGCTATTAGTAAGGCCTTCCATCAACCGCTGATACGTATAGATGGTTGTTAGGATATGCCATGCTTCTGCTTCCATTTCTTCAAGAATCGTCATAAATACTCCACAATGGTCTGATAGTTATCATGCAGATATCTAAACAACCAATTTAAACTAAATTTATAATTCAACACGTAGCACATGATACTGAATCACTACGTATAAATTAGATACTTTAGGATTTTATTTGGACAACCCCGCCCCAGAAGACAATTCTACCTTAGTGTATATAAGGACCGCTTATGACATAGAGCGGACTGTCAGATGAGGTTTAGTTCTGTACTAATGAGCCGATACAAATTAGCTGCATATACCTGCATTCCAAATAATTTTAGGCAGATATTATCTCCGTGAGTCCCCCGCCACCTTTCCGGTGCGCGGGGTTTTGTCTTTTTTCACCGGGAATACAT
>ENA-UOZS01000437-UOZS01000437.1-food-metagenome-genome-assembly--contig:-NODE-437-length-14565-cov-8.108959_pt1 | contig 14565 bp, 15 predicted proteins | sample MGYA00249875_ERZ772737 | MGnify/ENA primary metagenome ERZ772737 (study PRJEB29005, sample SAMN08379463) | food metagenome | isolation source: cheese - non spiked | study: EMG produced TPA metagenomics... | reverse complement strand
CCGATGTACGTAAGACCAAAGCTGAGGCTGATATTAAGGAAGCTGAGGCTAAAGCTGTTGGGGATACGGATAGTAGCGGTATTACCTTAGAAATCATCAGAACGGATAGACGGGGGCAATCAGATGAAACTAAGAGTTAACTTAGATCAGATGATTAGCCCTCATTTTGATTATGTTCTTTATTCATCAGCACTTAACAAAGTGTTAAAAGGCGGTCGTGGTTCAACCAAGTCATCGGTTATCAGCTTACAAATAGTGCTCGACTTCTTACAAGATGAAAATGCGAATGCATTAATTATAAGGAAAGTCGCTAATACAATTGAACTTTCTGTTTACGAACAAATCAAATGGGCTATTTATATGATAGGTGTACAGAGTCAGTTCGCTTTTACTAAATCACCGTATCGAATAACACATAAGCCTACGGGTACATCGTTTTATTTTAGCGGGTTAGATGACCCCGCAAAACTTAAATCAATGATCATTGCTAAAGGCTACATTTGTCAGCTGTGGTTTGAAGAATTAGCTGAGTTTAGCAGTTGGGAAGAAGTCGACACTGTTAGAGCTTCGTTTACGCGTAAGGTGCTGCCACCGGGCAAACACGTTGTTACTTACTATTCTTATAACCCACCTAAGAATCCTTATGACTGGATAAACGAGTGGGTAAGCCAAAAGATGGGAAAAGATAAGTGGTATGTTGACCATTCAACGTATCAAGACGTCACCTTGCCAGACATTCTAGCGGAGGATTACTTAGATGAAATCGAAACTGTTAAGCAGAATGATTACAATTACTATCAATGGATGTATAAAGGCAAAGTAATTGGATTAGGTAACTCAATCTATAACATGGATCTTTTTTATGAAATTAACCAACTTCCGGATAATGATTACATTGCTCAACTTGCTTATTCAATCGACGTCGGGCATCAAACAAGCGCCACAACTTGTCTGTGTATTGGATTAACAGGGAAGAACAACGTTATTTTGCTAGATACTTATTACTACTCACCAGCAGGACAAACTAAAAAGAAGTCTCCGGGTGAACTCGCTAGAGATATTCATGACTTTATTGCTGATTCAGCTAGTGCGTACCCAAATGCGCCGATTGTAAAAAGAACTATCGATTCGGCAGAAGGCGGTCTTAGAAATCAATATTACAGTGATTATGGGACGCGCCTACATGGTGTTAACAAGGCCATGCGTAAAGAAACAATGATTGATTACCCGCAAGAATTGCTAGCGCAAGGGCGGGTTTTTATTTTGCGCAAAAAGACAAACGAAATTTTCATTACACAGCACCAACAGTATCGATGGGACGAAAAAACAATCGCAACTAGCGACCCTAAAGTTATTAAAGAAAACGATCATACTTGCGATGCGTTCCAGTATTTCTGCATTGACAACAAGCGGCTCTTAGGGCTCAAAAAGTAGGTGAGTAAATGTTCGAAAAAATCAAAAATCTATTCAGGAAGGCAGGTGCAGAGCTAGGTATGGTAAATAGTTTAACGAAGATTGTAGACCACCCGAAAATTAACGTCGAGCAGTCAGAGTATGACAGAATTGCTAAATCATTGCAGTATTTCGAGGGCAAGTTCGACGATGTTAAATACTACAACAGTGAGCATGAGCTAAAAAAGCGGCCTTACATGTCGATTAACATGATGAAAGTTGTTGCTAAGCGTATGGCGTCACTGCTTTATAATGAACAGTGTCGGATTATTGTTGGCAATGACGAAAAGTTCAAAGATGCTAACGATTTCATTCAAGCGACACTTAGCGATAACGGTTTCAATAAGAACTTTGAACGTTATCTTGAATCAGATTTGGTGTTAGGTGGATTAGTTATCCGACCTTACTTTGATGTTGGCCAAAAAAAAATCAAGCTTTCATGGTGCCAGGCACCGACTATTTACCCATTGCGGAACAATACAAATGACGTATCTGAAATCGCGATTGCTTCGGTTAATCAGACAATCGAAAATGACAAGGTCATCTATTACACACTGTTAGAGTTCCACGAATGGGTTAATGGCGCTTACCAGATTACTAATGAACTCTATCGTTCGGAAGATAAGTCAATTGTTGGCATTCAAGTTCCGTTAACAAGCTACGAACCATATTCAGGGCTTGAATCTGTAGCGACTTTAGAGAATATTACACGCCCACAATTCGTTTACTTGAAACCGCAAGGGTTTAACAACCGCAACATTACCAGTCCTTTAGGCATAGGTGTTTGTGACAACGCATTATCTACCTTGAAGCAGATTAACGACACTTTCGACCAATTTAACTGGGAAATTAAGATGGGGCAACGTCGTGTTGCCGTGCCGGAAGATTTAACAAGCTTAGGCATTGATGAACGCGGCATTAAGCAACCTAAACAAGTGTTTGATTCGAGCCAGAACGTTTTCATTAAAATGCGTGGTGATTCAGAAGACGGCTTCAAGATTACTGACTTAACTAGCGATATTCGGTCACAGGCTTACATCGCAGCGTTAAACAACGCCTTACAAGTGCTGGAAATGCAAGTTGGTTTAACAACTGGCACGTTTTCATTCGATGCTAAAGGCGGTTTGAAGACAGCTACCGAAGTTGTGAGTGAAAACAGCATGACTCAACAGACTCGTAGTAGTCAATTGACGATGATTGATCGCGCAATTAAAGAATTAATCATCAGCGTTCTTGAACTTGCTAAGGCTTATGAAGCTTACAACGGTGACATTCCAACAATGGGCGACATTTCAATTGATTTTGATGACGGAGTTGTTACTGACAAGCAACAGCAATTAGATTTCTTTACTCAAGCTAAGTCAGCTGGTTTTGCGTCAACTAAACTTGCCATTAAGAAAGTGTTCGGTTACACCGACGACCAAGCAGAAGACTTGATTAAAGAAATTAATGCGGAAGTGCCAAACGAACCGGAAGTTTCAGGATTAGCTGAATTCGGCGAAGGTGACGGTTAATGAAACAGCTAGACATCTATTCTAGCCAGATTCAGCGTGTTTATTTAGCGTTGGAAGATGAAATCATTAAGATGCTGATTAAGCGGCTCAACACTAAAGGCTTAGACGGTGATAATTTCAATGTTTATAGCTGGCATTTAGACCGATTGAACCAACTAGGTGCTTTGAACGAAGAAACGGCTAAGTTGGTTTCTAAAGCGACTAAAATTAGCAAGCCTTTAATTGAAAAGATGATTAAGGGATCAGGCTACGACATTGCAGACGCGACTTCTAAGACGTTAAGTAATGGGCTGGGCGTTGATAAGAAGCCGGTCAGCTCTAACGTCGATATGATTCTACGCAACATGCTAAAGCAGACGTTCCTAGATTTAGACAACTACGTCAATCAGACACTTATCACGACTAATGCAGGTCAAGGAGTCGTTTCTAAGGCTTATCAGTCCATCTTAGAGAATATGGTGGCTAATGTTACCACAGGAACGGCAACGGCTAAACAGGCGCTTAATAAGGCTATGTATAAGCTGGTGGATAGCGGGTTGGAATCTGGTTTGATTGACAAAGGCGGGCATCATTGGAGCGTTGAGGCGTATACACGTACCGTTTTAGATTCAACAAAGTATCGCGTTATGAATGAAACCAGAATGGAACAAGCCCATGAGTATGATGTCCACACATTTGTCATGAGCAGTCACCCGGCTAGTCGTGCAGCATGTGCACCAATTCAAGGCAAAGTTGTTAATGATGTGCCTAGTGACAGTCCTAAGTACGATAAGCGTTATCCGTCAATCTATGACCATGGGTATGGAGAACCAGCTGGTTGTTTTGGCATTAATTGCCACCACATGAAGTACCCGTTTATTCCGGATATTAATACTAATCATCAAACGCAATATGATCCGATTGAAGCGCAAGAAAATGGCAAAGTTCAACAAAAACAGCGCCAACTTGAACGCGCAATCCGTAACAGCAAGCGTAAGTTGAACACTGCTAACGAATTGGGTGACCAAGAAGGCGCCGAACGATTTAAATTATTAATCAGGAAGCAACAAGGTGCGTTGCGTCAGTTTATTGGCGAGAATGAGTTCTTGCATCGTGATTATTCGAGAGAAAAAGTAATTAAATAATTATTCGACCTAGACATGTCGTTAAAAGGTCTATTTTATGCAAACTTTCGTGTCGCGTGGCACGTTAAAAATCAACGTAGGAGGTATTTGCATGAAACGTGAGGAATTAAAGGCACTAGGGTTGGAAGATTCAGCAATTGATAAGGTTATGGCCTTGCACGGTCAAACAGTTAACGGATTGAATGCTCAAATTAATACTTTGAACACTGAAAAGGAAACGTTGACCGAACAAGTTAGTCAATCAGCCAAGCAATTAGAAGATTTAAGCAAGGACAACGCGGATAATGCAGAGTTACAAGCTCAAATTAAACAGTTGCAAGACGATAAAGCTCAATTGGAATCTGACAGCCAAACTAAGTTGGTTGAAGTTCAAACAAATTATGCAATTGAATCAGCTTTAAAGGGCGCGGGCGCTCGCGATGTTAAAGCCGTATTGCCGTTCATTGACAAAGACACAATCAAACTAGCGGACGGTAAGGTAACAGGCTTAGACGAACAATTAAAGACGGTTCAAGCGGATAAGGACTTCTTATTTCAACCAACAGAACCAGAAACAAAAAAACCGGCAATCGTTACGGGGCAAAATTCAAATCCCGGTGGCGGTCAAGGTGGTAATTCGATTCTTGAAACAATTCAAAATAATTTAGAAAAGGGAGCTGAATAGTATGACAGTAGTATTAGATAGCAAGGATTTAGCAACACTCGATGAAGAATTTAAAGCAGATTCACAAGTTTGGGACGTGTTAACGCAGGGGGCGAAGAGCATTACACCCGCTGATTTTGTTGGAGCAAACGAAGTCAGAATTAACAAAATGTCAGGGTTCATGGAAGCCACGCAATATAAGCGCAACAAGGACAACGCCCGTAATCAAATTAACATCGACAAAGAAACCGTTAAATTAACTCATGAAGACTGGTTCGGATATGATGTTGATCGCTTAGATCAATCAGAAAGCGCGGCTTTAACGATTAATAATATTGTTACCGAACACCGTCGGTTAATCAGTGTTCCGCACCGCGATAAAATCGCTATCCAAGCATTATTCGATAATGCAGGAAAAGAAGTTAAAGAAAAAATCACGGCTGCTAACGTATTATCCGCTTATGACGCTGCAGAAGAATATATGACCGATAATGAAGTTCCTGGTGGGTATGTGATGTTTGTTTCAGCTGCGTTCTATCGCTTGTTGAAGAATGCTGACGGCGTATCTAAGACGTTCACAACTAACCAAGTTTCAATGAACGGCATTAATCGCACAGTTGCTCAATTAGACGGAGGCGTTCCAATCATTAAAGTTGCCAAAGATCGCTTAGCTGGCGAAACAATTGAAGATTCAATTAATTTCATCATCACGCCTTTAACATCTATTGCACCAATCATTAAGTATGGCACGGTCGACACAATCGGAGCCGACACAGACCGTTCAGGATATCGTGATACAATCAAAGGCTTGGATTACTATGACGCAATCGTATTCGATAATGCCAAGAAGTCTATTTACAAATCTACAGCGTCAAAATAACAGCCCCAACGTTGTCAGTGGCACCAACAGTAGATGGGGCAACTATCACAGGGAAGTAGGGGATTAAATGGCAGCTGGAAAAACAGCACAAGCAGTTGAAGACCACTCTAAGCAGTCGTTAAAGATCTATAATAAAGCTGGAAAACTAATTGTTACCGGTGAAAAAGGCAAAGGTAATGCGGCAATCACTGGCTTAGCAGCTGGGACTAAAGTTGCAACTGGTGACTATAAAGCTTCATTTAGCGACGGAACGAACGAATCGGATAAAGTGGACGTTCCAGTATTTAACGTATTACCAGCAGAAGGGTAGTGGCTTTAATGCTGACTTATGACGAATTCATGAAGATGGGGTTCGAGCTTGATGAAACCAAGTTCAATGAGCTACTCCCGTTTGCAGAGATCCAATTAAACATTAAAGTACGGCGTTACTATGAGTTTCACGACCTGGAAACTGACTTGGAGTTCAGAAAGAAAGCTTACAAGCGTGCAATTGCTTTCCAGATTCTTTACATGAACAAACAAGGCGTTTTAACAGCTGATGATGTGGCCAACAAGCCGGCTTCTGTATCGCAATCTATCGGGGGTACAAGCGTTTCTAAGTCGTTTGGGTCTAATGGTTCGAGTAGTGGTTCAAACGGCGTAGAAACAAGCGCTATTAGTTTAGAAGCACTTAATCAGTTAAGCGGTACTGGCTTGTTAAGTCGAGGTATCTACTATGACTGAACTAATCGATGCGAGTTGGCTGGTTGATTCTATTACGATTGCCAAGGCTATTGAAGATGATTGGCAAAACACCACTTATCCAAATCCGATTACGCTTGACAACGTGCGTGTTGATTTAACAAAACAATATACCGGTACAGGTAATAACCGTGAGATCGTAGCTAATGCAACGGTCTTTTTATTTGCACAATTTACCGGTAATTATTTTGTCCCCGATGATGATTGGCTTAAATCTAAGGTAGTTTATAACGGTCATGAGTATCTGGTTACCGATTATGTTATCAACCATGAAGTAGAGACCAATAAACCTTACAGTGTCGAATTGAAGGTGATTTAGTGGGCGATATTAAGGTGAAGGTTGATTTGAGAGGTGTCACCAAGAAGTTATCAGCTGCTAATTTCAAACGCGGGCAATTCGCACTAGCCAATCAGGTTATGGCCGATTCAAATAAATTTGTCCCGAGACGTGAAGGAGATTTGCGAAATTCAGCTCATGTTGATTCTGGGGGGAAATTTGTTGTTTGGGAAATGCCTTATGCTGGCCGTCAGTACTATGGTATTGGCATTCATAACTACACAACGCCTGGCACTGGGCCGCGTTGGGATTTAAAAGCTAAAGGCATGTACATGTCGAAGTGGGTAGACGCGTTTAAAAAGGGGGCTAAGCTGTAATGGACTTTATGGAGCGATTAAAAGATAACATTAATAGTCTGCCAGATTTACCAATGAAGTTAATGCTTGGTTATTTAACGGCTAAGGACAGCTTAGTCCTTTATGCTTTGCCAGGTGGACAAGTTATCCGTGAGTATTACGACGGTGTTAAAGACCAATCATTGAATTATGAGATTGGCATCAAAACGAAAGACCAGCAGAAGGCCAATGCGACCTTATGGCAGATTCAAACGCACCTTGAACAGGTTGAAGAAATAAATAGCAACGATTCAAGTTTTCAATTTCAAAAATTGCGAGTAAGCAGCAAGCCTTTTTTGTCGGATCAAGACGAACAAGGTTTTTTTATTTACTTGCTTGATGTGCAAGCAGATTTAACAACATTTAAAAAATAGGAGTGATTACATGCGTCAAAAAAATGCAAAGCGTCGGCACTTTGTCGCACCTTGGACAAGTGATGATAAAAACCCGGCAGAAGAAGATTACTTACCATTAGCCAAATGGATTCCCACAATCGAAGATGATTCAGACGAAAATACGGACGATTATGGCGATTATGCAGGTGATGGTACAAATCAAACAATCCTTAATGGTCGTTCTGAAAAATGGAACTTTGAAGGAACGTTTGATCCAGAAGATAAAGCCCAAAAGCTTATTGCCAGCATGAAACGAGTAACAACCGATGACGGGCGTAAGTTGTGGCATAAGATTATCGAAACCGACGGGACAACGGTTGAAGGTGTTGCGTATGTGATGGAAATCAAAGCTGGTTCTGGCGATGCAACGGAATACGAAGAGTTTTCAGGTCACTTAGACTATATTCGAGCACCTGAAGTGACACCGTCAGCGTCAAAATAACAGCCCCAGAAGCCGTGGCAGTTACAGGTACCAAAGATGGCGGCAACGTCACAGCTCAATAGGGGCTTAATCATTTTAGAGCCCTGGCACTACGCCGGGGCTTTATTTTTTTAGACAAAATTAACGGAGGTTTTTAATTATGGTATTGAAATTTAAGCAAAAAGCAGATGGTGTACCTGTTGAGATTGATGTAGAACAACCTGACGGTACAGTTAAAACCATCAATTTGTTTTTGGCAACCAATGAAAATAATTTGACGGAAATTATGGATAAAGCTAGCCGAATTCAAGATGAAGCCAAAGACATTATGAAACGTTACCCAGCTCTCAATAATGGGATTGATGATATTGAGGAAAATGACGTGCACGGGTTAAAAGAAATTATTACAGGTGCAACTGAATTCATTCGCAAAAATTATGACGATTTATTCGGTGAAGGCACGTTTGACAAATTATCTAGTGCAGGTCTCGGGTTAATTAAATTAATGCCGTTGTTAGATGAACTATCAATTTCTGTATTTGAGGAAGCTAAAAAAGAAGCCGATAAAGCTAACAAGGAATCCGATAAACGAAAAGCGGAATTATTAATGAAAGCCAAAAAGAAGCGGAAGTAAGAGGCGATTAAATGTTCAAATTGAACGACCCTTTAGATGACCGCGTGTCGATTGGTGACGAAGAACACCCAATCTATATGGCCTTTGATAACGTCATGAGTGCCCTAGAGACGTTCGACGACAAAGAATTAAGCGAAGCTGTCCGATTGTATGTCTTCTTGGGCATCATGCTCCACGACTACGACCAAGAGCTAATTAGCACCCTTGATTTCGAGACACAAATAGATGTGGGTAAGCAGATAATCGACCAGATTAACAGTGAGCCAATCGAAAACCAACCAGTTGACCTTGAGGGCAATCCAATGCCCCAACCTAAAAGAGATGGCGAACAGCTAGTCTCTTTTTTATTTGACGCCAAATACATCTATGCGGCGTTTATGCAATCCTATGGCATCGATTTAATCGAGCAGCAAGGTTCGCTTCATTGGTCGAAGTTTTCGGCACTACTCAATGCGTTACCCGATAACACGCTAATGCGACAGATTATCGATATTCGCAAAACTGACTTGAGCGAAATCAAGGACAAAGACGAAAAGAAACGGATTAAGAAGCTCAAACAACAATTCAGCTTAGAGGGTAAAGGCGGTCCTGACGAGGAAGGAGGGGATATGTATGGCTGATGGGACGGTTAAAATCACGATTGAAGCTGACGGCAACAAGGCGATTAAATCCGCGAAGGATTTAGAATCGGCTTTTGGACAACTGGGTAAAAATGGCGATACTGATAAACTATCAAGTCAACTAGATAATGTTTCCGAACATTCGGACTCGGCAAAAGTCAGCATAATGGGTATTATCAGTGCGCTAGGGCTTGTGAAATTGGCCGGCATGGCATTCAATGCTGTTAAAGACAATATTGGCAACGTTATCGACGAAGGCGCCAAGTTGCAACAATCGTTCGGTGGTGTTGAGACGTTGTTCAAGAGTTCGGCGGGTAAGGTTAAAAAATACGCAAATGATGCTTTCAAAACGGCTGGTTTGTCTGCTAACGATTACATGGAAAATGTAACTAGTTTTTCAGCTAGTTTAATTTCTTCTATGGGTGGAGATACTGCAAAAGCGGCAGACGTTGCAAACACGGCGATGATCGATATGTCTGATAATGCTAACAAGATGGGTACTAACATTGGGGACATTCAGAACGCTTATCAAGGATTTGCTAAGAAAAACTATACTATGCTTGATAATTTGAAACTTGGTTATGGCGGTACACAAGAAGAGATGAAGCGTTTACTGAAAAACGCAACTAAAATATCACATGTTAAATACGATATAAACAATTTATCCGATGTATATAAAGCTATCCATGTTATTCAAGAAAATCTAGATATTACAGGGACGACTGCTAAAGAAGCAGCAAGCACTTTTAGTGGATCGTTTGATTCTATGGTGGCTGCTGCTAAAAATGTTTCAGGACGAATCGCACTTGGTATGGACGTCGACAAGCAGTTGCAGCAGTTAGCCGGTACAATGGCAACGTTTATTTTTGGTAATTTCATTCCAATGATAACTAACATTTTTAAGGCGCTACCTGGTGCAATTGGAAAGTTTATTGAAGCAGCAATACCTGAAATCTCAAAAGGAAACAAAAAACTAGCAGATAGCGTTGGTAAAGCATTTAAACCAGCGCTTGATGTTATTGGCGATCTTGCAAGTGCGTTTAAAAAGATAATCCCTGTAATCGCGCCATTTGCAAAAGACTTAGGAATTGCCTTTGGGGTCGTACTAGGCGGTATCGCAGTTATCAACAGTTTTAAAAAGGCGCTGAATGGTATTGGGACAGTATTCGGTGCTATTGTAAACCATCCAATCATCTCTATCTTAGTTATTCTGATTGCATCGTTTCTATACGCATATCAGAATTCCGAAAAATTTAGAGATGGTGTCAATGGTGTTGTTAAAGCGATAGGCGGTTTTGTAAGTAAAGCAGTTGAATTTATTAAAAGCCTTAACGATTCGTCAGACTCTTCTGATAAATTAAAAAGTGCTTTTAAAATATTAGCTGGTACCACCGGGGCGCTTGGTGTATTAGTAGTCTTGAAAAAAATAGTAGGGGCAATTAAACCGCTCATTAGTGCATTTAAAAACACCAAAAATCCGGCAAAAGAATTAGGAAATACAATCGGTGGCTCTGGCACCTCTGCTAAAAAAGCTTCCGGATTCTTTAGTGGGTTCGGTGGCAACGTTCTTAAAGCCGGAGTTGGGATTGGCATAGCAGCCGCCGGTATTGCTCTTCTAGCTAAAGCCATGCAGGGGATTGCAGAAACTGGCCCGAGCGGAGTTGGCCCGATTGTTGCATTTGGCGTGGCGGTATCTATTATGGCAGGAACTTTGGCGTTGGCTGGTAAGCAACTTACAACTAACGTTGTGGGCATTGCAGTATTCTCAGGAGCAGTATCAATCCTGGCATTAGCGATGACTCCAATAGCGCAAACTGGGACAGACGGCGCCATCGCTATTGGCGCATTCGGATTAGCGGTAAGCGGAATGGCGCTAGTTTTAGGATTGGTTGGTCCGTTACTTACAGCTAATGCGGTTGGTATTGCTGTATTTGGCGCTTCTATTCTGGCAATTGGTGCTGGGGTTTCTTTAGCAACGCTTGGCATTGCCGCCATGATTAATTCCGTAGCAAATTTAACGTTTGCGTTTATTGCATTAGTGGCTGTACGGGGCCAGATTGTTGAGACGCTAACCGCGATTGGCGTTGGTTTGGCAGCGATGATTAATGGTTTCATTAATAGTGTTGTTACCAACATGCCTATTGTCGTTAACATGTTCGTTGATGGATTGTTTTCAATATTGCAACACATTCAGCAAAAGATGCCAGAATTCGTGTCTGTTGGTATGGGAATTGTTATTTCGTTTCTAAATGGTATAGCTAAAAAAGTACCTGGTATGATTGGCGCTGCAGTTAGCATTATTGTAGCGTTTATTAATGGGATTGCTGACAATTTGGGCCGCGTTATTAATGCAGCAATGAATTTAGTTGACGCAATGGTGGAAGGCGTATTGCAAGCACAAAACAGATTGTTAAATGCTGCTACGACTTTAATTAATGGTTTTGCCGATAACATTAGAAGTCATAAAGATGCAATTCGCGGTGCTGCCCTCAACCTACTAGATGCGATGATTCGAGTTTTCGTTCCGGATTCTTTAGTCGATGCTGGTGAGGCGATCATTAATGGCTTTTTAGGTGGCTTAAAGCGCGGATTTGAAAAAGTAAAAGGCTTCGTCGGCGGCATTGCATCGTGGATTAAGGAACACAAAGGCCCAATCAGCTACGATAAGAAACTTCTAATTCCAGCCGGCAATGCCATTATGAATGGATTGAATAACGGCTTAGTCGACAAGTTCGGCAAAGTTAAGAGTTCAATCGCTTCAATTACAGAAGGTATCGCCAATTCAGCAGTAATCACTATGCCGGCAATCGAAGATTCAGCGTTTAATAAGTCGTTAAAACGAATTAACAACACACTTAACAGCAATCGATTATCCGCGGGACTTAGCTTTGCAGGTATTACAGCAGAAAGTGCTTCGGGTATTGGACGTGGCGTAACACCGACTAACTCTGTGGTTAACAATTACAGCAATACGGCAACAACAACAGTTCAGACAGCTAAGGAGTCAAACGATAAGGTGCTAGAAGCGTTGAACAAGATTGCTAATAACAGACCGGTAGCGGTTGTTGACGGTTCAAGTTTTGCACCAGCTTACGAACCATATGGATCAACAGAAACGGCTCGTCGTAGCCAAATGAAAGGTAGGGGATTGGCAGTTGACAGCAAATTCTAAATACGGGATTGAATTCAATGGATTACGTTCGGACGGCTTGGGTTTAACGGTCATTAATCCAAAAGAAATCGGCTTCCCGTCAAAAAATAAGATTGTCCAATCGCTGCCTTTCAGCAATACGATTATCGACTTGTCCGAAATGTATGGTGGTCAAAGCTATAGCGAGCGCAAACTCAAGTTTACGTTTCTAATCGTTGAAAGTGACCGTTTCGACAAGAACGCGCTTTATACCCAGTGGACAAAGACGGTCAATTGGCTTATGGGCGCTAATCATAAAGTTAAGCTAAAAGACGACGTCATGAGTGATTATTATTACTTAGGCGAAGTTCAAGAGGCACCTTCATGGGACGAGTACGTCCGGCACGGTAAGTTTACGGTTGAGTTCATTTGCTACCCATTCCGGATCTACGAACTGGCCGAAGGTAACGATATTTGGGACACGTTTAACTTTGAATTAGACATCGCCCAGATTACCGAATACACAGTCGTAGGCAGTCGAATAGTAACACTCTACAATGTTGGGCAGAACCAAGCTAACCCACAGATTGTGGCAACTGCACCGTTTGAAATTACGACTAATGGGCAAAATTACACAATCCCAGCAGGTACGATTGAAAGCCCTGATTTTGTCTTGAACCAAGGCGAAACAACCATGACAATCAAGGGTAATGGCAAGATAAGTTTTAATTGGCATAAGGAGTTGATTTAATATGTATCGGGTAACGGTTCGACAAGGTTGGGACGGCGAGGAGACGACTATTCATTCTGAAAATATGAGTAGCGTCAAATTGTTGTCGGCTAAAATAGCCAAAGATGTTGATTCGATTGACTCTTTCGCCTTTAATATCAGCCCTAAATCGCCACAGTACAACGCTTTTAAATACCGGACAACCTTCGTCAAGGTTACCAACACAAAACTCAATAAGGTGTTGTTTGAAGGCCGAGTTTTGCCGACAACCGATTCAATGGATAGTAGCGGTATCTTTGATAAATCGGTTACCTGTGAAGGTTTAACAGCTTTCTTACATGATTCTATTCAAGACTATTACGCGCTGTCTAACAACGATTTAAGGGCATTTCTAAGTCATATGATTGACGTCCATAATAGGCAAGTTGATTCTTACAAGCGTGTCAAATTAGGACAGGTAACCGTTACTAGTCCATCTGATAACGTCTATAAGTCAATTGATGATTCAAAGACTACGTATGACACAATCAAAGAAAAGTTAATCGATAAGTATGGCGGCGAGATTCGTTTAAGGCATGAGCCAGATGGGCTTTATCTAGACTATATGCCAGAGATTGCAACGTTAAGTGGTCAAAACATTCGTTTAGCAAGCAACCTATTATCTTTGAAACGAGCTGTTGATCCAAGCGAGGCGTATTCGGTAATTAAACCATTAGGCGCTAGAGCCGAGTTGGAGAACGAAACTGGTGATTCTGAAATATCACAACCTAGATTAACAATCGAGACTGTCAATAACGGTAGTTCTGTTCTATCATCGCAATCGATGATTCAGAAAATCGGGTACGTTGTTCATGCGGAGGTTTGGGACGACGTAAAAGTCGCATCAATCCTGAAATCAAAAGGGCAGGCAGCACTTGATAGTCAGCGAGAAATCAAAGAACAGTTCCAAGTGACTGCCATTGATTTGAGTCTGTTATCCGGTATGACGGTCGACAGTTTTGAATGCGGCAATTACCACCAAACGATTAATCCACTAATGGGAATTAATGAACGGTTGCGGATTGTTGGCCAGTCATTGGACTTATGCGAACCGCTTAACTCAACGTTATCAATCGGCGATAAGTTATTGGGCCAAGCTTATTACGAAGCGCTTATCAAAAAGCAAGGCGAAGCGATTGACGTATTAAAGAGTCGAGTGGCTGCGCAGACGGCTAAGATTGTGACAATTAGCAACGAATTTGGTGGGATTGGAAGTATCAAAGAGGCTCAATCTACTCAAGATGAGTTAATTAAAGAACTTCAGGAACAGGTACAGAAACTTCAAGAGCAAACAGTTGGAGATCAATACTACGAAGGTTCTATTATTGATGTCTCTGAATGGCAAAAGGATATTGACTGGCCTCAGGTTGTACGAAGTGGATTAGCGTTATCTGTTATCCGTGTACAACACGGTAGTTCACACATAGATAACACGTATACAGCTAATATTCCTAATGCTATTAGTGCAGGAGCAAACTATGCTGTTTATGCATACTTCTCGGCTCTTAATGCAGATGATGCTGAGATTGAAGCAAGAGACTTCTATAATCGAGCTACTTCGGCTATTGGT
>ENA-UOZS01000434-UOZS01000434.1-food-metagenome-genome-assembly--contig:-NODE-434-length-14689-cov-17.905972_pt1 | contig 14689 bp, 10 predicted proteins | sample MGYA00249875_ERZ772737 | MGnify/ENA primary metagenome ERZ772737 (study PRJEB29005, sample SAMN08379463) | food metagenome | isolation source: cheese - non spiked | study: EMG produced TPA metagenomics... | reverse complement strand
GTTGCGGAGAAAAAGCATGGCGGGGAATGACCGCGAGCCAATAGGACGTAAGGGAAAGCCGACGCGTCCGGCGAAAGAAAAGGTAAGCCGTCGTCGCCTCAGAGATGAGGAGTATGACGATGACTATGAAGACGATTATGAGGATGAAGAACCGATGCCGCGTAAAGGGAAAGGCAAAGGGCGTAAGCCTCGTGGTAAGCGCGGCTGGTTCTGGCTGCTGCTGAAGCTGTTTATTGTTTTTGTTGTCCTGATCGCGATTTACGGCGTTTATCTGGATCAGAAGATCCGCAGCCGTATTGACGGGAAAGTCTGGCAATTGCCTGCGGCAGTGTACGGCCGCATGGTGAACCTTGAGCCGGACATGTCCATCAGCAAGAACGAGATGGTGAAGCTGCTGCAAGCCACGCAGTATCGTCAGGTCACGAAAATGACCCGTCCGGGTGAATTTACCGTCCAGGCGAAAAGCATTGAGATGATCCGCCGTCCGTTCGACTTCCCGGACAGTAAAGAGGGGCAGGTGCGCGCGCGTCTGACCTTTGACGGCGATCGCCTGGAAACCATTGAGAACATGGATAACGATCGCCAGTTCGGTTTCTTCCGTCTCGATCCACGTCTCATCACCATGCTGTCGTCCGCAAACGGCGAACAGCGCCTGTTCGTGGCGCGTAACGGCTTCCCGGATCTGCTGGTGGATACCCTGCTGGCAACCGAAGACCGCCACTTCTACGAGCACGACGGTATTAGCCTTTACTCCATTGGTCGTGCGGTACTGGCGAACCTGACCGCGGGGCGTACGGTGCAGGGGGCGAGTACCCTGACCCAGCAGCTGGTGAAAAACCTGTTCCTCTCCAGCGAGCGCTCTTACTGGCGTAAAGCCAACGAAGCGTACATGGCCGTGCTGATGGATGCGCGCTACAGCAAGGATCGTATTCTTGAGCTGTACATGAACGAGGTGTACCTCGGTCAGAGCGGCGATAACGAGATCCGCGGCTTCCCGCTGGCGAGCCTGTACTACTTTGGCCGTCCGGTAGAAGAGCTGAGCCTTGACCAGCAGGCGCTGCTGGTGGGCATGGTAAAAGGCGCGTCGATCTACAACCCGTGGCGTAACCCGAAACTGGCGCTGGAGCGTCGTAACCTGGTGCTGCGTCTGCTGCAACAACAGCAGGTGATTGACCAGGAGCTGTACGACATGCTGAGCGCGCGTCCGCTGGGCGTTCAGCCGCGCGGTGGGGTGATCTCTCCGCAGCCTGCCTTTATGCAGATGGTACGTCAGGAGTTGCAGTCTAAGCTCGGCGATAAAGTGAAAGATCTCTCCGGGGTGAAGATCTTCACCACCTTTGACTCCGTGGCGCAGGATGCGGCAGAAAAAGCGGCGGTTGAAGGTATTCCGGTTCTGAAGAAGCAGCGTAAGCTGAGCGATCTGGAAACCGCGATGGTGGTAGTTGATCGCAACACCGGCGAAGTTCGCGCCATGGTGGGCGGCGCCGAGCCGCAGTATGCGGGCTATAACCGCGCGATGCAGGCGCGTCGTTCGATTGGTTCACTGGCAAAACCGGCAACCTACCTGACCGCGCTGAGCCAGCCGAATCTCTATCGACTGAACACCTGGATTGCCGATGCGCCAATCTCCCTGCGCCAGCCTAACGGCCAGGTGTGGTCTCCGCAGAACGATGATAAGCAGTTCAGCGGCCAGGTGATGCTGGTGGATGCGTTAACCCGCTCGATGAACGTGCCGACTGTTAACCTCGGCATGGCGCTGGGCCTCCCCGCCATCACCGACACCTGGCAGAAGCTGGGCGTACCGAAAGATCAGCTGCACCCTGTGCCAGCGATGATCCTGGGGGCGCTTAACCTGACGCCAATCGAAGTGGCCCAGGCGTTCCAGACCATCGCCAGCGGCGGAAACCGTGCTCCGCTCTCCGCCCTGCGTTCGGTGATTGCCGAAGATGGCTCCGTGCTGTATCAGAGCTTCCCGCAGGCGGAGCGCGCTGTTCCGGCGCAGGCGGCCTATATGACGCTGTGGACCATGCAGCAGGTGGTCCAGCGCGGTACCGGGCGTCAGCTGGGGGCGAAGTATCCTGGTCTGCATCTGGCGGGTAAAACCGGGACTACCAACAACAACGTCGATACCTGGTTCGCCGGTATTGATGGCCGTGAAGTAGTGATCACCTGGGTGGGCCGCGATAACAACCAGCCGACCAAACTGTATGGTGCGAGCGGCGCGATGTCGATTTACCAGCGTTATCTGGCAAATCAGTCTCCGGTGCCGCTGAACCTCGTTGCCCCGGAAGATATCGTCGATATGGGCGTGGACAGCTCGGGTAACTTCATTTGCGGCGGTGGCGTGCGTACGCTGCCGGTCTGGACGACCAACCCGGATGCGCTGTGCCAGCAAAGCCAGCCAGAAGAACCGACAGGTAACCCGTTCGATCAGTCTTCTCAGCCTCAGCAGCCGCAGCAGCAACAGCCGCAGCAGCAGAACGAGAAGAAAGACAGCGACGGCGTCGCCGGCTGGATCAAGGATATGTTCGGCGGCAACTAGCCCTTATGACACCCCCTTCCCTGGAAGGGGGTATTTTTTCACCTCAGCAACTCATTTCCTTAACCCTGTTTTCAATCCTTATTAACGACCCGTTTTCCGTTGATTATTTCTTAAACCCTCAATTCTTGTAGGGCCGCATATCGCTTGCTATGCCGTCAGCGTTTCGCATATTATTCTGCGGTCATAATAATAATTCTCGTTTACGTTATCATTCACCTTTTTCATCAGAGATCCATCATGGCGCTTTCCAATACTGCTCAGCCAATTAACACGTCGCTGCGTAAAATCGCAGCCGTCGTAGCCACAGCGGTTGCCGGCATGTCTGCTTATGCACAGGCCGCTGAAACCCCCAAGAAAGAAGAAACCATCACCGTGACTGCCGCACCGGCTGCACAGGAAAGTGCCTGGGGTCCTGCACCGACGATTGCGGCAAAACGCACTGCAACGGCGACGAAAACCGATACACCCATTGAGAAAACCCCGCAGTCTATTTCTGTTGTGACTCGTGAAGAGATGGACATGAAACAGCCGGGGACGGTTAAACAGGCCCTGGCCTACACCCCAAGCGTTTTCGCAACGCGCGGCGCCTCAACAACTTACGATGTGGTTTCGATTCGTGGTTTCACGACCTCCAGCACCGTGAATACCAACCAGTATCTGGATGGTATGAAGTTGCAGGGAGACAACTACTCTGAAGCGTCCATGGACCCGTACTTCCTTGAGCGCGTAGAGCTGCTGCGTGGCCGACGTCTGTACTGTATGGCAAAAGCCATCCGGGCGGCGTAGTGAGTATGGTCAGCAAGCGTCCAACCACGGAACCGTTGAAAGAAATTCAGTTCAAAATGGGGACGGATAATCTCTGGCAGACGGGGTTTGATTTCAGCGACGCGATTGACGATGACGGCGTGTGGTCCTACCGTCTGACCGGTCTGGGACGTAGTGAGAACGCGCAGCAGGAAATGGTGAAATCTACTCGTTACGCGATTGCGCCGTCTTTCAGCTGGCGTCCTGATGATAAAACCGATTTCACCTTCCTGAGCAACTTCCAGAGCGATCCGGATGCGGGTTACTACGGCTGGCTGCCACGTGAAGGTACCGTTGTGCCTTACTATGATGCTAACGGAAAAGCGCACAAACTGCCGACCGACTTCAACGAAGGTGATGAAGACAATAAGATCTCCCGTCGTCAGAAAATGGTGGGTTACAGCTTCGCGCATGAATTCAACGACACCTTCACCGTGCGTCAGAACCTGCGTTATACCAAAATCAACACGCTGTACCGTTCAGTTTACGGTAACGGCTATATCGCCCCGGCCCAGATCAGCCGTGCCTACGTGCGCTCAGATGAAGACCTCAACTCGTTCACGGTTGATACACAGCTCCAGTCGAAATTCGCGACCGGCGCCGTTGACCATACCCTGCTGACGGGTGTGGATTACCTTCGTATGCGAAATGACATTGATGCTGACTACGGCACCGCCGATCCGATCAGCATGAACAATCCTCAGCACGGCAATGCGAACGTCAATGTGAACTTCCCGTATGCCATGCTCAATCGCCAGGAGCAGACCGGGCTCTATGCGCAGGATCAGGCGGAATGGGATAAGTGGGTACTCACCATGGGTGGCCGCTATGACTTTGCAAAAACGTCTGCCTTTAACCGTAATAACGGAACCACCGCGGAAATTAACGATCAGGCATTTACCTGGCGCGGGGGGATTAACTACCTGTTCGACAACGGGATTACACCATACTTCAGCTACAGTGAATCTTTCGAACCGCTCTCTGGCACCACCCAGGGCGGCAAACCGTTCGATCCGGCACGCGGCAAGCAGTATGAAGCGGGCGTGAAGTATGTTCCAAAAGATCTGCCTGTTGTAGTGACGGCAGCGGTATACCAGCTGACCAAGAACAATAACCTGACCGCCGATCCGGCGAACCCGACCAGCGGCTTTAGCGTGCAGGGCGGTGAAATTCGCTCCCGAGGCTTTGAGCTGGAAGCGAAAGCGGCGGTGTCGGCTAACGTGAACGTGACGGCGGCCTACAGCTACACTGATGCACAATACACCCACGATACCTGGTATGAAGGTCGTCGTCCGGCAGAAGTACCGCGCAACATGGCATCACTGTGGGCGGATTACACCTTCCACGAGACGGCGCTAAGTGGCCTGACCGTTGGTGCGGGTGCTCGCTACATCGGTAACACGGTGACGTACTACTCCTCAGCGTCGCCTAAAGCCTATGAGTCCTTTAACGTCGCGGGTTATGCCCTGGCGGATGCGACCGTGAAATACGATCTGGCGCGCTTCGGTCTGCCGGGCTCTTCCGTCGGCGTCAACGTGAACAACATCTTTGATCGTGAATACGTCTCCAGCTGCTACAGCGAGTATGCATGCTACTGGGGAGCAGGACGCCAGGTTGTTGCCACGGCGACCTTCCGCTTCTAACCTCTTTATGGGCACGGTTCGCCGTGCCCTTTTTATTTAAGTTGGCTGACATGCAGGATACTAAAACGCAATCCGACTCCACCTTCACGCTCAACAATCTCTCCTTTCGCGTACCCGGGCGCACCTTGCTGCATCCGCTCTCTTTGACGTTTCCCGCAGGTAAAGTGACCGGTTTAATCGGGCACAATGGTTCCGGTAAATCGACGCTGCTGAAGATGCTGGGCCGTCATCAGCCGCCGTCCGAGGGCGACATTCTGCTGGATGACCAGCCGCTGGCGAGCTGGAGCAGTAAGGCCTTTGCCCGCAAGGTGGCCTATCTGCCGCAGCAGTTGCCGCAGGCGGAGGGGATGACGGTGCGCGAGCTGGTGGCGATTGGACGTTATCCGTGGCACGGTGCGCTCGGGCGTTTTGGCGTTGCTGACAGAGAGAAAGTGGAAGAGGCGATCGCGCTGGTTGGGTTAAAACCGCTGGCGCACCGTCTGGTGGATAGCCTGTCCGGTGGCGAGCGTCAGCGCGCATGGATCGCGATGCTGGTAGCGCAGGACAGCCGCTGCCTGCTGCTCGACGAACCCACTTCAGCGCTGGATATTGCTCATCAGGTTGACGTCCTGGCGCTGGTGCATCGCTTAAGCCAGCAGCGCGGCCTGACGGTGATTGCCGTTCTGCATGATATCAACATGGCGGCACGCTACTGCGACTATCTGGTAGCGCTGCGCGGCGGTGAAATGATCGCTCAGGGTACGCCTGCCGAACTGATGCGCAGCGAAACGCTGGAACATATCTACGGTATTCCTATGGGCATTCTGCCTCACCCGGCCGGGGCTGCACCCGTGAGCTTTGTCTACTGATGCTGGATCCAACATTAATTAGCCGCCGTCGCCTGCTAACGGCCATAGCGCTCTCACCGCTGCTGTTAAAGATGGGCCCGGCCCGCGCTGCCGCGGTCGATCCGCACCGCATCGTGGCGCTGGAGTGGTTGCCCGTCGAACTGATGATGGCGCTGGGCGTGACGCCTTACGGCGTGGCCGATATTCCCAACTACACCCTGTGGGTGAATGAGCCAAAACTGCCGGACTCCGTCATCGACATCGGTCTGCGTACGGAGCCGAACCTTGAGCTTCTCACCCAGATGAAACCGTCTTATTTATTCTGGTCTGCGGGGTATGGCCCGTCGGAAGAGACCATGGCGAAGATTGCGCCCGGACGGGGCTTTTCCTTTAGCGACGGTAAAAAGCCGCTGACCATGGCAAAAAATTCCATCCACGAGATGGCGCAGTTCCTCAACCGTGAGGCTGAGGCGAAAAAACATCTCGATGAATTTGATGCGCTGATTGATTCCCTTAAGCCGCGCTTTGCCCACCGTGGCGATCGGCCTTTGCTGATGGTGACCCTGCTGGATGCCCGCCATATGCTGGTCTTTGGAAATAACTGTCTGTTCCAGGAAGTACTCGACAGCTTTGGCATTCGCAATGCCTGGGAAGGCGAGATGACATTCTGGGGCAGTACCGCCGTGGGGATTGACCGCCTGGCGGCGTTTCGTGATGTGGACGTGCTGTGCTTTGACCACGGCAATGAGCGCGAAATGCAAACCCTGATGGCGACTCCGCTCTGGCAGGCAATGCCGTTCGTCCGCGAGCAGCGCTTCCTGCGCGCGCCAGCGGTATGGTTCTACGGCGCGACGCTGTCGGCCATGCATTTTGCCCGCGTTCTGGACAATGCACTGGGAGGCAAGGCATGAGCACGCGTATGGCCCGTTTCCCGATGTTACTGTTAGCGCTCATTTTTCTGGCTGCCCTGGCATTAACCGGCTTTAACCTGACCACGGCGTTACCGCGCGATCAGTGGGCAGCCGCGTTTGCCGCACCGGATATCGACAATATTCAGCAAATGCTGTTCCACTACAGCCTGCTGCCGCGTCTGGCTATCTCCCTGCTGGTCGGGGCGGGACTGGGACTGGTGGGCGTACTGTTTCAGCAGGTGCTACGTAACCCGCTGGCGGAGCCAACCACGCTGGGCGTGGCGACGGGGGCTCAGCTGGGGATCACCATCACCACGCTCTGGACCCTGCCGGGAGCGTTAACCTCGCAGTTTGCCGCGCTGGCAGGCGCATGTGTGGTCGGTGCGCTGGTCTTTGGCGTAGCCTGGGGAAAACGTCTCTCGCCGGTCACGCTGATCCTCGCGGGGCTGGTCGTCAGCCTCTACTGTGGGGCGATCAACCAGCTGCTGGTGCTGTTTCACCACGATCAGCTGCAAAGCATGTTTATGTGGAGTACCGGCACGCTCACCCAGACCGACTGGAGTATCGTCCAGCGCCTGTGGCCGCAGCTGTTTGGCGGCGTGGTGCTGACGCTGCTGCTGCTGCGTCCGCTCACGTTGATGGGCCTCGATGACAGCGTGGCGCGCAATCTCGGGCTGGCGCTGTCGCTGGCCCGTCTGGCGGCCCTGACCCTGGCGATTGTGCTGAGCGCGTTACTGGTTAACGCCGTCGGCATCATCGGTTTTATCGGCCTGTTTGCGCCATTGCTGGCAAAAATGCTCGGCGCGCGCCGTCTGCTGGCGCGTCTGATGCTGGCGCCGCTGATTGGTGCGCTGATACTCTGGCTTTCCGATCAGCTCATTCTCTGGCTGGCGCGCGTCTGGATGGAAGTTTCCACGGGCTCGGTGACGGCCCTGATCGGCGCGCCGCTGCTGCTGTGGCTGCTGCCGCGCCTGCGCAGCATTAGCGCTCCGGCGATGGATGCCGGCGATAAAGTGCATGCCGAGCGTCAGTCGGTGGTGTGGTTCAGCCTTGCCGGGCTGGCAGTGCTGGTTATCGCCTCGTTTGCCGCACTCTCGCTGGGACGCGACGCCACGGGCTGGCACTGGGCAACGGGGGATTTGCTGCATGAACTCATGCAGTGGCGCTGGCCGCGGATTTTCTCCGCGCTGATTGCGGGCGTCATGCTGGCGGTGGCGGGCTGTATTATCCAGCGTCTCACCGGCAACCCGATGGCAAGCCCGGAAGTATTAGGGATCAGCTCCGGGGCCGCGTTTGGCGTAGTGTTGATGTTGTTCCTCGTACCGGGAAATGCGTTCGGCTGGCTGATGCCTGCCGGGAGTATCGGTGCGGCAGTCACGCTGATGATTATCCTGATCGCCTCCGGGCGAGGTGGTTTCTCACCTCACCGCATGCTGCTGGCCGGGATGGCGCTCAGCACCGCGTTTACTATGCTGCTGATGATGTTGCAGGCGAGCGGCGATCCGCGCATGGCGCAGATCCTGACATGGATTTCCGGTTCAACATACAACGCCACCGGCAGTCAGGTGGTGCATACCGGGATTGTGATGATCGTGCTGCTGGCGATTGTGCCGCTGTGCCGCCGCTGGATGACCATTCTGCCGCTGGGTGGGGATACCGCCCGCGCGGTCGGGGTGGCGCTGACGCCGACGCGCATTGCGCTGTTGCTGCTGGCCGCGTGCCTGACGGCGACGGCCACCATGACTATCGGCCCGCTCAGTTTTGTCGGATTAATGGCGCCGCATATCGCCCGTATGATGGGTTTCCGCAGGACTTTGCCGCATATCGTGATCTCTGCGCTGACGGGCGGGGCGATCCTGGTCTTTGCTGACTGGTGCGGAAGGATGGTGCTGTTCCCGTATCAGATCCCGGCGGGCCTCCTGTCGACCTTTATCGGCGCGCCTTACTTTATTTATCTGTTGAGAAAGCAGAGTCGGTAATAAAAGTAAACGACAATCCTTAGATTGCCGTTTTAGTGTTTGCTCCCTCTCCCTGTGGGCTGAGGGATCCCCAGTAATTTTTTTATGCAGAAGCAATAAAGTTGCTTTCTAAATGACTGAGGGCTGTCAGCGATGCCCTGGTCCGGCTGTAAATCGCTGAGGCGTTTCCTGCAGGCCGGGGCGAGGCGCAGGGATGCGCCGAGAGGGCGGCTTTACAGGGACGTTGCCTCCGCCCGTACCCGATAAGCCGGAAGGAATAAGCCGAGGGCACCGCGAAGCGGCGATTTACCGCCGGGAGCCCGGGTCGCCAGGGTGGTGGCGACTGAGCCACCCTGGCACGTTCACCGGTCATGTCGTTACAGAGTAGCAAGGAACATAAAGTGAACGGAATGACCACCACCGCCGTATGTTCCCCTCACCCTAACCCTCTCCCCGGAGGGGCGAGGGGATTGCTCAGTGCTCGCATTAATTTGTGGGGAACCCTCAGCCCTGTGGGAGAGGGTTGGGGTGAGGGCATCAAGCCGCACATTTTACAGCTTCGCAAATACCTTACGCGCTGCGTCGATGGTGTTATTGATATCTTCTTCGCTGTGCGCCACGGACATAAAGCCCGCTTCAAACGCTGACGGGGCAAGATACACGCCTTCTTCCAGCATCAGGTGGAAGAAGCATTTGAAGCGTTCCACGTCGCATTTCACCACGTCCTGATAGCAGGTCACGGTTTTCGCATCGGTGAAGAAAATCCCGAACATCCCGCCCACGTGGTTCACCACCAGTGGAATACCCGCATCTTCTGCGGCTTCCAGCAAACCGTTTGCCAGTTGCGTCGTCCGGTCCGTCAAGGTTTCGTGGATACCCGGCTGCGCCACTTCGGTCAGACAGGCAAAGCCCGCCGCCATCGCAATCGGGTTACCGGAGAGCGTACCCGCCTGGTAAACCGGACCGGTTGGCGCCAGCGCGTCCATGACGTCCTTACGCCCGCCAAACGCGCCGACAGGCATGCCGCCGCCAATGATTTTGCCGAGGCAGGTCAGATCCGGCTCCACGCCGTAGTATGACTGCGCCCCCGCCAGCGCCACGCGGAAGCCGGTCATCACTTCGTCGATGATCAGCAGCGCGCCGAACTCATCGCACAGGGCGCGCAGGCCCGGCAGGAAATCCGGCTGCGGTGGGATACAGTTCATGTTGCCCGCAACTGGCTCAACGATGATGCAGGCGATCTCCTGCGGATACTGCTCGAACGCGGCGCGAACGGTGCTCAGGTCGTTATAGGTGCAGGTCAACGTGTGTTTCGCGAAATCAGCCGGCACCCCCGGAGAGTTTGGCTGTCCGAGGGTCAGCGCGCCGGAACCGGCTTTCACCAGCAGACAGTCGGCATGGCCGTGATAACAACCTTCGAACTTGATGATCTTGTCACGGCCGGTAAAACCGCGCGCCAGACGGATAGCGCTCATGGTCGCTTCGGTACCGGAGTTCACCATACGCACCATGTCCATCGTTGGCACCAGTTCGGTGACCAACTCCGCCATTTTGACTTCCATCTCGGTTGGCGCACCGAAGCTCAGGCCGCGCTGAGCGGCTTCAATCACCGCGTTGCGGATCGCCGGGTGGTTATGCCCCAGTACCATCGGACCCCAGGAACCGACGTAATCGACATAGGCTTTACCATCCACATCATACAGATATGCGCCATCCGCACGTTCGATAAACAGCGGGGTGCCACCCACGCCGGTAAAGGCGCGCACGGGTGAGTTTACGCCGCCTGGGATTAGCTCGCGGGCTGCGCTGTAGAGGTTTTCAGACTTGCTCATGGCGTCGTTCCTGGTTCGTAGAAATGAGTTAAGGCAACTATTCTAAGTGATTCGGAAGAGGTTATAAAATTTTTGCCCCATAGAAGGCTTAACAATTGTTAAGTATTTTTCAGGGGACGAGGGGATTGTCTCTGGTAGAATCCCTGCGGCCTTTTGTATGACGAAACAGAACAGGTAATGAACGAGAACACGCCTTCTTTTGAACAACAACAGTTTACGCGCGCGAAGCACCGGGTCAGTATCCGGCGACTGCTCAACCGTGACAAAACCCCGTTAGCCATTCTGGTGGCAGCCGCCGTTGTGGGCACGCTGGCCGGGCTGGTAGGCGTCGCGTTTGAGAAAGCCGTCAATGCGGTGCTCAACTGGCGCATAGGTACCGTCGCCAGCTTCGCGGATCGTGAATGGCTGGTCTGGGTGTGGGCCTTTGGCCTTTCGGCGCTGTTTGCCATGGTGGGCTATTTTCTGGTGCGTAAATTCGCACCTGAAGCAGGCGGCTCGGGGATCCCTGAAATTGAGGGGGCGCTGGAAGAGCTACGCCCGGTTCGCTGGTGGCGCGTGCTTCCTGTGAAATTTATCGGCGGGATGGGAACGCTCGGGGCGGGCATGGTGCTCGGTCGGGAAGGACCAACGGTACAGCTGGGCGGTAACGTCGGGCGCATGGTCGGCGATCTGTTCCGTATGCGCAGCGCCGAAGCGCGCCATACGCTGCTGGCAACGGGGGCGGCGGCCGGGCTGTCTGCCGCGTTTAACGCGCCGCTGGCAGGTATCCTGTTTATCATTGAAGAGATGCGCGCCCAGTTCCGCTACAACCTGATCTCCATTAAAGCGGTGTTTACCGGCGTGATTATGTCGAGCATTGTCTTTCGCGTCTTTAACGGCGAAGGGGCGGTGATTGAAGTTGGCAAGCTAACTAATGCGCCGGTCAATACTTTGTGGCTGTATCTGATTCTTGGGATGATTTTTGGCGTCGTTGGCCCGCTTTTTAACACCCTGATTTTACGGGCGCAGGATATGTTTCAGCGCATCCATGGCGGAAATACCACGAAATGGGTGCTGGTGGGGGGCCTGCTTGGTGGCGTGTGCGGGATCCTCGGTTTTATCGAACCGAATGCGGCGGGCGGCGGTTTCGGTCTGATTCCCATTGCCGCGGCGGGGAATTTCAGCGTAGGCCTGCTGCTGTTTATGTTTATTTCACGCGTCATCACCACGGTATTGTGCTTCTCCTCTGGTGCCCCGGGCGGCATTTTCGCCCCGATGCTGGCGCTGGGGACGCTGCTGGGTACGGCGTTCGGGATGGCGGCGGCGGCAGGCTTCCCGGCCTACCATCTGGATGCGGGGACGTTTGCGGTTGCGGGAATGGGGGCGCTGCTGGCGGCCTCCCTGCGTGCGCCGCTGACCGGGATCGTGCTGGTGCTGGAAATGACCGACAATTACCAGCTCATTTTGCCAATGATCATTACCTGCCTCGGCGCGACACTATTAGCCCAATTCCTGGGTGGAAAACCGCTATACTCCACCATTCTTGCCCGTACCCTGGCGAAACAGGAAGCTGAACAGGCCCTGAAGCAGAATACTTGAATGAATTACCAGGGTATTAGATAATGACAAAAAGAATTGGGTGATTTTTACCCAATAGCAGTCGCAGTATTCATGGGAGCATAAGATGAGTGATGACGTAGCGTTGCCGCTGGAATTTACCGAAGCAGCAGCGAAAAAAGTGAAAACCCTGATTGCCGACGAGGACAATCCGGATCTGAAACTGCGTGTTTATATTACCGGCGGCGGCTGTAGTGGCTTCCAGTATGGTTTTACCTTTGACGACCAGGTTAACGATGGTGATATGACTATCGAGAAACAGGGCGTCGCGCTGGTGGTTGATCCGATGAGCCTGCAATATCTGGTGGGCGGTTCAGTGGACTACACTGAAGGTCTGGAAGGTTCGCGCTTTGTGGTGACTAACCCGAATGCGACCAGCACCTGCGGGTGTGGTTCTTCATTCAGTATTTAACCTGAATGCAAATTGTAGGCCCGGTAAGCGAAGCGCCACCGGGCTTATAAACGATACCTATCTTGAATTTTCATCCAGTGCAAACGTCGGCAGCTTCAGGTGCCAGCGTATCGCCGCTAAACGGATCACCAGCGTTACCACCATCCCCAGCATCGCCGCGTTTTCCAGCGGGACAGCAAAGGTGTAATACGCCGTGGCGTGAACAATCCCCCCGATGATACAGGCCGTCGCGTAGATTTCCGTTCGCAGGATCATCGGGACTTCTCGCGCCAGAATGTCGCGAATAATCCCTCCGCCCACGCCGGTCAACACGCCCATACAGATCGCCACCAGCGGGCCAGTCCCGGCAATAAAGGCTTTATTCACGCCTATTCCCACAAAGACCGCCAGACCGACGGCATCCAGCACCGGCAATATCCATTTTGGTAGTCTGCGAGGCTGACGAACCAGCACGATGGTTAACAGGCAGGTGACCATCGCCACCACCAGATCCGTTGGATCTTTTACCCAGAATACCGGGCCGTTTGCCAGCGCCATATCGCGAATCGTTCCGCCGCCTACCGCCGTAACGACGCCGAGCACCAGTACGCCAAAAGGATCCATGCGTAGTTTTCCGGCAAGCAAAACGCCGGAGATAGCAAAAACGGCTGTGCCAAGAATATCCAGCCAATACACGAGCATCGTTAAATCCTCGAATAGGGTATTTATCTGTTTGAGTGACTCTCTGCCAGTTCGGCGCAGAGTTGTTTTGCGGCGAGGATAATACGCGGGCTGGCGCGTTCAAACCAGTCGCTGTTGAGTGCGATGACCGGAATTTTAAGCTGCCGATGCCAGAATTGTTCTATTTTAGGAATCTCGCTCGCATTTCCGACCACCACAATGGCCTGCGGTTGTCGCGCCAGAACCTGCTCACGACTGACCTGCGGCCAGGGGACCCGGCTTTCGGCAAAGATATTTTCACCTCCACAGATCTCAAGCACCTGGTTCTGGATCGAACCTTTCCCGGTAGTGAACAGCGGCTGGCTGCCAAATTGCAGAAAAACGCGTTGTTTCGGTTGCGTGCCGTATCGGGTTTTTAGCGCAGCATAGTCGTTGAGCATCTGCTGTGCAGCGTGCTCGGCGCGTTGGGGGGTAGGGCTGAAGGGCGCGAGGTCACGGAGGGTTTGCGCCACCTGTTCGATGCTCACCGCATCTACCCATTTTACCGTTATTCCCAGCGAAGAGAGCTGGTTCACCTGTCGTTCGGCATTACCACCGCGCCAGGCAAGAACCAGATCGGGCTTCAGCGCCACGATGCGTTCCAGGTTCATTCCCTGCCAGGTGGCAACCTGTTCGAGATGGGCGGCCTGCGGTGGATAATCGGAAAAGCTGCTCACCGCAACGGGCGTAATCCCGGCGGCAAACGCCAGTTCCGTATTGGCAGGGGAGAGTGTGATCACCCGCGGCGCGGCGATGAGCCAGGCCGGGGCGAGCAGAAGCAGGGCGACCAGCGCCCTGAATGACACCTTACCCACGCGCCAGTTTCTGCACCAGGGTTTCCACCATCACGGTGGACTGTTTGGCCGCAACGGCCAGGAACTCGTCGAAGCTGATGTGGGACTGCTGGTCCGCCACGTCAGAGATCGCGCGAACGACCACGAACGGCACGCTGAAGTTATGGCACACGTGCGCAATGGCCGTGGCTTCCATCTCAACGGCCACAGCCTGCGGGAAGTTATGACGGATTTTCGCCAGACCAACAGAGCCGTTGATAAAGGCATCGCCGCTGACGATCAGGCCACGCACCGCATTGAGGTTCAGCTCGTTAATGCAGCTTTCAGCGGCGGCAATCAGCTTATCATCCGCTTTAAACCCGGCCGGGCAGCCCGGAAGCTGACCATATTCGTAGCCGAATGCGGTGACATCTGCATCGTGGTAACGCGCTTCGTCGGAAACCACGATATCGCCCACTTTCAGCGTCGGCGCCAGACCGCCCGCCGAACCTGTATTAATGATAACGTCAGGCTTGCAGCGCTCAAGCAGCAGGGTCGCGCCCAGTGCCGCTGCAACTTTACCGATGCCTGATTTCAGCAGAGCCACGTCAACGCCGTTCAGCTGGCCGGTGTAGATCTCACAGCCACCAAGGGAGAGGGTCTGACGGTTCTCAATTTTGTCACGCAGCAGC
>ENA-UOZS01000423-UOZS01000423.1-food-metagenome-genome-assembly--contig:-NODE-423-length-14990-cov-9.710814_pt1 | contig 14990 bp, 10 predicted proteins | sample MGYA00249875_ERZ772737 | MGnify/ENA primary metagenome ERZ772737 (study PRJEB29005, sample SAMN08379463) | food metagenome | isolation source: cheese - non spiked | study: EMG produced TPA metagenomics... | reverse complement strand
TCCTTTATGATGTATTATATCGAACAGTTTGTCCGTAATTCCATCATAGGAGCCGATATGGCTGGATCATTAGGACATTTAGCAGCTACCGTAACCTTGGATATTGACCCTTTTCAAAATAGGTCTAAAGCTTTAATGTCCACAATTAGAAATACTAACGCGGCACTAAAACTTCAAGATAATTACATAAAGGCCTATGGCAATAGTTTGAATTCAATGAAAGCTCATTATTCGACTATGCAAGGTCAAATGGATAATTACAGTAAAAAACTTGGAGAGTTAGAAGGGCGTTATAAAAAAGCTACATCAGACATAAATAACGCCGGCAAAGCAACACAAGATATGATACAGAAGCAGCAAAATGCCGCTTCCGCTTTAAATAAAACTAAGAGTTCAATTAATGTCTTGGATGCCGAGATGGGGCGTTTGAAACGTCAAATAGATCAGCAATCAACGGGATGGTATAAAGCAGGAACTAATTTAAAGAAGTTTGGTTCTGCAGCAACGTCAGCTGGTCAAAAAATGAGTTCAATGGGTTCAACTATGACCACACGTGTTACAGCGCCTATTGTGGCCGGTTTTGGTTATGCCGTTAAGTCCGCTATTGATTTTAATTCTCAAATTAAAAACATTGGTCCATTATTACAAGCCAATGGTGAGAGTGCCGAACAAGTAAAACGTGAAATGACTCAAATGGCTAATGCTTCTAAGAAGTGGTCAGTCCAATATGGTATTTCCACAAAGTCTATTAATACAGGACTTGAAGAGTTGGTAAAACGTGGATATTCCGCTAAGCAATCACTTGGAGCTATGCCAAGTATTTTGAATGCGGCTAAGGCTTCTGGTGATGATTTCAATTCTGTTATGACCGTTTCAACGTCAACACTAGAACAATTTGGTTTGAAGTCTGATACTACAGCTGGGATGTTAAAAAACACTCAACGTGTAACCGATAGTTTGACTTATACAGCGAATGCAACTGCTGCTGGTTTCCAAGATATGGGTGATGCTATGACTTATGTTGGTCCTACAGCTCATGCAGCTGGAATCAGTTTGGAAGAAACTGCTGCAGCAATTGGTTTAATGAGTAATCAAGGCATTGAAGGCTCAGTTGCAGGTACAGCTTTACGTTCGGCATTAACAAGGTTGATGAAACCATCGAAACAAAATGCAGCTGGTTTCAAGGAATTAGGTATTAACGTTGCTGACTTTAAGAAAGGTACGTTAACGTTACCAGAGATTCTTAACAAGATTAAGACGAATACGGCAGGTTGGACAAAAGAACAGCGTGCAGCTGCTATCGCCACTGCATTCGGTACAGAAGCACAAGCTGGTATGAATGCGTTGGTATCAAAAGGTGGAGACGCCTTAACAAATCTAACTAATAAGACAGAAAAAGCAACAGGTTCTACTAAGAAAATTGCTGACACAATGAATAGTACCAAAGCCGCACAAATTGCAAAATTTAAGGAATCATTGCATGTTTTAGCAATTACGATTGGTGATAAATTAACACCGACATTAATGCCACTAGTTAAAGATGCAACTCAAGTTGTTAAATCATTTAGTGACTTAGATACATCTACACAACAGACAATTGTTAAAACGGCTGCGTTAGCTGCAACAGTTGGACCATTGTTGTCTATTTTAGGTGGGGCAACGCGCGGATTAGGTGCACTGGGAACAGCATTTAGTTTTCCAGTATTAGGAATTACCCGAATGGTTGGAGCAAGTAAGCTGGGAGCTACTGGCTTAGGATTATTAAAAGCTGGATTCAGTAAGACGGCTTATGAAAGTGGAAACTTTGCTACTAAAGCAGTTAAAGCGTCTGAAACTGTTGTTGATGCAGGTTCTAAAACTGCAAGTACAGCTAATACTTATGCGACGTTTGGTGAAAAGGCTAAGGCCGCCGGTACTGCTGTATTATCTTTAGCTTCCGCTAATCCAATCGCAACAGGAGCAATTGTTTTAACAACGGCTGCTTTAGTTGCAGGTGGAATATGGTGGGAAAATTACGGTAAAAAAGCCTATGAATCACAACAACGAATCAATCGCTGGGGTAGTGATGTAGGTTCTAGTGCTGATAAGTCTCTGCAAGTGTGAGACGAGATCAGCAGCAATTATACAGCCACGGTGGTCGTTTATACTTGATACAAGCACAGGCTGAATCGGTTGAGGATGCTCAAACAAAAGTTTATCAAGAACTTGAAAAAATGGATCAAACAAATATTTTTTATCGACGAGATATTGGTAAGAACTCCATTTAGTTCAAAAAGGTAGAAGTAAGATTTCGTTTGAAATATTACTTCTACCTTTTTATTTGGATCGACATCTTAGAACTTTGAGTTTTTGAAAAATTTATAGACATAGATATTTAGAGTATTTTTTATTAGTCATTGAAACTATTGAAAATAGCGTTGCATAGAACAGGAAAGAAGGTTATGATTTAAGAAATTGGTAATCTTATTGGACCAGTTAATAAAAATAAGTGGTTTTCTAATTTTAAAATGTTGATCTAACAGTCTTTTCTTAGTGTACTCCCCATGTATATGGGGATGATTCCTTGCTAAATGTTTAATTCCGTTCCACAATCCAGTACTCCCCATGTATATGGGGATGATTCTGTAAAGCTTGAAGATGACGATAAACGACTTGAGTACTCCCCATGTATATGGGGATGATTCCCGGTGCTGGCATCTTTAATCACTTTAGGTAACGTACTCCCCATGTATATGGGGATGATTCTGAACATACGCGCTGAGGCAGAGATTGCATGCTGTACTCCCCATGTATATGGGGATGATTCTACAACTCAAGCAATGAACAGATTAGACGAAGAGTACTCCCCATGTATATGGGGATGATTCTAAAGGATTAATTAAAGGAGCGAAATAACAATGGTACTCCCCATGTATATGGGGATGATTCCACAATCACTGCTGGTGCAGCAATGGTTAATACGTACTCCCCATGTATATGGGGATGATTCTACCAGCAAGCTGACACCACCCAACAACTTAACGTACTCCCCATGTATATGGGGATGATTCCTTATCGCTGAAATCTACAACTTGAATTTTTCGGTACTCCCCATGTATATGGGGATGATTCCATGCGTTGATTGCTCCGTAATGGCGTTTTGAAGTACTCCCCATGTATATGGGGATGATTCCAATATTATACGCGTTGTCGGCTGTTAGACCGTGTACTCCCCATGTATATGGGGATGATTCCTGCTATGGGCGATTGACAAGCTAGAAGTGGGGGTACTCCCCATGTATATGGGGATGATTCTTAAAATCGATAAGTTTGACAATGCCAATCAATGTACTCCCCATGTATATGGGGATGATTCTGAACGTTCAATCGGGATTGAAAACGTCAATTCGTACTCCCCATGTATATGGGGATGATTCTAAAAAATTAACATTTACAGCAACTGTTTTAGTGTACTCCCCATGTATATGGGGATGATTCCACACAGAAGAAAAACGTGGCTCGATTTTAAGGGTACTCCCCATGTATATGGGGATGATTCCTTAGCAGCCTCTTGCACCGCGTCAACTGAACGGTACTCCCCATGTATATGGGGATGATTCCATTGATATATCAACCTTTTTGTCGAAATCGTAGTACTCCCCATGTATATGGGGATGATTCCGATGTTGTTAACGGTAATCTTTATGCGATTGAGTACTCCCCATGTATATGGGGATGATTCTTAGAAAATGCCTTAAAACCCGAATCAGTCGAAGTACTCCCCATGTATATGGGGATGATTCTGCGGTCGCCGGCTGCTGATAAGCCCGATTTGAGTACTCCCCATGTATATGGGGATGATTCTTTTAATCGCAGTATAATCAGCCTTATGACTAGGTACTCCCCATGTATATGGGGATGATTCCATAAACAGAGGGACTACTAGGAACAATTTCTAGTACTCCCCATGTATATGGGGATGATTCTTATATTCAGCATTTTTAGCCCAATCGAGCCACGTACTCCCCATGTATATGGGGATGATTCCGTGTTGATTGGTTAGATGTTGCATGTGACGATGTACTCCCCATGTATATGGGGATGATTCCTTGCCTGGTATGGATTTGAAGACCAAAGAAGAGTACTCCCCATGTATATGGGGATGATTCTAATACTTATCAATTAGGCGTTAACGAAGGCTCGTACTCCCCATGTATATGGGGATGATTCTAATCGACGTCTAACGCAGACTTTAGTTTGTCCGTACTCCCCATGTATATGGGGATGATTCTAGGACTCGGCTGTTTCATAAGCAGGGGTTTCGGTACTCCCCATGTATATGGGGATGATTCTCAATCAGACTCTCGATCAGACAATCAGTCAATGTACTCCCCATGTATATGGGGATGATTCTATTCATCGCAAAAATTCAATAATGCTTTTAAGGTGTTCCCCATATACATGGGATGGTTTTAATTAGGGCCAAGTGCTCTTTTTTATCATAATTTTTTCAGAAGTGAAATTGTACCGTAAATAGATTTAGTCATGAGCTAATTTGTAATGAGGTTAGATATTAGAAAGTAAATTTTCATTTCTTACAAGTCTAACTATATTAATAGTGGCATAATAAAGATAACGATTACATTGCCGTTTGCGTAGATAAATTTGAAAGATAATCTCTCTAAAAAGGGGAAATATTAAATGTCAGTAAAATTAACGAGTAGAGAAACTAGTTTATGGGCAAAAAAACATGTAGATGATGGGGAAATGTTGTGGCTTCCATTAGTTGCCCACTTAGTAGATTGCAGTCATGTGATGAATTGGCTTTTTTATCATTGGTTAAATGCCGGTCAAAGAGAATTGTTAACTCAGTCGGTTTCTGAAGAAGACATGCAAAAGCTAATTAAATTTTTGGGATTCTTTCATGATATTGGGAAAGCCACACCAGCTTTTCAAACAAAAAAATCTTACGATAATAATGCCTCGCTTGATGAAGAGTTGATTGAACGCTTGAATCGAAATGGTTTTTCTGAATTACGAGTATCTGGATTATCATCTCCACAAAAATCACCTCATGCATTAGCTGGAGAAGCAATCTTAGAAAGTGATGCATTTAATATTCCTGCTTCCGTAGGGGCTATCATTGGAGGTCATCATGGTAAACCGGCTGAAAAACATAATCTCAGAATTCAATTGGAAAATTATACTGCCAACTACGATCAAGTTGATGGGCATGTTAAAGATCCTATTGAGGAAGAACGTCGACAGGAAGAAAAACAAGCTTGGCAAGATACTCGACAACGGTTATTTGATTATGGAATGAATTTAGCTGGATATACTGAGGCTGGTGAAATTCCAGAGGTTGGACAACCACAGGCAGTTATCTTAGAAGGACTTCTGATTATGGCAGATTGGCTATCTTCAAGTGAGTGGTTGAATGAAGATCGATCTAAACCTCTGTTTCCACTAATTGGGCTTGATCAAGGTTATCAAGACATAGATATGACAAGTCGATTTGAGAATGCCATTTTAACGTGGAAGCAATCAGACAAATGGGTTCCACAAAAGGTGATACTGAATGATAATACTAATCCATATTTTAATCATTGGGGATATACTCCACGCCCGGTTCAATTAGCTATGACTCAAGCAATTCAGGCTACAACTGATCCCGGACTTGTAATTGTTGAAGCGGGTATGGGCCTTGGAAAAACAGAAATATCTTTAATTGCAGCGGAACAACTTGCGTATAAAACTGGCAGAAATGGATTTTTTATGGGGTTGCCAACGCAAGCAACAACCAATGCTATGTTTACGCGAGTGCTTGAGTGGACAAAATTTTTGGCTGATGATGAAGGAAAAAAATTACAAATTGATTTGATGCAGAGTAAACGACAATATAATTCAGAATTCACTAATTTGCCAGAGGCTTACAATATTTATGAGCAGAGTGAAAATGGCAAGCAACATCAAACTGGATCAGTGGTTGTTAACAGTTGGTTTACAGGTAAAAAATCAATTCTGACAGATTTTACAGTAGGAACTATTGATAATCTATTACGTATGGGACTAAAAAAGAAGCATCTTTTTTTACGTCATCTTGGATTCAGTGGAAAAGTTGCCGTTATTGATGAGGTACATGCGTATGATACATATATGTCTAGTTATCTCTTTAAAGCTATGAACTGGTTAGGAGCTTATCATGTGCCGGTAATTATTCTCTCTGCAACTTTGCCAGTTGAAAAACGAAATCAGCTGGTTAAAGCGTACTTAAAAGGAAAATATGGTTTAAACTATCAGAATCGATTAATTGTTAAAGATGGATGGAAGACAACGCAAGCTTATCCGTTACTGACAATTTTGGACGGACCTGAATTAAAACAACTAACTAAATTTGATCAGAAGAATCAAAAATCTACTCATTTGCATGTACAACGTTTAAACGTGAATGATGAAGAATTGGTTCAAGCAGTTACAGATAAAATAAAACAGGGCGGAGTAGCTGGTATTATTGTCAATACTGTTAAAAGAGCACAAGTTCTTGCCAAAGCATTTCAGCAGAATCAAACTATGGGCGATACTCCCTTGATGGTATTGCACTCCGCATTCTTAGCACCTGAAAGGTCTAAGCAAGAGGAAAAATTGCAAAGACTTATTGGTAAAGACGGTCATCGCCCACACAAAATGATTGTGATTGGAACTCAAGTATTGGAACAGTCGCTTGATATTGATTTTGATGTTTTATATACGGATATTGCTCCCATTGATTTGATTTTACAACGTGCTGGTCGTTTACATCGGCATGATATTCAAAGACCTGAAACTTTGAATATTCCAGAATTATTTGTTATGGGAATTCAAGCCCCATATGAATATGGCGATGCTAATGAAGCTATTTATGAAAAGTATCTTTTGATGAAGACTGACTATTTTTTGCAAGATACGGTAACTCTACCGAACGATATTTCCAAGTTAGTACAGGAAGTATACGATCCAAAAACGGATGATTTAATTCCAGAAATCGGAGAATCGAGAATTAAGTTAGATAAAGATCAAGCACAAGAAAAACAGCGTTCAAATGTTTTCCAAATTGCGGCACCAAAATTTAGACTTAAATCGACTATTCATGGTTGGTTAGATTATGATTTCCGTAATTTAAATAAAGATGAACAAAGTGCTAATGCGGCGGTAAGAGATATTCAAGAAACGGTTGAGGTTATCTTGATACAATGTACAGCAAAAGGACAATATTTAGTGGATGGACGGTCATTAAGAGACGTTTCAGATCGTGAAATATCTGAACAAGTAATTCGTCTACCAATGGCCATTACGCATAATGCTGCCGTGATTACTAAAGTTATAAATGATCTAGAAGATAAAACTGCAGAATACTTTGATAAATGGCAAGAGAGCCCATGGTTAAGTGGGGCCTTGGCATTGCCGTTGGATGATAATTTATCAGCAACTCTTGGCAACTGGCGATTAATGTATTCAGAAGATTTAGGATTAAATTATACAAAGGAGGATGAGTAAATATGATGAGTCAGAGCTTTAATTTGACAACAGATCCTTGGATTAAAGTGATACAGACTGATACAGGACGGGAGAAGTCTGTATCACTGATTGAATTTTTTAGTCATGCACAAGACTATCGTCAATTGGCCGGAGAAATGCGCTCACAGGATTTAGCAATTATGCGTTTTTTGTTAGCAATTTTGACTACAGTATATTCGCGTTATAATGCTGGCAATATGCCATATTCTTGGATTACCGTGGATTCTGACACAATGCAAGCAACAGATGTTGATGATGATACAGATGCTGAGGATATTAATGAAGATTTACTCGATACGTGGAACAAACTCTATCGAGCAGGAAAATTTTCTAAAATTGTGACAGATTATTTGAAGTGTTACGATAATCGCTTTGATATGTTTGGTGATCATCCCTTTTATCAAGTGACGACCGCTGACTATGACGCTCTAGTTCCTAGTAATAAACGAGTCGAAAAAGGAAAAGGTCAGGTACTAGTTAAACAACTTAATCGACGTATTTCGGAAAGTGGGAATACGCCATCAATTTTTGCTCCAAAAACGGGCGAACGGAAGAATTCAATTGATATTGATGAACTTGTGCGTTGGTTGATTACTTATCAAAACTTTACAGGTGTAACTGACAAAACCAAAATTGAGACGAAAGAAAAGTTTTCCAATTCTGCGGGTTGGTTGTATCGGATCAATCCAGTTTATGCCCAAGGACAGACTGTATTTGAAACTCTAATGTTGAATCTGAAATTAGGTGGTGAACAAGTAGACCCGTTAGCCTTACAAAAGCCAGTTTGGGAGTATGAGATTCAAGATTACATTGCTGTTCGTAAACAACAGGTGGTACCGGATAATCTAGCAGAGCTTTATACAACTTGGTCACGAATTCTTCATATTGAATGGCAAGATAATAAGCATCCATTAATTTTTAGTGCAGGGATTCCAATTTTTGAAGCTACGGGTGCTTTTATTGAGCCAATGACAACGTGGAGAGTAGACAAAAAAACAGGGGAATATCGTCCTGCTGTTAAGAGTCTTCGCTCGTTGAGTATTTCTATGTGGAGAAACTTTGGTAATTACGTTGATGTTCACAGCAATTCAGGACAATTGGAACCTGGAATTGTTAGTTGGTTGCATGATATAAAAGATCAAGATACATCAGTCATTGCAGATGATCAATTGTTAACATTAGCTTCAACAACTCTGATCAGCGATGGTAATGCGACCTCACAGGCTCCAGCGGTTGAAGTAGCCGATGATATACGATTACAATCAGACGTGTTGTTTGATCCTGAAATTGCGGAATATTGGCCTGTACGAATTGAAGATGCTATAGATACAACTCAAATGATTGGAACAGATTTTTACCATTTTGCTTCAACAATTGGTCAAATACGTAATGTGGATGCGCGTTCATTTGCCAGCAATTTAAGTGCCAGTTTTTATCAGAAATTGAATGCTCCATTTAAAGAATGGCTATCCCAATTGACTGGTGATGATGACAGAGAACAAAAAATTGAACAATGGAAAGAGCAATTAGAAGATATTTTAAATGACACAGTTCGTGATGTCATGAAGTCTAGTTCTCCTAGGGACGTCAGTGGTATTGAGGATGATAAAGGCCGTTTGTTGAATATTTTTACCGCTCGAAGAAGACTAAATTATAATGTTCGCATACATTTAGGGCCTCAGGATAAGGAGTGATATATCGTTATGGGAAAAATAGAAAAGGTTACCGATAGAATAATTCGGAGTCTTTGGAGAGATGGAAAACCAGACAAAGCTGTTTTATCAAATGTTCGAGGTGCTGCTACGCTGTTAAGTCGGCAAGCACAGTCTGTTTGGCCAGTGATGATGGCTAATCTGGATGAAAAGATGTTAAGTCGCGATGGTCGTCCCACTTATGCGGAAACGGCAGTATATGCAGCCATTCGTTTTTATGCGATTCATCAACAAGGACAAACACAATTTGTTTACAGTTCAGTTCACGGGGATGATGAGAATAAAGGAGTGAGTTTATTTAAAGCGCTTGCTCAGTTAAGAAATCAACCAGATCGTCAAGAAGCTCTGGATCGTCGAGTGAAAGCACTCTTGGCAACAAGTAATGTGGCTAGTATGATTCAGTCTTTATCTCATTTGGTTAGTATTTTAAAAGCCACTAATCCAACAATTAGAATTGATTATGCCTTATTAGCACAAGATTTATATGATGCACAATTTGGTGTTGATGTTGCGAACCAAGTTCATTTGCGCTGGGGGCAGCAGTACTATTGGAGCACGAAAAATCAGAAAACAACTGAAGGGGAGAAAAACTAATGACCAATAATTTATATTTAGACATAAATATCATTCAAACTGTTCCATCATCTAATTTAAATCGAGATGATACAGGAGCACCTAAGACCGCTTTGTATGGTGGTGTTACGAGAGCTCGAGTTTCTTCACAAAGTTGGAAACACGTCGTACGCCATGCATTTAAGGAAGATCATGTGACATTTAGTTCACGAACAAAAGAGTCTGTTCAATTATTGGCTAATGAGTTACGTAAGCAAGATGGTTCTCTTGATGAAGAAGCTGCTTTAACCAAAGCTAATGAAGCTTTTAAATCAGCTGGCATCAAGGTTGACAAAAATAATGAGACGGGTGCTTTACTTTTAATTAGTAATGGTCAAATTAAAAAATTGGCTCAGTACATACTCAATAATGATGAACTCGATAAAAAAGAAATTAAAAAAGTTCTTAAGGGGGACCAATCCCTCGATTTAGCTTTATTTGGTCGAATGGTAGCTGATAATCCTGAATTAAATGTTGATGCCGCCTCACAAGTTGCTCATGCAATTTCAACTCATGAAGTGATTCCTGAATATGATTACTTTACTGCCTTAGATGATGAACAAGGGGAAGATACTAGTGGAGCCGCTATGTTAGGAACTATTGAGTTTAATTCGGCCACACTATATCGGTATGCTAACGTGAATGTCAATGAATTAGTACATAATCTGAATAAAGAAGATGCCATCGCTGGTATATCTGCTTTTATCAAAGATTTTGCCCTATCAATGCCAACTGGAAAACAGAATACTTTTGCAAACAAAACGCTTCCAAACTATGTCATGGTTACGATTCGACAAGATACACCTGTCAATTTAGTTTCGGCATTCGAAAAACCAGTTGTATCTAACGATGGTTATGTTGAAAAATCTGTTGAACGACTAGAGAACGAGTATAAGCAGACACTGGATTTTGTAGATCAACCGTTATTGACGGTAGCTTTGAGTAAATACAGTACAGAAGCTAGCAAGACAGCAACAAACTTGTCTGATCTCTTGGAACAGGTTACGACGGAGTTGACGAAGGTGGTTGAGGATGAAAATACTAACGATTAGATTGACGTCGCCTTTACAATCCTATGGTGATGAGGCTACGTTTGAACGGCGGACAACCGGAGATTATCCTTCAAAAAGTTCAATTATTGGAATGATTGCAGCGGCTTTGGGTTATTCAAGAGAGGATCCACGAATCTCGCAATTGAATGATTTGAATTTTGCTGTACGAATTGACCAAGCTGGACAAATGTTAACTGATTTTCATACTGTTGAATGGAAAAAGAATGTTCGCAAAATTACTTATCGCGATTACATACAAGATGCAGTATTTGTAGTTGCCGTGGGAAGTAATGATGATCAACAAATTACAAAAATTCACAATGCACTGCGTCATCCGCATTATCAGTTGTTCTTGGGGCGTCGAGCTAATGTTCCAGCAGGAGTTCTTCTAATGGAAGAACTTGACGATAAAAACCCTGTAACAGTTCTGGAAAATTTAGGTTGGCAAGTTTCACCTTGGTCTCAAAAAGTTTATCGAAAACAAAATCCTGGTAAAATGTTTCCCAAAGTTGATATATATGCAGATGCAAATTTACTTAACGATCATCATAGTGTAATGGTTAAAGATCGAGTGGGTTCATTTGATCAAAGAAATCGATACTTTGGTTATCGAGCAATGTCAACAGAACGAGTTCAACTGACATATTCTTGTATAGCAGTTGATGAATCAACAGAACATGATGCATTAAGTGCACTTTAGAAAGGGGGGTAGTCTATGTATTATTTATCAAGAGTTGAAGTTGATGTTCAAAATCGTGCAAAAATCAAAGATCTTACTCATTTAGGTGCATATCATAACTGGGTTGAGCAGAGCTTTCCAAAGGAAATAGCGACCGGAGAACGTCATAGACATTTGTGGCGTTTGGATACATTAGCGGGGAAAAAGTATTTATTGATCATGAGTGAATCCATACCTGATTCTGAGTTTTTATTGAAATATGGTGTTACAGGAACTATTGTGACTAAATCATACGATGGATTCTTAGACAAAATTCATGATGGTCAGATTATGCGTTTCCGATTGACGGCTAATCCCACACATACGATTACACGTCCTGGAAAAAAACGTGGGAAAGTTTTCCCTCATGTTACAGTTACTCAACAGGAAAAATGGTTGGTAGATCGATCAGATAAGTCTGGATTTGAATTGGTCAAACAAGTTGGTGTTAATGACTTAAATGAAACGCAGACGCTCGCTTTTAAAATTGTCGAACGTGATTGGCCAATGTTACACCGTAATCCAGGACGAGCCGTTCGTCTCAGTCGAGTAACGTTTGAAGGTCTGTTACGCGTTGAAAATGCAGAGACTTTTAAACAGACTTTAGTAAAGGGAATTGGACGTGAGAAAGCTTTTGGTATGGGAATGATGACTGTTATTCCGGAGGCTTAATATGTCAGAAAGAAAAATGGGTGCTAATAAGCCAGAAATTTCTGAACTTGGTCGTGTACAAGATCGTATGACCTTTTTATATTTAGAACATGCTGATGTTAATAGGCAGGATAGTGCTATTCAAGTGACGGATCAACGTGGAATTGTATGTATTCCAGCTGCTATGGTGAGTGTCTTATTGTTGGGCCCTGGGGTTAATGTAACTCATAGAGCTATGGAATTAATTGGAGATTCAGCTATGGCTGTAGTCTGGGTTGGTGAGCAAGGAGTACGTGCATATGCTCATGGTCGCGCTTTGAACCACTCATCACGTTTATTACAAGCACAAGCAAAATTAGTTTCGAATCAACGTACTAGAGTTGCTGTTGCGCGTAAGATGTATCAGATGCGCTTTCCTGATCAAGATGTTTCGGGGTTGTCTATGCAAGAACTTCGTGGCAAAGAAGGTGCTAGAGTTCGAAGTGTTTATCACAAAGAATCAAGAAAAACAAATGTACCCTGGAATCGTCGTGAGTATAATCCAGATAATTTTGAGTCGGGTACACCAATTAATCAAGCTTTGACTGCAGCACATCAAGCACTTTACGGATTGAGTTATAGTGTAATTGTGGCGTTAGGGGCATCACCAGGCTTGGGATTTGTACATACAGGTCACGATTTATCTTTTGTTTACGATTTTGCAGATTTGTATAAAGCAAAAATCTCTATTCCTGTTGCATTCGAAATGACTGCAAAATATAGTCAAGACGAAGATCTAGCAGCTAGAACACGATTAGCTATGCGAGATGCCTTTCGAGACGGTAAACTATTGTCTCAGATGGTGACTGATTTGAAAAATCTATTAAACATAGATGATTGTCAAGATGGCGCAGATTTATTTCAACTTTGGGATGATAAACTTGGTATGCAGAAAATGGGAGTTCAGTATCATGATGTAACGGCAGGTGATGACGAATGATTGTTGTTACTTTATCTAAAGTTCCGCCTTCACTTCGTGGTGACTTGACTAAATGGTATCAGGAGATTCAAACAGGTGTGTATGTAGGTAATGTCAGTGCACGAGTCCGTGACCTACTCTGGGAACGTATTTTGAAAAATATTGGGACTGGTGAAGCAACAATGGCGTATAATGCTGCCACTGAATTAGGCTATCAGTTTCGGACAACACGTAAGGATCGACAAGTGGTCGATTATGATGGTATACCCTTAATGATGCATTTAAAGCAACAAGAGGTGCCAGTTAAACATGGATTCAGTAGTGCGGCCAAATTCCATAAAGGGATGACAATGTCACATCGACGTATGACTAAATATCGAAAAGATGTAAAGCCTATATTATCAAAACCTTTGGTGGCACTTGATTTAGAAACAACTGGATTGGATAGTACTAAAGCAGAAATTATTTCAATTGGAGCAGCCAAGATAATGCCCGACGGACAATTACTGCAATTTGAAAAATTAATTCGAAGTGTGGATTCAGTACCATCCAAAATTACTGAACTTACCGGAATTACTTCAGAACAGTTGCAAAAACAGGGTGTTGAGCTTTCATTAGGATTAGAGGCATTGTCTGATTTTGTTAAGGATTCAGTCATCATCGGTTATAATCTTGAATTTGATGAAAGGTTTTTAACGGAAGCATTGCGGAAAGTTGGAAAAACCGAATTTACTAACTCTACCCACGATCTTATGCCAATAGTAAAAACAACTCAGGAGTTTTTAGATAACTATCGTTTAACGACTGTCTTGGAAGTATATCAGATAGAGAATTTAGATCCACATCATGCATTATCTGATGCTCAAGCTACGTTGTCTTTAGCAGAGAAGTTAATAAAAAACGGCAACCTTGTAATTTGAAAATGCCTATGTAAAGGCTTTTTTTAGTGTGCTCCCCATATACATGGGGATGATTCTAATATAGAGCATTGGTACCGTTAAATGCACCAGTGCTCCCCATATACATGGGGATGATTCCCAAGGTAGCTACAAGAAAGAGCCTGATTGGCAGTGCTCCCCATATACATGGGGATGATTCTGGTACAGACGGTGGAACTTGGATGAACTACATTGTTGGTACCACTGATACCACAAAGAGACATTATGTGGCAACCATCTCGTTGGATGGGTTTTCGCAGCAAGGTGTTTATATCCGCCTTGATAATATTCCTTCGACATCCACTATTACATTTTCAAATATGAAACTGCAATTAGGTTTAAATGTGGTGGTCTCCAATCTTTCTCAAGCCGTGGATGGTATGCGACTTGATATCTCTAAGAAAATTGAGCAGAAGGATCTCAACGGATATGCAACCCAAACGTGGACACTGGATCAGATTAAGTTAATTTCTGATTCAATTGCTTCGTTGAAAACAAAAATTGACAATCTTAGTCAATGAAAACAATAAGAAGTAACATCCACAGCTATAACTGATGGGTCAAACCATCACAGCAACAGACGATACAGGTAAGACAGTAAAACTAAAGATTACAGGAATCAGCTAAAAAGTTAGTTCCTTTTTTTTAGTACAAAAATTTAGGAGATGAAATATATATGTATGGAATACCAGTTTTACTACCACACGCAGGCTTTACCGATTGGCAGTTTGCTATCGAACATATGGGAAGCAACACTTTACTAAATGGCAAATTACAAGTTTAATCCGAACAAGCCCGGAATCTTTCAATGGCAGT
>ENA-UOZS01000415-UOZS01000415.1-food-metagenome-genome-assembly--contig:-NODE-415-length-15208-cov-3.998614_pt1 | contig 15208 bp, 14 predicted proteins | sample MGYA00249875_ERZ772737 | MGnify/ENA primary metagenome ERZ772737 (study PRJEB29005, sample SAMN08379463) | food metagenome | isolation source: cheese - non spiked | study: EMG produced TPA metagenomics... | reverse complement strand
CAGAACCGACCAAAATCGCGGCGATGGTGGAGGCTTCCATCAGACCGTTGGCTTTCACCAGTTTGTCACCGGTGGTCAATTCACCGAGAATGCCATACTTGGCCGGTGAGTACGCGGCCGCACCAATCCCCACCAGCGTATACCCGAGAAACGGATTAATGCCGAAGCAAATACTCGCCGCGCCCAGCAGTTTCAGGGCGTTCGCGAACATCATCACTCTGCCTTTGGCAAAGCTATCCGCCACCTGTCCAACAAATGGCGCAAACAGGATGTAAGCGCCCACAAACACCATTTGCAGGATTGGCTGGCTCCAGTCCGGATAAAATTGTTCCTTCAGCAGCGCCAGCGTAGCGAACAGCAGTGCGTTATCGCCAAACGCCGACAGAAACTGCGCGGCGATGACGGACATCATCCCTTTGGACCAGATTGAAGTGTTAGTGTGCGCTGACTCAATCATGTTGTTTTTCCGGCTCATCGACCCAGCTTTTCAGCGTAACAAAATCCGGCTTACCGCTGCCGAGTAATGGGAGTTGCTTCAGGTGGCGAATATCACGCGGCACGGCAAGTTCAGGCACGCCATGCGCTCGCGCATGCTGCTGTAGTTTTTCACGCGTGAGTTCGCTGTCGGTAGTGAACAGCACCAGGGCCTCACCTTTGCTGGCATCGCTCTTGATCGCCGTGGCGTGCATTTTGTCTGCAGATACCGCCAATGCCAGTTGCTCAACCATTTCCAGCGAGACCATCTCTCCGGCAATTTTAGCAAAACGCTTGGCGCGCCCCTGGATCTGTACAAAGCCGTTTTCATCAAAGCGGACGATGTCTCCGGTGTCATACCAGCCGCGCTCAATCTCACCCTGCGCATTTTCTGCCGTCGGCACTTCCAGCACGCCAGGTTTTTCGACGCGCAAATAGCCGCTCATAATATTCGGGCCTTTCAGTTGTAAACGCCCACCGTCCTCAATACCCGGAACAGCCAGCAGTCGGGCATCCATGCCAGGCAAGATGCGCCCTACCGTTCCTGATTTTGCCGCCATCGGTACATTGATCGACACAACCGGCGCACATTCCGTCACGCCATAGCCTTCAAGGACGCGCAGACCAAATTTCTCCTGCCATAGCTGCTTTGTGCTGTCTTGCAGTTTTTCCGCGCCTGCCACCACATAGCGCAGGCGGTGGAAATCGTACGGATGCGCGAAACGCGCATAGTTGCCGAGGAACGTTGAAGTACCAAACAACACGGTGCAGTTCCGGTCGTATACCAGCTCCGGCACAATGCGGTAATGAAGCGGGCTGGGATAAAGAAACACTTCCGCACCGGTCAGTAGCGGTGTGAATAATCCCACCGTCAGGCCAAAGGAGTGGAACAGCGGCAGTGCCGACATAAAGCGGTCATCGGCGGTGAAATCGGCAATCGTTTTAATCTGCTCAACGTTCGCCAGAATACTCTTGTGGCTGTGGACCACGCCTTTCGGATGGCCTTCCGAACCAGACGTAAAGAGGATCACAGCAGCCTCTTCCGGCTGCTGTTTCACCTGCGCCAGATGCGGTGCCAGCAGATGTGAGAAAATCCACAGCTTATCGCTCAACGTCACATCGGCTTTTAAATCTTCCAGATAAACCCAGCGCACCTGGGTGAGCTGTTCCGGTAGATGCCAGAGTTTGCCTTTATCGAGAAACTGTCGGGAAGTGAAGATCGTTTTGATTTCAGACGCAGTAATGGCGCTGGTTAACCCTTTCACGCCCGCCGTGTAGTTCATCATGGCCGGAATGCGTCGACGCGCAATGGCACCAAAAATGACCGCCGCGCTGATCCCCGCATTTGGCAGCATCAGGCCGATTTTTTCACCTTCGGCGCTGTATTTTTCCAGAATACGGGCCACAAAGAGCGTCTTAGTCAGCAGTTTGCGGTAGCTGTCTGGCGTAAAGTTAACATCTTCAATGCAGTTTTTGCCCGCGCCAAAACGGTATTTTGCCGCCAGCAGCGACTCGTATAGCGTTTCACGCGGGCGTACCGCCATGCGTGCTTCCATCATAATTTGATGCAGCATTTCACCGGCGATTTTGCGGCGATCGCGCGCTCGCGGGGCTTCCGGCATTGGCATTTGAGTCGGCGGTAGAATGTGCAGTTGGATACGCGGGAAGAATCGCTGTTTAACCAGACCTTTCAGGCGGCTGAAGTGGGAAAGCTCTGCCCCCTCAATGCGGACAGGAACGACCGTCGCTCCCGACTTCGCGGCGACAAACCCGGCACCGTCATATATTTTCATCAACGAACCGGTGGTCGAAATGCGTCCTTCGGGAAAAATCACCACCGGACGGCCCTGCTCGACCAGACGGACCAGATGCTTAATCGACATCGGTTTAGTTGGGTCTAACGGCACGAAGTCAATCAGCGGGGTTAGCCAGCGCATATACCATTGCTGGCTGATCGAGGTGTAAACGGCGAAGACGGGACGAATCGGTAAAAATAGCGCCAGCAGGATGCCGTCTATAAATGAGACATGGTTGGGAGTGATTAGAACGCGTTCTCCCTGTAGCGCGCTGACATTGCCCGTGACGCGAACGCGGAAAAGCACGCGAAACAGATTACGAAAAAAGCCAAATAGCATCTCAACTCCCTGTGCCATTAATTATAGAAACATTAATGGTGGGAGAGTATACGAGTTGGGGAATGGGCGCGACAGGTAAACAGGTAAATACAGTCCGAAAAAAAACCTGCGCATCCGCGCAGGTCGGTGCAAGAGACAGGTACGAAGTGCGTACCGAATAATCTCACCAATCAATACCTCTGGGATCTTGATTGTGGTCGTCAGCAGCCAGATACGCCAGTACGAAAACGCAAAGGAATGAACCCAAATGCAACGAGTTGTGTAAATTATCGGTTACTGTTACAGATAGGCTGAAGGCAAAAAAAAACCTGCGCATCTGCGCAGGCTGGTGTAATTCTAGTGATCAACCCGAAAGTTGATTTCACCTATCAATACCTCTGGGATCCCAACTTTAGCAATCCGCTCAGTTCTCCCACCAGCGAACAATCGCAACAGCACATCGCAAAGTGTAAGCAAAAATTAGCATTTTCTATTTTCTGTCTTACTTCGCTCGCGCGCGCTCACATTTGCGAGGTCCTGACGGGCAATCTGCTTGAACAGCCAGCCATTTTCCGTAACACTGACGGAATGTAAGCGTTTACCCACAACAGGTACTATCATGGCGACCATAAAGGATGTAGCCCGACTAGCTGGTGTATCAGTCGCCACCGTTTCTCGAGTGATCAATGATTCCCCCAAAGCCAGCGAAGCATCGCGTCTGGCCGTAACGAGTGCAATGGAATCACTCAGCTACCACCCCAATGCGAATGCGCGTGCACTGGCGCAACAATCCACAGAAACCATCGGACTGGTCGTTGGTGATGTGTCCGATCCATTCTTCGGGGCAATGGTTAAAGCTGTCGAGCAGGTGGCCTATAACACCGGGAATTTTTTGCTGATTGGCAACGGCTACCATAATGAACAGAAGGAACGTCAGGCGATTGAACAGCTCATTCGCCACCGCTGCGCGGCCCTTGTTGTCCATGCCAAAATCATCCCGGATGCGGACTTGGCTTCATTAATGAAGCAAATCCCCGGCATGGTATTGATTAACCGAATTCTGCCGGGATTCGAACAACGCTGCGTTGCCCTCGATGACCGTTTCGGCGCGTGGCTCGCTACCCGACACCTTATTCAACAGGGCCATACGCGCATTGGCTACCTGTGTTCCAATCACAGTATTTCTGATGCGGAAGATCGTCTGCAAGGCTATTACGACGCGCTGGCGGAGAGCAATATACCGGTAAGCGATCGACTGGTGACGTTCGGCGAACCGGATGAAAGCGGCGGTGAACAGGCCATGACCGAGTTACTTGGTCGTGGCAAAAACTTCACTGCGGTAGCCTGCTACAACGACTCAATGGCGGCTGGCGCCATGGGCGTATTGAATGATAACGGCATTGATGTGCCGGGAGAAATCTCGCTGATTGGCTTTGATGATGTGCTGATTTCCCGCTATGTGCGCCCACGTCTGACCACGGTACGCTATCCCATCGTGACGATGGCAACCCAGGCCGCTGAACTGGCGCTCGCGCTGGCGGAGAAGCGACCCGCACCTGAAATTACCCACGTCTTTAACCCAACTCTGGTGCGTCGCCATTCCGTTTCGGCGCTGACAGAGCCGGGGAACTCATCGTCAAACGATTAACCAGGATTGCGTCATGACTACGATGTTGGACGTTTCACGACACGCAGGCGTCTCAAAAGCGACAGTTTCGCGCGTACTAAATGGAACGGGCCAGGTAAAAGAGAGCACGCGCCAGAAAGTGTTCAAGGCCATGCAGGCACTCGATTATCGGCCCAACTTTTTAGCGCGCTCTTTAGCGAATCGCACCAGCAACAGCATTGGCCTGGTGGTTTCCACATTTGATGGATTCTACTTTGGCCGCCTGCTGCAACAGGCCTCGCGCCAGACGGAGTCTCACGGCAAGCAGTTGATCGTCACCGATGGTCACGACACGCCGGAGCGTGAGCAGGAAGCCGTGCAAATGCTGGCCGACAGGCAGTGCGACGCCATTATTCTCTATACCCGCTATATGAGTGAAAAGGCGATTATGTCGCTGATGAACAGCATTGCGATGCCCTTGCTGGTCATCAACCGTGATGTCAGTCAGGCCCGCGATCGCGCGATTTTCTTTGAGCAGGAAGACGCGGCGTATCAGGCGGTCAATTATCTGATCTCGCAGGGGCACAGCGATATTGCTTGTATCACCGTGCCAGGCCATACGCCTACCGGTAAATCCCGCCTGATGGGGTATCGTAAGGCTCTGGAAAAAAACGGTATTCCCTGGGATCCTGATAAGGTTAAATACGGCGACTCCACGATGACGCGAGGCTATGAAGCCTGTCGAGAACTGCTGGAGGAAGGGGTGAAATTCAGCGCCCTGTTCGCCTGTAACGATGACATGGCATTAGGTGCATCAAAAGCGTTACATCAGGCCGGACTGAGGATCCCGACGGACGTCTCGCTGTTTGGTTTTGATGATGCGCCCAGCGCCAAATGGCTGGAACCGGGGTTATCTACCGTTTATCTGCCGATTGATACCATGATAACCACGGCAATCGACCAGGCTATACGTCTGGCCAACGGTGAGAGCGTGGAGCCGATCCCTCCGTTTACCGGCAAACTGGTATTACGTGACTCAGTAACGCTCGGACCGTACTTTAAGTAATATGAAAAAGAGCCGGATGGCGACGCAAGCACCTTATCCGGCCAGCTTTACTCAGATTAATTCCAGCGCTAACAGCTCATCAATGGTCTGGCGACGACGAATTAGTCGCGCCACGCCGTTATCAAACAAGACCTCCGGTAGCAGCGGGCGGCTATTGTAGTTTGACGACATTGACGCTCCGTACGCCCCGGTATCATGCAAAACCAGATAATCACCCGGCACCACCGCAGGCAACAGACGGGTTTCCACATTTCCGCCTTCCTGCTGGGTAAACACGTCGCCTGATTCGCACAGCGGTCCGGCCACCACGGTTTCCCGTTGAGGAGTTTGTTGCAGAGAACGACCATCCCCCGCCAGCGCGGAGATATGGTGATAGCTACCGTACATGGCCGGGCGCATCAGATCGTTGAAGCCCGCATCGATCAGCACAAAGTGACGGCTGCCCATCTCTTTTACGCTGCGCACCTGCGCCACTAACACGCCGGCTTCCGCGACCAGGAAACGCCCTGGTTCGATCTCCAGTTTGACGGCATGACCCAGATGACGCGCAATACTATCGCGCGCGGCGTTCCACAATCCAAAATAGTGATCGGTGTCGATCGCCTCTTCACCTTCGCGATACGGGATTGATAAACCGCCGCCTGCGGAGATCGCCTCCAGATCCTGACCAAATTCCACCACCTGACGCACCATCGCGCCGCACACCTGCTCCAGATGCGCGTAGTCCACGCCAGAGCCGATATGCATATGAATACCTACCAGCTTCAGCTTATAGCGCTGAATTACCTCCAGCGCCGCCGGAAGATCGCTGTACCAGATGCCATGCTTGCTGTTCTCGCCCCCGGTATTGGTTTTCTGACTGTGTCCATGCCCAAAGCCAGGGTTTACGCGGAGCCACACGCGATGGCCCGGCGAGAGCTGGCCCAGTTGTTCCAGCATATCGACCGACCCGGCATTTACCGGAATGCTCAATTCATGCACCCGGGCGAGCGTCGCTTCATCAATCATATCGGCGGTAAAGACAATCTCATCTTTGCCCGGTACAAAACCTGCCGCCAACGCGCGTTCAATTTCGCCAAGCGAGACGGAATCGACCTTCACGCCCTGCTCGCGCATCAGGCGCAAAATATGAATATTCGAACATGCCTTCTGGGCAAAACGCACCACGTCAAACTGACTCAGTTTGGCAATCTGCGCGCGAATAATCTACGCATCATAGACCCACACCGCGCAGCCCAATTCGGCAGGCAGGCGCAACAGGTTGTCGGCGGTCAGGTCAGTGTCTGTGTTGTTGAGTGGGCGTGGCATGGTGTGCTCCGGTATTGGCTTTTTTATGATTACGCCACAGCCCAAAAAGAATAAAAAATATCGTTTTATCGTGAGTCTATGCAAAAATGATATGGATTAGCTCATTCGAGGATTGCCTATGCCCGCGGTTAACCTGCGCCACATTGAAATTTTTCACGCCATCATGACCGCAGGCAATCTGACGGAGGCCGCGCGCATGCTACATACCTCGCAGCCCACCGTCAGTCGGGAACTGGCCCGATTCGAAAAAGTCCTGGGATTAACGCTGTTTGAACGCACGCGTGGCCGACTGCATCCAACCGTGCAAGGCTTACGTCTGTTTGAAGAGGTACAACGTTCGTGGTACGGCCTGGACAGAATTGTGAGCGCCGCCGAAAGTCTGCGCGAATTTCGTCAAGGTGAATTGTCGATTGTTTGCCTGCCGGTATTTTCACAGTCCTTTTTACCGCCGCTGCTGCAGCCATTTCTCGCGCGCTATCCGCAGGTCAACATTCAGATCGTGCCGCAGGAGTCACCACTGTTGGAAGAGTGGCTGTCGGCGCAGCGCCACGATCTGGGGTTAACGGAAACGCTGCATACGCCAGCCGGAACGAAACGCACCGAATTGCTGGCGCTGGATGAAGTGTGTGTACTGCCGCAGGGGCATCCGCTGACCGAGAAAGCGGTATTAACGCCGCAGGATTTTCAGGGAGAGAACTACATCAGCCTGTCGCGGACCGACAGTTACCGTCAGCTACTGGACACCCTGTTTAACGAACATCAGGTGAAGCGCCGCATGGTGATTGAAACCCACAGCGCCGCTTCAATTTGTGCAATGGTGCGGGCGGGCGTGGGGATCTCGGTGGTAAACCCACTGACCGCGCTGGATTATGCCAGCAGCGGAGTGGTTATCCGCCGCTTCAGTATTTCGGTACCCTTTACGGTCAGCCTGATCCACCCACTTCATCGCCCTGCCTCGGCGCTGGTCGATGCTTTTACGGCGCATCTGCAAGCCCATCTCCCGAGACTTATCGATCCGCTGGAGGCTATTTTGTATCCACAGACGAAAGCATAAACGCCACCGCATCTTGCGCATGGATTGCCGCGGTGTCGAAAACCGGTAATGGACTTAGCTCGGCTGGAACCAGCAGACCAATCTCGGTACAGCCAAAGATAACCCCTTGAGCGCCCTGTTTAGCCAACTGATCAATTACGCTCAGGTAGTAGTCGCGGGAAGCGTTGCTGAACTCACCGAGGCACAGCTCGTCGAAAATAATCTGGTTTATTTTCTGACGATCATCAGCCTGTAGGCGCCCGCGGTAAAAATCCTGCTCCATGGTGTAGCGCGTACCCAGTAGCGCCACGTTGCTCATCTGCTGTTTTTGTATGGCCCGACCCGTCGCATCGGCAATATGCAGGAACGGCACGTCACAGGCGGTTTCAATCGCCTCAGCAACTTTGTGCATGGTGTTGGTACACAACACAATCCCCTCCGCTCCGGCTTGCTGAAGCCCTGCGGCGGCCTGCGCGAGGATCTCCCCAGCCCGCTGCCAGTCACCGCCAGACTGACAGGCTTCAATCTCGTGAAAATCTACGCTGTGCAACAGAATCTGTGCCGAGTGCAGGCCACCCAGACGCTGTTTTACCCCTTCATTAATGAGTCGATAATAAGGAATGGTGGATTCCCAGCTCATTCCGCCTAACAGACCGATCGTTTTCATCATTTCCCCTGATTTGTTGTTATCTCTCCAGTGAACCAAAGATGTGATCAACTTTCCACATCTGTTGGCGTGCATTTCTTTTTTTTATTTTCTGATATAGGTTTAATGAAACATTGTTTTAATTACAGGAATGCCGGATGTTTATTTTTCATAAAGAGACCACCCTTGAAGATCTGGGCAATGGCGTTACCCGACGCATTCTTGCTCACGACGGTAAAATGATGGCGGTTGAGGTGAACTTCGAGCAAGGCGCGATTGGCCCGATGCACAATCATCCGCATGAGCAGCTGACTTACGTTTTGTCTGGGGAGTTTGAATTTACCATCGGCGAAGAAAAGCATGTCGTTAGGGCAGGCGATACCCTATATAAACAGCCCAACATTATGCATGGCTGCGTCTGTTTAAAACCGGGAACGCTACTCGATACCTTTACGCCCATGCGCGAAGATTTTCTGCCCGCGTAATTTTATCTGTTCGTAATCTGCCTGGCGGCATAATGTTGTTCCAGAGGGAATGCATATGTCGCCTCCAGTGTATTGCTACATTCACCTTATGTTTAACCGACAAAACCTGCCAAAGGGCAGGGTTTGTCGGTTCTGGAAAGCGGATTAACGCGCCAGCCAGCCGCCGTCTACCGCAACGGTATAGCCGTTGATATAGTCAGATGCGCTGGATGCCAGGAACACAATCGGCCCCATCAGGTCACTCGGCAGACCCCAACGACCCGCCGGGATACGATCGAGAATTTCTGCGCTACGCTGCTCATCAGCGCGCAGCTGTTGAGTGTTGTTCGTCGCCATGTAACCCGGCGCAATTGCGTTGACGTTGATGTTATGTTTGGCCCACTCGTTCGCCATCAGGCGGGTGACGCCCATTACGCCGCTTTTAGACGCGGTGTAAGACGGCACGCGGATCCCGCCCTGGAAGGAAAGCATAGAGGCGATGTTGATAATTTTGCCGCCGTTACCCTGAGCGATAAAGTGCTTCGCCGCGGCCTGAGACATAAAGAACACGCTCTTAATGTTCAGGTTCATCACGTCGTCCCAGTCTTTTTCGCTGAAGTCGATCGCATCGTCACGACGGATAAGACCTGCGTTGTTGACCAGAATATCGATATGACCGAATTCTGCCACTGCGCGCTCCAGCAGCGCCGGAATGCCGTCAATTTGACGCAGGTCGGCGGTCAGACTTAAAAAACGGCGCCCCAGCGCGGTCACGCGTTCGATAGTTTCCGTGGGTTCAACGATGTTGATCCCCACGATATCGCAGCCCGCTTCAGCCAAACCCAACGCCATACCCTGACCCAGGCCAGTGTCACAACCGGTCACAACGGCGACCTTACCTTCAAGAGAGAATGCATTCAAAATCATTGTAAATCCTTAATTTTTTATAATGCCCGCCGTAGCAGGCACGGCTATCGCCCGCAACTAGCGCAGATCTTTGACCGCTACATGGTCCATATCATCAAAGACCTGGTTTTCACCGACCATGCCCCAAATGAACGTATAAGCTTTTGTGCCAACGCCGGAGTGAATTGACCAGCTCGGCGAAATCACCGCCTGCTCGTTGTGCATCACAATATGACGCGTTTCCTGAGGCTGCCCCATCATGTGGAAGACGCAGGTATCTTCTTCCATATTGAAATAGAAATAGACTTCCATACGACGTTCATGGGTATGACACGGCATGGTGTTCCACAGGTTACCCGGCGCCAGTTCGGTCAGACCCATGCTCAACTGGCAGGTTTCCAGCACATCCGGCACAAAATATTTGTTGATGGTACGACGGTTACTGGTGAGGTCATCGCCCAGCGTCACTGGCGCAACGTCTGCTGGCGTGACTTTTTTGGTTGGATAAGTCGTGTGGGCCGGCGCGCAGTTGTAGTAAAACTTCGCTGGTTTCGCCGTATCGATGCTGGCGAATACCACTTCTTTGGCCCCTTTCCCGACGTACAGCGCGTCACGATGACCAATTTCATAGCACTGGCCGTCAACGGTAATCGTGCCCGGGCCACCGATGTTAATCACACCCAGCTCACGACGCTCGAGGAAGTAGGTTACGCCCAGCTGTTTGCCGACTTCGCCACCCACAGAGACGGTTTTGGCCATTGGCATAATGCCGCCAACAATGATGCGGTCAATGTGGCTGTAGACCATGGTGTATTCATCTGCGACAAACACTTCTTCGACCAAAAACTCATTACGCAGCTCCTGAGTATCCAGGGTTTTCGCGTGCGCACTATGGATGCTTTGTCTTACGTCCACATTTACCTCCAGTGATAAATTGACCGTGAATGCTTAAACGAATAGCAAAACGCTGTTCCGTTTTATCTTATGCGCTCATGATATCCCTCCCGGAATGGGTTTTCAATTACAAATAAAACAACGTTTCACTTTTTCTGCGTCTTATTATCAAAAGTGTAATTGCGATCACGATAGCGCATATAAATCGCGGGAACGGTTTCAATAAAATTATTTAAAACAATTAGATAGATAAAAATAAACAAGAGTAGTTCATGAGGGGTAGGGATAAGACATTGAAAATACAGCCAGCCTCACACGCCGTTCACACACCTTTTCTAACAAAGTGCGCTGTTAATCACATGAAATGAAACGCCGTTTTGATACGTTAGCAGAGTTTAGAGTGTATGTTTCTGTAACTGGCCTTGCCCTCCTGTTGGAGGGCTTTTTTATAGATGCAGGGGATATACAGCGGGAAAGGCGTTTAAGCAGAGAAAACTTCGGGTGGTTAATCTCGCTCGATAGCGAGCGCCACGCCCTGACCACCGCCGATACATAACGTTGCCAGGCCCTTGTGCGCCCGACGCTTCACCATTTCATGCACCAGTGAAACCAGAATACGGCAGCCAGATGCGCCAATCGGATGACCAAGCGCAATGGCTCCGCCGTTCACATTCACCCGCCGTTCATCCCACTCCAGCATTTTCCCAACGGACAATGCCTGTGCGGCAAAGGCTTCGTTGGCCTCGATAAGATCAACATCAGCCAGTTGCCAGCCCACACGCTCAAGGCAACGGCGCGTCGCATACACCGGCGCAATTCCCATGAGCGCGGGATCGACCCCGACGCTGGCAAAGGCACGAATGCGGGCCAGCACCGGCAAATTCAGCTCCTGGGCCTTGGCCTCGCTCATCATCATCACCGCAGCGGCGCCATCATTGATGGATGACGCGTTGCCCGCGGTTACTGAACCGAGCCTGTCGAAGGTCGGATCCAGACGCGCCAGCCCTTCTGCGCTGGCATCGGTGCGCGGCTGTTCGTCGGTATCCACCACGAACGATTGCCCATTACGCTGCGTTACCACCGGCACGATTTCATCTTTAAAGCGCCCGGCGTCAATTGCCATCCGCGCCTTGTGCTGCGAATGCAGTGCGTAGGCATCCTGCAGTTCACGGCTGATGCCATATTCCCGCGCCAGATTTTCCGCAGTCACGCCCATATGGTAATCGTTGAAAGCGTCCCACAGGCCGTCATGCACCAGGCTGTCGACCAGTTGACTGTTGCCCAACTGTGCGCCGGTACGGCTATCAGTAAGGACATGCGGCGCACGGCTCATATTCTCTTGTCCGCCCGCAATCACAATGTCGGCTTCGCCGCACTGGATAGCCTGGGTCGCCAGATGCAGCGCTTTCAGACCCGAGCCGCAGACATCGTTAATGGTGATGGCGGAGACGGTATTGGGTAGCCCACCATTGATGGCGGACTGACGCGCCGGGTTTTGCCCGGCACCTGCGGTAAGCACCTGTCCGAGGATCACTTCATCCACAGCGTGAACGTCCACGCCCGTGCGCTCCAGTAACGCCCTGACTACCATGCTACCTAATTCAACGGCAGAGTGGCGCGCCAGCGTCCCCTGGAAGCAGCCGATCGGTGTCCGTAACGCCCCGACTATCACAACCTCTTTCATCACCACCTCAGCGCAAAATAACACCGCAATAGTAGATGATTGTTAAAAAGAGTTATCAAGGTTGTTTAAAAACGGTGATTTTTATCACAAAGGAAATTCGTATCATTTATTGGTCATCTGAACGCCACTCTGCTGTAAATGGTCGCGCAGCCAACTTCCCGCCACGCCAGGCCGTGATTTCTAATTCCACAGCAGATCGATAGAGATAGCCTATGGCCAGCCAGGCAGCATCAATTGAACCAGCGGTTTTTCTGCCGCAAACTCCTCCACCAGCGCACAAGGGAGCGCGCACCAGCCGAATCCCTGCACCGCCATACTCAGCAGCAACAAATAGTTAGGCGCCGACCAGACGGGGCCGCGCGCCACGTTGGTGCCGCTCTCCAGATAGGTATTCAGCCGCAGCTCTCGCCAGGTATGTAGCTGTTCCCACTGCAGTTTTTCTTGAGTCGCCAGTGGATGCGATGCCGCAACGTATAATCCCATCCAGGTTTGCATCGGCAGACGCGTGACGCCCATGTCGGTCGGGTAATCCTCCCGCGCTTCGATCAACCCAATCTGAGCACGTCCTTTTTGCAGCAGATCGATAACGTCTTCATCTTCGCCAATCAGACATTCAAACTCGGTATGGGGAAACTTGTGGTCAAACTGCACCATCAATTCTTCCAGCACATCCGGATGCAGCGTGTCAGACAAAACGAAGGTCAGACGCGCTTCCGTTTCACCCGACAGCGAAATTGCTGCCTCATCAAGACGTTCGCTGGCCGTCAAAATTGCCTGCACATAGCCCAGCACCCGCTTACCTTCTTCGGTTAGCGTCGGCTGACGTGATGAGCGGTCAAACAGCGCAAAACCGAGATCGGCTTCCAGATGCGCAATGGCCGTGCTGATGGTGGACTGACTTTTACGCAGCCGCCGGGCCGCAGCAGAAAATGAGCCGCAGGAAACGGTCTCCACAAATGCCGTTAACGCTTCAGGAGAGTAACGCATGAACTATCTACTTTATCGATGGATACTATCTTTTAGATATCACATAAAACGATAAAATTGCCACCATTCCGTTATCCGGGCATCAAAGAAGGTTTTAGATTATGCAACACGATACAGTCCAACGCCGCTCGTTACTGGAGCGAATTTTTCATGCCGTCTGCTTTGAGGGCATTGCCACCGCGATCCTCGCACCAACCACCGCATGGTTGATGCAGCGCTCGGTGCTGGAAATGGGCGGACTGACCATCCTTCTCGCCACCACGGCGATGATCTGGAATATCATTTATAACGCCCTGTTTGACCGACTGTGGCCGTCGCACCTGGTAAAACGTACGGCTAAAGTGCGGGCATTCCACGCCTTAGGCTTCGAGAGCGGTTTTATTGTCATTGGGGTGAGCATCGTGGCGTATGTGCTGAACGTCAGCCTGCTCCAGGCATTCACGCTGGAAATAGGTTTCTTCCTGTTCTTCCTGCCATACACCATGTTCTATAACTGGGCTTATGACACTTTACGCGAGCGCGTTATGAAGCGTCGCCAGCAGCGCGTTACTGCCTGATAATTCAAACAATAGCCGGAATCTTCTCGGTTCCGGCTTTTGATCCATTCACTCGCCCGCTTGTTGACACCTCCCCCAGCCCCTGCCATTTGTGGTAAATTGCGCTTCTTTTTGTTTATTTTATAGTTGATACGTTCAAATAATGTCGAAATTTTGGTCAAAAGAAGAGACTCTCTGGAGCTTCGCACTATATGGGACTGCCGTCGGCGCAGGAACCCTCTTCCTCCCCATACAGCTGGGTTCTGCAGGCGCGGTGGTGCTGTTTATCACCGCACTCGTCGCCTGGCCTTTAACCTACTGGCCGCACAAGGCGCTGTGCCAGTTTATCCTGTCCTCAAAAACCTCGGCAGGTGAAGGGATCACTGGTGCAGTTACGCACTACTACGGCAAAAAGATAGGCAGCCTGATCACGACCCTCTATTTTATTGCCTTCTTTGTGGTGGTGCTGATCTACGCCGTGGCGATAACCAATTCACTCACTGAACAACTGGCAAAACATATCGCCATCGATCTGCGTGTTCGCATGCTGGTCAGTCTTGGCGTGGTGCTGGTGCTGAACCTGATTTTTCTGATGGGCCGACAAGCAACCATTCGGGTAATGGGCTTTCTGGTGTTCCCGCTCATCGCGTACTTTTTGTTCCTTTCGCTCTACCTGACCGGAAGCTGGCAGCCAACGCTACTCACCGGCCAGATGTCCTTCGATCAGCACACGCTTCATCAGGTTTGGATATCTATTCCCGTGATGGTTTTTGCTTTTAGCCATACGCCAATTATCTCGACGTTCGCCATCGACCGACGTGAGAAATATGGCGAGCAGGCCATGGGTAAATGCAAAAAAATCATGAAGGTAGCCTACGTCATCATCTGCCTGAGCGTGCTGTTTTTCGTCTTCAGCTGTTTGCTTTCGATTCCGACAAACTATATCGAGGACGCGAAAAATGAAGGGGTGACCATACTGTCAGCGCTATCGATGATGCCAAACGCACCAGCATGGCTGTCGATTTCTGGGATCATTGTCGCCGTCGTGGCGATGTCAAAATCGTTCCTCGGCACCTACTTTGGCGTGATTGAAGGGGCAACCGAGGTGGTAAAAACATCGTTGCATCAGGTGGGAGTGAAGAAAAGCCGGGCCTTTAACCGCGCCCTGTCCATTATGCTGGTTTCGACCATTACGTTTATCATTTGCTGCATTAACCCTAATGCAATTTCAATGATTTACGCGATTAGCGGGCCGCTGATTGCCATGATTCTGTTTATCATGCCGACATTATCTACCTATCTGATCCCGGCGCTAAAGCCGTACCGTTCAGTGGGTAATCTGATCACCCTGATTGTCGGTCTGCTGTGCGTATCTGTGATGTTTTTTGGCTAGAACGTGTTTTTAACGGCTCATTCATCAGTATGTGGATGAGCCGTTAAACTGACTTATTTGATGTACGAATCGAGTACCTTCAAAACCACATCCAAAT
>ENA-UOZS01000400-UOZS01000400.1-food-metagenome-genome-assembly--contig:-NODE-400-length-15714-cov-9.759627_pt1 | contig 15714 bp, 16 predicted proteins | sample MGYA00249875_ERZ772737 | MGnify/ENA primary metagenome ERZ772737 (study PRJEB29005, sample SAMN08379463) | food metagenome | isolation source: cheese - non spiked | study: EMG produced TPA metagenomics... | reverse complement strand
ACAATCTCTGATACGAATTTTTCAAGATGTTCGATATCTTCTGCTTCTGCTGATAGATCGACTTTGACAACGTCTGAACCCTTTGTTGCGCCGGTTTGTTCGAAGACGGCTGCAAAATCATCAACCACTTTACAGAAGTCATCGTAGAACGTATCACCGGAGCCACAGACACCGTAGACTTTACCAGTTAAATCAATATCCTTGAGATCTTCGTAGAAATCAACGGCTTCATCGGGGAGATCGCCATCATCGCCATAGGTGTAGCTGCAGACGATACAGATATCGCTGTCTTCAAAATCGGCAGGATCTGCTTGAGAGATTTCAGTGGTTTCAACGTCGACGTTCAAACTTTCGAGGGCTTCTTCAACGATTTCGGCAATTTCCTCGTTATTGCCGGTCATACTTGCATAGACTACTTTAGCAGTTGCCATTATTGGGACATCCTTTCACGTACGCGGCGCTCAGTGGCCGCAATTAACGAATTATACTATAAGGCATTATAGCAAAAGCCCCTTATTAAGAAAAGGTGCAACGGCTCTTTCACGGTTAATTGAACTAAAAAGCGACGATTCGTCCATTTTAATGGCAGATAGCGTATAATATAGAAATAGATACAATTAAAGGCTACAATGGTAACAATATTGGAGGTTTCATTTTGATTACATTAAAATCTGAACGAGAAATTAAAGGGATGGCTGCTTCTGGCGCCATCATTGCCGGCGTTCATCGCGGTTTGCGCGACATCATCAAACCAGGTATTTCGAGCTGGGCAATTGAAGAATTCGCAAACGACTACATCGAACAACACGGTGCCAAAGCATCTGAAAAAGGCTTTGAAGGCTACAAGTACGCAACTTGTGTCTGCGTGAATGAAGAAGTGGCACATGCCATTCCACGGAAGAACTTAATTCTAAAAGAAGGCGACATTGTCAGTGTCGACATGACCGTTAACTTGGACGGTTATGAAAGTGATTCTTGCTGGACTTATGCGGTTGGCGAAATCGCACCAGAATTACAAAAATTAATGGACGATACGCGCAAAGCACTTTACTTAGGCATTGATCAAGCCGTTGTCGGCAATCGCCTAGGTGATATCGGCCACGCCATCCAACAATATACCGAAGTTGAAAACAGCTACGGTGACGTCCGTGAATTGATTGGACATGGTATTCAACCAACGATGCACGAACAACCAAACGTGCCTTCATACGGTGAAGCGGGCAAGGGCTTGCGCCTTAAAGAAGGGATGACCATCACAATTGAACCAATGGTCATCTTAGGTGGCACATGGCACATCAAGTCAAAAGAAGTCCCTGGCGAAGACTGGGAATATTACGTCTCAGCAGATGGCACACCATGTGCGCAATATGAACACACAATTGCGATTACCAAAGATGGTCCTAAGATTCTAACCTCACAAGATCCAGAAATGGATGCTAAATATTTACTATAAAATTAGAAACCTTCTCTAAAATGAGAAGGTTTCTTTTTTTGCTTTCAGAAAACTATTAGTCCATAGTTAATTCGTGTATAATAGAAATGATAAATATGCCTTAAGAAGTCGGGAAAATAAGCCTTTCAGGTAGAACGACTAATGTGTAAAAGAGAATTTGGAGTGACATATGACAGTAGACAATCAAAACCAGTTACCGGTGGTAAAACAGGACTTATCCAGACGGCAGAAGTTGATTGCTGTGGTGAAGTTAATGATGTTGCGTTCATCAGAAGCAAGCATTAGTGATAATTCGAAGGTAATCGCATATTATTCGTTATTATCAATCTTCCCACTATTAATCGTTATCGGGAACATCTTACCGTACTTCCAGTTAGATGTAATGAGTGTGGCGGATTACGTCCAAACGGCGGTGCCGCCCACGATATTCGACAAGATTATGCCAGTTCTGCAGTCCCTATTGAAGAAACGCAATGATGGCTTATTGTCCGTCGGGATCTTGGGGACGTTGTGGGCCACGAGTAGAGGGATTAATGCCTTAAAGAATAGCATCAATCGTGCGTATCGGGTTGAAAAAGTCCAGAATTTCGTTTTAAAACGGTTGGTTTCTTTAGGCAGTACCCTAGTATTACTTCTATTATTAGTCGGTTTAATTGTTGTTTTTACATTCGGGCAACAAGTTTTGGAATTATTAGTCCCAATCTTTAACATTCCTAAGACATACGTTAATATTTTTAGTAGTTTAAAATGGCCAGTGACGGGGATCGCCTTGTTCCTACTGCTGATTTTCATCTATTTCTTCGTTCCGAATGTGAAAATGCGATTGCGAAGTGTTCTGCCAGGGGCAGCACTGACAACGGTTGGCTGGTTAATTCTTGCACAAGCCTTCTCATTGTATATTCGTTACTTCGGCACGTCATGGAATAGTTACGGTGCAATCGGTGCTGTGATTATCTTACTCTTGTGGCTGAATTATTCCGCAACGATTCTGATGGTTGGGGCTGTCTTGAATGTTGTGATTGAAGAAGCACTGCATGGGCATGTTAACGCCAGTCGCGGTAAGGTTCATGACTTCATTGCGCGTCGGCGCGATCAAAATGAATGACAGCCGAAAAATTAATGAGACAAAGCACAAATATGAATTGAAACGTTAACCAATTATATAGGTTGTAAGAATTCGGGAATCAACCGGATGATTACAACCTATTTTTAGTCTCTAAAATTAAAATTATTTATCTCAACCGATATGTCAAACTAATGTTTTTACATATCGGTTTTTTGATGGACTTAGATTTCGTAAACCACTTTCACTTTCGATACTTTAAAAATATTTAATTATTTAAAAATCTTGAATATTGAATTACCGCCCAATGTTAAGGGGGTTATTCACAATTTAGTGCGAAAACTAAGTGTTTTTTATTAAGGTGTATTCCAGAAAAAGATTTCTTTTTAATAAAAGTTATACTACAATAGAAAATATTATGATTATAAATAGTATGTAAATAGTATGTAATGTGATTGATTATTTTTTTGTTTATTTTTCGAGGAGGATACGAAACGGATGACTGCAGAAGAACAGAAGCGACACCATCACCATAAGCACCGGCGCAGAGGGTGGACATTAACAAAAGTGATTTTAGTTGTTCTTGGGGTATTGATTCTTGCCGGGGGCGCATTCGCAGCTAAGGTCTATATGGATGTTAATCAAACCGCCAAGACAGTGTATAAATCCAAAGGTAAGACACAAAATAAGCGCAAAGTTTCAGAAAAAGTCGAACTAAATAAGAAGATGCCTTTCTCGATCCTCCTCTTAGGAACGGATACGGGCGCATTAGGCCGGACCGAAAAAGGGCGGACCGATACAATGATGCTCGCAACGGTCAATCCAACGACTAAGGAAACCAACATGTTGAGTATCGCCCGTGATTCACGCGTGCCAATCGTCGGCTATGGTCAGACGGCTAAGATCAATGCCGCATATGCCTATGGTGGGATTCCAATGGCAGTTAATACTGTCCAAGCATTCTTAAACGTACCAGTGGATTATTATGTATTGGTGAATATGAAGGGCTTGGAACAATTAGTGGATGCGGTCGATGGGGTGACTGTCGACAATGATTTGGACTTTACGGCTGGGGGATACCATTTTCCAATAGGTAAAGTTAGTCTAGATGGAGATAAAGCATTGGCATTTTCACGAATGCGCCATGAAGACTCCAGAGGTGATTTTGGTCGTCAGTTGCGCCAACAATCTATCGTACAAGCAGTTTTGAAGAAGGCTTTTTCATTGAATATGGTGACGAATTATAATAATTTTTTACAAGTCTTAGAAAATAATATGCAAACCAATATTACTTTGAAAGATGCAATTAATATTCAGAAAAATTATGGTGATGCAATGAACTTTAAGACGCATCAATTGAAGGGATCTGGTCAAATGATTGACGGGCAATCCTTCCAAGTGATGAATCCAACCGAGGTAGCACAAATGTCGACACGTTTACGGAAGCAATTAGATTTGAAATAATCATGAAAGAAGCTAACCAGTGATGGTTAACTTCTTTCAGCGTGGAGTAAAGTAATTATAATTGTTAATTAATTTTGGAGGGTATCATGGAGCAAACGATTAATATTGAACAGATTTTCAGCATTTTACGAAAGTCTCGCCGCCTTATTCTATCATCAACGGTTGTATGTACGCTGTTAGCAATCATTGTTACGTTTTTCTTGATTACACCACAATATAGTGCTTCAACTGAGCTCTTAGTTAATCGTAAACAAAGTACAGATGTTGGTGCACAGCTGAATCAGGTGCAAGCTGATGTTCAGATGATTAACACCTATAAAGACTTAATTACGAAACCAGTTATTATGGATTCAGTAGCAAGTAAGATGAATAAGGGGGATGGCCACAAACTTACTGCTGGTGAACTTGCTAGCATGCTTAGTGTTGCTAATAATCAAAATTCGCAAGTCTTCTCAATCACGGCTAAGTCTGATAACGCCTATACTGCGGCAGATATTGTCAATACAACAGCACGAATATTCCAGAAAAAAGCACCTAAAATTATGAATGGGACTGACAACGTCTCAATCATTTCAGAAGCCAAACCGAATTTAACACCAGTGTCACCCAAAAAGAACATGAATGTCTTAATTGGTCTGGTGCTAGGGGTATTATTAGGCGTTGGGATTGCCTTTGTACGGGAATTAATGGACAAAACAGTTAAGGAAGAAAGCTTCTTAACGCAGGAACTCGGTTTAACCAGTTTAGGAATTGTCAATAATATTGCTGATAAAGATTTGATTAAAAAAGCGATTGTCAACGTAAGTAGCAGTCGCTTATCGAGAAGAGGATAGGGAAATGGGCTTATTTAAAAAAGAAAAGAGTTTAGATCAAGCAAGTATGAAAGAAGGGGTCGGTTTAATTACGTTAACGGACCCGACTTCAGTGATTGCGGAACAATTCAGAACGGTTCGAACGAATATTCAATTCTCGTCAATTGATCAAAAATTACGGAGTGTTGTCTTCACATCTGCTGGCCCATCACAAGGCAAGTCCACGGTTAGTGCGAACGTTGCAGTTACTTGGGCTGATCAAGGGGTTGATGTGTTACTAGTTGATGCTGATATGCGGCGGCCAACAGTGCATCAAACCTTCCAAGTACCGAACAAACGTGGACTTACATCACTCTTAACGGAGGAAACATTTGATTTAACTAATACGATTCAAAAAACACCAGTTGATCATTTATTTGTTCTACCATGCGGGGTTGTACCACCTAATCCATCTGAATTACTGAATACGAAGAAGATGGATAAATTAATCCAAGAGTTAACAAAGCATTTTGATTTAGTGATTTTTGATGTACCGCCTGTAATATCGGTGACGGATGCACAAATCCTTGCTAGCAAAGTTGATGGGACAATTTTGGTGGTACCACAAGGGATTGTTGAAAAGGGCTCGGTTGCCAAGGCAAAAGAGTTGTTAGAAGTCGTTAATGCCCGAATTTTAGGAACAATTATGAACCGCGTGAAGGCTGAGAATACGGGTGGCTACTATGGTGGGTATTACGAACGGACGATAAGAAATGATCGATCTACATTGTCATAAAAAGCCCGAGTTGCTCTATGATTTCGTGGCTAGTGGTTGTTTAACGCAAATTACCGCTAGTAGCTACTTAGGCGTTTTTGGTTCCGAGGTCGAAGACTTTACGCAACGGATCATTGATGCCGGCTTAGGCTTTGTTTTTTCCTCAGACGCACATAACTTAAAGGGCCGTAATTTTCGTATGCAGAAAGCTTTCGCTAAGCTAGAGCAGCATAATGGGGCGGAAATGGTCACTTGGATGCAAGATAACGCTAAAAAAATCATTAATGGCGATGACTTGGAACCGAGTGAGTACCACTATATTAAAGAGAAAAAGAAGTTTTGGTTGTTTAGATAATAGTTGAGAGGATTTACTGAATGATGATCGATAAGATGGGAGAACACAATATCAAACCAAGCATCACAGCTTATAAAACTGCACGCTTAGATCGGGTTACGCTTGACCATAGATACGCCTATTACAGTATTCAGCGATTGTTCGATATTGTCGCTAGTAGTATTGCTTTGATCCTATTGGCTATCCCATTCTTAATCGTCGCAATTCTGATCAAACGCGACGATCCCCAAGGTCCAGTATTTTATTCGCAAATCCGTTTGGGTAAGCATCAACGGCCATTTAAAATGTATAAATTTCGCTCAATGTTTGTAGACGCTGATAAGAAATTGGCGGACTTGCTGAAGTATAACGAAGTTGATGGCGCGATGTTTAAAATGAAAGCAGATCCGCGGGTAACACGAATCGGGCATTTTATTCGTAAGTATAGTATTGATGAATTACCACAGTTGATCAACGTTCTTAAAGGTGACATGTCGCTAGTTGGACCACGACCGCCGTTGGAGCGTGAAGTAGCGACTTATAGCGAATACGCTAAGCAGCGCTTATACGTCAAACCAGGTTGTACTGGTTTATGGCAAGTTAGTGGTCGTAATAGTGTGGGCTTTGATGAAATGGTTGAATTGGATTTACAGTACATAGAAAAGAGTAGCTTCTGGTTTGACCTGAAGATCATGTTTATGACTGTTAAAATTATGGTTTGGCCAAATAGCGCGTATTAAGGAGTAAATAATAGTGAAAGTATGCTTAGTTGGTTCAAGTGGGGGACATCTTACTCATTTATATATGTTGAAATATTTTTGGAAAAATGAGGATCGTTTTTGGGTAACGTTTCCTAAGGAAGACGCGAAGTCCTTATTGGCTGAAGAAAAGGTTTATGCGTGTCACTATCCAACAAACAGAAACTTAAAAAATTTGATTAAGAATACTTTTCTCGCATTTAGGGTTCTTTTTAAAGAAAAGCCAGATTTAATTATTTCTTCAGGTGCTGCGGTAGCAGTTCCTTTCTTTTATTTAGGTAAATTATTTGGTGCCAAGACTATTTACATTGAAGTATTTGATCGAATGGATAAACCGACCGTTACAGGTCGACTGGTTTATCCAGTTACCGATAAATTTATTGTTCAGTGGGAAGAAATGAAGAAAGTTTATCCTAAGGCTATTAATCTAGGGAGTATTTTTTAATGATATTTGTTACTGTTGGAACACATGAACAACCATTTAATCGGTTAGTTAAAGCGGTTGATGATTTAAAAATGAGCGGTAAAATTACTGATTCGGGTTTTATTCAGACTGGTTACAGTACCTATGTACCAAAAGCATGTGAGTATAAAGATTTTATTTCAATGAATCAAATGAATGGAATCATCTTATTAAGATGTCATCGTAATTCCTACGAATGTGGAAGTAGAGCTCCTCACCAAATAATGTTTTTCGTCTCGTATATCAGTAGTAAGTGTATATGTATACGAATAAGACATACAGCGTTGAGGGGGTCATGGGCAGCTCACGGTGACTCGATATTTCACCAATTAGTTTGTAGAATAGTGAAGGCCCGTGTTGAGTTTGAAGCTAAGATTGATTACTCGATAATTGATAGTGTTGTTGACGTTGAATGGTCTGATTTTAGCGAAGTTAATCAAAGTACGGTTACCGGAGACCATGGATTACTATGGAGCTATAATTGGACATTACCTCGACGATGTTCTTATTAGATACGCAAGCAAGAATCTTGTGTCGTGCAAGGAGTTTAAATTACGCAAAGTGAATCTGGAGGTGGGATGCTGCCCGAAGTACATTGATAAGAAATAGCTGATGTTTGAAATTGTCGAGATGAGATTGAATGTTATTTTCCCCTCTTTAATGGAGTTGGCTTAGTGAACAATTGAATTGTAGGGTCATTAATAGTTCAGGTTGACTTCAAAATTGCGTGTGCAAATTCATGTTATTATCATTGGGTTAACGAAATTTCATTTGAAGTGTGTTCAAAAATTACATTTAAATCACAATAGAGGTGTGCTCGATAAATTGTAATGATTACTCGTAATCAATAGGTTAGTATGTAAAGATACGCATTTAAATAATAGTATTGGGGGACGAAACGTGAAGGTTATCCATGTAGGTGAATATGTCTCAGGGGGTGTTGCCACTTACCTAAGAACTTTAGTGAATTGTCAGATAAAAAATAAAAATATTGAAGAAATAATCATTTTTAAAAGTGCATTAAATTCTGAAAAGCTCATTTTTGATTCATCAAAAGTGAAAGTGATTTGTTATGACTATAGACGTTCTGCAAAAGGTGTGTTTGATTTTTTGGCCTTATGGAAGCAGATTGTTGAAATGAAGCCAGATGTGGTGCATTTACATAGTACATTTGCAGGATTATTACGAGTGAAAAAATTACTTAGACGTGTGCCGTTTAGGATTGTCTACTGTGCCCATGGATGGGCTTTCACTCGGGATTCAATTGAACTTAAAAATCAAATTTTTGCAAAGGTTGAACGTGTCTTGTCTAGAGGTTGCGACAATATTATTAATATATCAGAAAGTGAACAGTTTGCAGCGTTAGATTATGGACTACCAGCAAAAAAAATGGTAGCAATCAATAATGCAATAGAGATTCCAAAGAAATTACCTTCAAAAAGTAAAATGTCAGGAAAGCTAAAGGTTTTATTTGTTGGACGATTTGATCGTCAAAAAGGTGTAGATATTCTTATTGATGCTGCACGTGAGCTTCAAGATATTGATTTTCGTTTGGGGGGACGGTCTGTTGTTGGTGGAATTAATTTCAAAGATATAAAAATACCTAGTAATGTTGAATTGTTAGGTTGGTTGAGTACTGAACAAGTTGCCACTGAAATGATTCGTGCAGATGCGGTGATTATACCATCACGCTGGGAAGGTTTTGGATTAGTAGCGTTGGAGGCAATGAAAAACCAGTGTGCTGTTTTAGCAACAGATGTAGGAGGATTAGCCGAAATTGTTAGAGCGAATGAAAATGGCATTTTATTTGATGCAGACAGTAAGGATGCTATTGTTCAGACGCTAAAAATTCAAACAAGAAACAATTTAAATAAATTGGGGAAACAAGCGCAAAAATTTGTTGTTGAAAACTATGATGCAAGGGAAATGGAGAGAAGAGTTTTTTACTACTGCTATCTATAAAATAATCTTCATTTTTTTAAAAATCGAAACAATATAGTGACACTACAAATTTATCGAACGAAAGAGATTGACAAATGATGAAATATAAAAAAATGATTGGCGATTTTTTACTCAATTTAATTGCTAATATGCTTAATGTTGGCTTCTTACAAATAATCATGCTTCCTATAATATCACGTAATATAAATACTAGTTCATTTGGACAAATTACAGCGATATATGGAATTAATTCAATTGTTTTTTTGTTTTTAGGAGGTGCGCTTGGTACACTTCGATTAACAAAGATGGAAAAAAGCGGAGTTAATTATACTTACTTATCATATCAAACTTCAATAATTGCGTTTTTAATAGCGCTGATTATTTTTAATATTTATGGTGCATCATTAAACAAATTCGATGTGTTTATGTATTGTATAACGGCAGGGCTAATGAGCTACCTAAGTTATGGTGGTGTTATATATAGACTTTATATAAATTATAAAAAGGTTGTCATCCAAAACGTAGTAATTTGCTTGGGATATTTAATTGGACTACTACTATTTTTTTTGACGAAGCATTGGTCACTGATATTCTTATTAGGTAATGTATTTGGAGTTATATATACCCATAAATTTTCTCAATTAAGTCAAGATTCTACACGGAAAAACTCGGAATTTAGATATGTGGTTAGAGAGTACGCAAACTTATCTATTGCTACTCTAATAAGTAGTAGTATCGGAAACTTAGATCGGATCATCTTAATTCCCTTGTTAGGTAATTCATCCATGGCCATTTTTTTTGCTGCTAGTTCGGTATCAAAAATTTTAAATCTGGTGATTAATCCATTGGCGAACGTTTTACTGACATATATTTCAAACGAAGAAAGAGAAATGGGTTTTAGTAAACTTAGTAAAATACAATTTTTAACTTTTATGGTGGGGATAATTTTATCTTTTCCAGCGTACATGGTTTCAATCTTAATGGTTAAATTTTTATATCCAACTATATACAATGGATATGATCACATTCAGCTATTAACGTATATAGTTAGTCTGGGAACTATTTTTTTGAGTCTTTGGAGTTTGCTAAATGCACTTTTTTTGAAAATATTTAACATGAAGTTTCAAGTTGCTAGTAATACATTATATGGAATTTTTTATCTAGTACTTTCCATCAGCCTAGGGACGAATTATGGCTTGTTGGGGTTCGGAATTGCTTTTACAATTTCATCAATTTTTAAATTCTTAATATCATGGATGCTGAGTCTGGTGAAAGGCAAATTCTATAATTAATCCGAACAGAAATTAAAAAGCCCAAAGCAATCACTTACAATGGTAGTAGCTAATTCCAACCAATATAGGGAGTGATTACTTTGGGTACATCTACTTTATCACGTTTTCAACGTGGCGCACTAGCTGGGCACAGTCGGGAAAGAAAACATTGTTAATTGATGCGGACATGCGTCGTTCGATAGCGCATGTCACCTTTGCATTGAACAATAATGAAGGATTATCCACTTTGCTGGCCAAGAATGGTGAACCAGAAAAAGTAGTTAAAGAAACTTTCATTGATAATTTGTCAGTAATGACTGCAGGCCCTGTACCACCAAATCCGGCAGAATTAATAGGGTCTAAGCGTATGGCCGAAGTAATGGAATGGGCGCGAGATCATTTTGACTTGGTGTTAGTTGATGCCACTCCAGTTTTAGCTGTAGCTGATGCTCAGGTGGCTTTAAAGTATTCAGACGGAATCGTGATTGTTGTTAAGATGGGAAAAACCCTGAAGGGCAACATTCAGAGAACTGTAGAGCTTCTGAAAATGTCGAATGCTAGAATCTTAGGTGTTATTGAACGTTTTCAAAAATCTGCAGAACGTAGTGGTGGCTATGGCTATGGCTATGGTTACGAAAAAGCTAATCAGTAAAAGCTAGAGTCTTTTGGGAACATAAAGTGAAATTTGTTTTGAACTAGATAGGGGGCAGTACTGTGCAAGAAAGAGTTGCGATAGTTACGTCAGGTTATTTACCAGTTCCTGCAACGCAAGGTGGTGGTGTAGAAGTTTTAGACGAATATTTAATTAATGAAAATGAACGTGGTAAGCTAGTTGATTTTACAGTGTTTTCGTCATGCGATGGAAGAGCTCAGGAGGTAGCATCGAAGTATACCAACACGACTGTTAAGTTTATTTATACGCCTAAGATAATTAAGGTTATGGATAGTATGGTATATTGGATTGCCAAAAAAGTATTGCGAGTAAGCAAGCCAAATTCATATAGATATATATTTCAACGTATTAGCTATATTAACAAGGTTGCACGTGATATTAATAAGCATGATTATGACAAGATTGTTTTTGAAAATCATGCAACGTTATTGTCTAGTTTACGGTACAAGCAAAATTTTGAAAAGTATAAGGGAAAGTATTTCTTTCATCTGCATAATGAAGTTACAAAAGATTTTGGTAATAAAAAGTACATTCAAGAGAGCACTAAAGTTTTAGGGGTAAGTGCATATATAAATAGTACGTTAAGTGCTAAGTATCCAGATATGAAAAATGAACAATTTAAGGTGTTACGTAACGCGGTTGACCATAGTCGATTTAGCATGGAGTTATCGGTCAAAGATAAAATAAAAATACGCAAAGATTTAGGGCTTGAAAAAAAGGATTTTGTTTTTCTTTTTTCGGGAAGATTAACGAAAGAAAAAGGAATTGTTGAGGCACTGAAAGCCTTTAAAATGGCCAATATCCCTAATTCAAAATTCCTAGTTGTGGGTAGTACTTTTTTTGCTACGGATGTTAAAAGCCAATTCGAAACTAAGTTAGGCCAGCTTATTGACCAGATGAATAATAAAGTTATTTTTACAGGTTTTATTCCGAACGAGTCAATGGGTAAAGTTTACGCTGCTTCCGATGTGAGTGTGCTTCCATCTATATGGGATGATCCTGCTCCGTTAACTGTGATTGAATCGATCGTTTCAGGAAAACCAATAATTACAACTGATTCGGGGGGAATTCAAGAATACGTTACACCAGAAAACTCTATTACGGTACATCGCGACAAGCATATAGTTGAAAACATTTCAAAGGCTATGTTATATATGACAAATCATCAAGATATGTTAGAAAAAATGAAGCAAGAGAGTAAAATTATTAGTTTTGATTTAACGACTGAGAGATTTTACAACGACTTTTGTCGAATTATAAAGGATGAGAGTAATGACAAGTTTATTTGAATTTATTACAATGGCTTTCCCTAAGGCAGGCATACAAGTAAGTGGGCTACCAATTACCATAAACATGGTTTTGTTTGGTGTTGTTACAATCGTTAATTTTAAATATATACCTAAATATTTAAAACTAATGCCGTCATTCATATTCCCTTATTACCTTCTTGTTATGTTTGTAGTTATAAGCGTTTTAATAAATATTGGGAATGGAACTATCACAGCAATGACTATTGCAATGACTGCTGTGGTTACTCTTAGTCCGCTCGCCGGATTATCTGCAATGGCATTGAGTACTGAAAAATCGTTTAAAATTGTATCTATTAGTTCTATTGTGACGGGTGGATATATGATTATTCAAAAAATATTTGGTATAATAGCGACTTCTATTGCAGGAGTATCATATACGTACGGGCAGGATCTTGCACACAAAAATATAGGTTATACTGGTGATCCAAGCTCTGCTGTAGGTGAGGCGAGTAAAATGCCATCAACATATCAAAATGGTAATAGTGTGGGCTTATTTTTAGCAACCAGTTTGGCGTTGTTACTTTCTTGGACTCCCGATAATTCCCGGTGGAAAACGATTAGAAAAGTGGGCATTGTTATGTGTCTTATCGGTCTAACACTGTGTGGTTCGAGAAGTATTCTGTTTCCTATGTTGCTGGTGAGCGTATTTATTTTTTTCGGATATTTTCGAAAATTGAATGGAAACGAAAAAAAATCTCTTTTTATAAATATATTTCTATTTTTATTAACGCTTTTGTTATTCCTAAAAATCACTCACAGCGATGTGTTGAATCAACTGGTAGAGCGGTATATTGCGCAAACAATTGAAAATCCGACTAGTAATCGTAGCAGCATGTGGGCGGATGGATGGCAGTATATTAACAATTTAAATTTGAAGCAGTTTATTTCATTTGGGATAATTGGTGCTCCAAATGATGCAATTGGTTCGGATGGAATGATGGGATTTTTACTAAATAGAGGAATAATTGCACAATTGCTTTTTATAGCCTGCCTAGGTATTCCTATAGTACAACTTATGTGTAAAAAAGAAACCCGAATTGTTGCATGGAGTCTTGTGGCTGTGTTTATTGCATTTATTTTGGATATGTCTTTTTATTATCTACCCTGTGTGATGAATTTTTATCTGGCATTTGCAATTGCGGGGAAAAGTCAAAATTCAGATGTTTCAATAACAAAAATTAAAGGAGTTCTCCCAAGTGAAAATAGATATTCTGGTCTCTAATATTGGATCCAAAGGTGGAGTGCAAAAGGTTATAACTGATTGGATTTTGCACTACAAGGATACAGATAAAGAAATACGAATCATATTACCAGCTGGAACTAAAGATGATTCGTGGACAAAAAATTTCAATGTAAAAATAAATCGATTTGGGAATAATCGGGCGAGTCGCTGGATTGGCAGCATGCCTTATCTTTTAAAGTATGTATGGTGCACCAAAGCGAACGTGATAGTTGTTGAACAGTATAGATTTATACCGATAATAAAGGTTTTACGGTTTTTATTTAATAAAAAATTTTTGATAGTGTCATGGATGCATCAAACTTTAACCGTAAAAAAGAATATGGCAATGCTTGCCAGTAAAGCCGACTATCATCTTGCAATTTCTAGCGGAATAAAAAAACAATTTATAGAGCAAGGAGTTAATCCGGATGATATTTTTTTAATATACAATCCAATTGAAAGGAAAAATAAACAACTATATAAATCTCCTAAAACGAAAGCAAAGTTTATTTATGTAGGAAGAGCGTTATTAGATGGTCAAAAAAATCTTAGAGAAATGTTTAGTGCCTTTAGTCTTTTAAAAGAATATGAATGGAGTTTAGATCTTTTTGGAGTAGACGAGAAAGATAATGAAGACATTGTAAGGGACGTAAAAGAAAAAGGAATTTCTGATCGAGTTACATACAGAGGATGGGTTGAAGATCCTTGGAAAAATGTTAGTAACCCGTCTGCACTATTATTGACAAGTAAATATGAGGGGCTAGGGTTGGTGCTTGCTGATGCAATTTCGTATGGAGTTCCAGTTATTTCTAGTAATATAGAAACTGGTACAGACGACATTGTTGTCGATAATGTAAATGGTTTTTTGTACGAGTCTGGTAATATTGAAGATTTGAAAAGAAAATTGTTGAACTTTATTAAAAATCCTTCTCTGCTGTCTCAAAATAATATTGAAAACACAATAAATGAGTTTTATTACGATAGATATTTTGCGAAATTAGATGCGGCATTTACTTTCATGAGTCATTTAAAATAGTCAGAAAGAGGATAAGCATGATTATATCAACTATAGGTTATGGAGCAACTGGTTCGGGAGCTGTCTATGCTCTTTTGAAGGAATTTTCATCAATACAGGATAAAAGTGAAGTAGAATTTAAATTGGCTTATCAAGTTGATGGCCTTGAGGATTTGGAACTGCATTTAATGAAACGGCATGCTAAAAATGCTTCTGGGGATGCTGCTATAAAACGTTTTAAAACATTAATTGATTATTATTCAAGGGTTCCTCTTACAAAAAAGTTAGTCGATCCTAGTAGCTTTAAGTCAATATCTAACGAATATTTAGATGGTCTGATACAGGCATCCTTTAAGGGACTTGAAAGTATTGATACCGAAACTGGATCGGTTGGTAAAATGATTATCGCAATGGCGTTTAAAAAAAAATTCATTCCATTATTTCAAAAAATAACTAAAAATCCATATAACTTTTGGCCAATACGGGATATATACGTTTCAGTTTTACCAGAAAATTTCCTAGATAAGACTAAGGCCTATGTAAATAAATTACTGGAAGCAGCTGGCTTTGATTTGAATGGGAATATCTTACTAAATCAAGCTTTTGAGGCTAATGATCCTGAAGCAAGTATGAAGTTTTTCGAGAACTCTAAGGCAATTGTACTTGACCGTGATCCAAGAGATTTGTATATACAGCATCAGATTATGACCTCTGGTGAAGGACGATGGCTTCCCAGCAGAAACGTTGAAGCATTTGTGGAACAATTTAAAAGTATAAGAAGCGGACAAATTAAAGTTAATTCTGAAAACGTAATGTTTGTTCAATTTGAAGATTTAATTTTTAATTACGAAAAAGAATGTAATAAAATAATCGAGTTTTGTGCGCTAGAAAAAAAAGATCATGTTTTTAAAGGTGAAAAATTTAATCTGTATAAAAGTATAAACAATACAAACTTGATTGAAGTTTATCCTCAATTTAAAAATGATATTGTTTATATAGAAAAAGAGCTTCCGGAATTTTTGTATGATTTTAAAAACACAGATACGACTATTAAAAGAAATGGGAATCCGTTTAATGCGTAACTTAATCGTCTCACTTTTTTTGTGTTTCTTCAAAGAACTTTAACAAATGGCAAATTACAAGTTTAATCCGAACAAGCCCGGAATCTTTCAATGGCAGTC